>Ga0265296_1000593_pt1 | contig 51714 bp, 50 predicted proteins | sample MunlanPumphouse1_FD_189073 | JGI IMG/M metagenome (GOLD analysis project Ga0265296, IMG submission 189073) | Groundwater microbial communities from a municipal landfill in Southern Ontario, Canada - Pumphouse #1 | ecosystem: Environmental > Aquatic > Deep subsurface > Groundwater | place... | reverse complement strand
TCTCGCAGACATTCATTGGTACACGCTCAAAGAACAGCTCGTAATGGGACGCCTCATTGATCGTGAGCCCGCCCGACCGTCGAACGGCCGTTCGGGCGGGCCCGCCCGGATGACCCGGTCGGACGGGCATCTCGATCTCGTCCACTTTCCTCACTGGAATGTTCCCCTGTTTCTGCGAACTCCATTTGTCGTCACGATTCACGACCTCATCTTGCTGGAAGAACCTCGCTCTGCACGCGCGACCACGCGCCATCCATTCATCTACGCCATCAAGTACGCGGCCTACAAAGTGATCCTCAAACACGCTCTCACAAAATCCAGCGCCATCATCGCGGTGTCGCAGTACACCAAATCCTCGATCCTCAAATTCTTCCCAAAAATTCCCGCGTCAAAAATCCACGTGATCTACGAAGGCCTCACAACTTTCCCTCCTTCCCCTACTAACCCTCCTCACCCTCCTAACCCTTTTCTTCTTTACGTCGGCAACGCGTATCCTCACAAGAATCTCGAGACACTCCTCAACGCCTTCTCTCTGTTTCGTGAGTCTCATCCAGGTGTTCATCTCGTCCTTGCTGGCCGCGGCGACGTCTTCTACGAACGACTCCAAAAGGAAGTAGCACGCCTGAACCTCACTGACTGCGTCCGGTTTGTTCTGAACCCAACCGATCAAGATCTCGCAGAGCTCTACCGCGTGGCTTCTCTCTACGTCTTCCCTTCCCGCTGTGAAGGCTTTGGCCTTCCGCCCTTGGAGGCGATGAGCTTCGGTGTTCCTGTCGTTGTGTCGAGGACAAGCTCTCTGCCAGAAATTCTGGGTGATGCCGCTGTGTACTTCGATCCAAAAAATCCTGATGAGATCGCGCAGACTCTCGGCGACGTCTTCGACAATCCATCGCTCCAGGAAACACTCCGAAAAAAAGGCCTTGAGCAAATCAAACGCTACTCCTGGAAAAAAATGGCTGAAGAAATCCTCCATGTCTACGAATCGTGTGACCAAAAAGAAACCACTTAAAAAAACTCTCAAACCAAAAAAATCTCCCGTCTCGCGCAAGGCGAAGACGACTGTTTCACGCACACGAAAACCGTCCAAGAATCAACTGACTGTGAATCCCTACCACCTCCCTACTCGACCACGGATCGAACAGAACGCTATACACGCGACTTCTCCGTTCGTCCTCTCATTGAAACCGACGCATGAAGACGCCCACACTGAAGAGATCGCACAACGCGTTCACGTGAATCTCATGATGGCGCCTCTGGTGGCCTCCGATCTCTCACAAGATCTCACCATCTCACCTGCTGAACTCATGGATCAACTGTCTGACGATATCCTCACGACGCACGGCTGGAGTCGATTTTCTATTCCACTGCCACGCATAGCTCATTCCAAAATCAACACAACATGGATGAGTGGTGAACACCCACAGCAGGACGCGCTTAGCTACGAACATCCAGTTTCTCGTAGCTCTTCGCTCGACGCTTTTCTCCCCTCCGCGACACCAGAAGATATTTTCTCTCTCTTTGATTTCCCAGAAGAAAATCTGGAACCCGAAGCCGACCTCGTGGACCTCGAGGACATAGAGACTCAAGACACACACGTCCTTCCCTCATCAAAACCTTCTTGGAAATTCCCCCTCCAACTTCCCCGCCCGACCGTCGAACGGTCGTTCGGGCGGGCAATTCCCAACTTCCAATTTCCAACTTGGCACCGCGCCGTAGCGTCTTTCGTCGCTGTCTCGTTTTTGTTTGTGCTTCCTCTGCAAGCAATGAACGTCGTGCAAGATTTACGATCGACAAAAACAACGATTGAACAAAATGGCATCGAGGCCGTGTCGCTTCTCTCTGATGCCGCGCAAGCGGCCATGGCCCGAGACAGTGAGAGCGCACAGACGCAGTTCGCGCTCTCGAGCGATCGTTTCGATTCCGCTCGCGGCGCACTCGAAGAAATGGGAGCTGGGACGCGTCTGCTCTTGGCCGTGCTTCCTCTAACGCAATCCAGCTACAACACCGGGAAAGCGCTCATTGAGGCCGGTGAGCAATTAGCTATCGCTGGTGCACGGCTGTCTGAAGGCTACGCGGCCATGGAACAAGAATTGAACCCAACGCCGATTTCGCGTTTGAACCTCATTGAAGCCTACGTCACTTCTGCGATTCCACATCTTGAAAAAGCACAGCAGTCTCTGTCAGGCATTGATCTGGATGTGATTGCGCAGGAACATCAATCAGACGTAGAGTTACTCACGACAAGCTTGCCAAAACTTCTTTCCACAATTGAAGAATTTCAATCGTTCTTTGCACTGTTACAAGAACTTCTGGGGGCCACTGGCAGTAAACGCTACTTGATCGTCTTTCAAAACAACACAGAGATTCGTCCCACAGGCGGTTTCATCGGAAGCTTTGCGGACATCAAAGTCCACGATGGCGTGATCGAGGGCATGAGCGTGCCAGGTGGCGGTTCCTACGATCTACAAGGCACACTTCAACAAGACATGATCGCACCACAACCCTTACAGCTTCTCTCTGCGCGCTGGGAGTTTCAAGACGGCAACTGGTTTCCTGATTTTCCAACGAGCGCAAGACAGCTCATCCAATTTTATGAGGACGCAGGCGGACCGAGCGTCGATGGCGTCATGGCCGTGAACGCAACGTTTGTTGCAGACCTGATCGGCTTGTTGGGCCCCATCGAAATGCCAGACTATGGAAGGACGATCACACAAGAAAACTTTATCTTTGAAGCACAGCGCATTGTGGAAATAGAGTACGATCGCACAGAGAATCAACCCAAGGCGTTTATCGGTGACCTCGCACCTAAACTCGTCGACCGTGCTATCGAAAAAACCTCACAAGATTTTCTCGCTTCACTCGATTTCTTGAACGCGGGACTTACAAACAAAGACATACAGCTGTACCTTAAAAACGAAGAAGTAGAGCGCGAGGTGATCGCTCGTGGCTGGGGCGGCGAGATCAAACAAACCAACGGAGACTATCTGATGGTCGTTGATACAAATCTTGGTGGTGGAAAAACCGACGGTGTGATTCAAGAAGAGGTGGAGATTCTCGTTGACATTCAAGAGGACGGATCGATTGTGAACACGGTCAATATCTCCCGAACACACTTTGGCATCCAGGGCCTGCTCTTCACGGGTGTGAACAATGTCGACTACCTGCGGCTGTATGTTCCAAAAGGTTCCGAACTCTTACGCGCAGAAGGTTTCAGCATGCCTGATCCTTCGTTGTTTGATCAACCGATGGAAGATTGGATTCTGGACGACGATCTCACCTACGCGGTTCTGACACAGAGCATTGATCCTGTGAGCGCAACAGTCATTACCGAGGAACACGGCAAAACGGTTTTTGGAAACTGGGTGCAAACAAAACCCGGTTCCACATCAGTGGTGAGCTTCAGCTACAAACTTCCTTTCACCGTGGAAGCGCTCGCGCGCAATCAAGGACTCTTCGCTTCACTCAAATCCTTCGTAGGACTCCCTGAAACACACGAGTACACACTCATGATCCAAAAACAGTCAGGAGTCGTCGATCGCACCACCAACGTGAAAATCACAACACCCGATGGCACGGACGTTCTTTGGAACTCCAGCGGCAGTAAACTCACAAACACGACAGACCAACTCTTTGCGGCTCTCTTGGAAACATTATGATCCATCGACGCAAACGACACTCCTCGCGGGAGATCAAGCATGAACTGCGATCAATCTACTCGCGCGACGGCCATGTTCCAGATTTCACCAAACTCGATCGTGGCAACCGTTCAGGATTCACAAGCCTCCTGATAAAGCTCATCGTGGCTCTTGGCCTGCTATCGGCTATCGCCTGGGGCGGCTTTTTTCTTTTCTCCCAAGGCTTTTTTCAGGACAACGAAACGCTCTCCCTCTCGGTTGAAGGACCAGACGAAATTAAATCCGGTGACCCTGTCTCCTTCACCTTTGCCTACGAAAACTCTGGCTCTGTTCCAATCGCATCCTTGACGATGAGGCTAAACGTCCCTGACTCGTTTTATATTCTCACAAGCACTCCAGAACCCAATGAGGGAGAAGAATGGACAATCGGCTCGTTGAGCGCCGGCTCTGATGGCGTGGTTACGATCAAAGGCGTATTCCTTTCAGAGGTGCCAAGCTCCCAGCGTCTGCAAGCGCTCTTCACCTACAAGCCTGCAAACTTCAGTTCTGACTTTCAAGATATCGCCACGCACAAAGTTGAGATTACCGATTCTGTGGTCGCGCTCTCTCTGACAGGACCCGAAAAAGCCCTCGCAGGGGATGTCTCTGAATTTGTCGTGAACGTTCAAAACACGGGGAGTGAGCCGGTATACAACCTGCGAGTCACGCCAACGTTCCCGCAAGATTTCACGCTGTCAGAATCGGAACCCGCTCTTACACAGGAAGAAACGTCATGGACGATTGCCACGCTGAACCCTGGTGAGCTCAAAGCCATCGCCATGAAAGGATCGTTCACCTCCACAGCTTCTGGGGAACAGAAATTGTCGGTCACGGTGGGATTTGTCGACGACGAGTTGTTCCTCAAACAAGCTACCGAAGAAGTGATGACCGATGTTCTTGGTGGATCTGTCGCGTTCTCTGTGATTGTGAATGGATCCAATGAGAGCCAGAGCGCACAACTGGGCGAGACTTTGCGTGTGTCCCTCGACTTTGCCAATGCAAGTGATGAGGCTGTTGAAGATCTAAGCTTTGAGATGAAATTGACTGGCGAGAACGGAGATGTTCCAATCAACTGGAGCGCCGCAAATCTCAATGACGGATCGCGCAGTGGAAATACCGTGACATGGAATCAAGATGCTGATGCGTCACTGGCGCGTCTTGATCCAGAGGAGTCGAGCGTCATCGATGTCTCACTTCCTCTCAACGCTGACTTGGACTCGGGAGATGCCGATACCTTTACGCTCTTTGTGACACTCACGTTGGGAAAAGTCGGCAATGTCACAAGCACTCGAACACTGGAGGCAACACCTATCGTGATCTCGCTCAACTCCGACGTGAGCGTGAACGCGCAGGCGCGTTACTATTCGGAAGCCGGCTCGGCCATCGGCTCGGGTGCGCTGCCTCCGCGCGTGGGAGAAACAACGAGCTATCGCGTGTACTGGAATGTCAGCAACTCTCTACACGCACTCTCCGGCATCAAGATGTCCACCACGATTCCGCAAGACGTGACATGGCTTGATAGCACTGACACCGATATCGGAACCGTGAGCTACAATGCGACGACCAGACTCGTCACATGGGCGATCAGCAAGATGCCTATTGAGATTGGCCATGCGGGTGCGTGGTTTGACGTGGCAATCAATCCAGATGATTCAGACGTTGGACGATTTGTGAAACTGGTTAACACCACAAGCTTTGAGGCAAAGGATACAGTGACGAGTGAATCACTAAGCGAATCCTTAAGCGAGCTGACCACAGAGCTGCCAGAGGATGAATTCGCAAAAGGTGAAGGCGTGGTGATTAACTAAAAGTTTCAAAAGCGACCTCACGTGAGGCCGCTTTTTTTAACGATTATAGACATCGTGATCGCCGACGTCGAGCAAATAAGCGCGTCTGGGTTTTCCAACAAATTCAAAAACGATACGAATATGATAATTCACGGAAAATGAGTAGCAACCACGTAAGCGTCCAGTAAGTTTGTGAACCTTCAACGCTTGTGAATTTTTTTCACTCGCAAACAGATCAATTTTTTCCACCACTTCCATTTGTAAAGGTGAAGGAAGATGATGGAGTGTTCGAAGAAAACTTGGTGAAAAAGAAACCTCCATACAATGAGTTACAACTGCTTCAGAATATCTCGTAAGTTTCCACGTACTTCTTTTCCGTCTTTAAATTCCTGCTGTGCACGCAAAACAGATTCGACAGCTTCCTCTTCTGCATAGCGAGAAAGAGCCTGTCGAACGACCTCTGCTTTTGTCGACGCCGAACCACGCTTTACCATGGTGTCAATGAATAATTCGAGTGTGTGTGGAAGAGGAACAGAGAGTGTAGACATAGGATATGATGTTATGATGATAACATACAACGTCGATTGCTTTGCGTCAAATTGAATTGTTTCCTATTTCAAAAGCGACCTCATACGAGATCGCTTTTTATTTTTCTCTGGCTTGCCAGACGAAACTTTAGTGAAGGCTGGTGCACCCGAGAGGATTCGAACCTCTGGTCTCTTCCTTCGGAGGGAAACGCTTTATCCAGCTAAGCTACGGGTGCAAGATGCGAACCCTACCAAGGAACGCTCTCACCGGCAAACCAAAATCCTCCAGTCGATGGACGCGAGATGGCGACCTTGTAAATCCCCTGTGCCGCTTGCTCGGGAGTGAACTCTGCGTCCTCACCGCCCATGTCCGTTTTCGTCCAGCCGGGATTCACAGACGATACGATAACTCCGCGATCTTTCAGCTCCAGGGCAAGTGTTCGTGTGTACATGTTGAGAGCGGCTTTAGAAATTTTGTACGCTGGATAATGACCGACGAAGTGCGACGTCCCGACAAGCTCGAGTGACCCAGCGGTCGAGGAGATATTCACGATGTGACCGCCTGTCTCCATGAGAGGAAGGAGCGCTTGCGTCCACTCAATCGTGCCAATGAGATTCACTTCCAGAGTCTGACGGAGCTTGTCGACGACGACATGCGTCTCGTCTTCGTCCGCGAGAATCCCCGCGCAGTTGATCAAGATGTCGATTCTGCGGCCAAAATTCGTAACCGCTCCTGCACACGACGCGATCGATGCGGGACTCGCGAGATCTAGAGAAAAATCTTTGAGGTTCTCTTGTGGATCTGGTCGTCCGGTTAAAAACGTCCCGATAACAAAAAAGCCTTCGCTCAAAAACTTCTGCGCGAGCACTTTGCCGATTCCTTTACCAACTCCTGTGATCAAAACGGTCTTCATAGGTGTAAAAGATGTCGAGCGATTCTTACAACGCGGCGACCTAGTAAATAAAGTTGATACTGCGCTTTGTGCAAGACAATATCGTACGTTCCAGGCGTAGCGACTTCCTCTCCGCCAAATCCGCGCTTAAAACGGCTGATGCCCGACCAAGAGTGATCTGCTCGCGCATCACGCGGCGCAACTCCCCACCAGTCATAGAAATGCAGACCGCGAGACTTTGCGTCTTTCATGAGCTCCCAGTGAAGAAGCGTGGGCGCCATGAGATTACGGTGTTCGTTTGAGGACGCGCCGTGCAAATAGGTTCGTGTGTCACCAAAGTCGATCATGATCGTAGCCGCTAGAGGCACGACCGTTTTTTGAGCGATCGCGCAAAATGCGGTACAGCCATTTCCACGAAGATTCTCTATCATCGTCTCGTAGTGACGCTTCGTGTGAAGTCTGAAGGCACTACGCCGTGACGTTTGATTGAACAGTGGCCAGACATCCTCAAAAGATCCATGGTGCAAACTGATCGTGAGTTCATGCCGCTGTGCCACACGAATATTGTAGCGCGTCTTCTCGTGCATAGCGGCGAGCAGTTCATCTTCACTCTGTCGCAGGTTCGTGATGAGCGTGTGAGCCGGATTCACGTCAATGGACTTGCGAACTCCCAAGAGAAGATCCTCTTGGTGAGGTTCGATACGGAGAAACATTGGAAACTGATTCGCGATAACCCCCCTTAATCCCCGCCCGACCGTCGAACGGTCCCCGCCCGGATGACCGACATCCGGTCGGACGGGGTTCGGGCGGGCCCCCTTCCGCCTTCGCCAAGGCTTCGGTGGACAAGTGAAAAGGGGGGAGACCGCTACAGGCCCCTTTGGACAGAAGCTGTAGGCGCCAAGCAATGGAATCTTGCGATCGATCCATTGTGCCACGCCGATGATGAGTCCATCCTGTTCAAACGTCTCACGACGCACGCTCTCTCCCATCACCTTCTGAAACTCTCCCCACTCCCATGATTGCAAAAAACGTCCAGAGCGCGGACCGTGTTTCAACACAAACGTATTCCACTGTTCATGTGTGAGCATACTCATCGCGACAGTCTCTTGAGCGCCGCACGGATACGATCATCGGTATTCTCTTCCTGAATGCCAGACAGCGCCGCCTGCGCATCCCGACGTGAGTACCCGAGTCCAACGAGTGCCTCAATCGCATCGGCATCTAACACAGAGAATCCAGAATCCTCCACGAGCGCGCCTTTCAATTCCAAGATGATCTTCTGCGCGGTCTTCTTGCCAATCCCAGGCACATCCGTGAGCGCGGCAAGATCACCAGCCATAATTTTTGCTTTCACGCGGTCCACCGCATCGGAGAACACAATCTTCTGCGCACTCTTTGGACCAACGCCGGAAATCGCGATCAGCTTCCAAAATAATTCAAGCTCGAAAACAGACCGAAACCCAAACAGCTCTCGTCCATCCTCACGCGTTGCCTCATGCAAATACATCACCACCTCTCCACGAAACTCATGCGCGACATGTTCCGGCATTGTGATCTTGTACCCCAAGCCTTGGGACTCGACCAAAAGATAACCCACTCCATGAAATAAGACGGATCCACGAATAAAACTCAACATACTTATTCCCCTTTCTTAAACGACTTCTGATAAAATTGCGCGACACGTTTCTCAATCTCTTGATCAGCCTTTCCACCGAACCGTGGCATCTCTGCCTTTCCGAGAATCCCGGCTTGAACCCGCCGAAGCGCCAGACCAAACTCTCGTCCTGGCTCCATGTTGAGCACGTCCATGAGTGCCACGCCGTCGAGTCCTACCTCCTTCAACAACCGATTGCGCGCGCGTCGTTCTGCTTCCTCACGTTCTCTTTCTTTTTGTGCGACCCGCCACGGCGCGTACTCATGCTCACTCTTTAAACAATTGATGAGCGGACTGGGATCATGGAAGTAACCCCGCGGACTTAACCGTTTGGAACCGCACACACCGTCAAGCAACTGACACCCTTGCAACAGATCGAGGAAGTCATCTGCGTCATATCCGCGCTTGGTCGCCAAGTGGATATAGCGATCGATTCGCTTTCCACGCACCACAGAAAAGTCGCTCGAGAACTCCATATGATGGCTGATGAGGTCTTCCAAAAAAGCGGAATCGCGATCTGTCAAACCGTGAGCCTCACACAAACGGTTCAGCAGATCTTGATAGACACGCGTGTGAATGTGCCTGGCATGATTGTGATAGTGCACGTCGATCCTGTTCACGAGATAAAACTGCGCTTGAATCTCTTGTGGTGACTCCCCGATATGCTGTTGTTCAAACGTCTTGTAGAGTTGAAGATACTTCGCTCGTTGCCGCAACTGTTCCTCCAATGAGGATGACGGAAAAAATGTCGCGTGATCCTTACTTCCGGTGAAGCTGATACTCACCCACTTACACACGTCATGCATGAGCGTGAAGACTTGAAAAAACGCCACGTGCTCTTTGAGAGTGTCCTCAAGTTCCTGAATCTCACCCTCAAAACCTTTTAAGCGTCGAAACTCTTCGATGTCGATCAGGTGAAGTTTTTCTTCCGTGACAGCCGTGAGTGTCATGAGCATGAGCGTGAGGTGGTCGCGCATGATGGGACCCTCGGCGTGATAACGCACGTCTTGAGGGGTGAGAAGACTTTGCGCAATCAACGGCTCTTGGGCGGCGACGCCGTCAAGAATGGCCTGCGCGTGCCCACGCAAATGTTGGTCAACCTCAATACGCTCGATGATCGCATTGAGATACTCTGTTTCTTTCTGTTCATGCGTTGATTCAAATCGCCACATAGTGGTCGCCCTCCCCCTTTTCAAGGGGGAGCTGGAGGGGGTTACCGTTTTATTGTACGCGATCAGCTCTTAAACCCCAAGAAATCTTCGAATAATTTCGTCGGCAGTCTCGGCGACTGTTTTAATCGACTGCGACCCGTCGATGATTCCGTGAGCGTGGGCGCGTAGCGGCAAAACAAACTCGCGTTGTGCTGGAAGAGCTACGGCACGGTGATAGTCCACATCATAATCGGGTTGTCGCAGAAGCCGTCGCGCGAGCGCTGTCTCTTCGTCAATCTCAAGCCACAGACGCAAATCAAAGAGACCACGAATACGCGCGTCAGAAAATAGCTGAAGGCCTTCTACGAAAATCACGGGCGCAGATTTGTAGAGCATCTTGCCTGTGCGCTCACATAGCCGACGATTGTAGATCGGTAAAAAAATATCTTGTCCATCTTTCAACTCGCAGAGCACATCATGCACCTCGTCCAAGTAGAGACTCTCTGGAAGATCCCAATGCAGACGTCCGTCATCAAGCCTTGGACAGTCGGCCTTGGTTTTGTAATAGGCGTCGAACCGAAACCGCTTCACGCCACCTTGTGCCTCAAGATGCTCGGCCAGCGTTGACTTACCAGCGCCGGAGAGCCCGGAGAGTCCTATTAATAATGATCGCATATTAATTCCCTCGTTTGCGGTGCACGGTTTCAATCGCACGCTTCACATCAGTGAGTGTTACTTTTTTTTGTGAGTCGTTGCGGTATCCCCAATTGCGATCGAGGCCGAAAGTAAATCCACCAAAGCGTTCAAATAAATGCAGGGCGTAAGGCGACTCCTGAACGTAGATGAGGCCGCGGCCATGCTCCACGATAATCATCGACGTTGGACGGCCGATCTGGGCGACGACAATGCGAGAAAGTTTGGGGCGCAGTTGCACATCAGCGCGCGTGGTGATCACTAAAAACTCCCGCCATTTTGTTTTTCGCTTCCAGGCGCTCAACGCTAAACGATCTTTTCGTGCATCGGTCTTTGGATTGCGCAGATGCGCGATGAGCTCATCGTGAAACGCCATCACAGCTTTAATCTCGGTCTTCGAATAGCCTTCCTCCTGTAGCGACCACACATACCCTCGATCCTGAATCCCAATGCCGCGCACGAGTCGTGGATTAAATCCCCATCGCTTGAGCCGTACGTCCGTCACGCGAAACATTTTCAGAAATTGTTCAAGCGATGACGGGAGGAGTTTGCCACGTCCATCGTGCGCCCGACTAAGTCCGGTGTAGTGGTGGTGATCGATGATTGAGAGCTTCACGCCAAGCTTACGCAACTTCGCCTCCGCCTTGACCCCTGGCATCTCTACAACAATCACACGTGTGAAACCACCTGCCTTCACGTCGGAAACATAATCATGGCCTTTGTCGAGCGAAGCGCCGTGGAGTTGCTTGGACACGATCACGGGAAGCCCGATCTTCATCGCCAACCGTTGGATCATGACAGCTTCGGCATCATTGGGTGGAACGATCAACACTATCTTCTCTATCATCATATAGACGACATTGTACAGGATGATCAAACACAAAACACGACCGCTCAAGGTCGTGCTGACCCACACCCAAGGATTTGATCCAAAAGAGTAATCCGCTGGGGGACGTTTCACTCAAATGGACCAAATCTCTGGAATCCTCCCATGTACACCTTTGTTCGTGATTGCTGACATCAACGAACCGACAAGACTATCATGGGATACTTTTCCTGTCAAGGATCAACGGCCGCGAAATAAGTTTATCACTTATTTTAGCAATTTATTTTGTTTTATCTTTGTTTACAAGCTTTGAATAGTAAAATCTGTCATTTAGAAGAAACCGTCCATCAATGCTTGACAGATTAGTCGCTCTCTGATAGATTGTGCGGTTCTGCGACTCTAGCGGACAGCCACGTTGTGTGGAAGTCCGCATCTCACACGGAGCGGACAATGAACGGTTGATCAGCCAGATGAAGCCAATACGTACAGAGAGACAGAAAGAACCGCGGAGTTCGATTCGTGAACTTGGAACAGATGCTCCGAACCAAAGGTTTTGGAGCAGACACGTGCACCGACTCTTCCCTCGACGGTCTCCCCACCGCCGATGGTGTGGATAGGATCGTCTAGATCAAACTTGGAGGCTACCTATGGGCGGATGAATGCATGCGTGATGATCCCCGCCTGCCGTGAAGCAACAACGCTGATCGGCAGGTGGGGGGAGCGCACAGCTCGCCCAACGAAATACAAATCGACCCCATGAGGTTGGCTTCAACGGAAGCCGTCTCATGCGAGGTCGGCCTGCCCCCCGAGGCTCTCCAGAGCGCAGGGGGGTTTTCTAATTTCACCTATGACTGTCTTTTGTACGGCTGTACGGAACAAATGGACCACGCCGCGCGGAACAACGTCCTTGCCATATCGGCAAATCCCTTGCTCTCGATGATGACCGTCATCATCTTCCCGACGAATTGGACGAACGCCACACGATTTTCGTAAATCCAAATCTCACCACTAAAATCCCCAAACTCTGGAAGCAAGCGACAGTACTCGGCTCCAGTACGCGGATTGCGCAACTCGCCTTTATGGAGCATTTTGATTTTTACTTTAGTCTCATCTAACGCCTTGCGCGCCTCAAGTAACACTTTTGGATCAAGATCCGAATACGCCGAGTCGATGTTGGAAAGTTCAAGAAGTTCTTTTGGATGGGTAGAAACGAGATCTGTAAATAGCGCGTGGAGCGCTTCTCTTCCCTCAAAGAATCGAACCGTCGGACGCTCACCACCGGAAAGCATTTTCATCTCTCCAAGCGAACGCGTAAACGTCTCAATTTTTTCTCCCAGCTCCACAACGCGATTCTTGAAGTACGCCACCGCGCGTTCAGGCTCCTCGGCAGAAAAATAATTTTTCTTGCCGCGCTCAAACGTCGACATAAGCCCGCGCTCTTGCAAAGCCGCGATCACGTCGTACGTTGCTGTACGAGAAAGTTTTGCCACTTTGGCAATCTCTTGAACAGAGGTGGGACCAAGCTTCAAGGAAGCCAGATACACGCGCGTTTCCGTCGGTGTCAGACCAAGATCGGTGAGGAGCTTTGGGAAATCCACAGGCATACACACCGTGGAATCAGGACAAATAATAAGGCTCTGTTTAGCTTTGGCTAAACGCTTTGTCCACGGAATGTTTACATGATAGCAAAAAGCAAGCCAAACAAAAAGACTGCACACAAGGACAGGTCCCACTTCGCTCGATCTTGTCGAGCTTCGAGGGACAGGTCCCACTTCGCTCGATCTTGTCGAGCTTCGAGGGACAAGTCGGCCCTTGTGTGCAGTGCGGATCACTTTATCGAGATAGCTACTAGAATCCAATCGTGATGTCGAACTCGTTCACACGAAATGCACTGTTGGTTTCTGGAGGTTGGCCGTCTGTACGAACGGAACTTGAGAGCGTTCCTCTTAGCAACAGCTCTTGATGCGCTTGAACGGCTGTCACAATTTCAGCCTCACCGGAGACATAGAGATCAATCCGATCCTCAATCGTGAGACCAGACGTCTTGCGCAAATCGTTCACACGTCGGATGATTTCACGCACGGTTCCCTCGCGAATGAGCGCGGGCGTCAAAACAAGATCAAGCTCTACGGCAGGTTCCCCTTTTTGGACTTTGATCGTCTTCACGTTCACTTCATCTTTCACGAGCTCCTGATACTCGGAAGCAAACTCTCCACTTGGAACCGTAACTGTCATGCCAGCCAGCACCTGTCGCACGTTGATTCCCGCATCGGATCGGCGCTCGAGCGCCTTGGAGACGATAGAACGTGTGCGGCCCATTTCTTCCAGAACGGTTTCATCGATCAATGCGTCCTCATGAACAGGCCAATCTTCAAGATGCACAGACTCAAGCTTCCCACCGACTTGGCCGTAGAGCGACTCCGCGAGAAACGGTGCAAACGGCGCCATGAGTTTTGAAAGAGTGAGCAGACACTCTCGGAGCGTGCCCACAGCCGCTGCCTTATCCGTCTCATCCTCACCCTTCATACGATCTCGACTTCGACGCACATACCACGTTGAAAGGTCATCGATGAACGCGCCAAGATCACGCACCGTCTCGGTGATGATGTACCTCTCGAGCCGTTCGGTAGTCTCGGCTACGAGCTTGTTGAGTCGCGCAAGGATCCAACGGTCGAGAACGTGAACCCCTTGTCCCCTTTGCGCCATTTGTTCCCCTTTGTCCACCTCTCCACAAAACATCTCATAGAACGCCGCGACGTTCATGAGGATCGAAAAATTCTTGCGCACCATGTCGCCAAGAGCCTTCTCATCAAACCGTTTCGATTCCCCTGGCTGGTTGATCGTGTACATGTACCAGCGCACAGCATCGGCGCCGTACTTCTCGATGAGTTCCATAGGATCCACAGTGTTGCCGAGTGACTTCGACATCTTTTTTCCTTCCGCATCCAGGACGTGTCCTAAACAGATGACGTTCTTAAATGGACGCTCTCGTCCAAGCAATGTGGAGACAGCCAAAAGCGTGTAAAACCATCCGCGCGTCTGATCGATCGCCTCGGAAATGTAGTCGGCTGGGTAGGCCTCACCAGAATCGATGAGTTCTTTATTTTCAAATGGATAGTGCCACTGTGCATACGGCATGCATCCTGAATCAAACCACACGTCACAGACATCGGGTACACGTTTGTACTCTTTGCCGTCTTTCACAAGAACAACGTCATCGACAAATGGACGGTGCGGGTCGAAGTTCTCGCCCACAAGTGACTTGTCCTTGGCGAACGAACGCAGTTCCTCAAACGATCCGATACAAAGCCGATCTCCATCTGCGCTCTCCCAAACAGGCAATGGCGTTCCCCAATAGCGTTCTCGTGAAAACGCCCAGTCTTTGACCTCGCGCAACCACTCCCCGAACCGTCCATCACGAATATGCTCTGGTTCCCAGTGGATGTTCGCGTTCTGTTTCAAGAGCTCATCGCGCAACTCACTCATGCGGATGTACCAAGAATCTTTGGCGTAATAGATAATTTTGGTTTTGCAACGCCAACAGTGAGGATACGAGTGCTCGAACTTGGCTTTGGCAAACAGAAGCCCGCGATGCGCCAAATCTTTGATGATGTCCACGGCCACGTCTTCGTCTGTCACATGACGACCAGAAAGAAAATCCATTCCTTCCATGAACGTGCCATCGAGTTTTACAAGATGATGCTTGGGAAGCCCAACCTGATTCCCAAGCGCGAAGTCATCAGCGCCGTACATCACAGCCGTATGGACGATTCCTGTTCCGTCAGCCGTGGTGACAAAATCCGCAGGCATGACGTACCACGCTTTTTTTGACTCTTGATCTGTTCCAACGATGGCTTGTTTCAAAAATGGATAGAGAGGTTCATAGGCTTTCCCAACAAGTGTCTCGCCTTTTGTCTCTTCAATAATCTCATAAGGCTCTTTCATCTCGCCAAGACGATCCTTCGCCAACCATAACAACGCCTCTCCCTGTTTGATTTTGACGTACACAATATCTTTCCCCACGGCGAGTCCCACATTCCCAGGAAGCGTCCATGGCGTTGTTGTCCACGCGAGAAGATATTCATTCTCCGCTCCGATCATCTTAAACTTCGCGGTTACGCTCAAATCCTTCACATCTTTATATCCTTGTGAAAGTTCGTGGCTAGACAAAGATGTCCCGCATCGTGGACAGTGCGGCGTCACGCGATAATCTTTGTACAGAAATCCACGCTCCCAAATTTGTTTCACGATCCACCAGAGCGACTCAACATAAGAGGACTCATAGGTCACATACGGATGCTCGAGATCAACCCAATATCCAAGACGCTGTGTGAACTCCTCCCAATCTTTTTTGTACGTCCAGACGCTCTCTTTACATTTCTCGTTAAACTTGGCAATGCCGTATTCCTCGATCTGTGCCTTGCCAGTGAACCCGAGTTGCTTCTCAACCTCAAGCTCCACTGGAAGGCCATGCGTGTCCCAACCACCTTTGCGTATCACGCTATACCCCTGCATTATTTTGAAACGTGGAATGCAATCTTTGAACGCGCGAGCCTCCACATGGTGAATCCCTGGACGACCATTGGCTGTTGGAGGTCCCTCATAAAACACAAACGAACCTTTGGGAGACGGCTTCTCAAGCGTCTTCTTAAAAATCTCGTTCTTCTCCCAGTGTTTGAGAACCTCGAGCTCGCGTTCAGGGAAATTCATAAAAGTTCAATCAATTCTTCAACAGAAATCCTCGCCTCTTTCAGAATGCCACGAATCGTTCCTCGTTTCATGTCTCCTCGATGAAACGCAACGGTCGTCCGTCTCCCATCTGAATGTTTCAGTGTGATGTGGCTACCGGTCTAATAATGGAAATAAAAACCGGCTCTCTCAAGAGCCTTGATCATGTGCTTGGCACCGATGATAGGCATCTTGAAATTCATGCAGTCTCTAGATTGATTCGCACTTTTCCAATCAGACTCTCGGCTTCAGTTGGAATCTCGAGTCCGTCCTGAATAAGACTTCCCAGATAGCATTCAATAGCATCTATCGCCATGGCTCTGGCTTCCTCAATCGTATCACCTTCTGTGATACAACCAGGTAAAGTCGGAACAAAAACAGTATAGCCACCTTCCTCGGCCGGTTGAAAAAATACAGTAAAATCAAGAAATTTTTCCTTTAGCATACAGGACAAATGTATCATCCGCATAAAAAAATGACAACTTGTGTTACTATTCTGCTCGTATGAAACCAACCATCTACATCGGTGCCGACCACGCAGGCTGGGACTTGAAGGAGGCGCTTGAGGATCATTTGAAGGAACAAGGGTTCAAGGTCACGGACATGGGAAACGCGGATCTCGCCCCCGACGACGACTATCCAGACTTTGGCTACGCCGTTGCCAAGCGTGTGGCGACCGACGGGAACGCCCATGGGATCGTGATCTGCGGCAACGCGCAAGGAATCTGCATCGTCGCAAATAAAGTGAAGGGCGTGCGCGCCGCCACCGGCTTCAACCGCGAAGTCGCCGCAAGCGCCCGCACCGACGACAACAGCAATGTCCTGTGTCTGCCAGGACGTCATCTCACGCACAAAGAAGCCAAGGGAATCGTCGACACCTGGCTTACAACTGATTTCAGTTCCGAAGATCGGCATGTGAGACGTTTAAAAAAAGTGGAGGAGATTGAGAGGCAGGAGTTTGGAAATTAAAACGGCCACCAGTTGAATGGTGACCGTGAGTTCTGGCCGAAAGACTAGGAGTCCAGGAGCCAGGGTACGTCGGTCGTGACCGCCGTGGCAGGGATCCAGGATACGTCGTTCGCGAACGACGTATCAGGGGACTAGAACACTGCCAGGAAGCGGAAGGCGATGCGGACATCCCGGTCGTCGCGCCAGAGCCAGTGGACGTACGCGAGACTGCCGCCGTAGGAGTCGCCGACGAAGAGGGCGTCCCGGGAATCGTAGCGGTTGGCACACCACTCGACGGAGCTCGTGGCTCCAAGGTCGGGAAGCTTCTCCCCACAGTGGCTGTTGAGCCAGAGGAACAGGTTTGCGATGAAGTTCCAGATCTCAACGGTGGGGAGTTGAATCCCACCAGGCAGAGGTCCCAGAATCTTCGCGACCTTTGGGAGGAAGTCCAGAACGATGTCGTCGCCTTCACCCTTGTCAGAGACAGGATGGTTGAACCGCGACGCGATCCCGGTGTCCGCCATCAGCTTGTCGTCTGGGTACTTCCCGTCCTGGTAGTTGGGCTTCCCAATCGTCTCAATCGCCACCCACTTGCCAGGCAGAGGGACACGCTCGATTTGAGCGACAGCGAGGTACTTGCCCCAGTTGGGCTTGACCATGTGCTTGGGGTACTGATTCTCCTCGATCGCTGGGACGAAGAACAGGCGGAAACCGTACTTGACCAGGCTCCTGCGCTGGGAACGGTTCAACATCGGCGGCTCGGGGATCTCCACGTGGAAACCCAGGAACGCGTCCATGACCGTCTGCATCCAGCTGTGCAGATCCTCGCGCCAGGTCTTGGTCATCAGGTTGGGAGGACGGAGGGAGAGGAGACGGTCGGCGGCGGTTGCTTGCTCCGCGACTTGTGCCTCGTGATGGTCGATGAGTGCGTTGAGGTCTGTAAGAAAGCCATCACGATCGACAAGCTGACCCAGGCGGTTGAAGACACTGAAATGCCGAAGCAGTCCAGGAAATCCATCACCACCGGTCTGGTTGACTTGGTCGACCAACTCCTTCACCCACGCAGGAATAGAGAATCGCATCTTTGCCTCCAGCCATAGGTACATATTCCTCCTCGACTGACTAAACAATCGATTTGGGTCTCCCTATGGACAGTAGATCTACACGGTACCGCCGTGCGCGGTCTCTCTGAAAAATCGGCGAATTCCGACCGTACAGATGAGGCCTCATCATGTCTGAATTTGGTGAAAATGTCAAATGATGTTACGCTTTTCTTGTATGCAAACAAAAGAAAAAATCCAACGGCAACCAACGGTGAGAGATATTCAACAACTCAAACATGAGATGCGCTCATTGCGTTCTTTTTTTATCAGTATGGTTGGTGAAGATCCTGAAGGAAATTATAAACCTGCGTTTGTGCAAAAGATGACCAAGGCCATGAATGATAAACCTATCTACACCTATGCCGGGCCAGGTTCTCTCTTAAAACAGCTAGAAAAGCTATGATGCAAATCGGCTACGGACGAAATTTTCTTTCTTCCGTAAAACGATTACCCAAGAACGTACAGATAAAGCTGGATCAGCTATTATCGGTCGTTGCCGTGAATCCATACGACCATCGTCTCCATACGAAAAAATTACATGGTCACTTTATTGGCTGTCTTTCATTTCGCATCACTCGAGACTGGAGGGTGATGTTTCAATTTACCAGTCCGAACCATTTGATTTTACTCACGGCCCAACACCGTCGCGACATCTACCGATAACACTATGATCGAAATCGTCCCTGCATTACTCGTCGAATCGGAAAAAGAATTTGAACGCTGTCTGCGCGCGGTTGAACAGGACTGCCGCCTCATTCAGGTGGATGTGCTTGATGGAACATTGTTTCCCAACACGACATGGTTTGATGCAGAGCGGGTGGGAGCGATCAAGACGAACGTCGAGATGGAGTTACATCTCATGGTCGAAAATCCAATCCCGATTATCGAAGCTTGGAAAAAATATGTTCCTACCTTCAAACGCGCCATCGTCCACGCGGAGATGCATCGTCCGACCGGCGCTGTGACTGGGTACATTAAGGACATCTTGAAACTGGAGGTCGGCGTGGCCTTGAACCCTGAATCGCCTCTGAAAGAAATCGAGGAAGTGCTTCATCAAGTCGACCAGCTCACGATTATGAGCGTGCATCCTGGGCGACAAGGACAAGACTTTGGTGATCTTGAACATGGCGGGAGTCTCGAGCACATCCTCCAAAAAATCGCTCAAGCCCGCGCGCATCGGCCTGACCTCGTGATCGAAGTAGACGGTGGAGTCACAGCCGAGCTGATCCCTGCGCTCGTAAAAGCTGGCGCCAATCGACTGTGCGTTGGCGGAGCGATCTTCAAGTCTAGTGATCCAGCTGGTACACTGAAGGCACTAAAGAAACTTTTATGAAACCCTCTCTAAACATCGTAGCCTTTGTAGCCCTTGCAGCCTTTGTAGCCTTTCCTGCTCACGCCACCACCGTCTCCCCTGACGACCTTGCGCCAGGCGATCTCATCCGTGGTGAGAGTTTTTCCGCTGTCTATTATTATGCAGAGGACGGACTGCGTTACGTGTTCCCAAACAGCAAGGTCTACTTCACTTGGTATGAAGATTTTGATGAAGTCGTCTGGCTGTCTGATGCTGACATGGCCACGATCCAAATCGGCGGCAACGTCACCTACAAGCCAGGGATCAAGATGGTGAAGATTAACTCGAGTCCTCAAGTCTATGCCGTAGGCGCTGGAGGTATTTTGCGAGGCATCGAGTCTGAAGAAGTCGCGAGCGAACTCTATGGTGAGAACTGGAACCAAAACATCGACGACATCCCAGACGGCTTTTTTGGAAACTACGAGATCGGCGAGGACATTGAACTTTCCTCCCAGTACGATCCAGACGTCGAAGAACAGGACGCACTCTCTGTTGATGACGATAAAGATATCAAACCGTTTCTCGAAATCGACATTGATGAGGAAGGATACAGCGAAAGAACGGTAACAATCGACGCAGGCACCGCAATCCGTTGGATCAATAACGACTCCGAGGATCACACGGTAACCGAATGGGATCGCGAGTGGGGATCTGGGACACTGAAGCCTGGCAAACACTACACGCACTACTTCCGCGAAGATGGAACTTGGAACTACTACTCAAAAGACGATGACAGCAATATCTTTGAAGGCGCAATCATTGTGGAATAGTTGTGGAAAACAAGCTTCTTCAGCTTTTTCCTTCATGCTATAATTCCTTCCACCTCACCACCTTATCTACCTACCCACCTAACCACCTTCCCTAACACTTATGACAAAACAACTTACTTTTTTGTCAGTTACGCTCACCACCATCGCTCTTGCGGCTAGCTTTATGTTCTCAAGCCTTGTGTCTTCTGCGCAGGCCGCCACGCTCACAGACCCAGAGGACTTGCAAGCTGGCGACCTTATCCGTGGAGAATCATTTTCCGCTGTGTACTACTACGGCAAGGATGGTTTCCGCTACGTGTTCCCCAACGACAAAACGTTCTTCACTTGGTACGAAAACTTTGACGATGTCGTCTGGCTCTCTGACGCAAACATGTCCACCATCCAAATCGGTGGCAACGTCACTTACAAACCTGGAGTCAAAATGATCAAGATCAACTCTGACCCAACCGTCTATGTAGTTGGCGTAGGTGGAGAGATCATGGGCATCCCATCAGAAGAAGTCGCTGAAGATCTCTACGGCGCAACATGGAACCGTCAGATTGATGACGTCCCGGATGGATTTTTCTCCAACTACACCATGGGATCAGAACTGGAAATGGCCTCACAGTTTGATCCCTCCGCAGAAGAAGCCGAGGCTGATTCCATTGATATCGATAAGGATCTCAAGGCGTACGTCACACTCACCATTTCAGACAATATGTTTAGCGATGAGACGCTGACCATCGAAGCTGGCACGGCTGTGCGATTCGTGAATGAAGGTTCAAGCAAGCACACCGCCAGCGCAGAAGACGGCGAATGGGGAACAGGAACGCTTTCAAGTGGCAAGCACTTCTCACGCTACTTTGACGAAGCGGGCGACTACGACTTCTACTGCAAGTATCACGGCAGTATGACCGCGACGATTGTTGTGGAGTAACAATCAAGCCGGAGCTGAACACTCCGGTTTTTGATTTGTGCTAAACTGTCCTCATCTATGCCAAACCTCACTCAAGGTCCAAAGGTGAGAAAGCCTCTGCACCTGCACGATAAAAAGCTCAAGGCTCTCGAGGAAAAAGCGCAAGTCATACGAGAGGACGTCATTGATATGCTTGTGGAAGCAGGCTCTGGACACTCGGCTGGCCCTCTTGGAATGGCTGACATCTTCACCGCGCTCTACTTCCACGTGATGGTTCATGATCCAAAACATCCTGCATGGAAAGATCGCGATCGTCTCATTCTCTCCAACGGTCACATCTGTCCCATCCGCTATGCCGCGATGGCGCACGCCGGCTACTTCCCAAAAAAACTTTTAATGACCCTGCGCAAGTTGGGTTCACCTCTGCAAGGACATCCAGAGCGAGAGAGACTTCCGGGCGTTGAGACGACCTCGGGGCCGCTTGGATCAGGATCGTCCCAAGCCGCAGGACTTGCGTATGCGGCACTTCTGGATCGCTCGCCATGGCGAGTGTACTGCGTGATGAGCGACGGGGAACTTGCCGCAGGACAAACGTGGGAAGCCATGCTCTTTGCGGCGCGCAACAAACTCTACAACCTCACATTCATCATCGACCGCAACAACATCCAGATAGATGGAACCACGGAAGAAATCATGCCGCTTGAACCACTTGCCACGAAGTTTGAAGCGTTCAACCTGAACGTCGAGCGTTGCGCAGGAAACTCAATTCGTGATTTTGTCACCGCCGTGGAGCGCGCGCACGGTGTGAGCGAAAAACCCACCGTGATCATTGCTGACACGATTCCAGGCTACGGCGTTCAGTTCATGGAACACGACTTCCTTTGGCACGGCAAACCACCAGCTCCTGGAGATGAAGCAGGTCTCGCCATCCAACAATTACGAACGCTCTCTGGTAAAATAATAAGCGAACATCAATAATACTCGTAGTGAGTAACATCGAACTATGACTTTCAAAACCTCTCTTCCTTGGATCGTGAAAGCCCTCGCCGTCGTTGGTGCTGTCGCACTCGTATGGATGGTCGTTCAATATTTCACAGGAGTACGTCCTGTGAATACGACGTTCTCCGGAGAATATTACGGAGACTCGATGGCCCTCTCCGATAGTACAGAGTCATTCGCAGAAAAAAGTTTTTTTTCGAGTGAACTCTTGTTCGACGAAGCGCTCGCCGCCGAGATCGACCAGAAGATTATCAAGACCGGCGACCTCTCGCTGATCGTTTTAGATGTGGCGGAAAGTTCCGCTGGTGTGAAAGTGCTGGCGGAGGAAAAAGGCGGCTATGTGCAATCCTCGTCCGTGCAAGAGAACATAGACGGAACCCTCTCTGGTTATGTGATCATCCGTGTGCCATCGGATCAGTTTGATGCAAGTCTGACAGCGCTCAAGGAACAGGCGCTCGTCGTAGAACAAGAGTTCGTCTCAAGTGAAGATGTAACCGAACAGTATATCGATATCGCAGCGCGCCTGAAAAATGCGCAGGTTCAAGAGGATCGCTATGTTGAGATCCTGGACATCGCCACAACAGTGGAAGAAATTTTGCAGATCGAGAATGCGCTGGCGAACGTCCGCGGCTACATCGAATCGCTCACTGGCCAAATCCAGTACCTCGACTCTCAAACGGACTTCTCGACGATCACCGTGAATCTCGATGAGGAGCCCGTTATCACCATCGGTGGCAAAGTCTTCCGTCCAGGGACAACCGTGAAACAAGCCGCACAAGCGGTCGTAAGTTTGGCGCAGTGGTTGGTGGAAGCCGTGATCTGGATCGTGATTGTGGGCGTAGGATTTGGTGTCCCTCTCGCGATTCTCGGATGGATCCTCGTGAGAGTTGGAAAGAAAGGGCTCAAGAGATTTAGAAAATAATTATGGCAAAGGCGCGACCACTCTCTGGCATCAATCGAGAAGCATGGCTTGTTCGTGATCTGTTTGATGACAAAAAACTAAAACAGACTCCCACGCGCAACGGCTTCGGTGAGGGTTTGGTTGAGGCTGGTCGGCGTGACAAGAGTGTTGTTGTCTTGTGCGCGGATCTCACAGAGTCGACGCGCGTGCTCCCCTTCAAAGAAGCCTTCCCCGATCGCTTCGTGCAACTGGGAGTAAGCGAGCAGTCCATGCCTTCGATCGCGGCGGGCATGGCAATGGCCGGCAAGGTTCCATTCATCGCAAGCTACGCCTGCTTCTCCCCTGGGCGCAACTGGGAACAGATTCGCACGACAGTCGCGCTCAACAACGTGAACGTGAAAATTGCTGGCGCACACGCCGGTGTCTCGGTTGGCCACGACGGCGCCACGCACCAGATGATCGAGGACATCGCGATCATGCGAGTCATGCCCAACATGAAAGTCTTGGTTCCTTGTGATGCTGTCGAGACACGCAAGGCAACAGAGGCTGTTGCGAAATTCGTGGGGCCTTGTTACCTCCGTTTTGCTCGTGAGAAGTCTCCGGTGTTCACAACGGTAAAGACGCCGTTTAAAATGGGTCGCGCCGAAACGTACAGACTCGGTAACGACGTGACAATCATCGGCGCAGGTCCTCTGTTGTATGAAGCCATGCTGGCGGCCGAGAGACTCTCGAAAGATTTTGGCATCGAATGTCGCGTCGTGAACATGCACACGATCAAACCGCTGGACGTAAAGATGATCGTCCGCGCCGCAAAAGAGACAGGTGCGATCGTGACCGTCGAAGAAGCTCAAGCGGCCGGTGGCCTTGCGGGCGCTGTGGCTGAAACGCTCGCGCTCACCCTTCCTGTTCCAATGGAGCGTGTGGGAGTGCAAGATCGCTTCGGCGAGTCTGGGAGTCCACGCGAGGTTCAAGAGGGCTTAGGTCTCACAGCGGAATTTATCGCCATGGCGGTTGATCGTGTGCTACGCCGCAAGCATGGCGAGCGTGTTCCAGAGGTTCCAGCTCATGTACTGGCCGCGCAGGAGAAGCTCGTGAAGATGCAAAAGGCGATCATGGAGGAGGCGCTCAAGCGAGTGCCGAGAAAGTGGAAATAGAAAAAGAGAAGAAGGGGCGAAGCTCTACAGAACCGTTTTTTTAAAGCAACGTCTTCACATAGGCGATCGCCTGTTCTCGTGTCTCGATCTGTGCCCGATCGCGTGCAGCCTCGACTGCATCGATGATCTCACGAAACTTTGGACCAGGTTTGAGTTGAAACAATTCAATAAGGTCGCGACCTTGCAACAGCGCCTGGGCTGATAGATGGTGTTCCTGAACAAGCGACAAAAATCGATCGGCCTCTTCCCCTCGTTCAAGAATACGAAGCCACGCCGCGTAGGCTTCTGGTGATGCGGGAAGGACACGCTTCAGTGTACGACGCGCGTCGTTGATCGGATTGGTGGAAGCAGAATCCTGAATCTCGGACGCACACAAGAGGCTCTGCGCACATTCGATATCTTTCTTCTTAAACGTAAGCTCTGTCACAGCCGCCTCACGGGACTCCAACGAAAATCCCGACAGAAAAGCGGCAAGTGTCGCGTGACGTTCTTTTTTGTGTGCAACCGCACGATCCATGAGATGCTCCCACACGTCCCAATCCTTGACGGTCGCGTTTGGAAATGACGCTTCTATCACACCGATGCGGCGCGCAAATGCCAACCCGATCGATGGTCGTTTCCCTTTGAAAATCAATTTTTCAAATTCTTCGGTAATACGCTCACGAGAGAGCTCTGTGAGATCGCCGCGCTCCACCATCTCGTGCATCAACCGTTCGCTTTCCGGATCAACCGTAAACTCGATCCGCGCAATAAATTGCATCGCTCGCAAGACACGCAGTGGATCATCTTGAAAACGTTCAGGATCGGTTATTCGAAGCGTTTTTGTCTGGAGATCTTCGAGCCCTCCAAAGGGATCAAACACAACCCCTGTAATGGGATCCATCGCGAGCGCATTCACCGTAAAATCACGACGCCGCGCCGCTTCTTTGATGTTGAGCGACGGATCAGAATCGATAAGAAACCCCGTGTGTCCCTTTCCTGCCTTTGATTCGCGGCGCGGGATCGAGACATCAAGTTCCAACTTGTCTCCAATCGGCACTTTGATAATCCCAAATGCTTCGCCAACGTCCTTCGTTGTTCCAAACAATCGTTCAAGCAATTCTTTTAGTTGGTCAGCTGCAACACCATACACTTCGATATCCGCATCTTTTGGATGAAGACCTAGGTGCACATCGCGCACATACCCGCCAACAATAAGCGCCTGCGGCGGTTGTGGTGCGCAATCTGGGTTCGGGGCAATCGTAGCAACGGCGCGCACTAAGTCACTCGCCGCTTTCAAAAGCGGCCGCTCTTGATTTTTGAGCAGGTCACTACCCACGTCTGGATTGTGCGATGGTTGTTCCGTCATACAAAGTAGCTGTCAAGGCAAGGCTAGTACCCCATCTGCGACATGATTGCATTGACGCTCGAGCGAATATCAGCTGGATTCTCAGCTTCATTTCGGAACAGTCGCGTTCGAATAGCGCCAATGATCGTGCCAATCCGTGCCGGTTCAACCGTCTTGCCAGCTGCCTGTGCGCGCATCTGAATATACAGGTCGATACGACCATTCACCTCCACAAACACCTCTTTGATCAATTGCTTTTGCGCGGCCTTCGCGTCCGGTTTCTCCTGTCCAGCATCCTTGGCAGAAGCCTTGTCTGGCGATGCCTCTACTGGAACGATCACCTCAAAGGCTCGAGCAACAAACCGACGACCAATTTCTGCAAAATCGTCATCTGTCCATTCATCACCATACACACCTCGATCAAATCCATCTGGTTGACCTCCTGCCGCTAGAACATCGAACTGCATCATGAGCGCGTCAAACGCGTTTGGATTCTCTCGTTCCAATTGTTGAACTTCACCAAGTTTCGCCATAAAATTTTTCGGCAAGCGACGCGCAATGATGACATCTCCCTTCGGAAACTTATCCGTGGTGCTCAATTCGGCTTTAAACCCATGACGTCGAAGATACTCTACACGCGCCATATCCATTTTTTTCATCGCGCGATTTCCGCGATCCAACCGCTCAATGGCGCGATCATGCGCCTTTCCCAAAGCATCAGGAACGGTCGTATTCGTCAGATCCGATTCCTGACACAAACGATCCCACTCTTCCTGGGAAAATCCGTACCGAGCTGGCTCGCCCTTGGCTTTTCCTTGACAACAGGTCATGGCCACCAGCATCGCACTTTCAGAGTCGCGCCACTGCTCGATCACAGCGTCGGTGAGCGTCCCACACGCATGCTTGGCAACCACGATTGAATCTGACGTAATGTGCGCGTCCTGCAAATAACCCGTGTTGTGAACCGCAACTTCTTCCATCCGTTTTCGAAATGGAAGATAGTCAATGATCGTTGCCATAAACTCTGCGACACCTTCTTGCGGATCGACGATCTCCACGCGATCAACCTCATGACCTAGTGATAAAAACTCATTTGAAACAGCAAGACCAAGATCTCCGGCTCCGCCGGCCATATCGATGACCGAACGAATTCCTTGCGGCAGAGAGGACATCTGCTCATCAAGGATCCCGTTGACGTGCCGAAGCTCGTCGACCTTCTGCTCCATCTTCTTCCAAATCTTTTCGGCGAGTACTTGCTTCTCATGGTCGGTCACCGGCTTCCCATCCGTCTCGCGTTTCGCCTTCAGTTGACGCAGGGCGTCCATGTAGACGTAGTTGCCTCGCACGTAGAGCAAATCGCGATAAAACTCCTCGCGCGGGCGAGTCAACGCGGTAGAATCTGAGCGAGCGTTGTCGACCGAAAGTTCAGGACGACGCATAAATCCTTTTGGCAACGTTTCCTCCTCGAGCCCAAGCTTTCCTCGAGCCTTCTCCGTCGTCTGCACCACGCGTGTGTGACCGAGCGCGTCTTCTGCCACGTTCACGACCTCTTGGTCGTCGTTCAGTGCGCGGACAATCGACGTTGCGAGGTCAAAGCTACGTGAAAGGACGATGAGCAAACCAGGATGAAGTTTCTTGATCACTCGCTGTCCCATGTCATTTGAAAAGTAGGTGACTGTTCGACTCGGATTGCGCTCATCGGGTCCAACTTCCATCTTGAGTCCAATGGATTCCAACAACGCGTTATCAATTTCCGCGCGCGCCCCGACGAACACCCAACCCTCAGCATCCTGCACCACGCCAGCCTCATAGCCTTTGATTGCCATGGGAAGATAGGAAGCGAATCCTTCGCCGATTGGAACACGATGATTTGGATCATCTTCACCGAACCGAATCGCCGCTTCGGATTTTCTTAAAAGATGTTCCTTAGCGGTTTGAAAAAAAACGTCTGGATCGCGCGCGGCTTCGATCAACTGTGCCTCAATGCGTTGCGTATTCTCTTGGAATTCCGCATCGTTAAGATCCATTTCCCGCTCATACCCAATGGTTTCAGCAGCCGCGAGCATAAACCACGCTTTCATTTCTGGTGATTCCGGATTTGCCAATTCCTTGGCGTATCCCCACGGCCCTGTTTCCTGCATCCCAACACATATGTTCACGAGGTCCTCATACACACGCACTGCCTCTTCAGATGTTCCAACGATGTTCTTGACCATGTCCTTCACAAGTCGGTTCGTCCGATCAAATGCAAGGATGGCAACTTCGTTGAAACCAATACGCAAACGATCTCTCAACGATTTCAAATTGTGACGTTCGGAAAAAAGGTCGAGTTGGCGACCGATTGCTTCCTTGTCGTATGGATTGCTTGTTACACGAGTGTCAAGCGGGTGGTACCCGCCCATCGTATCGCGTGGGGCCATAAGGTTTGAGACGAACTATCGTCCAGAAAGTGTTAGATGCGTCTTTGATGTGGCGGCGATCTTTGTCCAGCGCTCGTCGATCGGGATCAGTGAAGCGCGAACGAGTTCCTCATCCACACGTTCTTTGAGTCGTGACAAATCGTGGAACCGCTGTTTGATTTTCGGATGGACTCCACGATCTAAAACCTCGTCAATCGGTCTTCCGTTTCGTGCCATCTGTGTCCCTGAAATAAATCTCGTCAGTTCAGTAAGTTGAAAATCAACCTGTGCCGCTGTTTGTTCCAAAAGCAATCGACGAAGGGGATGGTGGTGATCAAGCGGCACGGCTCGACGCACGATTTCGCGAAATCCTTCCTCGTCAAGTCCAAGTAACACAATGGGCATGGACGCACGAAATTCCTTTGGCTCACCATCCTCATTTTCAATGGCCGAACGAAAATATTTGACGGTTACATTTCCTTCGAGTTTATCACTTTTTTTATACAACGTCTCAAACTGGGTTGTGGAAGTAAAATCAATCGCCATGCGAATCGGCAACCCGCCATCTTCTGCGCGCCATTCAACGACCGCGTCTACACCGGAAATCCAATCGTCATATTCGGTTGTAGGTGAAAGCTCTCCACCAAACCAGTTCGATCGCTTCGCCTGGGCTGTGAGAAAATTCTCAAAGGCAAATGCATCCGTACCGGACGGCTTTTGCTCACGCATCTTCGGCCGTCCCTTCTTTTTGGCAAGCAGTGCCTCGTCCCTCACCCGACTCTCATTGGTCACATGTTGAAACGATCGTAACTCCGACCGCACAACAGTTGCTCCTTTTCCAGACATCTTATACGCATCAAAATACGACCAAAAGTCACGTTCTTCTTTGTCAGACCGTGACTCCATTTGCTGTGAGATTCGGTAACGTGTTTCAGACATACTCATCCAAAAGCTCCTCAAGAATCAACATGGCCAGTGTGGTGATGTTGATACGCACTTAAACGACCACGTTGTACCTCAAAACGAGATCATCAATATTTCCTGGGATAATTTTGATATAATCGTCATCCGTCAGATTTGCGCCGACTTTGACCTCCGCAACGGTCATCACTCGTACCGGTTGTTTTTCTCCGGCGGCAACTTCTTCTGGACCAACCAACCCTTCTGTGATTGCAAATTCGCCCATCGCAGGACGCACTGGAGCGCCTGGATGCACGGTCCAAACAGCGTCCTTGTCACCCGGAGAACGACCGATAATAATCGTTCCGAAATCTGTCTTTGGCATATCCTGAACGGTTCCACGAACAATCGTAAACGAGACCTGTGCGTAATTTTTTTTGTCGGTCGGATTGCTATTTCCTTTTTCGCGACGTATGAGCACACGTGTCCCTGGGTCTACATCTCCCAGACGAACGATCCCAAGACGTCCCTCTATTCCGTCAACTTTAAAATACAAAGCCTCGGGAAGACCCGCAGGTGCTTCCTCTCCTTTTACCGCGGGCAAAAATGCAGACTCCGGTGCACCTGCGCGACGCAATGCCTCGCGATCATCTTGACGTGCGGCCACTTTGGCAGCCAGATCCTCACACATGCCAACAACGTCGGCGATGTTATGTACACGTGCATCTGCAAACTTGGATCCACCTTCTCCAGGACCGCAGTGCATCTGATTGGTTGCTTCCAAATAGGTCAAGCTGCTCTCGGGCATGAACGCTTTTACCTCTGGTGGAAGAGCCATCCATGTATCTTTAAAGGATTTTGGGTTGGCTCCCTCGCGCTTTAGATCTGACATACATTTTTTACACACTAAGAATCAAGTTGGGTTCGTAACAGATTGAGAAACGTCTGGCGTGTTCGCTCTCGCTGTTCTTGTGGCTGCTCGAAATCAAACAGTCCGAAGGTATGACCAGCATCTGGCAATTCCACAAAACGAGCGTGAGACGATGCATGGACGAAGGCTTGTGCATCTTCGTTTGAAACAAGCGAATCCATTCCTCCTCGCATCACGGTCACCTTTCCTGGAAAAGACGCGAGTGGTTCCAAAAACGTCTCACGGGATGGAAAGGTATCGAGCAGTGTCACGGAGGACTTCTCTACATGACTTGGAGGCGAGGCGAGCACAAGGCGATCTATCTGTGAACCGAATTCTGCGGAAAGTTCAGCTGCGATGACGGCTCCAAGAGACGTTCCCAGCAAGTCAAATCGCAATCGGCTTGCTGGTACACCGAACCATTCTTCAGATCGTTGCACCAACTCACGTATTGCTTTGCGCACGTCCTCCACTTCCATCTCGTAGGTCTTGCCACGAAAGCCAGTCGTGCGATAGTCATTTCCGTCTTCACTGGCAAAGGGTTGGTTGGACATGGGGTCAAAGTCATGATGGCGTGACGTACTGATACGCGCCACCGACTCGTCGGAGGTTCCTAATGCTTCCGCCACATCGGCGTATTCAAATGCAGATGAGTGACTGCCATGAATACACACAAGGACACGATGATCGACATTGAGCTTCCGAGGTTTCGCATCAATCTCAAGGTGAATTGGTTTGTCGCCTGGAGCATAGAGTGTTCCTGAAATATCAAAAGAAGTGTGCCTTCGGCTTTCAAATTGCTGATCCAATGCTTCGCGAGAAAAATCAGACATATGCTTACCCCTCGCTCAGTGCAGAAAAACGCGATTTTACCCTTTCGATACGTGCCTCGAGCTCGGTTCGTAATGCGGCATCTTGTACGTTCGGTAATGTTCCATCACCGCGCACAGCCCCTGCGATCATCCCAAGAATTCGTCCCATCTCTGCCCCTGGCGGAATACCTAAATCTTTTAGAGCGTCGCCGTCGAGCCTTTCTTCTTTCAACATAAGATTCCTCTCACGTGCCGCTTCTTCCTCTTTTTTCTTGCGCTTCACTTCTGCCTGGTACGCCGGATAGAGTTGTTCTGCTTTCCAAAAGTTTACGAGTGGTGCGGTATAAATGTACTTTTCTCCAGACGTATCCGTAACCTGAACGTCCTGTCCGCCTACGGTTTCCGTTCTTGTTGGAAGTTTCACCGTCCCAATAATCCCATCCACCAGCATGCCGGCTTGCAGAGCACGAATCGCTTTTTGCGGATCCAAACCCAATGCCTGTGCGGCTTCGACAAATGAGTGGACGTCTTTTCCTTCCACGCGTTCAAACTTCATGAGAGGGTTGATGTGCTGTTCAATACTAAAGCGTAGAAGCGCGCGTTCTTCGTCTGTCAGTTTGAGACGATCAGCCGTGCGTTCAACCACTTCGCGGTTAACGCCATCGTACGCCTCTTCGGCGTGACCACGGTAGCTAATGGAAATACCGTACGTGTCAAAAAATTGCGTTTGTAAATCCATGGGATCAATTCCCTGGTGTGAGGAGCTGAAGTCAGCAAACAAGCGCTCGTACGTCGCTCCCAGCTCAACGCGGCGTGCATCTTGCTCCGCATCAAATGCCTCCTTGAGTGATGGGTCTCCTTTTTTCGCCGCATCTTTGGCTTTGCCCTTACGCTTTTCGATCTCCTTGTCCATCGCTTTATTAGCAAATCCATGCTCGATCGCTGGACTCCCATCCCGAGCCATAAACCCAATCGTATCTGGCTTAGCCACGTCATGCATAAATGCAAACGCGACAAGAAGCTGTGGATGTTCTTTCACCACCGCTTCCACTTCACCCCATTCTTGTTCTGCGTCTTCGATTCCCAACACCTCGCGCGCTCGCGCGTATGGCATCTTCCCATCGCGCAACAATGCAACTGCCGACAAAATAGAACGGTAATGGTCTTCTACATTGGGACCTTCTGCATGCTTATCAGGTGATTGCGGTGTTTGTAAAATATCCCGCACTTTCGGCTCCGCTTGTGCAAATTCAATCATCCATCGATTTGCTTCTTCGCGCGCCTCTACGAGATCCTTTAATTCGCTAAATAACTTATTGACATCTACGCGCATGTCATCCGGCACACGTTCTAAACGTTGAGCGATTCGAGAATCACCACGCTCGGGAGACTTATACACTTCCGGATCTATTCGTGGACGTTCAGGCATAGAAAGATAAAGAAAAAACATGCGGAATAATCCCCCACATGTCATTTAATAGTAACATGCTATCACAAAAAATGAGTCTCGTCAAACTCACAGTTGAAGAGACCGTTGACCATCCTCTCTCTCAATTTTTCAATTTCATGAGCCTCCCTGGCTCTTTTTTGTTATACTGTTCCCGTATGTACGACCTCATCACCATTGGCGATATCAAACTCGATACCTTCGTCGTCTTGGATGGCAACGGAGGTCAGTGTTGCCTCAAAATGCCGGAAGCAAAACTGTGCTTAGACTACGGCGCAAAGATTGATGTTCAGGTCGTCGACGCTCAAATCGCTGGTTCGGCGCCGAACGTCGCGGTGGGCTTGGCACGCATGAAGAAAAAAACCGCTGTGCTCTCGGTGATGGGAGAAGACACGACACGTCCGTTGGCGCTGGAAGTTCTCTCTCGTGAAGGCGTAGATACGTCTCTGATCGAAATCATCAAGGGCGAACGGAGCACCTACTCGGTCGTCTTGAATTACAAAGGCGAGAAAACGATCCTCACCGGCCACATCAAACATGAGTATCACCTGCCCAAGTCTTTCCCCAAGCCAACGTGGCTCTACGTGGGAGAGATGGGAATCGGATACGAAAAAATCTACAAACAAGTGACGGCCTACACAAAAAAAGATGGCGTGCACATGGTGATGAATCCAGGGAGCATCCAGGTGGAGGAGCACAAGCCAGCTTTGTACGAACTCCTCAAGTACCTCGAAGTGTTATTTGTGAATCGTGAGGAGGCACAGATCCTCACGGGATCAAAATTGTTAGAGGTGCACAAGCTCGCCGGTGCCTTGTACAAGTTTGGTCCCAAGCATGTCATTATCACCGACGGCCCTCATGGCTCCTATGAATACGGTGGACGCGATCTCCACTTCTGTCCGATCTTCACCGGCAAGCTCGTCGAGGCCACCGGTGCAGGTGACGCCTTTGCCTCCGGCTACCTTGGCGCGGTCATGCATGGGCAGTCGTGCTCGGAAGGACTACGTTGGGGCGCCGTGAACGCCGCCTCTGTGGTAGGATTTGTGGGTCCTGTAAAAGGTCTTTTGTCTGCCACCGAAATCCGCAAGCGTCTCAAAACCAAACCGAGCTTCAAAGTAAAAACCGTCTAGTATGCTCGTCACCCTCAAACAGATTCTCACAAAAGCAGAGCGCGGCCACTATGCCGTTGGCGCGTTTAATGTGAACAATCTGGAAACGCTCCAGGCAATCATGGACGCGGCTGAAGCTGAACGTGCTCCAGTCATTCTCTCGACCAGTGAAGGGGCGATCGAATACGCGGGCATGGAGGAATTGGCAGCGCTCGCTCACATCGCCGCGAAAAAAACAAAACGTCCTGTTGTGTTCCATCTCGATCATGGAAAAAATTTCGATCTGGTGATGGAGGCGATCGAGAGCGGATGGTACACGAGCGTGATGTTTGACGGATCGTCTTTGACGTACAAAGAAAATGTCCGGCAAACAAAAAAAATCGTCCAGCTTGCGCACAAGCGTCACATCAGTGTGGAAGCAGAGTTGGGTGCGATCGCGGGCATCGAGGACTTTGTCTCGGTGGAGGAGCGCGATGCACAGCTCACCGATCCAAAAGAAGCGGCGCAGTTTGTGCGCGAGACCATGTGCGACGCGCTCGCTGTGGCCATAGGCACCAAGCACGGCGCGTACAAATTTAAAGGTGAGTCACGACTCGATTTTGGACGGTTAAAAGAAATCGCGGAGCGCGTCTCTGTTCCTCTTGTTCTTCACGGAGCCTCCGGCATTCCCGCCAACATCAAAAAAATCTGCACAAAATACGGCTGTGAGATTTCAAGCGCCAAGGGTGTCTCTGATTCCGCTGTACGCAAGGCAGTAACACTCGGCGTCCGAAAAGTGAATGTGGATACGGATCTGCGCCTCGCCTTTGACGCCGGGATCCGCAAGTTTCTCAAGGAGCGTCCAGAGGTCATTGATCCACGCGAGATCCTGAAACCTGCAAAAGAACTTATGACCAGGGTTGTTCGCCAAAAAATGAAGATGCTGGGGTGCAGTGGGAAAGGATAATCTGCTTTAAAAGAAAACGTCCGTGTTTCCAAACACGGACGCAGGAAGAAGATCCTGCCCTGATCGACCGAAGGGGGTCGAAGGGTTGAGGAATGAGAAAGGTCAAAGACCGAGGATCAAATGTTTCACTTCCGGCGGAAGCGAAGCGCACCGTAGCTCGGGTCGGCGATGACGGAATTCCTGCTGACGTCGAGCCCCACCTGACCCCCCCAGACCCTGAGATACGCGCAGCCCGCACGATCGCCGCGGCGCACTGAGCCAGGAAGGTCTGCGACATGCTCGCCTTCCTTCACGATCTCGGGATGGTGGAGGTAGCTGAAGGCTCCTACGATGGCCGTACCGGAGAGGATGTCTCCCGTGAGTTCATCACGGCAGTGATCCGGACGACGCTTGTGATTCCGGCGTCCATCGTCGTGCCGGAACCAAAACGGAACCGTTGGATCGATGTACCGATCGTCGAATGGGACGGCGTCACCTTCCTTGTAGCCCAGCTCCTCGTGATGGATACCGATGAGCTTGCAGCTCCGGACAAGTCCAGGGCGAGGATCGCAGAGGGAGAGGAGTGGAAGATCGGGATCGTCCGCGATGAGACTCGCAGAGATCTGTGGGATGCTCGCAAGGTAGGCCTTGAAGGTCTTGACGTTGACCGCCTCGTCGCGGCCGAAGCCGCGATCCCAGAGACGCTTGGCTTGAGCCCACCGTGGATCTGTGAGCTTGCCAGCCACGCCACCGGAGGTGAAGCGCATGATGAGCTCCTGCACCTCGCTGCCAATCCCGCCCTGCCGAGCACGATCGATCTCAATGAGTTGGCCAATCTGGCCAGTCGTCAACTTGTACATGATTACCTCCATCCCTTGGTACGCCAGACGGACAGTCGCAATGACCAGCCGTTTAGTCTCCCATGGGACAGCATTCACGGTGCCGCCGTGCCGGTGTGCTTGCAAAACCGACGGATTCCGGCTGTGCAAACGACTGGTGAATATATATCTGATTGGCGAAAAAGTCAATAATTTGTTATAGTTGGATCACTATGTTTTCCTTATTTATCATAAAAAAAATGAATTCCGCCCAGTACAAACTCCTCAAAGGTGGTTCCTATTTTGGTGAAGTTCAGGGAATAAAAGGTGTTTGGGCAAGCGCACGAACACTCGAAAAGTGCCGTCAGGAATTACAAGAAGTGCTTGAAGAATGGGTGTACCTGAAACGCCCATTCTTTATTTTTTGCTCTTGTTGATACCTATGTACGACATCATCACCATCGGCGCGGCCACACGAGATGTTTTTCTCGTCTCAAGTAAATTCATCGCACTCAAGTCGCGCAAGTTTCCGACTGGTGCCGGCGAGTGCGTGGCGCTTGGTTCAAAAATCGACATTGAGGAACTCGTCCTCACCACCGGCGGAGGTGCGACCAACGCGGCGGCGACATTTGCCTCGCTTGGATTTCGCACCGCGACTATTTGTCGCATTGGCGATGACTCCCCTGGCAAAGACGTCGTCGAGGACCTCACGCGATGTGGTGTAAGCACGCATCTGGTACGTCGTGTAAAAAACGGTGAAACCGCGTACTCAACACTTCTCACCATGAAGGACGGTGAGCGAACGGCGCTTGTCCATCGCGGGATCAGCTCCGCGTTCACACAAGCCGATATTCCCCCGTCGATCTTTGAACAAACTCGCTGGATCTATCTCACGTCCTTAGGCGGCAATCTCGCGCTCGTTAAACGCATCTTTTTGAACGCACATAAGACTGGCGTAAAAATCGCGTGGAATCCTGGAATGGCTGAACTCAAAGGCGGACTCTCGAGCATCAAAACGCTTTTGCCCATGGTGTCAGTACTCATCATGAACGCAGAGGAAGCAAAACTCCTCACGGGAAAAAAGGATTCCACAAAAATCTTCGAACTCTTGCACGAAGGCGGCACGGTCCATGTCATAACCGACGGCACAAACGGATCAACGGTTTACCGCGATGGCTGGATGGCACATGCAGGGACAAGCGGCGTGAAAGGGATCTCAAAAACTGGTGCAGGCGACGCATTTGGATCAGGATTTGTGGCTGGGCTCATCAAGACGGAAGATCTCAAAGAGGCCCTGCGCATCGGTACACTCAACGCGGAATCTGTCATCCAGCACTTCGGTGCCAAAAAAGGTATTTTAAAAATGTGGCCGAGTGCGCTCAAAAAACAACGGATCAAAATAACGGTTTTGGAACATTGACTTTGGAAAAAATAGAAGATACTCTGGAGTGGAGATTATGAATGAAAGAATCATGACAAAAGTTAGGATCACTAGTGATGAACGAACAAAAAGTCGTTCGGAGGGTTTACGTACCATTGTTGACAGACTTCGACAAAGTATCACAAAAACAATCGGTGCTGGCTGGAATAGCGTTCAATCTCTTGATGATGCACGACAAGAAAAATGATTATCGATACCTCTGTTATTGTAAAATGGTTTTATGAAGAGGCGGAGACTCCTATTGCGCTCCGTCTTTTTGATCGGATCATTAACCACTCAATCCGAGCGGCGGTTCCTGATCTCATGTTCTACGAATTTGCAAACGTAATGAAATCAAAAGGTCGGGCTGACGGAGTCGACGTTGAAGAAGCTCTCACCGTTCTCTACGAACTCCCTTGGACAATCATGAGTCACACGCAACATCTCCTCACCAAAGCCATCAACGTTGCAGACTTGTATGAAATCTCTGTCTATGATGCTACGTACGTTGGGCTTGCCCTCGAATGGCATCTTCCGCTGATCACGGCAGACGAAAAGCTGGTTCACAAAGTCGGTAATTCCAATATCCAACTCCTCCGTAATTTTTCTTGACCTATGACGCACAACGTTTTCATTACACGAAAGATTCCTGATCAAGGAATTAAACTGCTCAAAGCCAACAAGCGTGTGAAGCTCGCGGTGTTCCCAAAAAACCGCGTCATCACACGGGCTGAACTTCTGCGCGGCGTGAAAGGAACAAACATCATCCTCTCGATCCTCACGGAAAAAATCGATAAAGCTGTCATGGACGCGGCAGGACATTCTCTCAAGATGATTGCCAACTACGCGATTGGGTTTGATAACATCGATCTGGCGGAAGCAAAGAAGCGCGGAATCGTTGTGACCAACGCCGCGCATCCTCAAGTTTCAGAATCCGTTGCCGAGCACACGATCGCTCTCTTGTTCGCGCTTGCTCACCGCGTCGTAGAAGCCGATCACTTTACACGCACAGGACAGTACAAAGGCTGGGAACCAGAACTTTTGCTTGGAACAGATGTGATGGGCAAGACGCTTGGTCTCATCGGAACGGGAAACATCGGGACGATGGTCGCGCGACGACTGTCCGCAGGGTTTGGTATCAGAATTCTCTACACGGACGTGAAACGCAATCTAGCATTTGAAAAAGAGTTCGGTGCGCTATTTAAAACCAAGGAGTCCCTCCTGCGTGAATCCGATTTTGTGTCACTCCATGTTCCACTCTTGCCAGCCACACACCACCTCATAAACGACACCGCGTTCACGCTTATGAAAGAGACAGCGTTCTTGATCAACACGGCGCGTGGGCCGATTGTTGATTCTGCAGCACTCGTTCGCGCTCTCAAGAAAAAACAAATCGCAGGAGTAGCTCTGGATGTTTTCGAAAGTGAGCCTCAATTCGCAAAACGAAAAAGCGACGCTCTGTATCTTCAACATGCGTGGAATGTCATCCTCACACCACACACAGCCTCCGCAACGGTTGAGACACGACAAGCCATGAGTCGCACAGCCGCTGAAAATATTCTCGCATTCGTGAAAGGGAAACAACCACCAAACCAAATCAAATAAAATAAACACCGTCCGAGAGTTTTCCTTCTCGGGCGGTGTTTATTTTGAAGGCTCTGGCGGGGGGGCATCTTTGCGCCAATGCTTACCGTCTTTGCTCAAATGTTCGTCGGCCTCTGCATAATATTGACGAATATTCTCAAGATACTTTGGATTCGTTTTCTTCCATCGTTTTCCATTATAAAACCGTGCAAACGCTTCTTCATGATCTGACACAGGAAAAAATCGATCCGCATTTTTTCCCGTTTCAGCGCTTTTCTCAACAAGAAACCCAAGAAAAAGTTTCACAGCGTTTTTTGGATGATACAGTTGTCCTTCTGTGAAATTGAGTTTTCTGCGCGCTTTCAAACCAGGACCCTTCATCAACACGTGAAAGTAGGAAAAAGAAAATGCTCTCTGATGATTTTCCCAACGGTGCAATGCAAATTGACCCAACGGCAACCCACCGCCTTCTTGTTTGGCAATCGCTACCATTGTTGCAACAAGTCCTCTCATGTCTACCTGTTGAAGAATATCCTGAACGTGAGATCCATATTTTTCGTGCTCGATTATTTCCTCAATCGCTTCATGCGCATAGGCAACAAATTGCGCTTCTGTAATCTTTCGGTCTTTACTCTCAACAGGAATGGGGAGCCACATGTCCGTCCGAAGTTTTTGCGCAGGGATGTTAAAAGAATCAAGCTTGCCTTGCTGGGTCGCGAGATAAGCGAATTCAGGATATCGACTAAGGCGTTCGCGAATCTCTGAAATCGAATCTCCTTTTTTTACAAGATAGAACGAAATCCCTACATCACGAAAAATTATTTCTCCATTTTGGAGCGTGGTGCGTCTAGCTTTGCGTTGTTCACGAGTCCACTCCCCGTTCTTTGTGGTCATCGCCTGAAAAAATTCAGGATTCTCATCAAAAAATACGCTCTTCTCAATGGGCATGTACGCTTCAGGAGGTTCAGGAGGTTCAGAAGGTTCAGTCGGTGATTCCTCTGATTGACTTAATTTCGACCTCAAAGCCTCCCCTGTGACGCCGATCACTGCCACCGCACCAAGACCCTTCAAAAGATCTCTCCGCGAAAAACTTGGTTTTTCCATACGCTTTTATTGTACCTATATTAGCTATCTATTCAAAGCCTCGCGTTGACGTGCGGAAGGCTTGTTGTTATGATTTCGCCGCTACAAATAAGAACATTGCTACGGGCCGTTGGCGCAGCCCCGACGCTTTGGTCGGGGGCCCGATCTCCGCTTTGCGGAGCGTCGGGCTTGGTACTACAACTTAAAGAGCGCACCGAATAATGGGCCAATAGCTCAGTTGGTAGAGCATCGCCTTTGCAAGGCGGGGGTCTGGGGTTCGAATCCCCATTGGTCCACCATTCGACTACCGTTGTACTGTTTAGAACGGTAGTCGAATGTCCCGAGGCCTCTCGTCCCTCGATGCAACTCGGGGCGACCCTGACAAATGGAAGGGTCGAGGGGCAGAAGTGTAGATGTAGACAACCGCTCCCCATCGACGTTGCCCAGGGGACCCTGAGGAAATCGAAGGGTCATGGTCTTCGACCAAATCCTCCATCATCTGGAGTTTTTTGTTATCATGGTCAGGTATGCGCCCACTGGTTCTCATGATCGTTTTTGCTCTCTTAGTTTTTCCGAGCCAAATCGCTCTTGCCTCTCACCCGCAGTCAGTCACCATTAAGTCTTTTGACGGAACGATTGATATTGAGTTTCCTGTCGCAGACGAAGTCGGCGGATTGAGCCTGGCGCTCGCAGATCTAGGAACGGATGGCGTCTCGGAAATCATCGTCGGTAGCGGACTTGGCTCTGAACCTAGAGTTACTGTTCTGCGACAAGACGGTTCACAGATCGGGAGCTTCCTCGCCTACGCGCCGACACTGGGTGTTGGCGTGAACGTCATCGTGTGCGATCTGACCGGCGATGGAGTCAACGAAATCGTTACCTCCCCGCAACGAGGAGGCGGTCCGCATATTCGTGTATTCGATTCGATGGGTGAAGCGATCGATGACGGTGGATTTTTTGCCTATGAGGAGTCATTGCGAACAGGAGTGAATCTCGCGTGTGGTGATCTCGATCAAGATGAGGTTGCTGAACTCGTCACACTGCCAGGACCAGGAGGTGGTCCGCATGTGCGCGTATGGTCGTGGAGCGAGGGAACAATGCAAATGACAGAAAACTTTTTTGCGTTTGATGAAAGTGATCGATCAGGAATGGTTGGTGTGGTGAGTGATGAAAAACTTATTCTCGCGCAACAACACACGAAAACACCGACGATAAAGAAATTAGTTATCCACAGTTCGCCGACAACAATCGATGAAGAAATTTTTTTTCTCAACGCGCTTGGTGTCTCTTCGCTGACGGTCTTCAACAATCATCTTCTACTAACAACCACAGACGGCGGACTCATCTATGACGTGACGGACAACACGTCGCAGACGATGGATGACCAGAGCGACAGCATCGCGTTTGCAACAGACGGAACGCGCTTGGTGTACAGCAAAGGACGCACACTTTTCTCTCCTGACACAGACGCACAGAACATCGTCGTAGATATTTCCGAGCAACGTTTGTACGCCTGGGAGAATGGCATTTTACAAAATTCTTTTCTCATTTCCAGTGGTCTCAATAACACAACTCCCCTAGGAAATCACGTTATTTTAGCCAAAGTTCCTCTTGTACACTACGCGTGGTTCTATGGATCTGACAGCCCTTATAACTACGATCTCGGTTGGGTTCCATACAACCTCCGTTTCTATCCGCACATCTACATTCACTACGCGCCGTGGCACAATAATTTCGGTCATCAGATGAGTCGTGGATGCGTGAACGTTTCTTTGGAGGACATGAAATGGTTGTACGAGTGGGCACAAGTCGCAACGCCAGTGGAAGTGAGGGAGTGAAAAAAGTGAAGGAGTGATGAAGTGATGGAATGTGAAGTGATGAAGTGATTGAGGAAGGAAAAAATTATTTTTATCTTTCCCATCAACACTTTTCTACTTCCGACTCTTCAACATCTTGTTGCAAATTTTTTTTTCCTTTACAATACACTCATCGCTCGAAGCAGCGCGTCCTGCGTCGACGACATCTACTGCACGACTTTAATTTGTGTGCAGTGCTCGATCGAGCACATTAACATCTCGTTCACCTCAAGGAGGAACCCTGTGGTTCTGACTTGTCTCGCACACGCGCGACAAGGGAGGTGATTCAGAACTTCAAAAATATTATGGCAGCAAAAAAGAAGGCCAAGAAAGCAGCGCCAAAGCGCAAGGCCGCAAAGAAATCCAAAAAGCGAAGCTAGTTCACAAAAACACTCTCCAGGACGCGCTGGAGAGTGTTTTATTTCGGTTGTCGGTTGTCAGGAGTGTGTATGGCCTATAGCTGATCAATCTTATTTTTTGGCATCTGTGCAGAAATTTCTGGAGAAAAAATGGCTTCCTCGTAATGACGTGTCGTGAGAATTTGTTCGATCGTTATTTTTGCGTCTGTAAAGTCCGCGCCAGTGACATCGGCGCCCGTTACAGTTGCCCCTGTTAAATTTGCTCCTCGTAAAGAGGCATTCTCCAAAACCGTTTGAGTTAGATCTGCGTCCCGTAAATCCGCCTCGTCGAGGAAGGCATTGTTTAAACGTGCCTCTGCAAAATTTGCCCGTGCACATTTTACCCCTTGCATATTTGCTTCGAAGAAATCTACTTTTTGTAGCTGTGCTGCTTCAAGATGCGCAAGCCATAAATCTGCTTTGACAAGATAGGCACCTTGGAGATTATAGCCATCGAGTTGTACCCCAGTCATACTTACTCCAGAAAGATACGCTCCTTTCAATTGAATCCCCAACAGGTTGGACGCCGTGTCCAAGCGAACGTTTTTCAGTCTTGCTCCTTGCAAGTTGGCTTCTTCAAACGAGGCACCTTCCACGATCGCGTTATCAAGAATCGCCTGACGCATGTCTGCTCCTGAAAAACTAACATTGGTCAGATCGGCGTTATCAAAATGGGTATTTTCTAATTTTGCACTCATGAATGACCCACCAGTAATGATTGCTTTTTCAAAATTGCCGTTTGAGAGATCCATCCGATCAAAATGGGCGCCAGGAATTTTCTCATGGGCATAGTTGGCTTTTTGTTCAGCTTTCTGAACGTGCCATGCTCGCTTTCGTTCTTGCGCTTCAATGGTTTTTGCGAGCTCTTGATCGCGTGACGTATCACGCGTTGGTCGGAAGACAGAACCTGATCGAAAGGGTTTGAATGGCATAAAAGTTTCGTACGTAACGGCTACAAGAGAGTAGATTGTTTATGGATAGGAGGTCCCTCTAAACCAAAGACGCGAACCGTTCCGTAGATGCCGTCGTAGCCTGGCTTGATCTGAACCTTCCCCTCACGCATTCGAGCAAGAGCTGCGGCGAAAGACGGTGCGCGAGTGAAGCGCTCAATCTCAACAAGGGGAGTTTCAAGAAGCAGCGTAAACTCATCAGCAAGATCGCTCGTGAGACGGAAATATTCCCCTTGAACTTTTTTAGACGAAACAGAGCTTACACCATAACACTCCGCCAGGATCTCCGCGAGCGGAACGATCGACTTGAATGGGATCTTTCGTGCCGCAACCGATTGCGCATCACGATCAGCGATCTCCTGGACACGGTGATGCACACCCAACGTCAATGGACGTTTACACTTGGGACATCGCTCGCCGTGACGCTTCGACTCTGTTGGATCACACGAAAACTGACACGCCGCACAGCCATCGAAATGATACTTCCCTTCCTCTGGAAAAAATTCGATGGTGTACTTGAAACGAGACGCGTCTTGTTCTTTTAGGACACGCACAAAATCATCAAACGTCGGCGGAGCATCAAACTCGAAGACATTTGCTTCGCGACCAAGATTGCGTGGCGAGTGCGCATCAGAATTTGAAATCATCACCACAGAATCGAGTTGCGACAACTGCCAGTTCATGCGCGGGTCTGAAGAGAGTCCTGTTTCAATCGCATAGATATACTTGCTCATCTCACCGAAGCATTCTTCAATCGCGTTGAAACCAGATTTGCTGCCAAAGATTGCGTACCACGGTGTCCAAGCATGCGCCGGAACGATGATGATCTTCTCGTCGATGTCTTTCAGAAGTTTGTACAAATCCTCTGAATCGATCCCCAAGATCGGCCGACCATCGGCTTTCAAATTAAACCCACGTCTTGCAAGTTCACTATTCACCTTTTCACACGTTTCCAAAGACGGTGAGAACACAAGATTATGCACCCGCCGCGTCTTATCACCTTTCTTATAAATCTGACTCAGCTCCGTCACGAGCATGAACCTCGTGTTTTCCCCCCTTACCACTTGTCCACCGAAGCCTTGGCGAAGGCGGAAGGGGGGATCAAGGGGGGTCTTGAGCCGATAAACCCCTTGCCTCTCCTCCACCAAATTCTCTTCTAAATGTTTAAACCACTCCGGATGCGTCCAGTCTCCCGTCGCCACAATATCGATCCCCTTGCGCGTGCACCACTGCGCAATCGTCGGCAACACCAATTCCTTCGAGCACGCTCGAGAGTATTTTGAGTGAACGTGCCAGTCGACGATGAAGCGCATATTACTTGACCTCTTTTGTTTGCAGCGTAAAGAGTTCTTCGTATAGACCTTTTTTATTCATGAGTTCTTCATGCTTCCCTTCTTCGATGAGTGAACCGTCCTTAAAAACGAGGATTCGATCTGCGATACGGACAGAAGAAAAACGATGTGAGATAACAAGAACGGTCTGTTTCTTTGCTCGTCTGAATAATTCTTGAAAAAATTGATACTCACTTCTGGCATCCAGCGCCGCTGTGGGTTCATCCAAAATGAGCAGGGACGCATCCTTGATAAGAGATCTTGCGAGCGCGATCTTTTGCCACTCTCCGCCAGAAAGTTCGATACCATCCTCGTGAAACTCATGCCCAAGGATCGTAGAATATTGTTTTGGTAACTGCGCGATCCGCTCATGAATCCCCGAAGCCATAGCCGCTTGTTCAATCATTCGAGAATCCTCGAGGTAGGCCAATTCTCCGACTGCGATGTTTTCTTTCACACTCAAAGAAAATTCAAGAAAATCCTGAAATGTCACGCCTATCTGTTTCCTCAAACTTACTAAACGATACTCTCGATAGTCTCGACCATTAATAAAAATCTGACCTTGTGAAGGTTCGTAGAGTCTCAATAGAAGTTTAACCAAAGTCGATTTTCCGGCTCCGTTTTCACCAACGAGCGCCATGCGCTCTCCTTCACGAAGAACAAAGGAGACATGTAAAAGTGCCGGACGAGTTGACTGGGGATACGTATAAGAAACATCTCTAAAGTCGATTATCTTGATCAATCCTAACTCCACGGCATCTCTCGCATCGCCAATCGTAGGTGAAAGCATCTCAAGCTCTCGGAAAGAATCTAAATACTTCGTGTGCTCAAGCAACATCGCGAGCTGCCACACCTGGCTCACCAAAAACCGCTCAAGACTCACGAACGCCCCGACGTACAACGTAAATTGTCCAATCGTAGAAGCGCCGACCAAAACGGATCGAATAATTTGGAGATAGACCATAACGTACACAACAAACGCACCTAGATTTGTGAGCGCACTGGCGCCGAGCCGTTTTTTCTCAATGTCCATCTCTTTGCTTATGACCTCGCCGAAGAGCGTCTTGTACCGATCAGCAAAATACGTGCCAACATTATGGATGGTAAGCTCGATGAGAGAACGCCGGTATCGAAATAAACTTTGGAAATACCACACTTGTTTCATGAGCGATGCCTTTCCCCATGCGACTTTTGAGCCAGAATAAACAGCCCAAACAGACAGAATGAGGCTCGGAAGGACGGCGATTAAAAACAGAGTTGTAAAAAATGGAGAGAATGTTGCGGCAAGGACAATGTAGGCTACAGAAGCGACGATGTTGCCAAGCGTCTGAAAACCCGTATACACCATCTGCATTGGACGCCATGATTGATCTTTGAGATACGTAACTAGAGTGTGCACACTCGAACGCTCAATAGTGGGCAAATCAAGTTGAAGAACCATTCGATGAATACGGTCATTCACGGCTAAATTTAGGAAACTGCGTAAGTACTTGGTAAGATAATCATTGAAAGAAAAAATGACGCGTTGCAACCCAAGAAGCGCTAAACCAAAGAGAACAAGAAGCGAGAGCCTCTGGCTCCAGACTCCGCCTCCTAGAAGGCTCGTAAGTTCATCGATGATCTGTGAACCGATATACAATTCAAGCGCTGGTATGACGCCAATGAGAAACTGAAGGAACGTGAGGGCGACCCCTTGTTTGGGAGCCACTCGAAAAACAAAAATAAACTCCCGAACGAAGGTAGAAAAAAGCTGACAAAAAGCCCGGATTCCTTTTTGAAACATAAAATCCAAACTGAAGTGTATCAAAAAATGTTCAACGAGTCTCTCTTGTATTCTATTCCAAAGGTGATAACCTATAGTTGAACCTATTCCAAATTATGAAATTTATCTCAACAAAGGAGCTTCGCGGTTCCTTACCAGATGTTCGCGAACAGCTTTCCCATGGTGAGGAGTATCTCCTGATCCATCAAAGCAGACCCATAGCAACCATCACTCCTGTCAAACAGGTTGAAAATGATGACGTCACGTTTGCTGACATTGAGCGAGCGGCGATTGAAGATCTGGGTGATGACTTCCTAACAAAAGAGGAAGTTGATTATTATCTAGCGTTACCGGATTATGAAACAAGGTGATATCTATTTCGTAAAATTTGATCCGAGTGTTGGGCACGAATATAGGAAAACACGTCCGGCTATCATTCTCCAATCCGAGGAGGTTAACAACACGTCCTCACTGGTCACCGTCATGCCAATTTCGTCACGCATCGAAAAGTATCAAGACCCAGACATTCCGATCGAGAAGGATGAAAAGAACCGACTCGCCCATGACTCTGTGATCATGGTACGACAAATTTCAACCTTTGATCAGTCTCGCTTTCTGTTAAAAATTGGCGAAGTAAGTAGTCCTATTTTGCGAAAAGTGAGAGGCTATCTGCGCAAACATTTTTCTCTATGAATTTCTCAGACTATCAAACCTTCGCCAAAACGACAGCTCTCTATCCAGATGCGGGGAAAAATCTCTACTACCCAGCTCTTGGATTAGGTGGTGAAACAGGAGAAGTTCTCAACAAGGTCAAAAAAGTCATGCGGGATCACGGTGGTCAGGTGACGGAGGAGTTTCGTGAGATTCTGAAAAGTGAACTTGGAGACGTGCTGTGGTACGTGGCTGCGCTTGCAACAGAGCTCGGATTGAATCTTGATGACGTCGCGCAAGCCAACGTCGAGAAATTGCTCTCACGCAAAAAACGTGGAGTGCTAAATGGATCAGGCGATGATCGTTAACCTTCCATGATAAATTTCAGGATCGAATCGTGGTCCACGGAATTGAAATCCGTTGTGTCTACGATTTTTGTTTTGCCTGAAAGCGGGAGGGGAAGAAACGATTTGTTGAACCACTTGGTTTCAAATTCTTCCAGCACATCCTCGAGCGCATCGTTGTGGCCTGGATGGCGATGGGTGTTCGCGCGTTCAATAAATCGCTCACGCAAGACAGCAGGATCAGCCGTCAGATGCACTTGGATGAACTGCACACCGTACTCTTTTTCAAATCGATGAAACCATTCCAAGTCTGCGGCATGGATGAATGGATTATCCACGATGACAGATTCACCACGCTTCAGATACATCTCTACAACACCCATAAAAAGTGGGAACGAGAGAGCGCCTAGCTCGCGAGACCACTCACGATCTCGATACTCGATCACGTCAAAAAGATGCTCTTTCAAGATGTCTTTGGAGATCCTTCGAAACCCTGTGGCTTCAACGACCCGCTCGGCCAGCACGCTCTTTCCTGTTGCTGGCGCGCCACCAATAATGATGAGCTTAGGCGAGACCATGACGTTTGGCGAGGACGGCTTCGGCAATCTCTCGTTCCTCTTGGGTATTAATTCCTACCGCCTCTTCAGGAGGAATCGACATGTCAGCGATCTGGTGACCCTGCATCACAGCGAGCTCGATCAAGTCGGTCAAATAATATTCTTTTTTGGCGTTAAAATTTTTTACCTGCCCAATATTCTCCCAGAGCCACTTTGCATCAAAACAGAAAAAACACGGATTCACTTCGCGAATTTCTCGTTCAGATTCCATCGCATCTTTGTACTCACGACTCCCCATGATGTGTCCATGTAGATCTCGCAAGATGCGCCCCCAGTGAAGATAGGCGCTGTACCATCCTTCAAACGAAGGAACAGTCGTGGTCATCAAAGTCAAAACCGTCTTGCTCTTCTCGTGAAGCAGAGCGAGATCGCGTAAGGTTCGCGCGCTGACAAGTGGATGATCACCATACAAAACAATCACCGCGTCGGCATCATTCACCGCATCACGGCACACCTTCACTGCGTGTGCTGTCCCAAGCTGTTCCTCTTGCACCACGTACTCACACACTCCACCAAACTGTGAGCACAGCTGATCGCGCTCGTGTCCAACAACAATAACGGGAACCCCATCAACACCGGATGCTTGCACAGATTCATACAAATGCTGCAAAATCGGCTTGCCGCCAATGGGCGTCATGGTCTTTGGAATCTCGGACTTCATGCGCGTCCCTTTGCCGGCCGCGAGGATGATAAATCTGAATTTCATAGCGCCTCTATTCTAACAGTGGGCTATTTTTGGTCAACATTGACAACTCGTCACTAGCGTTATCACAGCGTGGCAGAAAAAACGACTCCTCCTACGAGGCCAACGATCACGCCAAAGCTAAAAATCAAAACCGTTTTAAACATCTGGCAGAGGTAACAAGAATTTTTTCCTTGATCCATACTCCACTTATTATACAAAACAAAACACCCTTTGTCCTGGCGCCTACCTACTCTCGCGCAATCGCACTACCATTGGCCCAAAAGAGCTTAACGGCCGTGTTCGAGATGGGACCCACCGTCGCCCTTGCGGGCTATGGTGGGCTTAACGGGTGTGGCCTCTTAAGGAAGTGGCACCAAGACAAAGGGTGTTTTGAATTTTTTTGTAGAAGAGAATTGTATTCTAGGTTCGCGACGAATGAGGGTATGAACCCTCATTGCTTCACCTCGCTCGGAAATACATAAGTAAAAACTTATGTATTTCTCTCGCTTCGGTTCGCAATCAAACGTAGAAATGGTTGTAGAGCTCGACCTATTAGTACTGCTCCGCTGAACGTCTTACGACGCTTACACGTACAGCCTATCAACCTCATAGTCTCTAAGGGGTCTCAAATGAAAACTAATCTTGGGAACGGCTTCGCACTTAGATGCTTTCAGCGCTTATCCGTACCGAACGTAGCTACCCGGCGATGCCCTTGGCAGGACAACCGGTACACTAGAGGTTCGTTCATTCCGGTCCTCTCGTACTAGGAATGAGTTCCCTCAATTTTCGATGCCCACGGCAGATAGGAGACCGACAATTCTGTTACTTTGCAAAAACCCCATCCAAATACTGATGTGCGCAGAGGTGCCCTACGATTTCCCGTAGGGTCTGTATGTCGCCATACAGTTCGGACTATATCTTTACAAGCTCACTGCGAGCCTGATGTTTGGCGTGTAGTCTCTGAGGGTTCCTAAAGCTTGTGTCTCTTCCGTCGATACTTGCCTGCCTGATTCATTGAATAAGCCAGGTCTAGGATCCTTGGAAGGTGTTCGTCGTCTCGATGCTTCCCATCATTCATTCTTCGTACAACCTCTGCAAAAGAGTCGAAATCGTTTTTCTTCTCTGTTTGAAGCGTGTGCTTTTCGAAAAATGGAATGATGCTAGTCATCAGATCATGACGATCACGGACTACATACACATATGTTGTATCGTAAGGATTCTTTGCGTGGTTTGCTTTCACATAGCCACACTGAAACTCCTTAACCAGTTGGTCTAAAACAGATCGACTGGTTACGCGTTGACTGACGTGGAATTCAGGAATCAATTTGATTCCTGTTTTCATGCGCGGATCTTTGTAGATCGCCACATGGAAACTTCCTTCTCCGTCAACGAATCCGACAATATATTGTGGATGTAGTTTGGACACATGCTTTTGGTCTTCCCTGCTGGTTGTCTGCACTCAACACATTTTCACGTTTCTCGTTCAATCAGTTTACCACGTAGTGTGAGATTCTTGAACCTCCCATTCTCCAAGGGAGATATCAGAGTTTCCAGCAAATAGCCAAATTTTATGACAGCACGGTCGTTATTATTCTTAGACGAAAATCCCCTAGCTCAGATACTGTCGCTTCTTTTACTGTCTCACGACGTTCTGAACCCAACTCACGTACCGCTTTAATGGGCGAACAGCCCAACCCTTGGAACCTTCTCCAGCTCCAGGATGCGATGAGTCGACATCGAGGTGCCGAACCTCCCCGTCGCTGTGGACGCTTGGGGGAGACTAGCCTGTTCACAATGTTCAGTTGTCGGAAATCGGTCATCAGGCATCGGAATGAACCGACATCTGATTTCTGAAATCTGACTCCTGCTTTTTCGAATGTTACCATTCGCGTAGACTATATCTTCATCCGCCTATTGGCGGAGCACGGCATATTACCTAGCTTCGTGCTAAGTCTCGAGCTCAGGAATCTGATCATTTCTCGCTCTCAGTCGTTACGGGGTCAAGGGGAAGTTTATATTCCATCGAAGGAATAATGTATGGTCGAATTAATCTGACAAACCGTTTGAGGTTTTGTCCGTTGAATGTCAACTGACAAGCTTTACGGTCCGGCCGGCAATAGATCTTGGGCCGAATCAAGAACTGTTTCTCGAATGTCTGTACGAGTCTGTCACATTCTTTTTCAGAAAGTTTCTGAAGATAGATATGTGCGGATTTATCTCGTTGATAATAGTGACCGTCATCCATGTACCACACCGCGAGGGTGCGACTCGTCTTAAGAAAACGCTCGATGTCTTCTGGAATGGTTTTTATTCCATTCTGGTAAAACACCTTTTGCAATTTCCCAAACCAAGGTGAAGAATGACTTTGCAGACGAACGTATCCATACGTTTTTTTCGTTCCTGGATGTATTCGTGTCATTCTCGTTGGTTCATGAGCGAACAGATTTTCAAGCTGCTGATGCAGCCAAGCCATGTAGGCTTCTTGTTTCTGTGAATGTTCAAGCCGAAGCCGCGCATTCTGTATTCCTGTTTTTTGCAGGAACGCATCGCCTAGAATCAATCCATAGATGATTTCTTTTTGTGTCGAAGATAACTTCATAGGATTGCTTGTTATCTTCCCCCGACTTCCCACGGTATTGCCCTATCTATTTACACCTCATGCCACGATCTCCATCGTGGAATAAATAGGGTTTCACCGTTATTAGCCATGTACTTTGTCTGATGTTACCACCAGACGGGACACAGATGTATCCCCGGAGTAGCTTTTATCCGATGAGCTTCCGCCGTCCTATTTCGTACGGTCGGATCACTAACTTCTGCTTTCGCAACTGCTCGACTTGTCGGTCTCGCAGTAAAGCTGGCTTCTGGGTTTGCCCGTCCAGCGCGATTTCCATCCGCGCTAAGCCAACCTTTGTAAACGCCTCCGTTACATTTTAGGAGGCACCCGCCCCAGGTAAACTACCCACCAGATCCTGTCCCTGACTCCGGTTTCACGGAGCCTGGTTAGAATGCACACGACACAAGGGTGGTATCTCACTGGTGCCCGAAGGCTCCCACCTATTCTCAACATGTGATGCATGAACCCAAGATCAAGTTATAGTAAAGCTTCACGGGGTCTTTTCGTCTAGCCGCGGGTAGTGAGCATCTTCACTCACATTGCAATTTCGCCGAGTCCATCGTTGAGAGAGTTCTCAACTTGTTATGCCATTCGTGCAGGACGGAACTTACCCGTCAAGGAATTTCGCTACCTTAGGCTATGTGCCTCACCCTATCGCTAGAGTGCATGGACTATATCATCTCCGATTTGTGTCGGAGTCCGACGTGTAGTCTCTGAGGATTCCGTCAAATCCATGTGTTGAATTAGTTGGTCTTTCGACCACTTTTGTCCTTTTCCTTGCTGATTCATTCGATGCGCAATATCGATAATCTCTATGATTCCGTTTCGAGTCTTGTGTGCACCACAATTCATCAGTTCAACAATTTGAGCTAACCCATTCAACGCTTCCCGCTTGGTTGCAAGTGGGTATGAGCGAAAGAATGGAATGACTTTTTCCTGAAGTGTTTTTCTGCTGGCAATCTCATAGACCAGGACATTGCTCCCTGACTTCTTATGGATTGAACCGGCTTGGAATACTTCTTGGAATATCTCCAGAATTTCTGGATGCTTTTCATGCTGATACACTTGAAACTTTGCATTGACAATCAAACGGAACTTTGCGGTTGGATGAGGGACTATTGATACATTGAAACTTCCCTCACCATCTACAAAGCCTGCGAGAAAATAATGCAGTTCTTTTCGTTTCAGGCGCTTGAGATCATAGTAGTAACGTTGTTTGAGGTTACTCATACTGATCTGGTTTAAGGACTTGACGGTCTTTCCTGCTGATTGGCTGCATCGTCGAGCAACGCTCGACATCGACTACGGATTGTCACCTACTCGGTACCGTAGTATTCCCAGCTGTTCCAGCATTTGGTCGGATTTTGTAATCGCCCTACTCTTTCCCCGACATGCGTCGGGGCGTAGCGAGTCCACGATTATAGTTATCGCCGGCGTTCATCCGCGCTTCAGTCGAAGGCTGCCACCCTTGCGGGCTTGACCCCCTTCCTTAACGTTCGGACACTGGCCAGGCATCAGCCCCTATACATCACCTTACGGTTTAGCAGGGACCTGTGTTTTTGGTAAACAGTCAGTTGAGATCTTTCGCTGCGGGTCGCATCCTCCCGGATGCAACCAGGCCTTATCCCGAAGTTACGGCCGCTGTTTTGCCTAGTTCCTAAACGATGGTTCTCTCGTACGCCTTGGCACATTCACGTGCCCATCTACCTGTGTCG
>Ga0265296_1000592_pt1 | contig 51721 bp, 49 predicted proteins | sample MunlanPumphouse1_FD_189073 | JGI IMG/M metagenome (GOLD analysis project Ga0265296, IMG submission 189073) | Groundwater microbial communities from a municipal landfill in Southern Ontario, Canada - Pumphouse #1 | ecosystem: Environmental > Aquatic > Deep subsurface > Groundwater | place... | reverse complement strand
AGCCAGTTTTCCAACTGGTAAAACTTCTTTAAAATGGACTTACGATAAATGGATGTCCATCGGTGAATGTATTCTACTTTTTTTGATATGATATCTGGCGGTGCATCATCACAATACTGTTCGCCATGAATTACAAACGAAATTTTTGCGGTTGTATGAAGGTATTCGAGAAATAGATGGACATCCCGTCGATATGGTGCTAATGAGGGATTATTTCGTATTTCATTCATCACTGACGGCAAATTCATAGATTCACCGTCTTTTTCTGACGTAATTCCCGCTTTACTCTATATGAGCCAAGGAAGACCCCCGCCCCTTCGCGCCTCTGGCGCTCTTGGTCCCCCCCAAGGGGGAGGACCACATTAGGATATCCCCCATCCCGAAATTCGGGCTGACGGTGCGACGCCTCGTCGGGTCGCACCTGGGCAAGCCGGTTTATTTTAACTGCTCTGCTAATCGGATGACTCCATTTAGTCTTCATGGAGATTACCCGGTCAGAACGGTATCATTTTGTTCAACTATCTTTACTATTCCGCAAATCTCCAATGATTGAGCCGCTAATTGGTCGAGCGGGCTAAGAGCGCAAAAAACTGCTCTCGATATGATATAGGGCTGTGGAGAATTGTTCTGTTTTTGAGTGGAGGCTAGACAGGCCATGTAAATCACCGTGAAACAGAATAGCCAAATCTGTCGTAACGTAAACACAACGGCTATTCTTCTGCGGTATTCCGGCGGGTTGGGGTCGGCCTGTAAAATAACGGGGGTTGAACTCGCTAGAACTTAATCCGTGCGGCAGTTCCCCGAATGTGAGAATGGCCTGTAAAATGCCTAGGCTAATACCTAAATATTCTAGGCTGGATATCTATTTAAACCCCTAATATTTGATTAAAAGGAAAATGGACACAAAATTTGAGTTTTTGTAAAGTTATTTTTTCATATTTTTTAATAGTCCGAATAAGACCGTTTGTGCTTGAGGATTCTCAACAAGAAGTTCCCGTAATGTATCTGCTGAATATTCTACATCATGCAGGGCACTTTCAGTTATGGGATATCCACATTTTGAACAGAATGAATTTGTGGGTGTATTGACGTGGTGACAGTTGGGGCAGGGTCGCGCTTTAAGTGTGTCAGTGAGTTCTGCGGGCTTTTGTTGGATACCGGCCTTTTCAAGAAATTCCCCATCTATGTCTTTTTCACCGAGCCGGACGTATGTTTGAAACATTTTTGTTGATAGATTACCCCACATAGCCTGTTTAACAACGGACTCCTGATAGTTTTGGGCTATCATGTGAGTTATCCGGGATTTTCTGAATAGATGTAACTTGGTTACCTTTTTTGTTATTCCAGCGGCCTTTATTGCCCGTTCTAATAGCCTTCTTACAGTAATGTACTCAATCGGACTTCCATCATGTAAATTCGTGAATACAAGCGCAGTAACAGCCGAGTCTGGGCAGTCATTTCGCCAGCGTGCAAGGTATTCTGAACATGCGGTTAACCGGGAATATCGTTGTTTTTTGGTTTTTGTGTCGTTGATGTAAAGTTTTGCTCCATATTTATCAAAGACACAATCCTTCCAAGTTAAACGGGCAATCTCTCCTACACGTGCGCCAGATTCATAGAGAACACTGATTAGCGCCCGGTCCCGTGAATGTTTGCATGCCTGAATTAATGCCTTAATTTCTTCCGGTGTGAGAATATCTTCTGGTGTCGATGTATCCGTGTCTATTGCAGGTGCTTTAATTTGCTGAATCTTTTGAGGCTTCATTTCAGAATAGCCGGATTCTATCAACCAGAGAAGGAACGGTTTAAGGATACGGATGTAACTCCAAAGAGTGTTTTGTTTGAAGGGTTTATTGTGAACGCTTTTCCCGTTAGTTAGTCCATTGATTCCTTCGAAAATATCCGCTACTGTTGCCTGAGGGTATTCGGTTTTAAGAAATCTGCGGAAATTTACGAGTGTAGTAGCAATTTTGTTTTTCCGTGACTCGGTGATATGGTCACGTGCGGCCTTCTCATTGAGGTATTCCCGAATTATTTTTTCTTCGGCGGGTTGGATTAAATCGTTCTTTCTCGCCGATGTAAATGATGCCTCAAACCCATATTTTGTTAGGTTTGGGTAAAACGGGACTGCCTCTTGCATATTGGGTATTTAGGGGCCTAAAAACATATAGACTTTTACCCAGAAAGTCCAAAGCCCGGCCGGGGCGTTTTCGTTTTTCCCAATTTTAAAAAATAAAAAAAAGTCTTTCCCTCGTAAGAGGATCAGAGTATTTGTTGCGCAATTAATGCAATATATCCACATCCGGCGGCAAGGAGAATAAGAATAGTTGCATAATCTCTTTTCATAAAAGCAAATTCCCTGATACGGGTCCGTGTTCTTGTACGATAGCCACGGATATCGATCGTAAGTCCCAGAACAGTTGCGCGGGCAAGGGCATTGGACACAAGTGGGATCACAATCGGTGCAACACTGCGGACTTTTCCAAGTATGCCAGTTCCCGGGTTATACCCGCGTGCCAGCTGTGCTTCATGAATCCGTTTTCCTTCGATCTGGAGTGTAGGAATAAATCGCAGGGCGATAAGGAACATAAGAGTATAGTCAATCGGGATCTTCATTCGCTCCATTGTGTGGACAATATCCCGTGGCTGCGTAGAGATTACAAAGAGCTGGAAGACGCAGATGAGTATCATAAACCGGAGAGTAAGGACCAGGCCAAAGTCAATCGCACCGGTCGTTATCGGTATGTGCCCCCCAATACCGGGAATTAATGACGGGATAAGATAACCAACTGTCTCACCACTGGGCATCGTGATAATGGTAAGGCCAATGAGTATGATACTCATGACAGCAATCAGCTTAAACTGCTGCATTACCTCGGCACTGAGGCTGGCACCATAAGCAATAATGAGAATGACGATGACCAGCAGGAGGAGGAACGATAAATTTGTTGACAGGATGGACATCAGGCCAAACAGGAGAATGAACGTGATCTTGGTGAAAGGGTGAAGCCGGTGGAAGAACCCATCTTTATGGACATAGGCAAGGATTTCAGCCATTTATTCACCACCTATAAAAGAATCAGACACAATTGTTCCTTTCTCCAGGGTAATAATCCGGTCCGCACATGAGGCGGCGATATTCTTGTTATGAGTGATGATGATTATAGTGTGACCTTTCAGCTGGAGCTTCTTTAAAATCTCAAGCACAAGCCGCGCCTCATTCCCATCAAGTCCGGTAGTCGGTTCATCCAGCACAAAAATTGCCGGTTGCATGGCAATCACACAAGCGATTGCAAGCCGTTGACGTTCGCCGCGGGACAGCCAGCGGGGGTAAAGATCTTTGGTATGCACAAGTCCGACGTCCGAAAGCGCAGCATCGATGATCTTCCCACCATCGATAATACCGAGGTTTTTTAATCCGAATTCTACCTCTTCTCTTACGGTATCAGCAAAGAACATGTGATCCGGGTTCTGAAAAACAAGACCAACATTTCGGGCAAGGTCGGTTATGGTACATTCACGGGTATTTTTCCCATTTACGATGACATCGCCCTGCGTCGGGATTAGGAGCCGGTTGAAGTGCTTGACGAGCGTGGTTTTCCCAGAGCCGTTCTCCCCTACAAGTGCAACAAATTCCCCGGGCTGAATAGTAAGATTGATAGTATCAAGGGCAAGGATATCGCCATATGAATGCGAAAGTTCCCTCACATTGATGATGGGATTTGTGGATCCATCTGATTCTGTTGGGACTGTAGTCTTTTTTGAGTGATTTCGTATTCCGGAAAAGTCTGCCATTATAATCCTTCGCAAACGATCATCTGCGAGTAGCTCATCTGGTCTTCCGATGGCACTGATCTTCCCTTCTTCCATGACAACGAGAGTATCTACCATCTCCATGAAATGTGAATATTTATGTTCCACAAGCAGGATCGTCTTACCCTGCGCTTTGAGATCCTGAAGAATTGCAACAATCCGTTTTGTTGCATGTTCATCGAGTTCTGACGTAGGTTCATCAAGAATCAGAATATCGTTTCCCAGTGCCAGCGTTGCAGCAAGTGCAACCCGCTGCTTCTGTCCTCCGGAAAGATTATGCGGGGATCGGTTGCGCAGCTCACCAAGATACGTGATAGACATAATTGACGTGAGTCGTTCTTCGGTTGCAGCAACATCCAGTCCACGGTGTTCAATAGCAGAGAGGATCTCTTCTTCGACAGTAGTGAAGATCATCTGGGCTTCAGGATCATCAAAAACAATGCCAATCTTCTGTGCCAGTGCAGTAAGATCGGGATAATCCTGTACATTGATTGCGTCTACAGTGACCAAACCTTCTTTCTTGCCGCCATATTCATGATGAAGGATTCCTGATGCTGCAAGACATAGGGTAGTCTTACCAGCACCGGATGGCCCGGTCACCATGACGCAGCTTCCTTTTTGTAAAGATAAAGAAAGATTGTGCAGGGCTTTCTGCACAGTATGGGGATACGTGTAACTGATATTTTCGAGCTTGATCATTCCTGTCCTCGTGACAATACCCTGCTGGAAGGTATGTAGAGGATTTGGACGATAACGGCATTAAATACCGCAGTTATGACTACGATCGGCACAAAGATTATGATAAAACCCTCCATGGTAGCGTATTTCGCAAGGATCTGTGGCGCTACGGCGATGAGCGCAAGTGCGGCAAAGGTAAACCCACTTGCGAGGGTTGTGATGAATGTAGTGGCAATGGGTGCGAATTTTGATTTGTTTTGTATGAGCGCATATATACCAAAACAAACCAGTGCTCCGACAGGTTCGCTGATAAGATTGGCAGGAGGGAATATAGAACCCGATATCAACATCGAAAGGATACCGGCTACAAGTCCTATACCTAATGCCTCAAAGACTTTCGGCCGGATGAGAATAATCGCAAGACAGTAAAATGCGATGATCATATTTGGGGTGAGCGGGGTGTGGAGCATAGCTAAGAAATAGCGAAGGATCGCTCCAATAGCAAGCAGAATTCCTACTATAGCAATATCTTTTGACTTCATGGTAAACACATCATATTCTTTATTCCTGTTAGTAAACGATAATCAGCATAATACTTGGTAACCACCTCGGTTGACTAAGTTATACGCTGATGTATATTTTTGTTCATTCGTGTATTAATATGTAACTTTTTGCGATTTAAAAAACTTGAGTTCATCCATATGATAGGAAAAGTTGTGTTTATTTGTGTTTTATTGTCAGGTTTTATATTCCGGATAGTCTTCACGATGTATGAGGATAATCAGAATGACACTCCTGATCCTGTATTACTCGATGTTTGGTCACGTGCACAAAATGGCAGAAGCGGTAGCCGAAGGTGCACGACAAGTACCAGGCACAGAAATAACTCTTGTCCGGGTTCCTGAAACACTCCCGGAAATTGTTCTGGAAAAGATGGGTGCCCTCGAAACCCAGAAAAAATTTGCTCATATCCTTGTATGCACCATACAGCAACTTGCAGATGCGGATGCAATAATATTTGGGACCCAGACACGTTTCGGTAATATGTGTGGCCAGATGCGCCAGTTCTTTGATGCTACCGGCGGCATCTGGAAGGCAGGAGCACTTGTGGGAAAAGTCGGGAGCGTACCAGTTCAGCAACACAGCATGGGGGACAGGAATCCACCATTTTGAGTGTTCATATGACACTCCTTCATCACGGAATGATCATTGCAGGATTGCCCTGTTCATTTGAAGAGCAGCAGCGAACTGATGAAGTAACAGGTTGTTCCCCATACGGTTCATCAACGATTGCCGGCAATGACGGGAAGAGATGGCCGAGCGATAACGAATTGGCGGGTGCAAGATTCCAGGGAAAATATGTTGCAGAAATTGCATCGAAGCGGGTGCAAAAATAACCTGGAATAAATATCCATATATTTCTCAGTGAGGATAAAAAATTCATTTTTGCTATCCGTTTTTCCAGAATCCTGTTTATGAATATGGTAAGATTCATTGCCTTTTACACACTCTTGTCGTATAAGGTACGGTTATTATGTTGTTTTCACCGGGAAGTGACGATATTTACCAAGATGCGCTTGCCCTGCATGCAAAACACAAAGGTAAACTTGAGATCCGCTCGAAAGTACCCTTAAAAAATAAATATGATCTTTCCCGCGCATATACCCCGGGCGTGGCAGAAGTCTGCCGGGAGATCGCCCGTGACCGCAACCTTGCGTATAAGTATACGTTAAAAGCAAACACAATCGCCATAGTAACTGACGGTTCTGCAGTCCTTGGCTTAGGAAACATTGGGGGGTACGCAGCCATTCCGGTTATGGAGGGAAAAGCAATCCTCTTTAAGGAATTTGCAGGTATTGATGCATTCCCGATCTGTTTTGAAAGTTATGAAACGGATTTTGCAGACCAGATTAAAAATATTGCACCAGTCTTTGGTGGAATCAATCTAGAAGATATTGCCGCTCCGAAATGCTTCGAGGTCGAAGATTCCCTGCAGGAGATTGGTATTCCGGTTATGCACGATGACCAGCACGGGACAGCAGTAGTTGTTCTTGCAGCACTGCTTAATGCCTGCAAAGTTACCGGTCGAAGATATGAAGATCTTAATATCGTAATCTCCGGGGCCGGGGCTGCCGGGTTTGCCATCACCCGGCTCTTAAAATGTATAGGATACAACCCGAATGTCTGCACCAAAGTAAACGAAATAATTGTCTGTGATACTCTTGGAACAATTTTCCGTGGCCGTGAAGGCCTGTACAAAAACAAGTACAAGTTCATCCTCGCTGAAGAGACAAACCGCCCGGCACTCTCTGGCAAACTTTCAGATGCCTTGATCGGTGCAGATGTGTTCATTGGAGTATCGGCACCCAATCTGGTAACAGAAAATATGGTGAGATCAATGAACAAGGATGCAATAGTCTTTGCTATGGCAAATCCGGTACCAGAAATCTGGCCGGATGTAGCAAAAAAAGCCGGTGCAGCCGTTGTTGGAACTGGCAGGAGTGACTTTCCCAACCAGATCAACAATGTGCTGGCATTCCCCGGTATATTCCGGGGCGCTCTTGATGCCCGTGCCACCCGGATTACTGATGAGATGAAGATCGCAGCCGCTCACGCGATAGCCAATTCCGTAACAAAACCCCAGCGCGACCGGATCATGCCAAACATCCTTGACAAAACCGTGACAATGGCAGTGGCAAAAGCTGTAAAAGAGGCTGCAATCAAATGCGGGTGCAGCAGACATCTTTGAAAACCTATTCACTCCTTGTGCATAATGTTATGCAGTTTCGTTTACGGTAAAACAGAAGTCATAATATGTTAAACCGGGTTTTGCTGTACGTGAATACACGCAGTTGCAATCGCCAATCTTTGCTGAGCTGGCTATTTTGGTTTATTCCAAAGATGAGTTACTAGTATTTGGTAGATTTTTAATTATAATTCGGTCATACAGGTTAAATTTTGACAGCCATGTTTTTTTTAAAATCAAATACATTTTTTTACGAGAAATTATCCAACCACAGTTCAAAGATATCCATATCTATGTCTATCCGTACCCGGTTATCTCATAATCGATGACGGTTGAATTCTTTGCACATTCTTTGCCATGGACGAGCACTTCTTCAACCATTTTTTTAAGGAGCGCCGGGTAGACTGCTCCAACCATCTCCTGCACAGCCTTACCATCGCAGAAGAACTTGAATGTTGGTGTGCTCCTCACACCATAACGCTCGGCAGTCCACTGGTTTGCCACAATATTGATCTTTGCAAAGACAATGGAATTTTTGAATTCTTCTGCATAACTTTTAAAATATGGCTCCATCTGGTGACAGAATGCACATGCAGGGCTGTAGAACATGACGGCAACGGGTTTTGTTTCTTTCTCAACAGTCTTTTCCCAAATGAGATCATCAACTTCAACGAGTGGTTCTTCGGTCATGTGAGTCCCCTCTCAGCCAGACATTAGAGAATGCTGCTCATATAGTTTGTCCTGCAAGAGAAGGTAAGCCAGTTTCATGTCGTAGAAAAAGATGCCTCTTAAACTAAAAAGCATTTTAATGAGGTTGGCTACATTGCATAATTGTAAGATAGCGTTCCCGCGCTTAAAACATCCTTTTTAATCATGAGATAGATTATCCCGTTATTACGGATCAATTCCTTTTATTGCACTGGCATTGCATATTTCGATCAGATACTAAAGGAGAGATATTTAATGCTGATGAGGATTGGCGGGAAAGATACTGAAGGACCTGATGGTCGCTGGATTGATGTGAAGAATCCGGCAACTGGTGTATTGATTGATCGGGTGCCATCCGGGACACCGGACGATGTCGCCCTTGCAGTAAATGCAGCAGAAACTGCTTTTGTAAGCTGGAAGAAAAAACCAATGCGGGAGCGAGGTCTTATCCTGTTTCGCGCAGCCGGGCTGGTGAGAGAGCAACATCAGGATATCGCGAAGCTTCTCACCATGGAACAGGGAAAACCTCTTAAAGAGGCAATCGATGAGGTTCGGGGTTTTGCAAATATATTAGAGTTCTATGCCGGGATCTCTGCCCATTCATCCGGAGAAACAATTCGCCTTGGCCCGGCCGGTGACTGTATGGTAGTGCAAGAACCTCTTGGAATCTGTGGTGCGATCATTCCATGGAATATGCCGGTCATTATCATGGGATGGAAGATAGGACCAGCACTCCTTGCTGGTAATACAATGGTGCTTAAACCTGCATCGACAACTCCTCTCTCCTGCCTGAAACTATCAGCAATTCTTGAAAAAGCCGGTCTTCCCCCGGGTGTGCTCAATATTGTGACCGGTAATGGAGAATCTGTTGGAGCGGCAATTGTCCGTCATCCCGACATCCGTAAAATCTCCTTTACCGGCGATTGTACGACCGGCCAAAAAATTCGCGAGTTGGCATCAGGACATCTGAAAGATCTCACATTGGAACTCGGGGGATCAGACCCGATGATCGTCATGGACGATGCAGAGATCGATAAAGCAGTAGATGGTGCGCTCCGTGGCCGGTTCTACAATGCCGGCCAGACCTGTACAGCAGTTAAACGCCTTTACGTACATGACAAGATTGCCGATACATTTGTTAAAAGACTTCAGATGAGGGTGGAAGCCTTAAAAGCAGGAAACGGGCTTGAACCGGGAATTGATTTGGGACCTTTGAACAGCGCAGGACAGCGGGAACGGATTTCTGGCATGGTTAATGATGTGACAGATAAAGGAGAAGGAAAGATTCTAACCGGGGGGTATTCACTCACCGGACCTTTGTATGATGCCGGATATTTCTATAGCCCTACGCTGGTTTCAGACGTCAGCCCGGGCGCCCGGCTACTTACAGACGAGATCTTTGGGCCGGTATTGCCGGTCGTAAGTGTTCCGGATCTCGACACGGCTATCCGTGAAGCAAACAAGTCCCGTTACGGTCTCGGTGCATCTATCTGGACAACCAATCTTGCAACTACAAAACATGTGTTTGATGAAGTGCATGCCGGTATTATCTGGGTGAACCGCCACCTCACCGTACCTCCCGAGATCCCATTTGGGGGTATGAACGACAGCGGAATAGGTCATGAAAACGGTTCGCATGCACTTGAGAGTTACAGCCGGACAAAAACACTGTTCCTTGGCTGGTAAAGAGGCAATTGCTGTTTTACAAAACACTTTTTTCAGAAGGGGTAATTCATCTAACTGCTACAGTGACATCCTGTCAGAATCCGTTGCAGGTTTTTAAGAAAAAACCGTTAATGAAAACACAAGCAACAGTGGACCACCAAATCCAACTGCTTTCATCAGGCAGTAGTTGGATGGGCGTTATCCCAATGCAACAGAATCTCTCAATTCGAACACGTTAACCTGAGTTGTGAAAAAAGAAAAAAATCATTTCCTTTTCAGAACAAGTGCACAGGAAACCAGTGCAACCGCACCGATAATTACGATAACTGATAACGGTGACTTCTTCGTTGTAGGAGCAGGTGTCGGGCTTACAGGAGCGATTGAAGGTAATGTTTGTACTGTAATTACAGGTGCTGGTGTTGCCACTGTTGTTACTGCTATCGTGTGTCCTTCAACAATATTGAAGAGGGTTGAACCGGTTACATCAACAGTGATACCGGAGACTTTAACGATATACTCATCCGGTTTGAATGTAGAAGCATCAACGGGAAACGACCATTTGTTCATTGCGCCGTTACCAGGTTCAATCTTTACCATACCCCCGGCTCCAGAAAATTCAGCACTCTGGGTTTTGTAGGTAGGCTTGAATGACGAAGAAGTGATCTCGACCATCAGGTTATCACCAGCAGCAAGATTGGTCAAACCGGTTATAGTGAATTGTTCCCCAACCACATGATTTCCGACAGGATTGATGAATGCCGATGGGGGGCTGACAATAAAAGATGTGGAGGCAAATGTATCATCAATATTCTGGCTGTTGATTGCCTGCATCAGTGCGTTTGCACCTGCCGGGCTCTGAAGACTGCCAGCACCCGTGAGCTGGAAGATAGATGTTCCGGTGCCGAGCTGACGATTGAACACTTTACCGGTAGCGCTGTCATAGTAGATATCAAATTCTCCATTCATCATGGGATGTTGGATCAGGACAAAGTACTGTCCCGGTGCAAGATTACGGGTATCGGCAGATTTAAGATCGTACTCATAGAAATTATCCGCATTTGGAGAAACGGTGGTAATTTTAACATAATTGTTCCCAAACAGCCAGACTTGCAGACCGTTGCGTGGGTGTCCGGTGGCAATACCGTGAATATATACCGGGTCACCATTAGCGATAGTAGGTGCACCGGAAAATGAATTTCCTGGCGATAAGGAGATTGCTGCGAGGGGGGGTACGACAAACATTACACTCAGGAGGAGAAGAAACAACGAAATACGAATGTGAGATTGTGCCATTATAGTCACCCGCTATTATACCTTCAAGATTATTAAGATGTGGTTGAGAAATATTCTGTGTTATGCACATCACTGGCTCACGGTATATCTAAATAGTAAAATAGCAACCAATTCTCATGGATCAAAAACCTCAAACACCACGCGTGAAGCATGATAAACCGATCTGCGCAAAGTGCCAGGATACAAATATTAAAGTCCGGCCCGATGGTAGTTATACCTGCAAGCGATGCGGGTACGACAGTGCGAAATAAGACCAGATGATACATTAACCGGTATTTCTATCATTTATTTTTCACTTTTTTAAAAAAATCGGGAATGAATTTAACAGTGAAAACCCATGTGTATCTAAAATCCTTCACATTTACCAGCTCTTCTTAAACGTCCCGTGGCAGATCCATGTCCGTAGCAACGATCGAGTGCAACCAGTATGAATTTCCCGGAGCCCGGCATCCCGCATCAGTGCTCGAATTTCAGAAAGGGGCATCCCGTGTTCAGGTTTTGCCGGCTCGCGAATGAATACGGCCCCCTCTGGACGCAGGCTTTTTACAAGTGCACTCACCACATCAATTCTGGCTTTCGGCTCGATATCGTGGAGGACAAAATGGATAATTACCGTATCGAAATGGTTTTCATCAAGGGTCATCTGTGTAATATCGCCCTGCAGGTATTCAATATTACTAAAAACCTTTAGCCGGTGTCTGGCTTTCTCTATCCAGTAAGGGGAAATTTCTACGCAGGATAAGGATCCATTTGGGCTGAGTGCCTGGGCAAGTACACGCGACAGGCACCCCCCACCGCTTCCGAACTCAAGCACCCGTTCGGAACCGGAAAGTCCCAATCTTTTTACATAATCCGGGTGGTAAAAACGGGAACGAATCCGGTAATCAATCAGTTCTTCTTCGATTATCCGGGTTAATGACGGAGATTCAGGAGTCATCAGTATGCCTGCATTATACTCTAACGTACTAGTTGGGAATTTGGAAAAATTATAGATGATTATGAAAAATATGACAGGATAAAGTGAAAATTATCCCATAGGTTAGTACTGCACTGGTGTCACGAGCGATGCGGGAGTCTGATATATCAGGACATCTCCGGTTGTTGCGGTTATCGACATCTGGTTGCCATTAACATTGTATGCCATCGCTTTTCCGAGAATATTCAGGTACATAGTCTCCTGGTTTGCCAGCGTCTGGCAATACTTTTTGGAGGAACTAACGTTGCTGATAATCATTCCGTTCCCTTTTGGGTTTGTCATTCCGGTAAGAATGAATGATGCATAGTAGTTATTGCAACCATCGTATCCGGTAAGGGTTCCATCAGGGTTGAAGACTAAGGAAATCTCTGTCGTTGGATGTGTAATTGCAGTTCCATCCTGTACTCCCATTGTTGTGAGAGCCCAGTTGCGGGTCAGTTGAAAGGGTACTGTGGGTTGCACAGGAGTAGTCACTACAACAGTGGGAAGCATTGTTGCTGGAGTTGGTTGTGGTGCGGGTTGAGACGTTGTACATCCGGTAATCAGGACCGCAGCAATCACTAAAAAGGTCAGTAATACAAAGAACTTTCTCATACGTGAAATGGGTATCTCCTGATATTTAAATTCTAAGCAGCAGGCTCTCTTTTTCCGGGGGCTTTTAAAAAAGTTAGAAATTAGGTTTGCCGGATTGGCCGGGGTTATAACGCACTGCCGAAACCGGTGTCTGGACCGGGACAAGTGTCTGCGTTGGTACCGGGGTCACGACCGGGGCGGGGTTATAGACCGGCACGTGGGTGTGATCATCGCTGCCCGGGAGATTGATCCGTTGTCCCTCATTGGCAGGACAGAATGTCACGATGTACTGGGTCACGATACCCTTTGCCTCATTCTTGTCCCGGCACATGAATGATGAGGTCTTGTCATCGTATGCAAAGCTATAGGAGTTCGGGAGGTATTTCTTGAAATAATGGGCGGTCTGGATGTCATCCGGCCAGGTACTTGGATCGCAAAGGTAAGGGGTTATATGATCGCGATACTGACCGATTGATCCATAAGGCCCCTTACAGCAGGTTATATTCGTGAGATAATCCAGCGGATCTATCATCCCGTTTTTTCGCTGGTTCAGGGCAGATGCATAAGCACAGGCACTCTGCACGGTGATCGGCGTTCCCTGTGCGTTTTTCAGGAGTACCTTATTTGGATCCAAGGTGTTTCCAAAGGTATTCCATTCAGCTATGACACCCGTTGAGGCAAGATCTTTTGCGGTACCTGCTACTGTACAGGCATATTCAGCGGGCAGTAAATTCGATGAGTCGCCAGTGCCCTTAACCACTTCCATTGTCGTAGGGATACTCCACCCGTCAACAGCGCTGATATCATATGCATCGTATTTACCGTACCCGTCAGGTGCGTCCATGCGGATCTCAGCCTTGGTGGCAGTCGTGATCCCAGCACCGCCGCACTTGACCGCGCCTTTTCCGTCTACGAGACAGGTCTGGTCACTGATATCGCAGACATACCCGTTGGCACCGTCATGGCAGTTGCTCCGGGCCCAGAACCCTCCCTGCCACCCGGTAACCAGACTGGAGGTATGGCTTGTCACACCATTCGGGGTACCATCAGCGTCCAGTTTAAATCCTCCGCCATCAACCACCAGGGTCCCCTTGTCACATGCTCCGGCACTGCACTTCGCAGCAGGGCATTTGATAGTCGGGTTGCAGGTATTATCCGGCAGGCACTGACATGCGCCATATGTCGCTCCATTATATGTGTAGAGCGGCCCCCCTGTAATGACCACCGCTACCTCATACGAGCAGTGGTTCTGGAACTGAATCGTATGATCCACCGCACTGGCCGGGATGACCATGAGTGGTACCATGAGGACGAGACAAAGAACAAGCAATTTTCTCATTTCAAAAAACCTAACCTTCTCCAATTAGTTCCTACCCTTTTGAGTATTTCGTTTTTAATAAAATACCAGGAAAAAGCCAAGAATGAAATACGGTAAGAGAGAAGATCAATAAACGTCATGAAGGTCTCCTGGTTATCAGTTATTCTTCTTCTGTCTGTTCTCATCTTCCTGTCCGGGTGTGTTCAGATCATCATCAATCCCCCCGGAACACCGGGAGTAGTGGCTCCGGTAGTAACAAAAACCACGGTACAGCCTGTTGCCGATGATACCCTGGGACCCGTTGCAACAGCAAAGCCGAACGAGGCATCCCCTATTGTTCCAGCGCAGAATTCCAAGTTTATTGTCCCGGTCGGGGATACAAGCCGGGTCGGGCACAGGACCTTCACCTTCAATTATGCTTCGGACTTTAACGGGCCTACCGAGTACACGTTCCGGGTGCCGGTTAACATGTCGGTGTACTATGGCGCAAAACAGACAACGGTTGCCCTGCCGGCCACGTCTATGAATCCTGAGGAGATCAAAGCCTACATTGCCTCTTACGGTTCTGATCCAGCAATGGAGGAACTCTATGATAGTGTACTTAAGGAATTACGGAATGCCCGGTACCGGAACGGGGGAAAACTGTCTGATGATGAATATCTTGAACTCATCGTTGCGTTTGTACAGCAGATTCCCTTAGTAGAGAATCCTTCTTCAAAGCGAAAATATCCCATTGAGGTTATCTACGACAAGTCGGGTGATTCCGATGAAAAGAGCCAGCTTCTTGCAAAACTGCTCGCCCGTGAAGGGTATGATGTCTCTCTTATGGTGTATGATGATCTCGGGTACGAAGCAACCGGAATACGGATTGTTGATGAAATCCCCGATTCATCGTTAAAAGTTTTTTCAAACGGAAAGAAGGACTATGTCTTTGTTGATGCGGGGGCAGAAAGTTTTATTGGCAGTGTACCGGAAGTGTTCCAGACTGCTGATGACCCGGAAATCTATCCGGTTGGCAACGGAACAAAGAGTTACGGTCCGATTAACTATGTATGGAAGATCGTCGCCGACTTAAACCACCTATGGAAACTGGGTAAAATCGATAAGTATACGGTTATCCACCCATGGGATAAGACGGGAACCTGCTCGTGGATCAAGAACAAAAAACTTCTCGAGAACACCACGTGTTACTGCTGCGATATGTAATAAATCATTTAACGGGACAAAAAGGTTGGTGATGAAGTAACAGATTATCTCCCTCCGTAAGATCTCACGTGTTTCCATGCAGCATGATATGAAGAGAATTCTATTTTATCTTCATCATATATGTTCAAATTCTTCCTATCGAAGAGTGTGCGATCCTCTCCAACAGGGCAGACTTTAATGCAAAGACCACAGGGTGAGATAAACCGTTTGAGCAGTGCTTCGGATCGCGTGGCACAGCGGATCTTATCAGTAATTCCCTCAGGATAATCCTTACCGGGGATCGCTTTGACCGGGCAGACCTCGACACACTTCATGCATTTTATACACAGGTTATTTTCCATGAAGGAGTCTGTGTCGATCTCTGCAGATGTGAAGATGGAGGTGAACCGGATCCGTGGGCCGAACTGCGGCGTCAGCAGCATATTGTTGATGCCAAACGTTCCCAATCCGGCGAGATATGCAGCATGGCGATGGGAAAAGAAGGCGACGGGTTTTTCCTTAAGCACACTGATCGACCCATAACCATCTCTTGGAAGATAGACTGAAGGTATTCCCTGTGCATTTAATAAAGCGGCGATACGAAATGCACTGGTATCTAACAGGGTATTGACAGTCCGGTATAGTTCATGGTACCAGATGGAGGGTGCTGTCTCGACAATCGGAAGACTAACGGGGATGCCAATGACAATGACCGTTTTTACTTCCGGCCAAATCGCTTGTGGCCGGAATTCCGATGGAACCCATGGTTCAAACGGAGGCGAGTCCCATTTTTTAGCAGATGCAAATCCCACAAGAGGGATATCGAGCTCCGCACACTTACTGACAATCTGCTCCCTGATAGTTCCAATCATTGTTTTACTGTGCGTGCGGACGGAAATAAAAACTTGTGCAGAGTAAGATCGTCTTGTTTCAGTCTCCCGATACGGTACAGACGATTGTCCTTTCCCTCCCGGCATTCACATCCAATTCGAGTAAGACGATCTGCTGCCATGTACCGCACAAGAGGTTGTTGTTTTCTATTGGTACCATGAGCGACGGTCCTACTAATGCCGCCTTTACATGCGACCGCCCGTTGCCATCACCCCAGCGGGTATTATGCGCATAGTCAGCATTATCGGGAGCGAGAACAGACAAAGCACATTTGAGATCCTGAAGCACTCCGGGTTCGAACTCAATCGTAGTTAATGCTGCGGTTGAATGCTGTACAAAGAGATGGACAAGCCCGGTCTTTATCCCGCTGTCTTTCACAACCTTCTTTACCTCATCAGTAAGGTCAATTACATCACCTTCATTTTGCGATGTTACCCTTATAGTTTTGGTAAACATGAATACATCCTCACACTATCTTTTGCAGAGTACCAACAAAATCATTCTCCTTTATCCCAAGGAATGATGTCCGTGTTTACTTGATGGAAATGATCTAACGATTCTACAATCCCTCAAAATTATATTTGATTTTAAAAAATTAATGAAACTATAGCACCAGAGAATAGAAGTGGCAACATTGTATCAACTATTTATCACCATAATGATATCCACATGATTGTCCTTGCGTCGATTCTGATAGTAGTTATTGACAGCAGTGCTATCAACATCATATAGCAGTACGATAAAAAAATGTCAGAAAAAAAAAGGTTTTTAGGTTTCGTTTAAAGTTTCATCATTACCTGAACTTACAGATTCTGTATCGATAGTTTCGACAGCATCTACTTCCGGCTGGAAAATTGCGACACCAACAACCCGGTCTTTTTCATCAAGGCGGATGGTCCGGACACCTTTCGTTCCACGCCCGATCATACGGATTTCACAGACAGGCATACGAATGACAACACCTGATGCGGTCATGACTATGATCTCATCGGTATCCAGAACTGCACGCGATTCAATTACAACAGCATTCCGTTCAAGCTGCATGTTTTTAACACCCATAGTGCCCCGACCATGCCCGCGGAAATCGTCAAATTCGGTTCTTTTGCCAAACCCAACATCGGATATTGTGAGGAGGTGGTCTTTCTCAACAAGAGTGAGTGCCACGATAGTATCTTCACCCCTGAGTTTCATCCCCCGCACGCCGGAAGCATTTCGCATGACCGTACGAACGGTCTCTTCATGGAACCGGAGACTGTAACCGAAACGTGTGGATAAGACAATCTCTTTAGTACCATCGGTGGCTATAACATCGACAAGCTGGTCGTTCTCTTTAAGCCGGATGGCATTGGTTCCGACTGAACGCGGGTTTGAAAATTCTGTCTGGGGGATCTTGATGACCTGACCGTACCTTGTCGCAAACAGCATAAATCGGTCTTCCCTGAAGACCCGGATCGGGATGACCTTGGTCACGATCTCATCTTTCAAGTTAAGGAGATTGACGATCGGTTTGCCTTTTGCAATGCGGGAACTTTCGGGTATCTGGTAGACCTTAAGCCAGTACACACGGCCAATATTGGTAAAGCAAAGCAGGTAATCTTTCATTTCTGCTGAAAACACACGGTCAACGCCATCATCATCTTTGGTGGTCATGCCGGTGACCCCGTGACCGCCCCTTCGCTGTTTGCGATAGGTATCAATGTCCATTCGCTTGATGTAATTGGCAGTAGTGAGCGATATCAGGACTTTCTTGTCCTCGATAAGATCCTCATTGGAGAGATCGCTGGTATCGATCGCGATCTCGGTTCTCCGGGTATCGCCGAATTTGGCCGCGATCTCGACAATTTCGCGACGGATCTCGTCCTTTATATTCGCTTCGTTCGAGAGGATAGTCTCTAATCGTAATATTTCAGTTTCAAGTCCCTTCTTCTCGTCATTGATCTTCTGCTGCTCAAGCGCTGCGAGGCGGCGGAGCTGCATCTGGAGGATTGCATTCGCCTGCAGTTCATCGAGCCCGAACTGGAGAATGAGGGCGTTTCTTGCGTTATCAACCGAGTCGGATGCCCGGATGGCTGCGATGATAAGGTCAATCTTGGAAAGGGCGATAAGCAGCCCGACTAAGATATGGACTTTATCCTGTGCCTTTTTCAGGTCAAATTCCGACCTGCGCCGGATCACTTCGATCCGGTGGTGAACGAAGTTTTGGAGGAGGCCGTGGAGGTTGAGCACCCGGGGCTGGTTGTCCACGATCGCTAAGTTGATCGCCCAGAAACTGGATTCGAGTGCGGTCAGTTTATAGAGCTGGTTTAAGATGACCGCGGACATCGTGCCCTTGCGAAGCTCAAAGACGACCCGGATACCATCCTTGTCCGATTCATCGCGGATATCGGAAAGGCCGTCGATCCGCTTATCCTTGACCATTTCGGCAATGTTGGTGATCCACTGGGCTTTGTTGACCTGGTACGGGAGTTCGGAAACGATGATCCGGTCCCCGCGATTGCCTCCTTCACTTTCTTCTATGGTGGCAACACCACGGACGATCACGCGACCCTGCCCGGTGGTGTAGATGTTCCTGACTCCTTCGGTGCCCATCATGACACCGCCAGTCGGGAAGTCGGGGCCGGGCATGACCTTCATGATCTCTTCAACCGGAATTTCCGGGTTGTCAAGGTACAGCCCGACCGCTGCACAGACCTCCCGCAGGTTGTGCGGGGGCATCTTGGTTGCCATACCGACAGCAATACCATCCGTGCCGTTGACCAGCAGGTTGGGAATCTTTGAGGGGAGGACGGTGGGCTCTTTCAACGATTCATCGTAGTTCGGCTGGAACCTTACGGTATCCTTGTCAAGATCCTCCAAGAGCGCTTCTGCGTACGGGAAGAGCCTGACTTCGGTGTACCTGCTCGCAGCGGCAGCATCACCGTCGACGGATCCGAAGTTACCCTGCCCCTGTACCAGCATGTTGCGGTACGAGAAGGGCTGTGCCATCTTGACGATTGTATCGTAGATGGATGCATCGCCATGGGGGTGGAACTTACCCATCACTTCACCAACCACCCTCGCACTCTTCTTGGTGGGCTTGTCGCTGGTATTCCCCATCTCCCACATGGCAAAGAGCGAGCGGCGGTGAACGGGCTTGAGACCATCGCGGACATCGGGTATAGCACGCCCGATGATGACACTCATTGCGTAGTTGATATACGAGGTCTTCATCTCGTGGGCGATACTGATAGGTTCGGTGCGGTGGGTTTCAGGAACGCTTGCGGGGGGTACTTCAGATGTCAAGGTTGGTCACCTCCTTTGCATGGCGAATGATGAAATTTTTCCTGTTCTCCACGTCTTTTCCCATCAGCGTCTTGAACATTTCGTCAGCCTCGAGAGCATCCTCGATCGTGACCTGTTTGAAGATCCGGTACTCCGGGTCCATGGTCGTGTCCCAGAGCTGCTGGGCGTTCATTTCACCAAGACCCTTGTAGCGCTGGACAGACACGCCTTTGTCTCCCATGGCGGCCGAGACCGTCTGCATCTCGTCCTCCGTGTACACGTACTTCTCTTCCTTTCCTTTTGAGATCCGGAAGAGAGGGGGCTGGGCGATGTAGATATACCCAGCTTCTATCAGCTTGAGCATGTAGCGGTAGAAGAATGTCAGAAGAAGGGTGCGGATATGGGCACCATCGACATCAGCATCGGTCATGATCACGATGTGATGGTAGCGGGCCCGTTCCTGGTCGAATTTTTCTCCAATGCCGGTGCCGATTGCCGATATGAGCGTCTGAATTTCAGCGTTCTTTAAGATCTGGTGTTCACCGGCTTTCTCGACGTTCAGGATCTTTCCTCTAAGTGGAAGGATTGCCTGGAACTTGCGGTCACGTCCCTGCTTGGCTGAACCACCTGCAGAGTCCCCTTCCACAATATAGACCTCGCTTTTGGCCGGGTCTCGTTCCGAGCAGTCGGCAAGCTTGCCAGGAAGTCCTGAGCTCTCAAGCGAACTCTTGCGCCTGGCAAGATCACGTGCATTTCTTGCGGCTTCGCGGGCTTTAGCTGCCGAGAGGGCTTTTTCGATGATAATCTTGAGTACGTTCGGATTCTCATCGAAATATTCGCTCAGTGCTGCATAGACCAGGGAGTCGACCGTACCCTTGACACTGCTGTTGCCGAGGCGCATCTTGGTCTGGCCCTCGAACTGGGGGTTTGCCATCTTGATGGAGACAACCGAGGTGAGGCCTTCCCGAACATCTTCGCCCCGGAGCGTGATGGTCGAGTTCTCCTTGATCAGGCCGTTTCTCTTTGCCACCGTGTTGATCGTCCGGGTGATGGCGCTCCGGAACCCTTCGAGATGGGTACCGCCATCCCGGGTATTGACCGAGTTGACGAACGAGTAGATCTTCTCGTCATAGGCAGTTGTGTACTGCATCGCCACTTCGATCTCAAGTTTGTTTTCCAGGTCCTTTTTTGATATATCAATCGGAGTTGGGTGGAGGCACTCTGATCCATCGTTTAAGTATTTGACAAATTCGACGAGTCCGCCGGCATAACAATAGGTAGCGGTATCACCAGATCGTTCATCGGTAATGATGATGGAGAGACCTGCATTGAGAAATGCCAATTCTCTCATACGGTGCGCGAGCACATCATAATCGAACGTGGTAGTTTCAAAGATGGTGGCATCGGGAACGAAGTGAACCTTGGTACCGGTCATCTTCGCGCCGAACTGCTCAAGGAACGCTAAGCGGCTTTCGCGTTCAGACTCTATCGGATCAATCTCCGGTGCTACAGAGAGATCCTGCTGGCCAGTTGCATGGGTGTTGACCGGCACTGCGGTTCGGATGAAGGCTGCCGGTGCCCCGTACCACTGTTGGTACCGGGCGAGCAGCTCGTTGAGGGACTCTTCCCGCGTGGAGAGCGGGGAGGTCATAATTCCCTTGGAAAAACGCATCTCGTAGATGTTGCCATCACGGTAGACGTGGGCTGATAGCCAATTGGAGAGGGCGTTAACCACCGATACACCGACGCCATGAAGACCGCCGGAGACCTGGTAACTCTCCTTGTCGAATTTCCCACCAGCATGGAGAACGGTCAATACCACTTCAAGGGCGCTCTTGCCGTTCTTCTCCATCCGGTCGACCGGAATACCCCGGCCATTATCTTCCACTTGGAGCGAACCGTCTTTGTTGATGATAACAGAAATCCGGCTGCAATGCCCGGCAAGTGCCTCATCGATCGAGTTGTCCACCACTTCATAGACAAGGTGGTGAAGGCCCCGGGTGTCGGTACTCCCGATATACATGGCCGGGCGTTCGCGGACCGGTGTGAGTCCTTCAAGCACCGTGATATGGGATGCGTCGTACGTTTCAGTCAAGCAAAACCTCCGTTAAAAAATGAAAAAAAATGTGTTGAAATATCACAATAAATATAGGTCGTTCAATGACTTAAAGGATAGGCGTAAAAAACGGCTCCATCTATTTAAATAATTCCCCTGTTACCGGAACTCACCGATTTCAGCATCCTTAATCCCCAACTCGCGGTCGATTGCAACCACAAGCCGGTTGAGAGTGCGGATAACTTCCTGTGCATCTTCTTTATCCATACTGCCCGGCTGGTGCCAGATCACTTTTTTCCTTAGCAGCGTTGTGAGCTCTTCAACCTCAGTTCCCCGGAACTTCTCCGGCAGCGTGAGTCCCTCAACATGATCCCCTGCCCCATGCCATGCCTTATCGGGGGGAAGCGCGAAATGTTCTGCGATCAGTATAATACTGGTGATGAACCCGTGACCGAACTGGTTTGCCATGCAAAGATGATGGTAGGGGAAACTAAAAAAGATGACTTAGAAAAGGCGGATTGCAGTAAGCCAGATGATGATGGGAACAATAGTTGCAAATATCAGGCAGAACAGAAGAAACGACCAATCCACTCTTCGGAGTGGCTTTTTTGAAATAAATATATGGCTATCTTTTCCGTACCCGCGACAGAGCATACTAGTGTATACCCGTTCACCCTGTTCGTATGAACGGATGAAGATCGTCCCGACCGTGTAGCCGATCTGTTTCATCCTGTAGCGGTAGGACAGGGCCGGGTTGAATGGATCAAAACATCGGGTGGTCAGCGATTCATTGATCTTCCGATAAATGTAGCCGAAAACAAAGAGATACCGGATCATCATACCAAACGTGAGTGCAAACTCCGGTGGCAGACCCATACGTCCAGCCCCTTCGAGCATGTCATGGAGTTTTGTTGTTGATGAGAGCAGGATGATAGCGGTTACGCAGACTATAAATTTTACGAGCAAAATAGCGGCAAACTCTACAGACTCGGCATAAATGTGAATGCCAAAAGGAAGGTTTGCGATTACGTGAAAGACAGGGTAATACCGGTTGGTGAAGAAGATCTGGAAAAGGATAATGAACAGCCCAAATGGCAGTACCATGCAGAGACGTTTGGCATAGATTTGCCATGGCAGCCCGGCAAATGCCCAAAGGGCAGTAAGGAAAGCAAAAAAAATTACTCCTACGCTAAATACGGTCGGGGAATACGGGATCGCGACCATGGCGATGATCACCGCAAATAAGCCCACGATCTTCACCCGGGCATCGATCTGGTGGATGAAACTGTCACGATATGCAGCTTTTTCTATGTAAAAGAGTTCCTCGATCATGAGAGGGAGCTGTCCTGGGGTTTGCCTTTGTAGGTTGTGATCAGTGCCTGTTCAACATCCTCGTACGTATATGCCATAGGAACCGGTACACCGTGAGTATTAAGGGAACGGATTAATTTAGGCAGTACCGGGACATCAAGCCTAACAGAGCGAAGCATATCCGGTTGTAAAAAAATCTCTTCTACACTGCCTTCAGCAACAAACCGGCCTTTGTTCATTACGTACACATAGTCTGCCACTTCCGCAACCATAGAAACATCATGCGTAGAGAAGATCACGGTCATGCCGTATTTCTTTGAGAGGGAATTGATGAACTCGACTAAATCGTGAACACCTTTGGGATCGAGCCCGGCGGTCGGTTCATCGAGGACGAGGACCTCCGGTTCCATTGCAATGATTCCAGCGATGGCAACCCGTTTCTTCTCTCCTCCGCTCAAGTGATGCGGGACCCGGTGGGCAAGGTCTTCGATGCCGACAAGTTTAAGCGCTTCGTGCACCCGGTGGTGAATGGTTTCTTCATCCAATCCGAGATTAGTAGGACCGAATGCAACATCCTGTTCCACAGTGGGGGAAAAGATCTGGTCGTCAGCATTCTGAAAGACGATGCCGACAAACTTGCGCACCTCGCGGATATTTTCCTTGGTGATGGGTTCACCGCGGATCAGAACCGAACCGGAACTCGGTCTGAATATCCCGTTGAAACATTTGAACAGCGTGCTTTTGCCGGCACCGTTCGATCCGATGACAGCGATGCGGGCATTGCGGGGAGCTACAAAGTTGAGAGAGTGCAGTGCGGTAACATTGCCGGGATATGTGTAAGTGAGATCGCGGGTCTCGATAAGGTGCATGGGAAATTCCTTTTACGTGTGGGTTTTTTTCACAATAAAACCCTCTTAATTCTTCCGGGCAATAAACCGGCTGATGCCAAATCCGAGAATGAAGAGTACTATTACACCAAACAGAATAGCAAGCACTTCCCCGGGTTTATCAAGTCCTGGCAGAGAATAATCAGGAAGGGGGGCCTGCCACGAGAAGGAGTTCCCGGTCTTCTCTGCCACAGCCGCTTCCGCTATCACAATTTTTGACTCATCGATATGAACAGTACTTACATCCTTTGCTCCGTACGCAGAGAGAAATGTGCTGTCCAGTCCATCGGGATAAGTAGACGCATAATATGGGGCAAAGATCGAGAGCGCAAGAGCGACAGTAATTCCGGCAACGATGAGCATATCTCTTGCTTTTCTCGCACCTGCGGGTATTTCACCAGAAACAATATCCGGACGGGCCTGGATGATAAGCGAGAGAGCAAACGCTGTTACACCACCTTCGATAATCCCGATTACCGCATGGTATACACCCATGGTTATCAGGCCGAAGGTAAGTGGGAGGGTTCCTGCAACGGCAAGCTCGATTGCACAGACAACTGCCGGAATAAATAGTGATACCCAGCCGGCGATGAATGCCGCACAGAACCGATTGCGGAATACATTATTGACTGATCGGTAAGTGTAAAACCCGAAAAATCCACCAAGTACTCCCATATTGATAATATTAGCTCCCATTGCGGTGATGCCACCATCTCCGAAAAAAATTCCCTGCAGGACAAGAACAAGCGTGAGAATAAATATTGCTGCAAACGGAGAGCCAAGTACGATCGCAGCAAGAGCTGCACCGACAACATGCCCACTTACTCCTCCGGGGATTATCGAGATTGGCAGGGCCATATTGAGGGTCTGGATAGCAAAAATTCCAGCTGCAAGAACAGCAACAAGAGGAACTTTCTCCTCACTCATCTCCCGTTTTGCCCAACGGAGTGAAAGTGCGATGAAGACAAGAGCGATAAGCCAGTATATTATTGCTTGTGTAATTGGAAAAAAGCCATCGGGAATATGCATGGAGTCACCAGAATAAGTATTACGTTTATTAATTATTGTAATACCCAGTAGTTAAAAAGTGTTGTTATTTGATATTTTTTAGGAATGTTATTTTCCTTTTTTCAGAAATATGATGATACGATAGTGTTTTACTCTTCATACAATTGAACACACATTTGTGCGTTTTTAATCTGTTTGCATTAAAAAAACTAGTAGGGATTATTTTTTCTGACACTTTTTAATCGCACAGCTTCATACTTCCTGCACTTTTTCAAAACCTTAAAAACAATCCGCTATCATATACACATATCGAGGCTTTTTATGACCATGGACTCCGATCTCTCCCGCATAGGTATCTCGCTTCCCAGCAACCTGCTTGACAAGTTTGATGAAATTATCAACCAGCGCGGGTACTCATCCCGTTCAGAAGGTATCCGCGATGCGATCCGCACGTACATCACCTACTATAAATGGATGTCTGATGTCAAGGGCGAACGTGAGGGAGTCATCACGATGGTATATGATCATGACCAGCGAGGACTTCTGGTCACGCTTACCGATATCCAGCACGAGTATCACAAACTGGTCAAGGCATCGTTGCACTCTCATGTCACCCACAACAGGTGTCTTGAAGTTATTTTAGTTCACGGAGATGGGGCAGATCTTAAGTTGTTTGCCGAGCGACTTATGTCCCAAAAAGGTGTAGAGTCAGTGAAGCTGACAACGATCCAAGTTGAAGAGTAAGAGTAATTCATATTTCTTTTTTCTGATCCACCATTTTCTGGATCCCTGTCATACATACACATGCGTGCTTACTCCATTCATCATGACAATGACGAGTACACGAAAGGCAAAGATCACCACAGCAGTCTCGCGTACTCATGACGTGAGATAGTTACCAAACACCGGGGTCGGGTTCGTAAAGGGGAGTTTATCTGCATTCCCTGTACCGAGAAGTATGATAGAGGGTTGTGAAATGGTATACATTACTTGAAAACAGGTATGCAACCCGGATGGTCCGGACCCTGAGGGAAAATAAGCCCAAATCAGGCTCCTTTTCTCTTTTTAGCATTACTGCCATTATCCGAAAACCCCGTAAATCTCCTATTTTCTGTTCCTGTGGATAATACGCCTAAATATCGCTTTGTTTGACAAAATACGATGGAAATGCACCTCTCCCAATGCCCACCAAAGACCTTTAAATCGAATTGGTTTTTGCCACAATGTTTACTCCATCCGGAGCCGGAAAGGCTGCCAGAATGCGAATATGAGGGTCATTTTTTCTGAGGATATCTGAAAACTGGGTTTTAACAAGGAATGCAGGGAACCAGTCGCGAGGCCTAGGACGAGTATAACGGAGCTGCGCGAAGCGTGCAACAGTCCGGGCGTATTTGTATCAGGTGCCGAGATTTTCCGTAAGGTTATGTTCAATGGAACTAGATCTCTTTTCTCGTCTGCTTGCCCTGCGGCTGAAAGTAAGTCAGAGAGTAAGGCAGAGGGGAGTAAATCCTATCATTTTTTATTATCTATCATGAGAAGCAGGTTTCTGGCTCTGCCTTAATCACTTCTCATTCCCGAACTCTTGCCAGCACCCATAAGGTTATTCACTTCCAGAAAGACATTTCCGATAAGAATCCTGTCACCATGTCGATTACAATCCGCCGACAGTACAACCAACCATCCAGAGAAAGTAAATGACTGCGATCGAGACATATGATTTGACAAAATATTATGGCGTTCTCTGTGCCGTAGATCATCTTTCCCTCTCAGTCGATAACGAAATCTTCGCTCTCCTGGGACCCAATGGTTCGGGCAAGACAACAACCGTGCTGATGCTCACCACATTGCTGCGTCCAACCAGTGGTGCCGCGACAGTCTGCGGTTATGACTGTGTTACAAAAGGGGAAATGGTCAGGAAAAAACTCAGTTATGTGCCGCAGGACATGGCTGTTGACATCCGGCTGACCGGTCGGGAAAATGTCGTATTCTTTGCCAAACTATACGGTGTTTCTCATCCCAGAGAGCAGGCTGACGAAGCCCTTGCACTTTTGGAGCTTGCCGACCGGGCAGATGATCTCGTGAAAACTTACTCTGGGGGTATGCGACGCAGGCTTGAACTGGCACAGGCACTCGTGCATGAACCGGCTGTGCTCTTTTTAGATGAACCCACGCTCGGGCTCGATGTGGCAGCCCGGAAAAAGATTTGGGAGCATATTCGTGAACTCCGCCACAGAGGTATGACAGTCTTTGTAACCACGCATTACATGGATGAAGCTGACAGGTTCTGTGACCGGGTGGCAATCATCAGTCACGGGAGTATCAAAGCCATCGGGAGGCCAAAGGACCTCAAAGCCCAGCTGATGAAAGACGTGATTACCGCAAAAATTTCCGGTGAATATACCGCATTCGAATCTGACGGTATCCGTTTTTTAGGAAGGAAAGAAGACGAAGTCTCGTTCACTGCAGAAAATGGTCGCGAAGCGCTGCCACTCATCGCAGAAGCCCTCGCAACCCGGGGCATGAAAGTCCACTCGCTCTCCCTGCACGAACCAACGCTTGACGATGTTTTTCTTAATGTCGTAGGGAACAGCGATGAACCCCGCTCGTTTAACGACAAGCAGTTCAGGGTCATGCTGCGGAGGAGATGATGAAAGGTATCTGGGATTATATGGAACGCGACATGGTGAAATGGGCCCGGGGAAGGGTAGCAATCATGACATTGCTTGTGATGCCTGCCGCATGGCTCATCTTTGTCGGACTTGCCCTGCCAGTAAAATTCACTGGCAATTACCTCGACTTCATCACTCCCGGCATTCTTGTTATGACCATGCTTGCTTCATCTCTTCAGGGAGGGTCGCTTCTGATGTTTGACAAGATCCTGGGATTTTTAAATAAGTTCCTTGCGCTTCCCTCTCCAAGGGAGGACATCCTTTTTGGAAAAATCCTGTTCATTACGATCCGCGGGGTCATACAAGCAACGGTTATCCTGCTCATTGCTATCCTGATTGGCGCAACGATTCTCTCTCCCGTTCAATACGGGATGATATACATAATCCTGATCCTCTTTGGCATTCTTTTTTCAGGACTTGCCACAACCATCGCACTCTATATCGAAGACCATGACTCCTATGCAGCGGTCAATACACTCATCGCAATGCCACTCTTTTTCATGTCCAGTGCGCTCATGCCTTACAGTGTCATGCCATCATGGATGCAACCTATTGCGATGGTCAACCCGCTCAGTTTTGCTATCGATGCGATCAGATCAATTGGTCTGGGCGAAATCCCCCTGATGCAAATAGGACTGTTATTTGTTGCCGGAGAAGTCGTCCTTGTTATCTGCGTGCAGGTATTCCGTAACATGACAGTGTAACTTGATCCATGAATAGTGAAATGTTCCATAATGGGTTTACTCAGATTTTCATCTCGCCAGGATTCCTGCTCCTACCGCAACGATGCGCACACACATCACTATGCATAGCAGCTCGATAGAAGGATTAGCCACGTATCCCAAATTATTTTGAGTTTATAAAAAGAGTAGCAATCTAATCATGAAACCAGTAGAGAGTGACACCCTTCGTTACACTCCACACAGCAAAAAACTGACTTATATTCAAATCTAACCTAATCTAAAAAAAGAGAAATAATTAACCGCAAAACACTTAGAAGCGGGGCTTCCGGTGTTTCGGGAGGCAGTCTCTGCAATAGACGGGCCTTCCCTCAGTTGGCTTGAACGGTACTTCGCATTCCTTTCCACAGTCTGAACAGACTACTTTTGTCATTTCACGGGGACCGAAGTCACGGGGACCGCGGTTTCCACCAAAATTTGATGATCCATACATAATGATTACTCAAACAGTCCTTTTATAAACTGTAATATCATATTGGCCTCCGGAGTATAAGTGTTTCTGCATCGGGTCAATAAATAACCGTGATAGGATACGGCATTATAGATAATCTCTTGTATGGCAGTATATTCTCCTTGGTACTATCATCCGGAACCGCGCTCATTTATGCGGCTTACAAACTTCCCGGGTTGTTCAGGTAATCTCGAACAGTTGGATGTATTGAGAACAAAGGTACGGGTATCTGATAACAGTTTCTTAAATGTTTGGAGTTATACCAAACATTATACTGGAATACACCAATATATCCTCTATGGAGCCCGAATGCGGCCTTGTGCTCTCCCCCAGAAAAGTGGATTACCTTAAATATATATTCGGGCGGGCGAGCACGGTAAGGACAACCGAGATCGCATCTGCGTTTGGTGTCGATCCTTCCACTATCACAAAAACGTTGGCTGAACTTAACGCTGCAGGATATATTACCCATGTTCCTTACCATGGCGTGTGCCTGACAGACACAGGAAAGCATCATGCGGAATTTCTCGTAAAACGGCACAGAATTCTGAGTCTGATCCTTGTGCGCTACGGTTTATCCGATGAGCAGGCATGCCGGGAAGTCTCGCGATTCGAAAGCCTCGTGACAAAAGAAGCAATTGACACACTCTGCCGGGCGATGGGCCATCCCCGTAATGGTATCTGCGGTGAGATCACTCATGACGATGGATGCATGAGACATGCCGGGCAAGAAAACCACGAGAGGTATCTGTGATTGTCTGGAGGTTAAAGCCATGAGTTCAACAATGATCTCTTCCCATCTTCCGGATCTAGATCTGATCACTTCGTACGCCCAGCGGGAGGGCACATTTTTCTCCCGCGTGAGTCCGTGGACAAAGTTTACCGGGCTCCTTCTGGTGATCCTGCTTATCACCCTCACCCGCAACCTCTTGATCTGCGGAATACTCTATCTCGTCATTTTCGGGATTTATGCGTCAGCAGGTCTTCCCATAAAGAAACTGTTCGCATGGTACACACTGCCCGTGCTTTTTGTAATTTCACTGGTAGGAATTATGGTGTGGACGGAACCGGGCACTCCCTTGGTCTCGTGGAATCTGGGCTGGTTCGCGCTTACCCTAACGGATAACGGTGTAATCCTTATTACCACCCTGCTCCTCAAGGCATTGATCTCGGTCACCTACTCGCTCTTCTTCCTCATGACCACACGATACCAGCATTTCTCTGCTATGATCTACCGCCTTTTCCCTACCCCGCTTGATCAGATCTTTCTTTTGGCCTACCGGTTCCTCTTCCTGACACTCTCAATGACGGGCGCAATCTTCAAGGCAGTGCGTTCACGGGGTGGCGGGATCATTCATAGTATCAGGGTACAGGGAAGGATTTTTGCTGAAGTGTTTGCCCTGATCTTCATCCGCTCATTTGACCGGGCTGAACGTGTGCATCAGTCTATGATCTCCCGTGGTTATAATGGGAAGTATGAAGCCGGAACGGATATACCAAAACCCGGACTTTCCGGCATTTGCGTGATTGGTATTTTTATCGGTGTGATTACTGTTATTGTCATAAGGGTGCCAAATACAGGAGGCCTTTTTTAATGACTGTCATACGTCGCGATCCCCAGGTCCCGCACTGCCCACCCATTGATAAGAGCCGGGAGTTGATTCATGTTGACTGCGCAAGCCACACCTATCCTGATGGTAGCGTTGGTATCCATGATATGTGTTTTTACGTACTCAAAGATGAGATCGTGGCACTCTGCGGACCAAATGGTTCGGGCAAGTCCACGCTCCTTGAGCATTTAAACGGACTTCTCACACCTTCACAAGGGGATGTCTGGGTCAATGGCAGGTCGATAACACATGGTGAACGTTCTGATCTATGGAAGGATGTCGGGGTCGTCTTCCAGCGTTCCGATGACCAGCTCTTTGCCCCCACCGTACTTGATGATGTGATGTTTGGCCCTCTGAACCTTGGCATGTCTCACGAAGATGCAAAAGCAGCAGCTATGAGTGCTCTTGAAGGAGTTGGGGCCGCAGATCTTGTACAAAAACTCCCCAATTACCTAAGCGGCGGGCAGAAACGATTGGTCTCAATCGCAGGCGTTCTTGCCATGAAACCAAAGATCATGGTCCTTGATGAACCTACATCAGATCTGGATCCTTTACATAGCGAACGGGTTGAGGCACTGATTATCCGGTTCAAAAAAGAATTCGGTATCAGCGTCGTCATTGCTACCCATGATCTCGACCTTGCTGCACGGATCGCCGATCGGGTTTGTCTGGTGAAAAACGGTTCGGTCTTTGCCGAAGGCAGCCCGGATGAGGTCTTCTATAATCCCTTACTTATCAATGAGGCCGGTCTCACCCTACCACATACAGTCAGGATATATCTGGAGTACTGTAAAGCACAGGGTAAAGAACCGGAACAACGACCGATTCACCGTGATGAACTCATCCGCGCACTGCAATCATCGCATTCCTAAAAACGATAATGAAAATTTGGGGAATGTCCAAAATTCCCCTAATCTTTTTATTCACTTCCGTCAATTGTCTACTTGATAACCGGGTATTTCCCTTGTCAAAAAGGAGCAGACACAAATCTTATGGCACATATTCATCTTGAAGACGGATCGTTTTCCCTGTTCTTTGTTGTACTCTGGTGGATTACTGCAATCATACTGGTTGGGATAGCTGTCTATCTGATGCGGACTGAAAAGAAACCCAATCGAAAAAAGATCACTCTTGCTGCATTCTGTACAGCAGCGGCATTTGCAATTTTTCAGGTAAGTATCCCGATTTTTGGAGGTGTCCATATCAACCTGACACCGCTCATCGGTATTCTCGCAGGCCCGGCGGCGGGATCACTTGTAGTACTCATCATCAATATCCTCTCGGCTGCCATAGGCCACGGGGGGTGGGGGCTTATTGGGGCAAATACACTGGTGAATATTGTTGAAGTGTTTGTGGGATACTCCTGCTTCCGCCTGTTGAAATCCACAATTCCCGATCTCTTCTCTCGTGCGGGTATCGCAACATTAGCCGGGCTATTCTGTGGCAATATCATGATGATCGCCATTATCATCATATCCGGAGTACAGGGTGTGAACCAGAGCACTGGTCAGATTCTGACGGGGCTTTCCCTTATTGCAGCGGTAAATATGGGAGTTGCTGTTATCGAGGCATTCATTACGGGTCTTATCGTTGCCTATATTGGTAAAGTCAGACCGGATCTTCTGGGGGTAAATGACCATGATTAAATTGGCGGATAAGAAAGGTTTGAGCATTTTTATCGGACTTCTGCTTTTAGTGATTGTCGTGTCTCTTGCTGCATACGGAATAACCGGGAAGATGGGTATTGAAGAGCGGTTCACCCATGCAGTCGGTTTTGTAAACATGGGAGAAGATGAAGGTGGTAGCGGATGGTTTGGACTTGCATTGGAGGGAAGCCCACTGCTTTATGCGTTTATACTGGGGGTCCTTGTAGTTGTCTGCTACGCAATATACCGCCATTTCAGCATGTAAACGACAAAATAAGAAAACACTGCGTGTAATTATAAAACAAGAATAGCAGAGTGAATTTTTGCTGGTCTATAAAAACGATCGTATTCCTGACATGATCAAGGGCTTGAGCAGATGAATCATTGCAGGGTTGAGCAGGAGTTTTTTAATAAGATTTCCCGGACGGTCCATATCACCGTGCTCAACTATAGCAGCAAGGATGGAAGGTTCTGAAAGAGCCTGAATAATCCGGTCTAAATCTTCTTTATGCATTTTCTGACGCACACTAAAGAGCCGGAAACCTAACTCGAGTTCGCTTCCGAAGTCAGTCTGCCAACGCCGCTCGTATTCTGCAAGTGCCTTATCATCAAATATTCCCCGCTCACAACACTCAATGGCTGTTGCCGCCGCATGCCGGGCCGAGCGGATACCAGTATATACACCTCCACCGCTCGTTGGCTTTGCAAATCCTGCAGCATCGCCAACAAACAGAGTCCTGTGTCCATAGGTTTTGGGCATCAGCCCAAGCGGGAGGGTTCCAGTGACTAGATGGGTAGTGGAATGGTTGAACTTTTTAATAAATGCAGAAAATCGTTCTGCAACGTGTGTTTGTCCGCAAAGGCCTACCCGGATACGCCCGGGGCCAGTGGGAATCGACCATGCGAAAAACTCCGGGGATGCATCAGGATAGATCTCAACAAACCGGGGATCACAGTCATGTAGTATATCTGCCTGAATACCGGAAAGGTATACTTTTGCCCGCTCCATGCCATAATACCGGGCGATAGTACTTCTCGGGCCATCGGAAGCGATCAGGATCTTAAATGCATGTTCCTCACGACCGTATGCTCCGCGTGTGAGCACGGTATTTCCCTTTACACCGCAGACCCCGGTCTTTAGCCGGAATTCTGCTCCGGCATCTGCCGCAACTTCAGCCATATCCCGGTCAACTGCAGCCCGGTCCACAACAACTGCCTTCTGAATTTTTGCATCTATGAGAAGCTCGCTGCCCCTGTCGGTGATCACACGGGCACCCGAAACCCTATTCAATACTGATCTATCTGAGATCCGACATTCCGCAAAAGCGGCATTCGATAAAAGCCCGGCACACTGAACAGGATAGCCAATAGTACCATGCTCTTCAATACAGAGCGTTGAAAGCCCGTGTTCTGCACAGGTCTGGGCTGCAGCACTTCCTGCCGGGCCGGCTCCGACAATAATTACATCGTAAGGCATAGCAGATCTTAAACAAAAAAAATGAGGATAATTACGTAGATATTATTTCTCATCGGATAATTTCCATGTGCGTTTTTGGGGGTGCTCCTCAATCGCTTCACTGATATTATCCTGTATGTACCAGCCAAGCAGTATGGAAAAAAGACCAAAGATCAATGCAAATGAACCGAGCACAGTCAGGAAGAGATTTTTCATCACTATCGGGAAATACCAGATTAATACTCCCAAGAGCGCCCCTCCAATTATAAACATTCCTGGAATAAGGATATATTTTGTTTTTGGGTGAGTGAGTGCCAGAGTGATGTCAAAAAAACCCGAATAAACAGCGACACCTGCAATGAGCAGGAGGAATATTATTGCAACGATGGCAGGTGCGAAAAAAGAGAACGCACCTACGACTAGGAGAACCGCAGACAACGTGAACCAGAACATTGAATCGTCACTTTTCGAAGTGATGGCGAGTAGCAGAAATGCAGCGATTCCCACAGCAAGTAACACCCAGAACAGGCCATAAAAGGTAGCGAGGGTAATATCCGGCACCAGCAGAGCCAGAAGCCCAAAGGCAATACCTATCAAACCCTGAATGAGGCATGACATTTTCGTGTCCATACTATTTCACCTGATCAGAGAGACATATGTGTCCCGGAGTCATGCTCTTATATAGGTGTTCCCACTACAAAATCTATCCTATTAATTGCATAGTCTAAAAAAAATGATTCCTACTCATGAAAGAAATCGAAAAACCTGATACCGAGTATCTTTTCTATTGCGTACAGGATACCGAAGAACAGGACTGCATACAGGACAAAGCTGACAAGGAACTTTATCCATCCGTTCAATCCTAAAGCCGTGACAATTGCGTTTGATAAAGTATCAGAAATGAGAATTGAACAGAGAATGCCGATAAAAAAAACCGCCCATTTTCTGACAGAAGATATATTCATAATCAGTATAGGGTGCAGGAGTATTAAAACATAAATTTTTTTGATTGTATCGGAATCATAAGGAATTGATATAGAATTGTGTCCGAAAACAGAACAATCATAAATCCAGTTATTTGTTAAGATTTACTATAATTAAAAGTATTAACAAAACCTGCCGTACTAAAAAAGGAGTGCATTGAATTCCAGAATAATAAATTTCAGGATTCAATACACTCTGTGTTTACGCCGGGGAAGAGATTTGAACTCTTGAGGTGCAGGGCACCAGTAGCTTTCAAGGCTACCGCCTTCCCGGACTAGACTACCCCGGCAGTGCTCCATATGTTGGGCGTAGTATGTAAAAAAGGCTTCTTTATCCTTTTGTCAGGAACCAATAGAGCGGATAACCCATTGCCACGGGAAATTCTCTGTATGAATTGATTATTTACGCGACAGTAAGACAGTTATGCCAATCGCTATTAAACTACAAAAAGCAAAGACCGGGGATTGCGGTGTTTCTGTAGGTGTCGGAGATGCAGCTGCCGCAAATGGTGCCGGAACGGTTGGACTCACCATAACAGAATTGGCATTTTCTGCATAGAGGAATACTTCGCTGCTATCCGCATATTTGTAGGGATAGACTTTCACATAGACAACTTTTCCCTTACCAATAAATTCTATACTCTCAGGATTTTGTGCACCTTGATTATTTACCATATGGAGAACACCCTTATCATCTATGTATTCAATCACCCAGTCAATGGATGAGGAGGTATGCAATCTAACGGGTCCTGACGCGGTCCGGACAACAAAATATGCTGGTGAATCGCGCGATGCTTTTGTGTGTGCGGAGAATACGGGATATGTTGTCGCAGTTGCAATGGGTGTAGCCACTATTGTGGGTTCACCCACAATAGAGATCGTGCGTGTACCGATGAATCCTTTCGCATCGGTAAAACTCACTTCATAATCCCCGGGTTCGGTTATGGAAACATCAGCAGAAAAGCCACCGGCGTTGTTTGTATTCACATAACTGGGACCAAAAACAACAGTATTTGCAGGGCCGACTATCTCAATCTGGATACCAGAATTTTCTCCACCTTTGATTGTACCTGCAATATAGATCTTGCCATTGAACGTTTGGCGGGAGAGAGAAGACAGATAGATATCATCGGCACGATCAATAAGTTGGATAATTCGCATGTTTTCTGATGAAGTGCCTAAACTGTTAGCCGGCACCTCAACCTTATACGTTCCTTTCTTTAAGTTGCTTGTATCGAAAAAAGTTTTAAAGGTTTTATCGGATTGAACATATACGATCTTGCGTTCAATTTCAGTCGTCGTTGTCAGCTGGTAATAGAGCACAACATCGATAGGAGTGCCTATACCAAGGGTGGTTGTCCCGGTTACAATGAGAGGTTTTCCTACAGAAAGAGATACCGGAGCATCGATATTCACCTGATAAGCCGATGCGAATCCCGCTAAAAAGACTAGTCCCATTATAAAAAGGACGATCTTTTTCATCTATATGCGTTCAACTAATAGGATGTTAATGATTTCTGAACGGATAGAAAAACCACTTGGAAGCTGGCGGGGAAAAGAGCGTTACGGTAATGAACTGCTGGAATGTCTCACGGTAATCTTTAAAAGTGCCGGGTGCAGCTGGTCAAAATGCCGGATGTGCAGTTACCGCCACGAACGATATGACAAGCAATCCTGTGAAAAACTCACTGACCATCTTAAAGCCCAGCTTGCCTGGGTAAAAAACGAGTACAATACTGATGATTACCGGATGGTCAAGATTTTTACATCAGGAAGTTTTTTTGATCCTGCTGAAGTACCATCAGAATTTCTTTCCGAAGTGGCAACGATATTCCGCGGCAAACTGGTGATCGCAGAAACCCGCCCGGAATTTGTTGATACAGATGTTATCCGATCATTTATTGAAACTCTTGATGATGGCAGCTGGAAAACTCCGCTCTATTGTGCTGTGGGGTTGGAAACGAGCAGCGATCCGATCCGGGAAAAATGCATCAACAAGGGATTTACCTATGCAGACTTTATTTCAGCAACATTAAAGGCCAAAGCAGCAGGAGCGGGCATCAAGGCATACCTTTTGTTCAAACCACTCTTCTTAACTGAAAAAGAAGCTTTTGACGATATGAAACAATCAATCCGGGATGCAGCTTCACATGCCGATATGATCTCAATGAATCCCTGCACAGTTCAGCGAAGAACCGAACTTGAATTTTACTGGAAGCGAGGGGCATACCGTCCACCCTATCTCTGGAGTGTTCTCTCTCTCCTTAAGGAAGCTCCGGTCCATATAACCTGTGATCCACTCGGGGGCGGACAAAAACGGGGACCACATAACTGCGGGAACTGCGACTATGATCTGGTCAAAGGTATACGCGATTATTCCCTTACAGCAGACCAGGAATTGATCAACGCTCTTTTAGAGACATCCTGTGAATGCAGGAAAGAATGGGAGTATGTGCTGGCGAACGAAACTCCTTTCTGCATGCCCCTGACCCGGTGAACAAGAACGAACCGGAATAAAAAAAACTTAAAATTATTTATTTGCAGAACTACTCTGGATCTCGAGTTGTTTTGCGAGCAGCGGAAGGAATGTTCCTGCATCTGATACGATACCGATTGCTTGCGTTGTACCACGATCCATCAATTTTGTGAGATGGGCAGGATTAATGTCCACACAGACGGTCTTGACCTTCGAAGGCAGACAGTTACCAACGGCAATGGAATGAAGGAGGGTTGCAATCATTAACACCATGCTGCATCCTTCGATATGCTTACGCATAGCATCCTGAGCCTCCATGACATCTTGTATTACATCCGGCAAAGGTCCGTCATCCCGAATTGATCCAGCAAGGACAAACGGGACATTCTTCTTTACGCATTCATACATTATTCCGCTTTTTACAACACCATTATCTACGGCTTTCTTTATTGATCCGGCCCGCATGATCTCGCTTATCGCATAGAGATGATGCTTGTGACCCCCCATAACGGGTTTACCGGTTGAGATGTCCATTCCGAGAGAAGTACCATAGAGATTGTATTCAATATCGTGAGTTGGCAATGCGTTTCCGGCAAAGAGGACATCTATGTACCCTCTATGAATCAGTTCTGCGAGGGCTTTATCAGCTCCGGTATGAATGATTGCGGGGCCCCCGACAACGGCTATTTTTCCCCCGGTCTTCCGAACTTCAAGAATTTCCCGGGCAATCCTTGCAATAAGGGTCTCACTGGGTCGTTCTGAAGATACAGTGCCATGCATGAATTCAAACGTGCTCTCCTCACGAGGGCGTTCGGGGTAATTCACACTTACGCCCTGTTCACCGACAATAACCAGATCGCCTTTCCGGATTTTTCCCAAGGCTACAGCGGTTGCTTGTATCTTTTGAGGATTCACGACTATGAGGAAATCCATCTCAATTGACTCGACCGGAATCCATTCACCATTATACTTTATTTCAGTCGGATGATTGGAGGTCGTGTAGAACCCCTTTGGGACAACGCGATCCGCTTCAGCTGCAACAAGGAAGACATCCTTGACTTCGACCGGACGAGCGCCGAGACGATGGACTTCGGATAAGATGGATCGGAGTTTCTCATTATTTGGGGCATTAACCCGCAGCCGGGTGTAACTTGGATCGGTCTTCTTTTTGCCAATATCAAAGGCAAGAATTTCGAAGTTGCCGCCCATGTCCATAACCCGGTCGAAGAGCTGTGTCATAATCCCGGAGTCAATAATATGACCCCGCAGCTCTATCTCCTGCGACTCTCCCATAATACCAAGATCTAGGTGATGCACCTTAATATGCATTCCTGACCGATATGGCAGAATCTAGCCTGTTTTTGATTGAATGTCACAAATTGAATGCTTTTCCGTAGAAAATGTATTGTGGGAATAAGGTCATGAGAACGATTTTTTTAAAATTTTTTCTGCCTCGGCCAGATCAGCCCGTGTATTGACATTAAGAGCCAGCCGTGGTTCTTCTAAAAGCAGCTGCAGCTCATCCTGAGGTTGTGAAATGAGCGCACCCCGTAGAATATTAACACCCGCAGGGCATGCCGGAATTCCGTGGATTTCCTCGCGGTATGGCATACCCTCCCGACAGGATGTTACCATAGTTGCGGGCACCCAGACAGAACAAGCATCTTTTTCGCCAGAACGATATGCATCATTGATAGTATGAATAATATCCGGTGTAATACAGGGTAGATCTGAGGCGCTGACAAATAGCGGTTTTTTCTCATCGAGCATCCCGACTGCACTTACCATATCTTTTATGTAACCTGCCCCTTCTGTTTTACAGAATTCAATACTACGAGCCCGACACCAGTTCATAGTCATGGGGGTCTTGGGAGACGCAGCTACAACGGGTTCATAACCGGCACTTTCGAATGCATCAATCACGTAAGAGATCAAAGGCCGCCCACAGATCATAATAAGGGGTTTTTCCCCCATATTCAACCGGCTTCCCGCCCCCCCTGCCATGATCAGGGCATACATGCCGCTAAAGCCCCCACGAGCAGAAGATTTTCCTTATGGGTCCGGACTGCAATGCGGATGCAGGTTGGCAGTCCAAATGATGTACAATCCCTCACTAGAATTAACTGCTTTTCAAGGCATTGGCAAAGCTTTGTAACATCACGATTACATTCTACGAGAATATAGTTCACGGATGATGGATGGCAGTGGAGTCCCAGCGCAGTGATTTCATGGGAGAGCCAGTCTCGTTCCTGCCGGATGTGCTCACGCGACGCCTTAAGCTCATCCATATGAAGGAGCGCCTGCATTGCAAAAGCCTCTGCAAATGCATTTACGCTCCAGGGGGGGCGGGAAATTTCAATCTTTTCAATGAGGTCCGGTGACCCAAAACCAAAACCAAACCGGATTCCCGGCACAGAGAAACTTTTTGTTAACGAATGCAGGACGAAGAGGTTTGGATCGGTGATATCAGCAAGGCTCTCTTGGGGATCGGAAAGTCCGATAAACGCTTCATCGCAAAAGAGTATCCCGTCATGCGATCTCATTTCAGAGAGTCTCTGTATCAGGTTCTTTTTATCCAGTAATAGTCCCGTGGGATTATTGGGGTTGCAGATGAATGATACATCTGCTTTTATGGGGTTGTCCGAAGGTGCAGCACCGGCAAGTCGGGCGGATAATGCATATTCACCAAATGTCGGTGATTCACAAAAAAAATGTTTATCCCCGCGAAGGACGACTGAACAAAAAACCCTGATAAGCTCTATCGAACCATTCCCAACACAGATCTCATCAGGGTTGCGGTGGAATACAGCGGCAATTCTTTCTTTAAGTTCATAATAGGAATCATCAGGATACGATGTAAGAAATGCCGGATTGCAGTGCCATTCAAAATCCGGGGGGAACGGATTGATACTCGCGCTGAAATCCAGCAGGTTTTTCTTTGTTTTTTCGAGCTGGCGCTTTCCTGTGCCTCCATGAACCACGCGTTTTGGAAAGTCAACAGCCATAATAATCAATTTTTTCTCTGGAATACTTTGTCTGGCCTTCTTAAATGCGTTTTGAGAAGGATATGCTGGAAAAGAAAACCAGTCCTACAATTGGCAAGATCTGTTGGACAGCTTCAATCACTACTCCCGCATCTACACTCAACAATATAAATTCCGGCTGCTAACGTATGAGCAGTGACAATCGCAATTCTTGGCGGCGGACTTTCAGGACTAGCACTGGCCCGTCTGCTGCATGAAAAAGGCAACGATGTCGTTGTCCTTGAAACGGAAACGACGTATGGCGGACTCTGCCGCTCTAAAAACGAACAGGGATATACTTTCGATATTGGTGGTTCGCATATCATATTCTCGCGGGATACAGAAGTGCTCGCGTTTATGCGGCGAATGATTGAAAGAAACGAGCAGCGCAATGAACGCAACACAAAAATTTTTTATAAAGACCAGTATGTGAAATACCCGTTTGAGAACGGACTTTCTGACCTTCCCATGCAGGACCGGTTTTTCTGCATCAACGAATTTGTAAAGACTCATGTAGCAGTTGAAAAAGGTGAATTACCTGCACCAAAGAATTTCCGGGAATGGATTTACTATACTTTCGGAAAAGGGATTGCTGAATGTTACATGGTTCCGTACAATGAGAAGATCTGGAAATATCCAACCGATCATATGTCCATGCACTGGGTTGACGGGCGAATTCCCCGTCCCCCTGTCGAGGACGTTATCAAATCTGCCATAGGTATTTCCACTGAAGGCTACACCCACCAATCGATTTTTTCCTACCCGCTTGATGGGGGTATTGAAGCACTTGTCAGTGCTATCGCAGAACCGATTCAGGACAAGATAAGGATCGGATTCCGTGTGACATCAGTACGGAAAAAAGGCGATGTCTTTGAGATCAGTAATGGACATGAGATCATATTAGCAGATCAGTGTATCTCTACTATCCCGGTACAGCATCTGATTGCAGCTCTCGACAATGTGCCAGCCGTTGTTAAGAAGGCGAGTTCTGCCCTCAGGTACAATGCACTTGTCTGCGTGAATATCGGAATACAAGGAGCAGTACCAGATATCTCATGGCTCTATATCCCGGAAATCGCATTGGGCATGACCAACCGCATCTCGTTCCCCTCCAATTACAGTAACCATGCCGCACCCGGAGGATGTGGTTCGGTGCTTGCCGAGATTACTCACCAGCCGGGTGATGAAGTATCCCGCATGGGGGATGCGGTGCTCATCGACCAAGTAGTAAAGACATTAGAGGCAATGCATATCCTGAAAAAAGAACAGATAATCTATTCATCTGTGGAACGCCAGCCTTATGCCTATGTGGTCTATGATCTTGATTACCAGAAAAATATCGCAATAGTTAAGGACCATTGCACCTCCGCATGTATCCCGCTTGTCGGCAGGTTCTCGCAATTTGAGTATCTTAACATGGACGGCTGCCTCCGCAGCGTTATGGATTTTGTTGCCCGGTTTCCGAATTCTTAAATTAAATGGAAAATGAGAAACGCCAATAATTGAGATTATAAATTTCTTTTCTAGTTATCCGGAGAGGTGGCTCATCACAGTAAATACAACGAAATAAACGATATCCCGATTCTATTCATTCAAATGAGTTCTTCATAAATAATTTCCTGTCTCCATCCCGCATCCCCTTTTTAATCCCCCATCTTTTTTAGCCTGCAATCCAATATCCTTACATGGAAAATACCCGTCATGGAACGGATCAGGCCGGTTTTAATCTGCTGATCATTTCCATCTCTCTTGCAGCATTCATGTCGGCACTTGACGGAACGATCGTCAATATTGCACTGCCAACCATTTCATCGACATTCGATATTTCCACAAGCACCGTGAGCTGGGTGTCTACCATCTACCTGTTGGTAATGGCCGGTTGTGTCCTTATTTTCGGCAAATTATCTGATGGCATAGGGTTTAAGAAAGTCTTCCTGTCAGGATTTGTGATATTTACAATCGGATCGTTTTCCTGCGGACTGCTACCCGATCTCTTAAATTCATTTCCTATACTTGTCGGCTCACGTGCCTTCCAGGCAATAGGGGGTGCTATGATAACAGCAATCGCGCCGGCTATGGTCACTGCGTACATTCCCATGAAGCAGAAAGGAAAAGCCATGGGAATTATTATGACTGTTGCCGCACTCGGGACTGCAATAGGACCGACTATAGGAGGAGTACTTACCCAGTTCCTCTCATGGCACTGGATCTTTTTCATCAACGTGCCGGTAGGAATCTGTGCAATCCTGCTCGGTGCAAAAGTTATTCCGGCAACAACGCCCCATAACAAACCTGCAGGCTTTGACAAGGCCGGTGCCTTATTGATCTTTACCGGACTTGCAGCCCTTCTCTTCGCGGTATCTGAAGGTAACGCATTAGGATGGACATCCCCGGCCATTCTTGGCACACTTGGACTTGCCATCATCACACTTGCTTACTTTATCTGGCACGAACTCCGGGTATCCGACCCGTTGCTCGAGCTCCGCCTCTTTAAGAACCGGAATTTCTTACTGACCAACCTTATCATGTCATTGGTCTTTTTCAGTTTTGCCGGAATCAGTTACCTGCTCCCGTTCTATCTTCAGTACGTAAAAGGTTACGGCGTATCAGATGCCGGGCTAATCTTAACCGCTCTTTCAGTAGCAATGATGGTTTCCGGTATACTTGCAGGTATACTTTATAACCGGGTTGGAGGGAGGGTGCTTTGCATTGCTGCGGGGATTTTCCTTGTAGCCGGTTTTTATATGATGACACTCCTCCGGGTTGGCTCTTCAACAGGATTTGTGGTTCTCTGCCTGCTTATTATTGGTTTTAGTCTTGGCCTGATGATCACTCCGGCTTCGAACATGATCATGAACTCAGTGGGAAAGGGATACCAGGGCATGGTTTCAAGCCTCACGAGCCTGGAGCGGTTCGCACCACTGACATTGGGAATAGCTTTTGCAAACCTCGTTTTTACCCGGGGAATCATCGCAATTGCCGGGCAACATGGGATTACAGAGAGCGCACCATCAAACATCAAACTAGAGCTGATGACAGCAGGATTTGATCTGGCCTTCTTCTTCTCGTTTGTAATTGCGATTATTATTCTCATCCTTGCTCTGATTGCAAGGCAGGAAGTGCACCCGGACTATCAGACCGGTAACGATGAGGATGCTCCGAAAATAGTAATCTGAAAAACAATTTTTTTAGTTTTTAAATCCGGAACTTTTCCAGATCATTTTTTCAACAGATCAAAGAATCCTTTTTTCGACTTGCCAGCTTTCTTCTCCTTTGGGGGCGGGGGAAGATAAGGCGACTCAATCTCAAGACGCGGGGATTGTTTCTCTTTGAATTCATCGGCAACTAATGGTAGATGTCCGTATTTTTTTGAGTTCGCCGAAATAGCAATGCTCTCATCCTTAAATTTTCCACCACCCAGTTCTTCGGCTACAAGCGGAAGATGGGCATACTTTTTTAGTGAACGGGATGTGGTTGGTGCAACTTGAGGTGGATAATACGCTTCTTCGAACTCCTCATCCGAGACAAGATCCCAGAGATCTTCCGGAACTACAACTGAAGGTACCTGTTTTTTTTGGGAAATTTTAATTGATACCGGTTGTGTCGGTTTATGCACCGGAGTATGGACGGTTTTTAAATTTGAAACCGGACGATTAAACGGGGTTCCGCAGCGGTTGCAAAAGACGGTCTGTTCATCAAGAGCTGTAGCACCGCACTTCGGACATACGGGTTTTTTATTCACAGGTTTTGTTCCGATTATCGCACCGCACCGGTTGCAGAACTGCGACTGGTCATCAGGAATTGTATATCCGCAGCGCGGGCAGAGTGGGTTTTTATCCTCTGGTTCTTTTTTGTATCCCGTACCGCAACGGTTACAAAAAAGCGCTTCATTATCAGGAGCGGGATTCCCGCATCTGCAGCAAACGGGTACTTTTGGTTCTGGCGCTTGCCGTACGGGAGCACCACACCGGTTACAGAACTCTGACAGTTCATCATGAATTATATTCCCACAGCGCGGACAGAGCGGGTAATTATTTTCTGATCCTGCGGTCGGGTATTCTGCGCCACACCGGTTACAGAAAAGCACCTCTGCATTGGGAGCGGGATTCCCGCATCTGCTGCAGACAGGTATTTTTATTTCGGGCTCTTCAATAACCAAAGAACCGCAACGATTGCAGAACTCTGAGTGGTTATCAAGTGCCGGTGTTCCGCATCGTTCACATTTTTTTGCCATGCAACTGCTTAGCGTGTATTGGGATTGTGTATAAATTCTGCGGTTTCCTAAGACAGCAACTGCAATCAACAGTGCAGTCCATGATCTCCACCATCTTTCCTAAAAATTCAATATAGGAGATCTGTCTAATAATAACAAATTAAGATACCAGAAGTATTTTCATGGTATTTCCACCCTGATAAGGAATATTCCCATGCCCGCTCTACCACCCCAACCCAATCCGGAAGTTATGAGTATTGCGTTTGATCTTATCTTCCGCAAAGGCCGGTCACCACCTTCCTGCCCGGCACCGGATGATAGAGATCTCCTCAACCGTATACGCGACAGGGTTCAGAACGAATCCATGGCTATGTGCAGGGATGCCCTGATACGAATCCAACGGCTCTCGCACGATGTATATGATGTGTGCAATGCGTTCCGTGAAGGAGAATACGGCAGTGGTGACGAAGCTATGGAAAAGGCACTTGCCCTGCTCCAAGAGAAATGCCCCGGGCTTTCTGAAGATGAGTACCGTACTGCATTTGCTGTTGGGATGATGTGGACTGCATTCTGATCTTCCTACGACATCTATTTTGTAATTGCAGTCCCATATAGTAAACATGGAGAGTTGTATCCACCGGATAGAAGTTCACTATACAACCGATCCCCGGTTAAAAACCCGGACAAGCAGGATTCGATCCCTGGGTTTTCCGGTCGATGAAATGCATCTCATTGATGTCTATACGATTGCGACTGGCACCAGGGATTTTTCTAAAAAAGAACTCACAGATATTGCTACGCAGCTCATCAATCCCGTTGTTCAAAAATATTTAGTTGACACACCAACGCGAATACCGTTTGATTATGCTATCGAAGTAGGATTTCTTCCGGGTGTGACTGATAATGTTGGCACTACGGCCCGGCAGACAATTGAAGATTTCTTTTCTCTAAAATTTGTTGAAGGAGAAGCGGTCTATACTTCGCAACTCTTTTTGGTCTGCGGCAAATTATCACCTTCTGAATTACAAAAACTTGCCGCAACCCTTGCAAATCCACTCGTAAACCGGGTGCATATCCGGACCCGGGCAGAATATGGCGACAAGGGCATGGATCAGGTCGTGCCTGTTGTCCATCTCAACGAATTATCCACCGCAGAGACGGTAAATCTTGATATTGATGATACGGAACTCGCACGGATAGGAAAAGAGGGGATTGTTGATGCTTCAACCGGGCAGAGAAGAGGGCCACTCGCGCTTGATATCATCCAGATGCATGCAATACGAGAATATTTCATTTCTCAGGAGCGAATGCCAACCGATATCGAACTCGAATCACTTGCCCAGACATGGAGCGAGCACTGCAAGCATACAATATTTGCCTCTGCCATGGACGACGATGTTCCAAACGGTCTTTACAAGACTTTCATTCAGGCTGCCACCAATACCATCCGTGCAGAGAAAGGAAAAAAGGACATCTGTGTCACCGTCTTTACGGACAACTCGGGCTCGATCATATTCGATGACACGTATCTTGTGACACACAAAGTCGAGACGCATAACTCACCATCAGCACTTGATCCATTCGGAGGGGCGCTCACTGGCATTGTCGGGGTTAACCGGGACACGATTGGTTTTGGTCTTGGGGCAAAACCCTGTATCAACTTCTACGGGTATTGCGTTGGGGATCCTGATAATAATCCCGCCCTCTTTCGTGGGAAGAACAAGTCCACACCTATTCTCTCTCCACGCCAGATTCTTGATGGGGTCGTTCGGGGGGTAGGGGTTGGTGGGAACTGCTCGGGTATTCCTACACCGCAGGGTTGGTGCTGGTTCGATAACCGGTATGTTGGAAAACCGTTAGTCTTTGCCGGGACGGTTGGGGTTATGCCTAGGGAACACATGGGCCGGAAACTCTATGAAAAAAAGGCAGCATCCGGCGATCTCATTGTTGTCGCCGGAGGGCGCGTGGGGAAAGACGGTATTCACGGGGCCACATTCTCCTCTGAAGCTCTCGACCCGGCAAGCCCGGTAACGGCGGTCCAGATAGGTGATCCTATCACCCAGAAGAAGCTCTCCGATGTTATCGTCAAGGAGGCCCGTGACCAAGAGCTGTACCGCAGCATCACGGACAATGGTGCAGGTGGGATATCCTGTTCAGTTGCAGAGATGGCAAAGGAATGCAACGGTTGTCATGTGTATCTTGACAAAGTACCTCTGAAATATCATGGCATGGCACCATGGGAGATCTGGATCTCGGAGTCGCAGGAGCGCATGACTTTAGCAGTACCCCCGGAGAAACTTGATGCGCTCATGAGCCTGATGCAAAACCGGGAAGTAGAGGCAACTATAATCGGGAGGTTCACGGACTCCGGAAGATGCGTTGTTGAGTGGCATGGCAATGTCGTGATGGATATCTCTCTTGATTTCCTTCACGAGGGTGTACCTCAAAAGCACTTAAAAACAACGTACACTCAAAAGACATATCACGAACCGGACCACATCTGCCCAGACCGTCTTGACGCTACAATACGCTCAATGCTTGGGCAAAAAAATATCTGTTCAAAAGAATTCATCTCCATCCAGTACGATCATACAGTACAGGGCGGTCATGTGCTTGGGCCGGTGCAGGGTATCGGCCGAGTGCAGTCTGAAGCCACGCTCACTAAGGTTGTTCCCGGCTCAAAAAAAGGCGTTGGACTTTCACAGGGCCTCTTCCCCACTTACTCAGAGATCGATCCATATCTCATGGCCGGAGCCGCGATCGATACAGCCATCCGTGGCCTTATAGCGATCGGTGTCCCGCTCGATACTATCGCGATTCTCGATAATTTTTGCTGGTGCTCATCGGACGAACCTGAACGGCTCGGCCAGTTGAAACGGACCGCACAGGCATGTTATGATTATGCAGTTGCATTCGGCACCCCGTTTATCTCCGGAAAGGATAGCATGTATAATGATTTCTCAGGATTCGATGCTAACGACAACCCGGTTAAGGTCTCGGTGCCCCCCACGCTGCTCATCTCTTCGATTGGGATCCATCCGGATGTAATAAAATCCGTCTCCCTGGATGCAAAGATCGAAGGCGATTTAGTGTATGTAATCGGTGGGACGGCTGAAGAACTGGGCGGGTCTGAGTATTTCACCCTGCTTGGGGGGATAGGAAATTCGGTGCCGAAACTGGATGCAGATCTCGTAAAAGCCCGCTACGGGCGGCTAACGGATGCCATCTCTCATGAACTGATTGCCTCCGCGTTTCCGGTTAGCCACGGAGGTCTTGGAACTGCTCTGGCAAAAGTTGCCATTGCCGGCCAACTGGGCATGGATATTACTATTCCATCAACAATGCGCCCGGACTATTACCTTTTCTCTGAATCCCTTGGCCGGTTTGTGGTTACCGTAGCTCCGGATCACAAACGGGCGTTTGAACGTATCTGTGGGGTGGATGCGCAGCTACTCGGCCGTGTTGGCAGTAAGAACCTGCGTATTACATCAGGTAAACTCCTGTTGGATCTTCCCGTTACCGAGCTTACGACTGCATATAAAGCACCATTCCGGGGGTATTGATCATGGCGATTGCTGCACAACAAAATGCTTCCAGGATAACCGACGCAAAAAAACGATCAGCATTGCCTATGATCGATGAGAAAGCACTCATCATGAGCGGCTTTGGGATAAACTCCGAAATGGAGACCAAAGAAGTGCTCGTACGGGCAGGCATGGACGCAGACATTGTCCATATCAACGATCTGATCGCAGGACGAAAAGGTCTCTCGGAATACAGGTTACTTGTCTTCCCTGGGGGTTTTTCTTATGGAGACGATACCGGTGCCGGTAATGCGTATGCCAACCGGGTGAGAAACAATCTCTGGGATGACCTGCTGGAGTTTCTTGATGGCGATAACCTAGTTTTAGGGATCTGTAATGGCTTCCAAATCCTCGCAAACCTCGGGTTGGTGCCTGCGTTTGACAAGCACTATACACGCGACATTGCTCTGATGCCCAACCGCGGCGGAAGACTGGAATGCCGGTTTGTTTCATTAAAACCCGCTGCGGAGAATCTCTGGACCAAAGGTATAGAACGAATGTACTGCCCGGTTGCTCACGGCGAAGGTAATCTCTCCTGCACGCCAGACACTCTGCTTCGGTTAAAACGACAGAAGATGGTTGCGTTTACGTACTGTCATGATGATTTAACTCCCGCATATGGTGAATATCCATGGAATCCGAATGGTTCTGTTGAGGATATTGCCGGGATCACATCCGCTGATGGTAAGGTGCTGGGCCTGATGCCGCATCCTGAACGGGCGATGGAGTTTGTCAACATGTATGACTGGCCCCTTAGAAAAGAGCAGATGAAAAGACAGGGGATTGCCTTGCCGGTCGAGTCTTTGAATTTGCAACTTTTCCGGAATGTGGTCGGGTATTTCCGGTGAACAAGAGGTTTCAATTCTTTTTTGCACCATTCTTTATATCAGTGGGGAGTGCTGGGTAACCCCTATAATTCATGGAGGTTTCCCATGTGTGACAGGGCTTCTGGGAAAACTTACGATCATTAAAGAGTGGTTGTCCGACCTTGAAGATCTGGCGAAATCCGCAATAAAGCAGGAATAATTAAAGAAATAATTGAAACCGAAAAAGAGATTAACATCGGGAATTATGTTGAATACGATTCTGCCAGAACATTTATTGAAATTCTGAAAAGATTACGAATACCCTACCTTATTTCACGGATTTGAAGGATGCTGTATCCAAAATTTTTTTTACACATATCATCATTCGACATTTCCATAGTCTAGAAGGATCTACCGATAGATGATAAGTGAAACTACAAGTATGAACCGGCTAATGAATATACTCAAATGTAAAAAAAAGGTTAAAATTGTTTATCAATAAGCATTTGAACAGTACCATCAGTGAAATAACCAGTTAATATTACACGTTTGCCATTCACAGCAGTTGTTGTGGTACCATATTTACCAACTGATACTGGGGATGGGATCAATATTACTTCAGTGGCGCCATCGATTGAGGCGTTGACCTGATTAAGAGTTTTGAGATCAGCTCCTCCCGTGATAGTGGCCACCCCAAAATTTGTTTGATTACTTGTCAGAGTTACACCAACCGTCTTGGTACTCTGGATATTCCCTGCCATACCGAACACGAATGCAGCGATAACTGCTGCAAGGATCACCGTGATTGCGACCATTAAGATCACGCCAATGACCGGTGAAACTGCTTCTTCATTCTTTTTGGTAAATGCCATAATTTTAAACACCTTCGATATGCCCATTGCTGGACATGACAATGTATATCCACGTTATTCCTCGTCTTTGTATATATATGTTTTTGTCTTAAATCCGATGATTAATTAAGCCGGACAATGAAACATCCAGTAAATTCGGGAGTGATCGCAAAGTAGAATGGCAAGAACACAGAACATTTTTGTTTCAACCCGGGCCGACATGGTGTTTTGTATAGAGAGGATTTCTAATACCCGGCATTAATGAAGAAATGACTCAAATACTCACGATAGTGATAATAATATCAAATCCTGAATAAGTGTTTTTTTTAAATAATATCGAGAAATGATTAAAAGACCTTACCAAGAGTATGATTAATTAAAGCGAATATCCGGATTGACCTCATGTTCCAGTAATTCTCCAAGGATTCCTGATCAGTAAACGATCTCTGCGAAATATTCTGGCAGACTTTAATTGGAAAAAAACTAAGTCAGATTATTATCCTGGTTGAAAAATTTTGGAACAAACTGCAGTTATCGTTAGTAAAAGAAGAAACAGTGTAGAGTACTCGAGAAAATCTTTTAACAATTTCCCGTTCGTGAACCGATGAGAAATGTCATGGCACGTTTTGTCGATCATGCCTCATAATAATTTTTTTAATACGTACCTTTGTTTCGGTATCTATAATTGAAAACATAGTGCGCAGGAATCTAAAAACTCTTGAATTGAAGGATTTAAGGTCAAAACAGGATTCCGTGGTGATGATCTATTTAGAGTCCAATTCGGGCTCCGTTTGCTATATTTTGAATCCCGTTTTCAAATATTTTGGAGATCGTGTCCACCACTATAAAAAATACTGTTTAAAATGGTTATTTTCATAAAATAACCCGGAAAATCGCGAATTTAGCCTGCAATTTAACGGGCTTTTATGGGTCACTTTTTTAACCCATGATATTATGGAGAAAACAGTCTAAAGGCTGTAAAAAGACTCGTTGTTGCCCGACAGTGAGATCACGTCAGAGAATTTGAGGAATTGGAAGATGGACATGCATCTAACTCCACTTTTTAGAACATCCTTCTTATGGTGACCATGAAACAACACAATATTAGCACGATATATTCTGAGGATTCACATTTTAAAAAAGTACTGTGGATAACGGTTATCAACCCATTTATAACCGCATGATCCATTTTTCAAATATAGGAAGGATAATCACTTTTTTGTTCAACGTCTCTGTTGAACTTAAATCTTCGGCTCAAAATCTGATAGAGGAGAGATTGTCAGGACTGCACAACCAAAGTACAATTACGAAAAAATTTCCCGCGCCGGATCAAGCAGCACCTCATGAGGGAGCCCGGCAAGAGCAACTGCACCCAAAGCCCCAATTACACCGTTGCCACCAACCAGGGAAATCCCAAACTCCTCAGCCGTCGCCTCTGCAACTATTCGGGTAATAACCTGCCCACGCACCAGTCTGCCATATTCTCGCAGACCTTTGGGAATACCAATCCCGGTTCGTATCGCAACGCCCCATTCCCGGGAAAGTGATTCATCGGCTACAAACCGTCGTACCTTATCAGTAAGCTCGTTGATTCGATCCGGAACAACAGCTACTTCAATAAAACTCGCTGAGTTGCCAGCAGTCTTTACAAAAACATCCTGGTTGAGCATCGCAACGTGATGGCTGATGGGCAGTACACCTTTGATCCGGGTCACATGCGAAAGAAGTGCAAGAGCGAGCGCAAAGGTTGCACCTCCTTCCTTTGAATCGGTGTCATCAATCCCAATTGTCACGTGAACCAAAGCCTGAGTCCAGACATCGCCTTCAACAATGTGTCCGTTCTGGCTTGTATCTACCCGCATCACACCTTCCGCCCGGGCCATCATATCGGACAGAGAATAAGCCGGTCCGCCAATGCACCGTATCTTCTGGATAACTGATTCACCGTTTCGCTTAACGCCAATGACACCCACAGCAGATAGAGGCATCAGCCCGATGGGTACATCGACATATCCTACCCGAGCACATTCCCTGAGAAGAGTTCCGTCACGCTGGACATTTGATAGAACTCCACCAGCAAGCGCATGATGATATCCACAAAAAGCAGCACATGCTCCACTCAAGCAGTCATGATAAATCTCAACATTATCTCCATCAACGGTAGTGAAAATACGTCGGCAGGTACTGGAAGGTATCGCGCTTATCGCTGCATAACGTGCTGCATTCCTTCCCCTTTTCTCCTCGCGAAGGAACACGCACCCTTCCCGTAGTAAACGGTAAACCCAATCCTGCGCTGTGCTGCGGGGAATGTTTGCAGCCGCATGAATATCAGTGACCGTAAAAAAACCCTTGTCGAGCGTGATCTGGCGCATCAGGCGCAGATACTCGCGCCTGTGCTCAAGCACGCCCGTCATAGCGGTCCTTAATATAAAGGAGGTCCCCGATTATCGCACTTGCCGTCTCAACTGATCCTGCGCCCCGGCCGATAAGCGTGATCTCTTTGGCCATGTCAGTTTCAAGCGTAAGAGCATTTAACGTGCCATCAACTACAAGAGGATGATTTTTTTCTATGATGCGGGGAGAGACACGAAGAATTTGCTTTCTGGGTATCGCTTCTGCAATTAGACGAATCGTGCATCCTTCATCCTCAGCAAGACGCAGTGCATCTGGTGTTAAGAGATCGATGCCCGTGCAGTCGACATCCGTCAACCGAACATAATGCCCCCAGATAGTATTTGCAAGAATCACCAGTTTGATCGCCGCATCGATGCCTTTGACATCATAGGTCGGATCCGCTTCAGCGTACCCCATTTCACGGGCTTCCATCAGGGCCTGCTCATAGGT
>Ga0265296_1000591_pt1 | contig 51782 bp, 38 predicted proteins | sample MunlanPumphouse1_FD_189073 | JGI IMG/M metagenome (GOLD analysis project Ga0265296, IMG submission 189073) | Groundwater microbial communities from a municipal landfill in Southern Ontario, Canada - Pumphouse #1 | ecosystem: Environmental > Aquatic > Deep subsurface > Groundwater | place... | reverse complement strand
TGTCCCAGCGTTCCTGGTTGTAAAAAATATAAAACAACTTCATCGGTTCTGGTTCAATTTTCTTGCTCGCCTTTTTCGCCATTTCAGTACACTATTCATTCTCCTGATTAAAGGATTTCGTTGTCAGCACCCTTTTTCAGTATAAATAAGGCTATTTCCTAAAATAAAAAGATAAAAAAATGACCCCCAAAAACCCAAAGCATGACCGCCAATGGTTATCTCCCTTGAATATCAATTGTTTAGAGGAATATGCAAACCTGCGTGGAAAAGAATAGTCCGGAACGACTCGTGATGGTACGATACGGCGAGCTTTTCTTAAAAAGTGAACCCGTGAAACATCATTTTATCGGGCTGCTCTTACGAAATATCGGAAAAGCACTCACTGCATCCGGTTTACATGGTCATTATGAAACACCACGGGGACGCATTCTTATCTTTGGCGACGAACCCGAGAAAATTGCCGATATTGTATCCCGGATTTTTGGTATTGTGGATGTCAGTATCTGTACAAAGACCAGCGGCCATATCGACGTTCTCTGCACAGAAGCGATCGCGCTTGCATCAGCGCGCTTGTCGGCGGGTATGAGTTTTGCAGTTCGGGCAAAACGCCAGCAGAAAACCGGGCTTGACAGCCAAGAACTCGGTGCGCGGATTGGTTCAGCCATCTATGAGCACATTCCTGGCCTTTCAGTTGATCTCGATCATCCGGATTATGAGATCTTTGTCGAAGTCCGGGATTTTGGCGGACTTGTATATGATACCCGTATCCCGGCACCTGGCGGATTACCTTTAGGAACACAGGGTCGTGCACTGGTCCTGCTGTCATCTGGTATTGATTCACCGGTGTCATCCTGGCTGGCAATGAAACGCGGGGTTGAGATCACTCACCTGCATCTTGATGGCGGGCGCTGGGCAGGAAGCGATGTGAAGTCTGCGGCAATAGAAAACCACCGCAGGCTCTCGCGATGGTGTGCAGGAAACCCGCTCATGATGGTGATTGCAAATAGTGAGCCGCTGTATACCCGGATGCAGGAACTTCGTATACCCCCTCGATACCGATGCGTAATCTGCAAACGATTCATGTTACAGGTAGCAGCCCGGCTCATGGACCATGAAGGTGCGCTTGCAATTATTACCGGTGAAAATCTGGGTCAGGTAGCTTCCCAGACATTACCTAACCTTTCTGTTATTTCCGATGGTATGACCGTCCCCGTCCTGCGCCCTCTCATTACATACGACAAGGAAGAGATCATCACCATTGCCCGGCGCATTGGGACATTTGATACGCATCCGGGAGATCTTGCCTGTCGGGCAGTTCCTAAAATGCCGGCCACCTCTGCCGTACTGGAAGTAATACGGGAATGCGAACAAAAAATGGATATCGATACCCTTGTGAATCAAGCATGCACGGAATTACAATATGTGACTGCCTTAAACAGTGAGATAGTTTTGGGAAACTGATTTTTCATAGAATAATACTAACCATTATGCAGCAATGTCACCATCTTTTTGGTAAAGATGAGGACACATGAAAAAACAGCGCGGACTTTGCTTGAGTCTTTGAAAATTAATAAAAAAATTAAAGAAGTGCTTCTATACTTTTTATAACCGTTTTTAGCGCTTTAACCCGGGCATACCATTTGTCGTCCGATTCTATCACAACCCACGGGGCATATGGTGTATTGGTTCTTGCCAGCATCTCATCAACCGCGTCATTATAGAGGTCCCATTTTTCCCGGTTCCGCCAGTCTTCTTCGGTAATTTTGTATTGCTTGAGAGGATCATCTTCCCGTTGTTTGAACCGTTTGAGTTGCTCATCTTTATCTATTTCAAGCCAGAACTTGAGCATCCCACCGCCACTACTCTCAACATAATCCATCTCCATCTCATTGATCTCCTGGTAGGCCCGTTGCCATTCGTTCTCGGAACAGAACCCCTCAACCCGTTCAACAAGCACCCTGCCATACCAGCTGCGATCATAAATGGCGATATGGCCTGCGCTTGGAAAATGCTTGATAAACCTTCTCATGTAATGGTATTGTTTCTCATTCGGAGTCGGTGCAGCAACAGGAATGACATCATATCCCAAAGGATTCATGTACCGGGCAATTCTCATTATATTGCCACCCTTCCCTGCGGCATCCCACCCCTCATACACAATAATGAAAGGGACTTTCCGCTTGTAGAGAAGATAATGGAGTTCCAGCATCTCTATCTGGAGATTATTAAGAAGGTCATGGCATTCCTCTTTGGAATGAGGTGATTCGGAAGATGTTCTTCTCAAGACCGGTGTTTTGGGGGGTTTGATAATGTTTTTTATTTTACTTTTTTTTGAATGCCCGGACTGTGTTTCTGCAATTCTTTTCTCCAGAGTTTTTACAAGAGTGGTGTATATTTTTAAGATAGTATACTTCCGGTCCGTTGCTTCAATCACATGCCATGGTGCATATGCCGTGTCTGTATTTTCAATGAACTCATCGATGATAGGAAGATAGGTATCATAATGGTGATGAAAATTCCAGATCTTCGGAGTTACGAGCCATGCGGTCAGCGGGTTTCGCTCCCGCACAAGTAGTCGCATTTTCTGGTCTTCTTTGCTGATGTGTAAAAAAAATTTGAAAACAACGGTACCATTATCCGCTAATTGTCGTTCAAAATTGTTTATTGCACTGACCTTATCAGTCATTGACTTTTTCCAGCCAATGCTAGTCAGTTTTTCAGCCAGAGCTCTGCTATACCAGCTGCGGGCAAAAATGGCGATCCTTCCGTTAGAAGGGGTTCGCAGCCAGAATCTCCACAGGAACGGACGGGCTTGTTCCTCATCACTAGGATTGTCGATTGCGTGCAGGTTGAAACCGCGGGGATCGAGTGACTGGATGATTTCGTGGATGGACATAGTGATGCCGGCTGCATTCCACCCTTCAAGAACGATTATGACGGGGATATTGAGATCGCGAAGTGTTCGCTGGAGAATGCTCAGGCGCTCTTTTAAGTCGCCTATAGGTTTTTCAAAGGTTTCATCATCGATTGTCTTTTTCAGATCCAGCTTTTCTAACATCCGGCATTCCCCCGCTCATTTTTTTAATTATTGGCACTGTACTGGGACAACGAAGCATGGGACATATCGGGTATTAAAACCCGCCGGTAATTCAGACCATTTACCCATTGGGAAAAATTGTGTTATGTTTTTATGCCACTAGAGGCAGACCATTTTCATTAGCGATATCGGCAAACACTTTTGCAAGATATACCGCTTGCTTCTTTGTCATGCCGTAAGTGTTGAACTTCCAGACTTTCGTGGCACCGGGGATAACTCCGGTAACACCTTTTTCTTCTAATGCGCTTGAAAAATAGAAACCGCGTTTCTTGTGTGATTCTGCTACTTTGTCAAATGAACCGATAGTATCTGCCCGTATCAGCGTGTGCTTCCGTGGCATCTCTGAAAGGATCTTCGTTCCCTCAACCGCGAGAAGTCCATCAACGACAATACGATTATTTTCCAGTTCGCGTTCAAAATGTTTCACGCGTTCTTTAACCTGGGGGAAAGATGCCATCATTCCTATGAGTGTGACCCCCATGAGCGTGCAACCCATCATCTCAGGTTCCTTGATCCCAAACTTTCGCTGGGTCACATCTCCAATAATTGCAGTTGTGCGGAAAACTTCTTCTGCTCGTTCCAGAGTTGTGGCAAGGATACCGGAAGGTGCAGGTGCTGCCATACTCTTGTGCCCGGAACCGACTACAAAATCTACGCCAAGATCTTTGCCATTTACCGGCAGGATACCTACCGTGTATGCTCCGTTATAGAGCACGGGAATATCGTACTGGTGACAGACCTTTGCGATCGCTTTAACATCATGCATGTTGCCATACTGGTAATCCACATGATCGATAAAGGCAAGGACGGGTGCCCGGCCAAACTGTTTTTTCACTTCTTCGATTTTTAATGCAGCTGCATCGGGCGTTACCATATGCTGGTCGTTTGCGGGGATCTCACAGGCAATACCTCCCGCTCCTTCCACAGCAAGGAACTCAGTGTAGTGCGAGAGCGATGTGAGCAGGACCGGATCTCCTTTCTGAACGTAGGTATGAGCTATTGCCTGGAATCCCCGCCGTGCACCAGGAACGGTACGAACCGCATCCATGTTCAACCATGCGGCAACATCCTTGTGAAACTCTGCGATCGGGGGCTTGCTGATGTAGTCGAGTCGGTTAGGCTTGCGGCAATTATCGCAGACCGAGTATCCATCACCGTATGCTATAACGGCTTTCATCGCATCGGCCGTGAGTCTTCCCCCCGCTTGGATCGGATCGATATTGATGGCAAGTTCATCTACCTGTCTTGCCTCGATTCCACTCGCGCATCTCATTTCATTATCTCCTGTTTCAATGAAGCGACCTGCCGTTCAAGATTCTCCAAAAGCCGCTGTGCCTGCTCTCGCTGTTTGTTATCCAATTCGTGCTGCGGTGCGGTTTCGCGGAGGATTACCCGGAGATCAGTAAGTGAAAAAAGTGCCTGGAATATTATGTCAACTGTCCGTTTTGACAAAAAGAATCACCTTACTAGTATCTGGACGTTATAAAATAAGTAACCGCTTTTTATGCATTAACACTCGATATATCGTATTTGTGCTCAAGCATAAGGATAAGTGGGTGTAAACGTTGGCCTTTTATTGCCAGCAATGCGGGGAATGCTGTAGTTCCATGGGCGAGATTATCGAAATAATAGATGAGCTGGATCCTTTTGTCTTCAGAATCAAATTCACGGTTACCAATGAAGAACGAATCGTATCAGTCGACACTGAAAAACGGGATTGGTTCCGTTTGCATGACAATAAAATGCCACAGCCAATGGCATGTCCATTTCTTTGGGATACCGGCAATAGTAAATTTGTTTGCTCTGTCCACACATCACGGCCCGAACTCTGTCGCCAGTATTCCTGTTTTCGGATTCTCGTGGTTGACTCCCATGAAAGAAAAATAGGCAAAGTGCTTCATGCTTCCCGGATTTTTATCACCGCAGATGCTTATCTCCGCAAGCTCTGGAACCAGGAGATTGACAGTGTTACAATTCCTGACGAAAAGTCTTGGGAAGAGCATGTGGAATATACGTTCAGAAATGCGGGATACCGAATACTACGATGAGAAATATCGAAACATGGATTCTGTAATAGCTGACGCGAGCAGGGCAATAAAAAAATTCGTATGTGTCTGGATGTCTGGAAATGAAACCTTAAAAAAATTCCCGCAAAAAACCGGCACCTTTCTTTAAGTAACTACACGTGCAATCTGGAAGTGAACGAGTATGATGAGTTTTTCCTATCTTTGCAAACACCTCTCCGGGTCAAGGCCGACAAAAGGGAATGAAACAGGAAGTGCCACCTGCACAAAAAAACATGATACCGGCGAATTCTGTACACCCGATTGCGAAGAAAAAGCTGTGGAAGCAAAGATAACCTGCCGGGATGCGGATTTCATAAAAATTCCGGGCTTGAAGAAAAAACCATAATTTTTTTTAAGTCCTGTCATTCAGTTTCCGGCGAATATTTCTTTTTCATATTAAAAAACTCCCGAATTTTCTTAACAGTTTATCATGTATTATGATCAATTCGTACGAGAAGATCCGGTATTTGAGATAATGTAAACCGGGGGGTAGGATTGGAGTTTAAAAATAAGGTTTTAATTATCGGGTATGGGGCGGTGTCAAAGTGTACACTACCCATCTTACTCCGGCACGTAACTATACCTCTTGAAAATATCACGATTATTGATTTTAAAAATAAAGCCCAGGATCTCAAGGCCTGGACAACCGGAGGTCTCCGGTTTTTCAAGCGAAAGGTCACCCGGGACAACCTAAGCCAAATCCTCTCAGAATATCTTGGAGACGGGGGCTTATTGATCGATCTTGCATGGAACATCGACTGTTGTGAACTGGTTCAATGGTGTCATGATCACAACGTAATGTATGTAAATACTTCAGTTGAAGCCTGGGATCCCGATGCCGAAAAATTCACTGCCAGCCCTTATGAAAAAACCCTGTATTTCCGGCAGATGAAACTCCACGAACTCACGAAGGACTGGCATGACGGCCCCACATGTGTGGTGGATCATGGTGCAAATCCCGGCCTTATCTCGCATTTTGCACGACAGGGACTCTGTGATATTGCGCGCCGGATGATTGCTGATGATATATCCCCGGATCCGGAAAAAATGAAGAACCTGATCATGGAGCAGAATTTTGCCGGGCTTGCCATGGAGACAAATATTAAGGTCATCCATTGTTCCGAAAGAGACACCCAGATTTCCCGCTCACCAAAAAACGTTGACGAATTCGTTGGAACGTGGTGTATTGAAGGACTCCGTGAAGAAGGTACCGCCCCAGCAGAGATTGGATGGGGTACTCATGAAAAAGAACTCCCGGATAAAGCTACTATTCCACCCGTTGGTCCAAAGAACGAGATCCTGCTTGCAAAGATGGGGATTAATACCTGGGTGCGCTCATGGCTTCCTCACCATGAGATAGTCGGAATGGTGATCCGGCACGGGGAGGCATTTGGCATATCAGATCGCTGGACGGTCTGGAAAGACGGTAAGGCAATTTACCGGCCAACTGTGCATTATGCATACCTGCCCTGCGATGCAACGGTTGCATCGCTTCATGAGCTGCGGGGAAGGAATTACGAGTTGCAACCGAAGTTGCGGATATTAAACGACCGGGAAATTATCAGCGGGTCGGATACATTAGGTGCGCTCCTGATGGGTCATCCCTACAAATCCTGGTGGACCGGTAGTATCCTCTCGATTGAAGAAGCAAAGACCCTAGCACCCGGTCAGAACGCAACGACGGTCCAGGTTGGCCTTGGCGTTGTTACCGCGGTCATGTGGATGATTGAAAATCCCAAGCGTGGTTTCTGCCTTCCTGATGATCTCCCCCATGAATTTGTGTTAGACATTGCAAGGCCATATCTTGGCGAATTTTACTCGGGTGCCTCAGACTGGACTCCGTTAAAAAACCGGGCTATCTATTTCAAAGAAAATCCAGAGAATGATTATGACCGTGAAGATGTCTGGCAATTCAAAAACTTCTTATTTGTGCAATGAATGAATCATGTAATGACAAAAATCGCGGTCGATGCAAAGAAGAAGAGAAAGAAGAAAGGGACTGATGATGGGGTACATCATATCAGCGATGCCAGGAAGGAACTCCTGCAAGACCTCGCCCGAGAGCATGGTACGCCCATCTTTGTTATCGATCATGAAAAACTCCGGGATAATTACCGGGAATTCCGGGAGAACCTGCCCAAAGTCCAGGTTTATTTTGCGGTAAAAGCAAATTCAAACCCGGAGATTGTAAAGACTCTTTTTAATATGGGCAGCAGTTTCGATGTTGCATCCATGCCGGAGTTTATGATCGTCTATGAAAACATCCGGAAAATGCCTGCAAAAGAACGACAGGACTGGATTTGGGACAAAATAATCTATGCAAATACCATCAAGCCGATAGAGACCTTGGAAGCGCTTGATAAATACAACCCATTAGTCACGTTCGACAATAGTGAAGAACTCAAAAAACTCCGCCAGCATGCACCACATGCGGGACTTGTACTACGGATACGGGTGCCCAATACCGGCTCTCTTGTAGAACTTTCCTCAAAATTCGGTGCCCATCCCGGTGAAGCTGTAGATCTTATCGTTTCAGCTTTCGACATGGGGCTTGTTGTAGAAGGTATCAGCTTCCATGTTGGTAGCCAGTGTACCAATTTTGAGAACTATGTCCAGGCTCTTCAACTCTCTGCCGATATCATTAATGAGGTAGAGTCACGGACCGGCCAGAAACTTCGGATCCTTGACATTGGCGGGGGCTTCCCGGTGAAATATCATCCTGAAGTTAAATCCTTTAAAATTCTTGCAAAACAACTGAATGCTGAAATAAAACGATTGTTTCCAAAAGATATGCAGATCCTTGCAGAACCCGGTCGTTTCCTTGTAGCCAATGCCTGTTCAGTAGTTGCAAAAGTTGTCGGCAAAGCATTCCGCGATGGAAAGCCCTGTTATTATATCAACGACGGGGTTTACCACACGTATTCCGGTCAGGTATTTGACCACAGCAACTACCCGGTCCTGCCGTTTAAAGAAGGTGAGACGCATATTTCCGCGGTCTTTGGCCCTACCTGTGATGCATTTGATACCATCACGCTCTCGGCAGAGCTACCCGATCTGGAGATTGGGGATCTGGTTTATTCAGAAAACATCGGGGCATATTCCCATGCCTCATCCACATACTTTAACGGATTTCCCCCGGCGAAGGTTGTGCATATTAACAAATAATCTGAACTATCTCACAAATCCCTTCATTTTTAATTTTTTTTGCGGATTAAAAAAAAATCTTTTGGAATATTACTCCCAGACTTTAAAAAAATAATCCGCACTGCGGTCTTTGAAGAGGCGCACTCGCATATTCCAATAAATGTTTTATTAGTCTGTTTATTGTGAGGCGGACCACGTTTCCATCACAACTACCAGATATTGTAAAAAACCTAAAAATTCGATCTTTTTCAGGGAGCGTTGATCCGGCAGGCCGGGCAATTTAAAGCATAATCACGTATGCCCTCATTCCATGGCGTAAACCCGATGCAGACTTTTGGTTTTGTGTCATGAATTTTACAGTAAACTTTTCCATCATCAGCTCGCCAGAAGAATGGACAATAGGTTATTGTCCGGCCATTCAGATCAGTCCAGTAATCTATGCGGACAATATGAGGCAGATCCTCTTTTGATATCCCTCTGCCAATCGAACGCTTGCCATTTGCAAACCTGATTAAAACATGTTCAAGGATATCCTGCCGGTTTGCTAATATCCAGGGAATGAGATCTTCAATTACCCCTTTCTGCCCCCAACCCCATTTCTCGCAACACTTACCGCACTGCAGGCAATCCTGAACAGGGGTCATGGAAAATGCACCAGAAAATAATCGATCAAAATATTCAGTATACATTTTTTTGAGATTAGGATCATCATTGTAATATTCTCATTCTGCATAAAAAATGCATAGGAAAATTACCGGATCTGATAAAACTACGTGTTACGCAGACCTGATGTCTTTTGAATTGCAGGACGGGCAGGCTGGCCGGGAGGCGCCATCCCACAAGAATTCCTCACCGCAGTCATTACAGCAGCAATCCGGGCACCCGGGATCAAAAACATAAATTGCAAACGGTTCGCCCTGCTTATTCATGCTCATGTTGGATAAGGATAGAAGGGGATTTATCAAAATAAAGTTTGTGAATACGTTCGACCTGAAATGATTATTGTTTTTAATGATGTGAATTGCATATTAGCGGAATAAGGCCTGTAATCTATACTGTTTTTCAGGGAAAAATGCAACAAATCCCTGTTTTTACCATGAATGGCAGAAACAAACGGCTCTTATTATCAATGACGTTTGAAAATCCCTATTATCATTGATATAATTTTTGAGATGAGTCCTCCGGATGACACCGTTTCATTCTTGACAGGCAAGATCGGGTTATTTTTTGCAGTCTCTTTGGATATACCAAGACTGGATGGGCTCATTCTTAAAGAGGTGTCCGTTCCGGATCCGATAACCTTGGGTAAGGGTGCATTCGGGACAACAGGTTTCTTATCATGAGGCTTTGGACTTGGAACCGGTTCAGAGCGAACAGGGTATTGTTGTTCCACAACATGCACCATCTTTTCTGAAGAGAGATTCTCGTGTCTCCCAATATTTTCTGTTGATGCACCTGTGGGTTGTGAAAAGGTAGCTGGATTTGTTTTGGGGATTTCAATCGGGATTGAAGGTTTTGATAGCGTAAAATTATATTCGGGATCATTGGCAGGAAATTCTGTCATACGCTTTGACTCTGGAGTTTCTTGTGAGGATTCCAAACTTTCCTCGTCTTCAAAAAGAAAATCTGGACTGGATATTTCGGTGGCTACCTTAGTGTCCGGTAGATTTTTGTCCGGTTGGACAGTCCCTGTAATTGAGGTGGTATTCGGGAGTGGGATTTTTTGAGGCACACTCATTTCCGGATTCAGGAGTTCTGTCATGGATAAATTCTTTTCACGGTAGGTAATATCCCCGGAATCCGAATGTTCCGGTTGAACTGATGATCCTGTCTCTATTTTGACAGGGAAATTATCCAATCTGCTTTCATTAATTTCAGGTACCCGCTGCTCTGCACGTTCTTTTATTTCTGCATCCTTTGCTACGGAGTTTTGCATCTCACGATAGAGTTCCTCTTCATGCATGCGTTCCTCTTGTATCCTGCTTTCAATAGTCGCGATTACCTCTTCAAAATCTGTGCGGTTTTTATGGTCACCATCATGAACAAGAGAAAGCTGGACCTTCATATTCTGGAGAAGGCTCATATCCACTTCAAGATTAGTCATCAGCGAGGTATATTCTTCGATCCTTTCCTGCCCGATTCCTGCTGATTGCCATGATTCTATTTTTAAGCGGTTTGCTTTCTGGCGTGCGAGCAATTTTTCTATAGCTTCAAGAAGTTTTTTTGTGCTGACAGGTTTTGAAATGAAATCGTCAATGTTGATCCTGTGTTCATCTGCTTCTTCGGCACTGATCTTTTTTGCAGAGAACATCAGTACCGGGATATGCCGTGTAGCAGTATTTTCCTTGATTCTTGCCAGCGTTTCCCATCCATCCATAGGTTCCATCATGATGTCGAGAATGATAATTGAAGGATTCACTCTCTCCAGAATCTCGAGGCATTGCTTCCCTCCCAACACACCCAGTGGATGGTAATTTTTTTTTAAGATTGCTACAAGTCCCTCAACGATAAACGAGCTGTCATCTACAATAAGAATTGTATCAGTCAAGAAAATCTGACCCCGATTCTGGTTTTCGTTGGTTTGTGTTCATGATTTGTTCAGGCTGTTATTGAATTTTTGACAAATATTATTTTACAATTTTTAGTAAGACTATGTACAATCTACATTATCTATATGCCAAATCTGATAATAAACACGATGATAGAGAAGTTTTCATTATTATTTCTTTACGCTAAAAGAAACTATACATTGATTGGAAAAAAACCTCTGATAATTTTTATTCATAAATTATTTCATCGCTGATAATCTCATATAGTATTGGAAAATCCGGATTCTGTTATACCGGGAACAAAAGTTACTGTCATAAAACATCCTTCAAGATCGATTGTATAATAACCTTCATACAGAATAATAATCATGTTTCCCGCTGAAGCATCGCGAACTGAGCGCATACTGCTCTTCATCGCACTCATTTTTTTTATTATCATAGCCGTTAAAATGACTGCACATGTCATCACCATTTTTTTAATGGCACTTATCCTTACTCTCCTTCTTCTGCCTTGTTTGTACTGGCTGAAAAATAAAGGACTGTCTGATTTACCTGCAGTAGTGGTCCTTACTACCATTGCAACTCTTGTAATCCTTGGGATCTGTTTCCTGACATTCCTGTCATTCCATTCTCTTCTTACCGATCTCCCACAATACCAGACCGAACTTAATATGCGTCTCCATGATATCTCGGCCATGCTCTCATCGATAGGTATTTCCAGCATGACAAACGGGGGGCCCACCATCAACCTCTCATCGATCTTGTCCATGGGTCTTGGAGGAGTCATGAGTTTAATCGATGGGATTATGTTTCTTTTCTTTGTCGGGGTAACGACATTTTTCATGCTGCTTGAAGCACCTAACATATCTGCACGTCTTGAGCAACGATTCGGGAAAGATTCAGACACAATGCAGCAGCTATCCCGCATGACCGGTTATATTATTGATTTCATTGTTGTAAGGACCGAGACTAATTTTATACATGGCGTACTCTTTGGTGGTTTTTTAGGCATTATGGGAGTTCATGGAGCCATCCTTTGGGGAGTTCTGACATTCATTCTTGGGTATATTCCTTATTTCGGGCTTATTATTGCATCACTGCCAGCCATCTTTTTTGCCTGGATCCAGTTTGGTATACCCGGGGCGGTTGCTGTTATTGCAGCAGTCTGTGTGCTCAACTTAATTGTAGAAAATCCGGTTTATTCTTATCTCGCTGCACAAAAATTTGAGATGCCTGCCTTGATTGCAATCCTGTCAGTAATTTTCTGGGGTTGGCTGTTGGGACTTGTCGGTATGCTTTTTTCAATACCTGTTACCCTGATGGTTTTGCTGATCTTCCAGATGTGTGACGATCTCCGGTGGATCAATGAATTACTTGGAGTCAGTCATCTCTTTGATGATAAAAAAAATAAAAAGACAAGTCATACTCTCGTTAGTGAAAACGACTAAGGTATTTTTTTCCGCATTCGGACATAAATTTATCCTACCCATCATGCTTTACCTGATGAACACTAATACTATTACCATAATAATCGGTTTTAGCAAACAGGAACACTTCCCCTAACCGAGGTGTATCTGCTCATTCCCTATTCCTGCAAAACCCTTTTTATCCGCATGAATCGTACACAAGATCAGGACGTATTTCTTCCTGGTAGAACACCCATCACAAATCCTTAAAACAATGATAAAAAATTCCATAAAACCTGAAATAGCCGGAACCCGAAGCGGGTATGTTATCCGGTTCACCTGCCCTGCTTGTTCCACAGAAAATGCGATTGTCAACAAATCCCCGCGAGATCATTATAAAGAGACACGCGATGCGGCATGCAAACAGTGCAAATTGCGTTCCCGTATTATTACTCCTGGCATGCATAACATGGCATAATTTTTTGCATAATCGTTTTTTATGTATGCATGTGCACTATCTGTAAAAATCTGTCATCCAATCATATCATAATGGATGAAATACTTGTATTTTCCTGAAATGATTATAAAAAAAATGTTTTTCATGACGATACTTTGTTTAAGTGAAGATCTAGTACACCATTTTTTAACGAGATTCTCGCCCCTCTCTTTGTGACGGGGGCGGGTAATGGAATGACATGATGGAGGCAAAAAGATCTCTGTCCGGATTGGGAACCCCAGTCATGTCCTTTTCTTTCGTCATCCAGACGGTCGCAGGAAATTTTTAAGGTATCCGGACTAGCCAGGTTTACAGAAATTACTGTTGTATCCATTCCAGGGATCATGTCCACAGTTACCATCACTTCATCATCGTTCTCTAATACCTCCGCGTTTAAGTTATGCGGAGAATAACACACGATTTCAGATCTTTCTTCTTCAGGTAACAGCGGATTGTCAGTGGGTTCTAGAGCAAGCTGGAACAGGTAGTCCATGGATGCTTTGAGTTCATCGAGTTCGTCATAAATTGATCGGTGATAACGTCGTACCATTTTTCTACCTCCTCTTTTTGTTGCCCAGGTGCTGATCCACCTGGATACATGGACGAGTGTTGTTTATGTCAATATAGGTATCGCTGCAACTTGTTGATGTTACACGAAAATACATTGCGATTTGGATAAAAGTTTCAAGAATCACAACCCAGCGTGACAATTAATAATCAGGAATTATTATGTAAGAATAAGTGATATGAGACGTCTGGATTGAGCGGTAGAAATGATAGATTTGAGGATGATACTATTCGATATAAAAAAACTATAATAAATTTCAAAACCGGAAAAAAATCCGGAATCTATTTTTCGCTCAATAATCCATTACATCCGGTTGCTGGCTTAAAATCATAATCTCCGGGGTATTTTCTAATAAACCCGCAAGATATTTTCCTACCCATTCTTCCTTTTCATATTCAAAAAAAGGACGGAACGAACCCTGAATTATCGAGTTTTCCTTCTCAAACCGTAGCAAACCAATAGGAGAACCGCCACGTTGTATAAGCGTATTCAAATCTTTAAGAGGAGATTTTGCTGAACTGAATACAAATTTTGTCTCTGTCGTAAAACCTACCGCTATTGCAACCAAAAACGTTTTTTTTGCTTCTGCAAGCATCTCGTTGACTAAATCGGATGTTTTTCTCATTATTCTCGTTACAATTGGTAGTGACTCATCACATAAATAACTCGTTAAATGGCGGATTTGATATTCGATGTATGAATTATAAGACAGGGATTTTCAATCTTCATATAGTCAGACATTAGCATATATGAGATAAACAAGTGGAATGTATCTATCCCGTCTATACTGCCCCATATTCATCCATTTCCACAAAGAGATAAACCGATTTCTCTAAAATGATTGAAAGAGTACTCTTCTGTATGGATCTGGAATTCAAAAAAAAATGGGGTATTATGTTCAAGGCATTCGTGATAATGCTGGTCCTTCTAGTGCCAAGAACATTGATCGACATCTTTGGCTATGATACGGTACCTATCAACCCGGTAGTGGGGGCTTTTATCACCGGTGCCATTTTCACCATTGCAATTATTTTTACCGGTACATTCACTGACTTCAAGGAAAGCGAGAAGATTGGCGGAGAACTGTCCGCTTCATTAAAAGCGCTCTATAATGACAGCCGGGTGCTACCCCTCACTGATGAAGCCCCGGCTCGGATTTTCCGGGCCCATGTCCGTGATCTGCACCGTGTCATCAGTTCATGTTTTAAGGAGAACAACTTCAATCTTCATGACATCAATCATGAAATGAATAAAATAAATAATGACATCAGGATACTGGCTTATCTCAACGTCGCTCCCCCATTGATTGCAAAACTAAGAAATGAACTAGGGAGCATCGATAAGATGACCAACCGGGTAGAAGTAATCATCCGGACGGATTTCATCCCTGCTGCGTATGCCCTTGCAGAGGTTGCAACGGTAGGAGTAATCTTTCTGTTGTTATTTTTGAAAATCGATCCCATTTTAGAAGGGACTCTCATCTTTGCCGTCATCAGCGTTATGCTGATCGGTCTCCTGCTCCTCATCAGGGATATGGATAATCCGTTTGAGATTGGGACTAACACTTACGCAGATGTTGATTTGGAGACACTTGTCTATCTGAATACCTACTTCGATGAGCAGGATGCAGAGATGGATAAATTACAATTGGATACGCCATAAAATCATTAGTACATATTTTCCATCATATCATTTTTTTATAATTTTTTCTTGGATTACCCTCTCATTTTTTTTACAAAATCAATAATCTTACCGGTCGTTTACGTCATTTGTCTTCAGAAACAAAACAGAAGAATTATTTGTTTTTATTATGTAGGTAAAAAACAGCGGGGTCTATAAGCAAATAAAAAAATGTACGGGCGCAATCACCATAATCCATCCTACATGCCGTGTATAAGCATCTCTAGGTGGATTGTTCGTATCAGTACGATTCAGAGTTTCAGTAATAGACCCAGTCAATTAAGAAAGTTGCTTTAAGTAACGTTGAAACGGTCAAACCTTCTTACCCATCTCCCCTTTCATCAGGTATTTTACTGCAAGGAAAATCACAAGCGCAATAATTCCGAAATCGATAATCGCACTAATGTATTCCCCAACAAGGAATTTCAGGGGGCCAATCTCCAGAACTGCGGTCTGCCATCTGCCTTGAGGGATAACGACTGCTACAATGGGCATGATCATATTAGTGACGGTGGAATTCACCAGTTTTGTAGCTGCTGTACCGATAACAACTGCTACAGCAAGTCCGATGACCTGGTACTTCTTGAGAAATACCATGAATTCATCGTTGAATCCTATGACTCCTTTGCCGATTGCCATCATACCGCCCCCAATGGCTTTTTCCGCGTCGTCAATCTCTTCGTCAAACTGCTTCGGACTCATAATATATCACCTGAACACACCTTCTGGTATGATGATCTCGAATCGTGCACCCTTGCCCGGTTCACCTGTTTCATGAATCGTTATGCCCGTAATATCAAGGATTTCCCGGGCAAGAGCTAAACCAAGTCCGGTATTCTTCCCAAAACCCCGGTCGAAGATCCGTTCCTTCTCCTCAGCAAGGACACCATTGCCATCATCTTCGCACACAATAATTTGCTCGTGATCGTGTTTCTCAACAGAGAACCGTATTGTCGTGATCTTCCCGCCATATCGTACTGAATTGTCTATCAGGTTGTAGAAGACCTTGAGGATGAGCGGATCAGCAAACACTTCCGTTCCGGCAGGAAGATCGTTTTTTACGATGATCTGGCCAAGCGGGACTTCTTTTGTTGCTTTGTCGATGAGGGTACGACAGTCCTGCCAGATCGGGACTTTGACACCGATCTGTTCATATTCTTTGGTGAACCGGATCATCGCTGAAATCTGGGAACTTGCATTTGTGATCCTATCGAAAAAGTGCTCAAGTGCTGGATCCGGGACCTGCCTTTGTAATAGTTCAAGGAACCCGTTGAGACTCAGGAGCTGGTTGTTGATATCATGTCTGGTGATGCTGGAAAGAAGGGTGAGTTTTTTATTGGATATACCCAACGCCATCTCCGCCTTCTTGATATATGTAATATCACTGATGGCTACCCTCACCATGGAGTTGTCTTTGCTGGTGTCTATAATCCGGATACTATCTAAACGGGCAGGAAACGTGGTCTTATCAGCCCGTTTAAGTATGAGAGTACAGGATTGTACTTCCCCATTATTGAGCACATTTATGAAATACCGGTCCCATTTATCTTGATCTTCAGGAGAAATGAATTTCCTGAATCGTTTACTGGTCAATGTACTCTGCTCAACCCCAAGCAGAGTCGCAGCTTTAAGGTTTTGATCTTCAATCAGCGCCTTGTCGCTGAGCATGAGATACCCGACAGGCGCAAAATCAAAGAGGTCAAGATATTTATCCCGCGATTTTTCAAGCGCTGACTGCACTCTCCTGAGTTCTTCTGCCTGTGTCTCAAGCTCAATCTGGTGTACCTGGAGTTCGTGAATGAGTACTTCTGCTGTATGCTCCGTTAAGTCAGGAAAGCGCTTCGGGAAGCGTGCAAGCTGCTCCTCGGCAACCTCTCGCATTGAACGTACGATATGCAAGGCGTCAAGGCTTTTTTCTTCTGGTTTTTTCTTTCCTGCAGTCATCCACACCTGTTCTAGATTTCGTAAATGGGCGTTACCTACCTCACCGTTCCTGACTGATGGGTAATGTGATACATCGCAGGGAGATTGGAGACCTCATTCATAGTGAGAACTAAAAACATAACAATCCATTTTCTGGAAATCTGTTTTTATGAAGAATGATTGTTACGGGTAATAACAATTTCGTCTGAAAATAAAAAATAGAAAATGATCAAATATTGTCTGAATGAGATTGGATAATCCCTCGGTTACTTTCCCTTTTCGCAACTGTGTGTATTCAATGAATGCCGGGCACAACCCGGTATGCACTTTTTGGCACGGTCATCTCAAACCGTGCACCCTTACCCGGCTCACCCGTTTCATGTATTGTTATGCCGGTAATCTCAAGGATCTCCCTGGATAGGGATAAACCAAGTCCATGATTTTTTCCAAAGCCTCTTTTAAAGATCTGCTCCTTCTCACTTGCAAGGATACCGTCACCATCGTCTTCGCACACGACGACATGGTTACCATTGCGTTCCAGAACAGTGAACCGTATGGCTGAGATCTTTCCACCGTATCGAACCGCGTTATCCACCAGGTTGAAAAAGACCTTGACAACCAGTGGATCCGCAAAAATTTCCGTCCCGGCAGGGAAATCGTTTTTTACTATAATCTGTTCGAGATTTACTTCCTTGACTGCAGTCTCAATGAGTCTGTGACAATTCTGCCATATCGGAGCATTGACACCGATCTGTTCATACACTTTAGTGAAAGCGATCTGGTGCTGAATGGTGTCTGCTGCTTTTTGTGCCCGCTTGATATGGTCAATTCCTGCCTGACCTTTCATGGTTTTTATCGCAAGTTCCAATGAACCTGATAACACCATCAGCTCGTTTAAGATGTCATGCCGGGTGATACTCGAAAGAAGATTGAGCTTTTTATTTGAAATACGAAGCGCCATCTCTGCCTGGTGGATATAGGTGATGTCGCTTATTGTCACCCTCACCTTTGGATCTTCTTTGCTGCTGTTTGAAATTCTTAAGCTTTCGAGCTGGGCTGGGAATGTTGTGCCGTCTCCCCGCACAAGTTGGATTGGGCAGGATTGTTTCTCTCCCTGGTTCAGCACATTTATGAAATACCGGTCCCACTGTTCAAGACTCTCGGGAGCAATGAATTTCCTGAACCGTGCATTGATTAGTATACCTCGTTCAATTCCAAGAAGGGTCGCACCTTTCAGATTCACCTCTTCAATCAGCGCCTTATCGCTCAGTGTAAGATACCCAACAGGAGCAAATTCATAGAGGTCAATGTACTTATCCCGAGATTCTTCGAGGGCTGACTGCACTCTCCTGAGTTCTTCAGCCTGCGTCTCAAGCTCTATCTGGTGTACCTGGAGTTCGTGGATGAGTTTTTCGGCTGGCTGTCCCTTTAAGTCTGGTAAGTTCTTGAGGGATTGTGCAAGCTGTTTCTCTGCATTATCCCGCAATGACCGTACGATGCGTGAAGTGTCCGTTTTCATATTATCTGGCTTCATCTCTCCCCCCGTCATCAGACCCTCTTCCTGTTCCGTAGGTAGGATTTATGTAACTCTCCAGTTTTCCTGTGCTGAATAATATCTTCCAACACCCGGAAAGCCAACACGTCAACTACTGAGAGAACTGATACCGTAAGGACCACCTTTTCGTGATTCTGTTTTTTTAGGAAGAGTGTCCGTTACGGATTATAAATATTCCGTCTGGAATAAAAAAATGCAAAATGATCCATGAATGCTACAGTAGGATTCAACCAGAAAAAAATGTTTGGACAATGTGAAGAGAAATACCGGTTATGGGCTCTATCGCTTCACGTTAGTACCTGACTTATATTTTAACCCCGGACAACTTTCTTTCTCTGTGCCAAGGAAAAAACCCTTTTTCACGATATTGCCAACATATTACTGATTTGCACCTTTCCTTTTTGGACTTCAGATTATCAGCACCCGAGGCTTACCATATGACTCCGTATACGACAATCTGGATGCGAATATGAGAATCAAATATCCTCGGGTATTGTAATACCTTCGATAAGACCGGGTAATACCCGGTCATTCTCTTGTTTCAGCAAAAGGTGAGATTCAATGAGCCCTTTTCATGACCGTGGAAGAACCATTCGGCACCTTCATAATACAGTCTCTACGGTTTTTCCCGGCCGTGTTTCTTTTTCTCTTCTACTTTCCCCAGGGGTGTAATATCTTCTATCGCAAGCAGAATGAGTTGTGTCGTACCCTCAGCACCGGAAATACGGCGGGCGTTTAAGAGCATGGTTTTGTGGCCGATGCCGGGGAAATCATGCTTAATCTCGACATTTTCAAAGCTTGTATCCTTTGGCAGCACCGTCTCCAGCAGCTCCCTGAGCAGGGGGATGTTCCACTGGTTGTTCCCAAGTTCATACAGCACCTTTCCCTGTGTTGCTTCCGGTGTCACATCGAACTTCTTGTAAAACGCCTTGCTCGCAGAGACCACCTCGAAGTTACCGTTTAAGACAAGCAATGGCTCCCTGATCGTGTCAACAATGCTCTGGGCATAGTCGCGGGTAGTCTTAGCCTCGGCTTCGACCGCTTTTAAGGAGGTGATATCGGAAAACGTCATCACTACGCCATCGATCTTGTTCTCAAGAGTACGGTACGGCAAAATGCGGACAAGATACCATTCATTAGCATTTGTATTTACATGCCTCTCCATTGGTATGAGTGTGTCAAGGACTCCCTGTGCATCAGGGATCAGGTCTACATCCTTAATCTGCGACCGGATGTCCGCGAGCGGGCGCCCTACATCCGATGCCGCAAACCTGAACACCTTTTCGGCATCGTGGGTGAACCGTTTGATGGTGAGGTGTTCGTCTAAAAATATCGTACCGACACTGACATTTTCGAGCAGATTCTTCATGTCATTTTGTACACCGGTTAGCTGCTCGATCTTTGCCTGAAGTTCGGAATTCACGGTCACGATCTCTTCATTCACTGACTGGAGCTCCTCTTTGGACGTCTCAAGTTCTTCGTTAGTGGACTGGAGTTCTTCGTTAGTGGACTGGAGTTCTTCGTTGGTTGAAGTGAGCTCCTCGTTTGTTGCCTGCATCTCTTCGATGGTTGCCTGCAGGTTCTCTTTTGTGTACGCAAGATCCTGCTCGAGTTCCACAACGCGTTTTTTCGTTCCAGTTCCAATACTACGCTTCGCCGATGAGTGTTTCTCCTCTGATAATAATCGGGTGTCCTGAAAACTGATAAGCAGCAGATCCCTTGTCGCATCCGGATCCGAAATAGGCCGTATGGTCAGGTCGACCCCGTGCATGCCTCCATTCGTCTTTACGGCAAGATCTTTTAGGATGATTTGTGTCTTTTTCGTGCTGGCCGTCAGGATGGCGGAACGCAGTTCTTGGGGAAGCCCTTCGCGTGCCATTTCGATCACATTTAAGCTTGCCTGCCCCTGTGCGGGCTGCAAATATTTACCGGTATCCCCATGTACGTAGACGATGTCCCCTTTATCATCAGTGATTACCGATGGAGGTGCATAGGACTGGAGGAGCACGCGCTTGATGAGTTCGGTAAAGTTCATCTTCTTTTTCTTATCCGATACCACATCCGGTTGCTTTTCAGGAGTGTAATCAGTCAATGCAAAACGAGGTGCCATCAGCGCCCGGGCTGATGCAAGAGTTTTTTTTGCCTGGTAAATCTTCCACTTTTTATCGACCGGGACGAAAAGATCGGTGAAATTCCCGATGCCCTCTGACGGACTTAAAAAGAGAAAACCCCCCGGCCGAAGGGAATAATGGAACGCCGGGATAACCCGTTCCTGGAGTTCAACATCGAGGTAGATTAGCAGGTTCCGGCAGCTGATCAGGTCCATCTTCGTAAATGGGGGGTCCTTGATAACGTTCTGGATAGCAAAGACAACCATTTCCCGGATCTCTTTTTTGATCCGGAACCCGGTCTCTTCTTTTTTAAAGTACCGCCGCAACCGGTCTGCTGATACATCGATTGAGATATTTTCGGGGTATAAACCGGCCCGTGCGGTTGCAATCGCATCGTCATCGATATCCGTTGCATAGATCTGGAGTTTGAAATCCTGTTTGATCTCGTCCATGTATTCGCGGAAGAGTATGGCTAGCGAGTACACCTCTTCACCGGAGGCGCATCCCGGTACCCAGATTCGGAAGATATGATTCTCCGGTTTATTCTTAAACAGCGGGGGCAGGGCCTCTTTTGCCAGGGAAATAAACGCTTCTGGGTCACGGAAGAAGCTGGTCACGTTAATGAGCATCTCTTTGAATAGGATCTGGACTTCAATCGGGTTCTCTTTAAGATACCGGGCATATGCGTCCATATCATTTATGTTATGCATCCCCATACGCCGTTCCACACGACGCCGGATTGTGCTCTGCTTGTACAGGGAAAAGTCGTTGCCGGTCTTTGTCCGCAGGAGCATCAGGATATGTTTCATGGAACTTAATGCAGCGGGAACCGGCGGGGGCGGGGGAAGACCTGTATCGGCGATTGTTTTTACGTAGGTGACTAGTTGTTCGGCGATTTTTTCCACTGGCAGCACATAGGTGGCAAGACCGGTCTGGATCGCACTTGACGGCATACCATCATATTTCGCGGAGGTGGGTTCCTGTACAAAGGAAGCCCCCCCCGAGCCATGGATTGCACGGAGCCCGAGAGTGCCATCTGATCCGCTGCCCGAAAGGATAACGCAGATTGCACGTTCTCCCTGGTCTTCAGCAAGAGAACGGAAGAAAGAGTCAATGGGCAACCGCAGTCCCCGTGCCTGTTCCGGGACACTCAGGTTGATGGTGCCGTGAAAGATTGCCATGTCCTTGGCTGGCGGGATGATATAGACGTGGTTGGCCTCAATTGCTATCTGATCCTGTGCCTCGTGGACCGGCATTATGGTGATTCGCTGGAGAATATCAGACAGCATACTTTGATGACCCGGATCGAGATGGGGCACGAGTACAAATGCCATGCCGCTGTCGGCGGGCATTGTTTTGAAAAAGAGTTCAAACGCTTCAAGTCCCCCGGCAGAGGCACCGATCCCGATGATGGGGAATGTCACTCTGCGGATCTTGCTCTTTGTAATTTTATCAGCACTTACATTCTTTTTCGGGACAGTTTTGGCTTTCTCTAACTTTTTTTCCGGCACGGGGGTCATCTTGGTTTTTTTCATCGTTTCACACCTTATGGGCACTTAATCGGGGGATTTACCCGTTCGTATATCCTGTGTAATAATCCCGGCACGAGGTGACGGTATATTCTGCAATGCGCTGGTTATCAATGGAGCAATTCCCGACTGAATTGTGACGTATAATCGTGGATTTTTTTATTATCCCGTTTTAATTTCGTCGGGGTTGACTGTAGATGATGAAAGGGGGTATGCAGTCTTAATGATTATGGTGGCGGATTTTGTCATTCCATACGTAATAGTAATATGCAATATCATTTTTTGTAACAGATTTTTTCTTCAGTCACTCTCCTTATATAAAAAATATTTTCCTCATAGGACTGTCAGCACGAGACGGTTTGTGGGTGTATTTGAGAGTGGTTGATGAAATAGAATTGGCTTCATGCCAGAGAGGGAGGTTGGCTTACGGGAGTTATATCCCGAGGGGATGAGGAAGATCCACGGGAAGGAGACGGTTCTTCCATGAACCGGAATGCTCCTTCCGGTACCGTGATCTCAAACCGTGCCCCGTGACCGGGTTCACTTGTTTCCCGGATAGAGATACCGGTAATTGACAGGATCTCCCGTGAAAGAAAAAGACCAAGCCCGGTATGTTTGCCATAACCGCGTTCGAACAGGTGTTTTTTATCTTCACTGGATATGCCGATTCCATCATCAGTAACCGTGATAATGACGCCGTTGCCGACCGGGTGATGAGATATGCTTATCCGCGTAACTGTGCCGCCATACTGCCGGGTATTTTCAAACAGGTTGAAAAAGACCTTTATCAGGAGCGGGTCAGCATAGATCTCAAGGGTTTTTTCAGGAGGTTCAATGTTGATGGTATTAGCTGCCATTTGTGATGCAGCTGAACGGACAATCTCCGATAACCTCTGCCATACGGGGGTCATGACTCCAAGATCCTCATATTCTTTGGTGAAAGCAATCTGGCGCTGAATGGTGTCTGCCGCTTTTTGTGCCCGGCTGATATGGGCAATTCTATCGGGTTCTTTAACGGGATCCTGTGCACGTTCAAGAGAACCGGAGAGAACCATCAGCTGGTTTACGATATCATGGCGGGTAATTCCTGACAGCAGGGCTAGTTTTCTGCTTGCGAGAGCAAGTGCATCCTGGGCACGTTTACGGTCCGTGATATCCCTGATATTGCACTGGATAATTCGTTTATTTCCTACAAGGTAGACGTTGCTGATGAACTCCACACTCATGGATTTTCCCTGTTTTGTTTCCAGCGGCAGATCTTCGTACCGGATATATCCCTCTGTTTTTAACTTCTCAAATGCAGTTTGTGCAAAGGCTTTGTCTTTTAAAAACCCCAGTTCCCAGAGGTGCCTGCCAATGAAATCTTCCAGTGGGTATCCCAGCATATCGAGAATAAATGTATTCGCATCGATAATTTCTCCAGTATCGCCATCGAGTATCAGGATCGCATCCTGTGCACTTTCAAAGAGCCGGCGGTACCGTGTTTCGGATACCTGCATCGCCTCTTCCGTCATTTTGCGCTTGGTGATATCATGGGAAATAGTGGAAACACCAATCAGGCGGTTTTGTGTATCTTTGATTTGGGATGCGGTCAGGGTAACATTGATCAGCCCGCCATCTTTCTTCCTCCGCAGGGTTTCGTACCGAATAACCGGTTCACCGTACCTGATCCGCTCTATAATTCCCGGGGTATCATCGGGAAGATCCGGGGGTACTAGCAGCGAGATACTCTTGCCGACCATTTCCTGTGCAGAATACCCATAGATCCGTTCGGCACCAGCATTCCATCTCGTGATGAACCCATCTAACGATTTACCGATTATCGCATCCTCCGAATATTCCATAATAGCAGCAAGACGTGCCCGTTCCTCTTCTGCCAGTTTACGTTCAGTGATGTCCCTGATGTTGCACTGGATAATCCTCTTTTTGCCTTCCGGATAGACGTTGCTGATGAACTCTACTTTCTTCACATTGCCCTGTTTTGTTTCCAGCGGCAGATCTTCATACCGGATATATCCTTCAGTTTTCAGTTTCGCAAACGCGGTTTTTGCAAATGCTTTGTCTTTTAAAAAACCCAGTTCCCACAGGTGCTTGCCAATGAAATCTTCCAGTGGGTATCCCAGCATATCGAGAATGAATTTATTCGCGTCAATAATCTCTCCGGAATCCCAATCAAGGATTAAAATACCATCTTGTGCGGTTTCAAAGAGTCGGCGGTACCGGGTTTCGGATGCCTGCAATGCATCCTGAACCACTTTTTTGTCGGTAATATCCCGGATATTGCACTGGATAATTTTTTTATTGTCAACATAGTAGACATTGCTGATGAATTCGACGTTAAATTTCATCCCGTCTTTTGTCTCCAGCGGAATATCTTCGTACCTTATATATCCGTTCGATTTTAACTCAGTGAATGCATGCTGGGCAAATGATTTGTCTTTTAAAAAACCCAGTTCCCATAGGTGTTTGCCGATGAAATATGCGAGCGGGTATCCCAGCATATCGAGAATGAATTTATTCGCATCGATAATTTCCCCGTTCTCCCCATCGAGAATCAGGATTGCATCCTGTGCGGTCTCAAAGAGCCGTCGGTACTTGAGTTCTGATTTTTTCAGTTCAGCTTCGGCAGTTTTCTCTCTCTCTTCATGATCAAGATTCACCAGTGCAAATGAGATATCCCCGGCCTGTTCTTCTAAAAGCCGTATGATCTGATCGGTAAAAAATCCCTTTTCAGAAGCAAAGTAGGTAATCACACCAGCATTTCCGGTATCCGGTGCGAAGGGAAATGCGGCAAGTGAACGATATCCCCGTTCGAGTGCCCCTTTGCGCCACGACATCATCTTTGGAGCGTTCTCAATATCATTACACACATTGAATATTTTCTTGCGAAATGCCGAACCGGTCGGACCCTGCCCCTGGGGGATGTTATCTGTAGAGATTGTTATATTATCGAGGTAACTTTCAACATGACCCGATGTTGCAGTGGGTTCTATGACATGTTTGTCATGATTAACAAGTCCTGCCCATGCCATCCTGAAACCCCCATCATGGATAACAATCTGGCAGATTTCGTTTAACAATTCCTTTTTATTATGAATATGCACGATTGCTTTGTTGGTTGCAGAAAGCACTGTATAGAGCCGGTTGAGGGTCGCGACCTCTGCCTCATCCTTCCGGTGGTCGACTGCTATCCGGATCTTGTGCATAAGTTCGGCAAACTGTGGTTTGATGGCTCCTCCCTTCTGGAGATAAAAGTCAGCACCGTTTTCAAAGGCTTCAATAGCAATCTCTTCCCGTCCCCTTCCTGTAAACAAAATGAACGGGATTGTTTTATTCGTTGCCCGGACCTTTTTTAAGAATTCGATGCCGTCCATTTCCGGCATCTGGTAATCGGATACGATAGCCTGAATACCATTGGATTTTAACCGGATGAGTCCAGCAGATGCGGATTGTGCAGTTGTGACAGCAAATTCAGGTGTCTGTTCCAGAAAATTTTTGCCGATTTCAAGGAGTCCGGGTTCATCATCAACATAGAGAACTGATATCGTAAGGACCACATCTAAGGAAACAATTTTTTACAGAACTGTTTGTTACGGGCTATAAATGCTTGGTCTGATAATAAAAAATGCAAAATAATTAATTACTGCCATGAATATCTGGCCCTTCCAATGCAACACTCATCCCATCCACCGTAGCTCAATAGTCCACACCAATTTACTCGTGGATTACTTTAGCCCTTTAGCTCTGCAAAACAAACCTGTAAGTATTAAAATGTGGCAATCCATAATTTTCATCTCATTCAGTTCAATAATCACCTTCCATTCTCTCTCCCCACGGTTCTCGCTCTCTTAACCACAATGCCCGACCAGTACTCTGCAAGAATACTTCTCAAAATAGAGGTACCGGGATGTGTTCACCATTCACCCCTTGGCACTTTCGGCACATCATTCAGGTTTTCCAGAAATTCCTACAAGAAAAGGTCTAAAGAAACAGTCCTGTAATTATATTCCCTGTACCAGAAATCCCCGACCGAAAACCGTCTTCGCTCTCTCAACCGATCATGTAATCCTTCTTGGGTTCCCCGGGTTGATGGGGTGGGGAATAGTTCCCCATTCATGGAGGGGTGGGGTAAGAGGACCCCTCTATGATCATGAGGGACCCTATCGACCCACCCCTCTCTGATTGGCAGGGATCTCCTCTTGTGGGGGGGTCCTCCTAATGGTGGGGTACCCCCAAGGGGATACCTCCTTCTTTGCAGGGTCATTGCCAACGGTTCATGTGGAACTCAGACGATAACCATTGCACATTTCCTGCTCGGAACCGGAGGGGTACCATAAGGGGGATCCCTCCCTTAGTGCGAGGGGTCCCCCTTACCCCACCCCTATCTAATCGAGAGGGGTCCTCCGGGAGGGTGGGTCTTACTAAGGGAGGGATCCATCCGACCCACCCCACGGGTTCTTAATGTAATCTCCCTTTAATGCCCTCTCGTTATTCGGTACTTCCACATTTTAAGACGTAAAAAAATTGTTTCATTATGTTAGTCTGGTAGGAATACCGTCCCGAACCGGAGGGATCCCCCCATAGGCCCCCCCTCATTAGCAGGGGTACCCCCGCACCCACCCCTCCATTAGTGGTTTGAGTTATTATTGGGAGTGGATCACAAGGATGTGATTTTTTGGTTCCTATCACTGTCACAGGATTAATCCCCCGTTCGCTTTTTAATAATACACTGCATGACAACATGTGGTAAAAAAATCTGCCACTTTTATGGGGCTACCGGTTCTTCCGTGAATCGGAATGCTCCTACCGGTACCGCAATCTCAAACTGTGCTCCCGTGCCGGGCTCACTGGTTTCGCTGATGGAGATGCCAGTTATTGACAGGATCTCCCGTGAGAGAAAAAGACCAAGCCCGGTATGTTTCCCAAAACCGCGTTCGAATAAGTGCTTTTTGTCTTCAGAAGATATGCCGATCCCGTTATCACATACAGTGACCATGAGGCCGGTACCGGTTGGATGATATGATATGTTTATCCGCGTAACTGCGCCGCCATACTTCCGGGTATTATCAAACAGGTTGTAAAAGACCTTTATCAGGAGCGGGTCAGCATAGATCTCAAGAGGTTCATTAGGAATTTCAAGGGTGATTGTATTGGCAGCCATTTGTGATGCAGCTGAACGGACAATCTCCGATAATCTTTGCCACACGGGTGTCATAACCCCAAGATCCTCATATTCTTTAGTGAAGGCGATCTGGTCCTGGATGGTTCCAGCCGCTTTTTGTGCCCGGTTTATATGGACAATTCCTTTCGGATTAATACCATTACACAGTGCAAGTTCGAGAGAACCGGAGAGCACGGTCAGCTGATTTACGATATCATGGCGAGTTATCCCAGACAGCAGACCTAGTTTCCTGCTGGCAAGAGTGAGTGCATCTTCAGCACGTTTCCGTTCGGTTATATCACGGATGTTACACTGGATGACCTTCTTAGTGTCCACCGTGTAAACGTTACTGACGAACTCCACGGCTATCTTCCGCCCATCAGAAGTTTCAAGCGGCTTGTCTTCGTAACGAATGTATTCCTGCCGTTGCAATTCTTCGAAGTTATCTTTGTTGGCAACGATGTCCTTGAAAAGCCCAATCTCCCAGAGTTTCTTTCCAAGGAATTGTTCGCGTGAGAATCCCAGCATGTTGATCAAAAAGGGATTTACGTCAACAATCTGCCCGCTGTCGGCATCGAGAATGAGAATTCCATCCTGTGCTGCCTCAAAAAGCCGACGATAACGGATCTCAGAAGCAATGTGCGCTTCTTCCGCCAGTTTGCGTTCGGTTATGTCGCTGCAGGAACCTACCATCCGGTATGCGCTACCGTTTTCGTTCAGCATAGCAGTTCCCCGGCTGGTCCAGGTGCGGATTTCCCCGTCTTTCCGTACTACCCGGTACTCAACTGCATAGGGGGTCTGTGTCCTTACGTGCCGGTCAAGTATCGCCATGACCCGGTCCCGGTCATCAGGGTGGATATTCTTCTCCCAGGCATCGATAGTTTGGGGGAATTCTCCCGGGGCATAGCCATGTATCGCATCGGTCTTGCCATACCAGTCTAACCTGCCATCAAGAATATTCCAGTCCCAGATCACATCACTGATACTCAGGGCACTGATGCGGAATCTCTCATTGCTCATTTTGAGCGTTTTTTCTATCTGTTTTCGTTCGGTAAGATCACGCTTCAGTTCTTTTTCTATCCTGCCTCGTTCGATAGCATAACGCAGGGAACGGGCAATTAATGGTCCGTTCATCTGGCCCTTGACAAGATAGTCCTGTGCACCCTCTTTGAGTGCATTCAGACCGGTTTCTTCATTGTCAAGCATGGTCAGTACCACAATCGGTACTTCACTGGCATGTTCTCTTACTTTCCGGAGAGTGTCCAGTCCCTGACTGTCAGGAAGTCCAAGGTCAAGAAGAATAATATCAATACCGCTATCTGCAAAGAACGGTTTGGCCGCCGATAACCGGTCTGCGACTACGATATCGAAAGATGATCCTTGATGATTTGAAAGCAGCTCACGTATCATCTCTACATCCGCGGGATTGTCCTCAATCAAAAGAATCGTCATTTCCGGCACCTTATTTTTTTAACGGTGGTGTTACAAATATGAAAAAGAAGTTCTCCGGGTATCTCACTATCTCCACGAACTGACCTTTCACCCGTGTTATCATATCTGGATTCAGTGAGCTTGGGGTTTGTCGGCCACATGTTCGTGTTCTCCTATCCATGATCTGTCATCTGTTATACCGTTCACTACTTGCCATACATTTCTTCCCGGAGTACCAAGACCCGGTGTCCCATACGGTTTTCTTCAAATACCGGCGAACTCTTGAGAAGAAAAGGGAGGCTAAGTCCGAATTTATTCCGGGCAATGAATTTTCCAGTCCTGACCGATTTCAGGTCCAGAACAAATCCATCAACGCTCAGGGAAAACTGGTTCTCCGGAGCTGCAAGTGTGCTTATGTGTTTTCCCCCCACATCCGGCAGGGTAAAGCCGAATCGTTTAGTAAACACCCCATTTACATACGTGATTATTCCTGCCGAATCCGTGATAATGACAACGTCATCCATGCTGTCCAGCGCTGCATTGAGCGTGGCAAGCCGGCTCCGTTCTGCTATAAGCTGCTCGTTTGCTGCTTTCAACTTCGTCTCTGCAGCTTTTATGTACGTAATATCGGTGCAGAATACCGCAATGGACTGGACCGAACCACGGGAGTTGAGAACGGGTATAACTGATTGATCATAAAAAGCTCCATGATGTTCTTCTTCAAACCGGCTCTGTTTTCCGGATGCCGCAAGCTGTACTGCTTCTGCAAGGCGGGCGGAGATACTATCTCCATGGTGCAGGTCCATAAAAGGTGTCCCTAATAGTTGTTCATGCAGTTTTCCCACCGTTTTTGCCATTGCAGCGTTCAGTTCCCTGATGAGACCCTGCCCGTTAATGAGAATAAGTGGGTTTGAGGTTGCATTGATGAGAATGTTGATCGTTGCATCGTGCTCTTTTAACTGCTGTTCCAGATGGGAATTATACAACGCTATTTCAATAGCAGTCTGGATCTGCCGCTCATTAAAAGGTTTTAAGATATATCCTGAAGGGCTGGTTTTTTTCGCACGGTCAATAATTGCCTGCGTAGCAAACGCTGTGACATAGATTATCGGAATTCCCCATCTCGAGCGGATCTCTCTTCCGGCAGTGATCCCGTCCATGGTACCTGCAAGGCTGATGTCCATGAGAATGAGATCAGGATTGTGTTCACCCGCAAGGGTAATCGCCGTGTCACCAGTATCGGCAATACCAGGGACTTCATACCCGAATCCCTCCAGCATTTCTTTTAAATCTTCGGCAACCAGTACTTCATCCTCTACAATGAGGATCCTATTTTTTTCTGTCATATTGCACTTATTGTCTGAGATCTTGCTCTTACTCCGCGAATATTCCTAAAACCGATTTCTGACACTTTAGTCCTGCTTATTAAAAGAAAGTGACTTTTAATCCCTTTTACACTATCTGGATTCAGTAAAATGCGCATATTTTCCAGCCATATCCGTTAGGGTTTAGTAAAAATCGGTTGTTAAACTCCCCGATTATGTAATCGATTATTCCTGCCGTATATGGGATATTGACCACGTCATCCATGCTCTGTCCAGTGATGCAGTAAGTGCGGCGAGCCGGTTCCTTTCTGCCACATCATGCTCTTTTAACAGCCGTTCCCGCATGAAATTATACAGGGCGATCTGAATAGCGGCCTGAATCTGTACCTCATTAAACGGTTTTAAGATGTAACCAGAAGGGTTGGTTTTTTTCGCCCGATCAATAATTGCCTGTGAAGCAAATGCCGTGACATATATTATCGGGATACCCAAGCGTTGTCGGATTTCCCCCCCGGACGTGATCCCATCCATTGCGCCCCCTAAATGAATATCCATCAGTACAAGGTTCGGGTGATGTTCGTTAGCAAGGGCAATCGCCTTTTCACCGGTGTCTGCTATGCCGGGGACATCATACCCGAATTTCTGCAACATTTCTTTTAAATCTTCAGCAACCAGTGCTTCATCTTCAACAATGAGGATTCTGATCTTTTCTGTCATACTTCACTCTCTCTCCTTAAATTTTCCAAATTTGCATCTTGTAAGATCCATAATTACAAAGATCGTTTCTTTAACGCGGGTTTCATACCTCAACGTATCATTGATCTACGGTTCCAGATATTCAATAGAAATTAATATAGGATCATTGTCAGGATACAAATTTTGTAACAAAATTTGCAACAATATACCTCAATTGCATAATCTACACGGAACTCTATACCGGCAGTTCGAAGGTTTACGATAATTACTTCACGAACGGGGTGTTATTAAAAAACAGACGATTTCTAAGATCAATGGTGATGAAAATTCCTGAAATTCTGATTTTTTATCATTACATACGTATAACGTTTCATTCCCTTTTTTGCGGCCAATCGAAAGTTAACAAAACACTAAAATTCGTTATCAGAAGGAAAAACCGATTTTTGTCAGCCACATGTTTACGTTATCCGATCCTTGACCTGTCAGCCATACATTTCTCCCAGAATTACACAAATCCAGTGTCCTGTCAGTCGAGTATACGTTCAGGTATCTGCCAATCTGGGGAGTTCTTTCTCGTGGGAAACCGTGAACACAAATTACGTGCTCTGCGTTCGGTCAATAGACACTGAGCCGGGGAGCGGACCATGGAGCATGTTTACAAGATTTTCTTTCCCCGGAATGTCTGCTGGTTTGGGAAACGTAAACACAAACTTTGTCCCTTCACTACTGTCGATCACGACCGTGCCATGGAGTTGGCCGGTGAGCTTATTTACGAGCCGGAGTCCCAGCGATGTCTGGTTCTCAAGAGTAATACCCTTCGGCATTCCGGAACCATTGTCCCCTACGATTATATTCAGGAATTGAGCGTCTTCTGTTGCCGTAATGGAGAGCACCCCGTCTTTTTTTTCTTTAAATGCATACTTTAAGCTGTTCGTGATAAGTTCGTTGATGATGAGACCCAAAGGAATTGCGATATTGATATCTACCTCTATTTCAGGAATCTCCTGTTCGAGATGGATGCTTTCATCAGCAGATTTGTACGACTGGAAGAGCGTTGTTCCCAGTGAATGAATATAGTCCCTCAGATCGATTCGGGAGAAATCTTCTCCCTTGTAAAGGTGCTCGTGAACGAGAGCCATAGACATCACACGGGCCTGGCTGTCTTTTAAGGCCTCAATGGTCCGGGGATCGGAGATTTTATTGATCTGCAGGCTGAGAAGGCTCGATATTATCTGAAGATTGTTCTTGACCCGGTGGTGAATCTCCCGGAGCATGGTCTCTTTCTCGGCAAGTGATGCTTCGACCAGATCGGTCATCTTCTTTCTCTCCGTAACATCCCGGGCTGAGGCATAAATGAGGTCGCCAGCGGGAAAGAGGCGCCATTCTATCCAGCGGTATGACTCGTTCCGATGCCGGTAACGGTTTGTAAACTGCAGGACTTGTTTACCTGCCCTGAGTTCAGCCATTGCATCGAGAGACGCCTTCATATCATCCGGATGGACAAAATCAAGGAATCGTTTGCCCTCCAGTTCTGCAGGGCTGTACCCCAGAGCTGATTCCCACTCCCGGTTAAGGCGCCGGAAATTCCCGTCCGCGTCTGCGATACACAACAGATCGAGCGTGTTGGTAAAGTACCCGTCCAGTTCCTCGTTTTTATAGCGCAGTGCTTCTTCTATCAGTTTGCGTTTGTTAATATCACGAATGTTGCACTGAATGACTTTTTTGTTGGTTACTGTGTAGACATTACTGACGAACTCCACAGCTATCTGCCGCCCATCGGCGGTTTCGAGCGGCATATCTTCGTATCGGACATATTCCTGCTGTTGCAATTCTTTAAAGTTGTCTTTGTTGGCAACGATGTCCTTGAACAGCCCGATCTCCCATATTTTCTTTCCAAGGAACTGTTCTCGTGAGAATCCCAACATTTCAATTAAAAACGGATTCACGTCAACAATCTGCCCCGTCCCGGCATCGAGAATGAGAATTCCATCCTGTGCTGCCTCAAAGAGCCGACGATACCGGATCTCAGAAGCAATTTGCGCTTCTTCAGCCATTTTACGTTCGGTAATGTCGCTGCAGGAACCCACCATCCGGTATGCTCTACCGTTTTTATCTTGCATAGCAGTGCCCTTATCAGTCCAGTAATGGATCTCCCCGTCTTTCCTTTTCACCCGGTACTCTGTTGTATAGGAAGTCTGCGTCTTTACGTGACTATCGCGTTGCAATATTACCCGGTCCCGGTCGTCGGGATGAATGATCTGCTCCCATGCATCCAGTGTCCGGGGAAATTCACCCGGGGCATACCCAAGTATCGTATCGATCTGACCATACCAGTCCACCCTGCCATTAATTATATTCCAGTCCCAGATTACATCACTGACACTTTGGGCACTTATGCGGAATCGCTCCTCGCTCTCGGCCAGCAGTTTTTCCCGCTCCACCAGTTCATAATATTGTGCATGGAGTTCTTCCTGGGCATTCTCCAGTTCCGTATTGGCCTTCTTAAGTTCGCTCGTCCGTTCCTCTACACGTTTTTCAAGGTTCCGATTGAGTGCCTGGATCGCTTCATCTTTTGTTGCAAGTGCCGAATACTGCTGCCGTAGTTCTTCGTTGACTGATGCGAGTTGTATTGTACGTTCAGAGACCAGTTCTTCAAGTGAGTCGCGGTGTTTTTTCAGTTCTTTTTCTATTCTGCCTCGTTCGATAGCATAGTGCAGGGACCGGGCAATTAATGGTCCGTTCATCTGGCCCTTGACAAGATAGTCCTGTGCACCCTCTTTAAGCGCAGTCAGGCCGGTTTCTTCATTGTCGAGCATTGTCAGTACCACTATCGGTACTTCCCTGGCATAATCTCTTACACGCCGGAGCGTATCCAGTCCCTGGCTGTCTGGAAGGCCAAGATCAAGAAGAATAATGTCGATTCTGTCATCTGTAAGGTAAGGTTTCGCAACCGAGAGCCGGTCTGCGTTGATGATATTGAAAGAAGATCCTTTCTGATTAGACAGCATCTCACGTATGAGCTCTACATCAGCAGGGTTGTCCTCAATCAAAAGAATCGTCATTACCTGCACCTTATTTTTTTGACGGAAGTGTGACAACAGAGAACCAGAAGTTCTCCAGGGTTCTTACAATCTCTACAAATTCCGAGAATTTCACAGGTTTTTTAATATAGCAGTTCGCGTGGAGCCGGTATGATTCAAGGATATCCTTGTCGTCCTTTGAGACCGTCATGATGACGACAGGGATATATTTCAGTACATCATCTGCCTTGATCTCTGCAAGGACTTCACGCCCGTCTTTTCTGGGCATATTAAGGTCGAGCAGGATGATGTCCGGTGTTGGAACCGAGGTATATTGACCCCGCTTTTTCAGAAAATCCATTGCATCCACACCATCATTTACTACACTTAAGTGGTTGACAAGTTTACCTTCCAGAAATGCCTCTTGAGTTAGAGCGACATCCGCAGGATTGTCATCTACCAGCAGGATTTCGACTGGTCGTGACCATTTTAAAACATTTTCTTTTTCATTCATGATTTATCTCCTTCTTTCTTCTTGGAATGGTGAAATAAAACGTGGTTCCCGAACCGGGAACCGATTCGACCCAGATAGTTCCGCCATGTTGTTCTGCAATTCTCTTACAGATTGCAAGGCCAATCCCGGTTCCGGCATATTCGCCTCGCGTGTGCAGCCGCTGGAAAATTTTAAAAATACGATCGGAATATTCCTTATCGATACCAATTCCATTGTCAGCTACGGAAAAGATCCAGTTGTTCTCGTCATGCTTTGCTGATATGTGAACTTCCGGGACAATGTCGGGTTTGTGAAATTTGATAGCATTGCCAATCAGGTTCTGGAACATCTTGGTGATCTGTTCCCTGTCAGCAAAAATTGAGGGCAGTGGATCGTGTGTAATAACCGCATGGTGTTCTTTGGTTGCTACCTGAAGATCACTAAGCGCAAGATCAAGCGCTGTATTGCTATCAACGAGTACAAATTCATGTACTTGCGTCTGGACGCGGGAATAGGCTAACAGATCCTGGATCATCTGCTGCATTCGCGTGGTTCCTTCGGTAATGAAGTCAAGATACTTGTCCGCCTTTTCGTCAATCTTTCCGTGATAGCGGGTTACTAATAATTCAGTAAATCCTGATATTGCCCTGAGGGGTTCTTGCAGATCATGAGAAGCGATATAGGCAAACTGCTGGAGTTCTATGTTGGATCGGGCCAGTTCTGCGGCTTTGACTACAAGATCCTCCTCTAACTTCTTTCGAGCAGTAATGTTCCTGATGTTACACTGGATGACCTTTTTATTGTTGACTGTATAGACATTACTAAGGAACTCAACAGCAATCCGCTTTCCGTCAGCGGTTTCGAGCGGCATATCTTCATACCGGACGTATTCCTTCCGCTGTAACTCTTCGAAATTGTCTTTGTTGGCAACAATGTCCTTAAAGAGCCCGATCTCCCAGAGTTTCTTTCCCAGGAACTGGTCCCGGGAGAATCCCAGCATGGCTATTAAAAACGGGTTCACCTCGACAATCTGCCCGGTATCTGCATCCAGAATGAGAATACCATCCTGGGCCGTCTCAAAGAGTCGCCGGTACCGGATCTCAGTAGCATTCAGTGCCACTTCGATTTTTTTCCGTTCGGTAATGTCCCGGATATTGCACTGGATGACCTTCTTGTCATTCACCATGTAGACATTACTAACGAACTCAACGGCAATGTTCCGTCCATCGGCAGTTTCGAGCGGCAGGTTTTCATACCGGATGGATTCTTTCCGCTGTAACTCTTCGAAATTGTCTTTGTTGGCAACAATGTCCTTAAAGAGCCCGATCTCCCAAATTTTCTTTCCCAGGAACTGTTCGCGCGAGAATCCCAAAAAGGCAATCAAAAATGGGTTTACTTCCACAATCTGCCCGGTATCTGCATCCAGAATGAGAATACCATCCTGGGCGGTTTCAAAGAGACGCCGGTACCGGGTCTCAGTAGCATTCAACGCCACTTCGATTTTTTTTCGCTCGGTGATATCCCGGATATTACACTGGATGACCTTCTTATTGTTCACTATGTAGACGTTACTGAGAAACTCAACGGCAATGTTCCGCCCATCGGCAGTTTCGAGCGGCAGGTTTTCATACCGGATCGATTCCTTCCGCTGTAACTCTTCGAAATTGTCTTTGTTGGCAACAATGTCCTTAAAGAGCCCGATCTCCCAGAGTTTCTTACCAAGGAACTGATCCCGGGAGAACCCCAACATGGTAATTAAAAATGGGTTTACTTCTACGATCTGCCCGGTATCCGCATCCAGAATGAGAATGCCATCCTGGGCCGTCTCAAAGAGTCGCCGATACCGGATCTCAGAAGCAACCTGCGCTTCTTCGGCCAGTTTGCGCTCGGTACTGTCCCGGATGTTGCACTGGATGACCTTCTTGTTGTTCACCATGTAGACATTACTGATGAACTCCACGGCAATCCGCTGCCCGTCAGCGGTTTCGAGCGGCATATCTTCATACCTGATGTATTCTTTCCGCTGTAATTCTTCGAAATTGTCTTTGTTGGCAACAATGTCCTTAAAGAGCCCGATCTCCCAGAGTTTCTTACCAAGGAACTGGTCCCGGGAGAACCCCAGCATGGTAATTAAAAACGGGTTCACCTCAACGATCTGCCCGGTATCAGCATCGAGAATGAGAATACCATCCTGGGCGGTCTCAAAGAGCCGGCGATATCGTCTCTCAGAAGCATTCATCGCCTCTTCTGCCAGTTTGCGCTGCGTGATATCATGAGCAATGGTAGAAACACCAATCATATGATTTTGTGCATCCCTAATCGGTGATGCAGTCAGGGCAATGTTAATCAGCCTGCCATCTTTCTTCCTGCGTAAGGTCTCATAACGAATAACCGGTTCACCGGATCTGACCCGTTCAATAATTCCCGGGTTGTCATCGGGAAGATCCGGGGGTATCAGCAGCGAGATACTCTTCCCGATAATCTCTTGGGCAGAATACCCGTAGATATGTTCAGCACCAGCATTCCAGCTCGTGATGATTCCATTCAGCGTTTTTGCGATAATCGCATCCTCAGAAAATTCCTCAATAACCGCAAGGCGTGCCCGTTCCTCCCCCTCAAGCTTGCGGTAATTATCAAAATCTGCCTTAAGGGATTTTAGCTGGGTGAGCCTGTCTTCTGCAAGCCGGGTCTGATTTTTAAGATCCTGCTTTAACTGATCAAGTTCATCTGTCATGTTTCACTCATATCTGCAACACTTCCCCAAACCTCATGAATTCCATAAAAAACCGCTGTAAGAAATTTCCCGGTTTGCACATGAAACGAAAATGTTAACATTCCATCTTCGCCATTTTCTGTTTTTGGTGATGAGAACTGGTTGGCCAGTCGCCATGGATTTACCGAATTATATCCCCTGCTCGTATCCGGCTTTGTTTGTCCCTCCAAAAAACGGGCTGTAATTTGAGATTCGTTTCTGCAAAAATTCATAATTTCTCATCATTCCCAATACTGTTGTTTTTTGATTACTTTCTTTTGTGATTGAATTTTCTTACAACGCTCCGGTTTTTTCAAATGCCATGGGGACAATCCCAGTAATGCCGGATAAATTCACTGAAAAAGCAATCAGAGCGCTCGCAGCGACCACACCCGGCTGATGGACATGATGCTCCGTAACGGTGAAATATGGTTACATTTTGCCTATGGAAATTACCGTTCACATTACGATAATTATCCCAGATACGGCTGATATCCTCACCAGCCTGAAACAATCCTGGGGAATTATCAAAGACGGGAATTATCTTCACCTGTCCCGTATATAGAATAGGACTTTTTATAGGATCTTGGTCAGATAGCAAAATTTGCAACGAAATTTGCAACACTGTGCTTGCGCTATATTTATTGAAAAGAATTTATCACAAGGTATTCGCGGAGATCAGGACTAGTTTTTTTCCAGGGTAAGTTCAAGAACTCCATCAGAAAACCGTTTTTTACTAAATCTTACCTCACAGGGAACAGTGATCGATTTTTTATACTGTTTGTTGGTATCTGTTGCCATAATCGTTACCGAGGTTGAAGAATTTTCAAGATCGATTTTAATTTTTTCTTCAGCTATATCTGGTAGTTCGGTAAGGATGCGGAGGAATTTACCATCATCAAAAAGAGTTGTTGCTGGCTCGATTGTAATGGGGGGTCTGTTCTTTTTAGAATTTCCTGTTCGCATATTCCTGTTCTCCTGTGATTTTTTTATGGAGATTGTTGTTTTTCCGCTTGTTTTTTTCAGGTTCTTTCTTTCATAAAAACCATTTTTTCCCAATGCCTATCCAAAAATGGATAGGAAGAAATTAGTTCCAATGAAGATCTGGTATAGATACATGTTTATCTGATTTCAGCTGTGCTGGCATTGGTTGTGAACCTGATAAATGGGGCTATTCAATGTTTTTTACTTCAGAGGTTATGTGTTCGTGGATGGCCGTGCACGAAGCCCCGTCCCCAAATGGGATTCCGGGCCTGTTCATTCACGTGTGATATAGTGCAACTTCTGGTTGTAAGCATCCGCAAGGTCAAATGAGGCATTCTTTTCCCAAAGATGACATTTCACCTCCTGAAGGCAATATTTACCCGGTGTCTACCTTATTATGAAAGAAGATAAACCTCACTGGATTTTACAAATCTTGTTTCGTTTTTTTCTAGAAAAAATGGGTATAAAATATAAGGAGAGATTATACCTGTTCGTAGAAAATGGGCAATTATCAATTTTATGGAGTTTTTTTTAGAACATGAAAGATCAAGGATTAGAGGCTAAAATAGAAAGATTCGCAGAATAAATATATTGAGGAGTAATACGGTCTCTGATTCCAGGATTTATGTCAATAGCCACATACAGATAGAAAACCTGTTTGGTCTGCTTATTAATGTGACTGCTACGGTGGAAATGCGAATGTCAGCCATTTAATGAGGTACTAATAAAAAAAAGAAGTTTATAGATAGAAGGATTTTTCCGCATTATACCAAGAGTAATGTTTTCACACGATCAAAAGTCATGCCCGTTGTAATTTTTTGACTGTACATTAACTCCACAACTTTCCAATCGGTATCACTTAAATGGTCGATGTTTTCAGAGCCTGAGTGAAAAATACTATCTGAATAATCATCTGTTTCTCCTCGAAGACCTAATTCAGACAATAATGCCCGTAAGATCCAGTGTGTTCGTTGTTGTCCCTTAAAATCAGAATTGATAAATAAGGTATCATACGTGATGATCCCATTAGTTACGGTCCTGTGAACAAAATGAATATCTCCAGTCTTCGGATCTCTTGAGATTACGGAACCAGCAACGTCCAAAACATTATCTAATGATGATTCTGGCAAAAAAGTTATTACGATACTTGCCTGATCACCGGGTTTAATTCCCGAAACGAATTTATTCGTTGATGAATAGCTATTAAACTGTTCCTTGAATTGTTCTATTATTGTGATATCGCTATCAAAATAACTGCCCATAACAGCGACACTTGTTCGTTCACCCACAATTTTTTGAATTCTAGGATTGTCAGGACCAAATGCAATTCTGATAAAATTCTTGTTGATATCTGAAGAAGACATCTGTGTTATGGCTGTCGGTGACGGTACAATAAAAATCGTTTTATTTGCAACGACTGTCTTGATATCATTTTTTGCCAGCGGAGCAAGAAGATTTACTCCAGGATTAATTTTTGCCAGCGGAGAGGAAATATTCGTAATTCCTGTACTTGAATTAGTCATGGGTTTAACCGGGTTCCAGATAAAAGAAGCAGGGCCGAGAGCGATTAAGAACAGGATAATAATGATAAAACTCACAACAACCAGAGAATTCACGGGTATTCCAGGCTTTTTGTACGTGTTATAGGAGGGTTTTTTCCTTTTTTCCGGCATAACAACGAGACTTTTTTCCGTATCGCTGATACCAATATCGAATCTGCTGAAATATTCTCCCTGAATTTTTTTAAGATATTGGATAAATGTTCCTTCAGAAGGGGGAGTGTTTATCTCTGAATTACGGGATATGACAGATGGTGAAGTGATTGGTAAAATGTCTGCAATTTTAAGAGGTTCTGGAACAGTAATCGTTTCATGAGATCCCAGATCATTTTCTCTCCGGGAAATAGATATCAGCGCTTCGAAAATGACATGAACGCTGATATCTGAATCTGTATTAGTAATAGGCAAATCGGGCATGTCTTTTAAAAGGGATTCGAATTCCGTAAGTTCACTCTCTTCGAAATACTTTTGAAGTGTCGAACGGATTTCTTCAGGCTCTACAAAGCGATTAACATGATTGACTACGGCCGATGCCAGGATAAAAAGAGCATTCTGGCTGATTTTCTGAGGGGGTGACGCCAGGTTAAACTTTCGCACAATGCAAGTTAATTCGTAAAGAACCCGTTCCCATCCATGATCTGAACCCAATCGTGTCCGGATAATTTCAGCTATTTCTGGAGCGAAAAAATCAATTGTTTTCCTGTCCTGTTCATCAACCGCTAACGTATTTGCAATTTTTTCCTCATCAATAATTTTTGAGAACATAGCCAATATAAGAATATAATTTGATGCAATCCCTTTTTTCTCGATGAGCCGGTATATTTTTTCAAAATCCTGAATAAGAAACTGTATGTCCCTGCTGACTTGAAACTGGTGGAGATCTATTAATGAATTATTTTCTCCAAGAACCTGAGGCTCAGCAAGTAATTTGTCAGAATTTTTTGAGAAAAATGAAGAAACTTCTTTAAGGTCATGTTCCTCAAGAGGAAGCATATCTTTTTCAAATAAATCAATAAACAACTGAATCGATTGTTTTCTCGTGCTATCGTAAACAGTATAGTAACTATGACAATAATTATAGTATATTTCATATTCAGATTCTTTAAACTGAATCTTGATTTTTTCCATAGTGTACGCTATTCTCCTTAATACACATTCTTCATGCCATCTTCGGTGATATACTTCACGGGGTATTGCATTTATTGCAACATTTATTGCAATGACAACATCGAATAACAATGTAAAAAATGACCTCAAACTAAATAGTATGTTTTTTAAAAAGGGAATTGATCGCATCCACAAATTGTTACCTGGTTTCAGCGCATATTGAACAATTATTCTATCGGATACCGTGATTTAGTAATTCCTGGGTTGAACCAAAAAAGGATTTAAATTGTCAAAATCCTATGCGTTTTTTAAGGAATTAAGATCTCATATCATCAGACTGGAACCAAGACTTCGCTGGATCTGTTCGAGCCGGTTCTCCTGGTTCCTGAAAGTCCCTTCAAGGTTTTTAATAGCAAGCACCATCTCGTTCTCGGCACCCTGCATCACTCCCGCTTCAAGATCATAGGTCTTGATTAGAAGATCATGTAATCGTTTGTTGACATCAACAATCCGGGTAAGGCGGGCGCATTCACAGACTTTATCCCGGTCGGCACCAGCTCCTGTTGCTACGGCAATTTGTTCCTTGATCATCTCTCGTCTGGCAAATATGTGAATTATAGCATTTTTTAAGTTTTCTTCAGTTACTGGTTTCATAACATAATCTTCGATAAATATACCGTAATTTTCGACATCCTTTGGCGTGAGCCGCAGTGCCGTGAGCATCATGACCGGGATACCCTTAAACGTCGGGTTTTTCTTGATCCGTTTGAGGGTTTCCCATCCATCCATCGGTTCCATCCCAATATCCAGCAGGATGAGATCAGGGACTGCGGATTCTAGTTCCTTAAGGCACTCCTCACCGCTCGTGGCGGTCCGGGTAACATACCCGTTTAGCTTAAGCATACCGTCAATCACAGCGATGATATCCTGGTTGTCATCAACGATAAGAATACTTTTAGGTTTCATTCGCAGGAACCAGACAGAAGCAAATGCTCCAATAAGGATGAGCACAGCACCTGTTCCAATGACTAGTATTCCCCAAACTTGTCCGGATAACTTTACAACAGGATCCATTGTCATGGTCTGGATTGGATTTACCGTTAGCGGAGCCTTCGATCCGTACAAAGCAGGATTATCTGGATCATTAGGGTAAGAAGCAAAGAATGAATCAATGTGGGGTTTTAAGTCTACCGAAGTGAGGAGTGTACCTTCCGCAGAATTATACAATCTGAACTCGGTAACCTTAGGGTCGAATGGGAAGATAACAACCGAATCTACTGGATTCTGGCGATCCACGACACCGTGGATCCGGGGAATATTTGCATCACTTACGATAACATCTCCGAACTGGACCCTTGGATCCCAGACGGTGAATGTTTTCACAATCGATCCATCAGCAGCGACAAGTTCTCCTTTGAAACCCTCTTGCGTGGGGAAGGGATTTGGAGCTGTGCCGTAAAGTATCTCAGTAGATTTCGCAGTAATTTGTCCATTATCTATCTTCAGATAGATGTTCACGCTTTTGTCGTACTGGGGAGAATCAATCGCGACCGTTCCGGGAATACCGGACAGGATAAGACAGATACAGATTATCATAATAACGGATGAAGGTTTCATGTTGTCTTCCCCCATGTATTGATGTTATTGAAAATGTACGTAATTCTCATGGTTGAGGCTTTCCCGAATGTGCCCGAATATCCTTCATGCATAATATCCGGATCGGCATCCCAACGCCAGAACTCCTTTGTACAACCTGCCGGGTTCTTCTGTAGGATCTGCCGGCATGCTGACGAGTCCCACGAATTTGATATGGCATAACTCATACAGCTATCCTGAGATGACCATACATTCGGGACAGGTTTATTCTCCCAGTATAATGTCCCGCCGCAGTAGGTATCGATAAGCCCAAAGATTGCATGACCGCACTCGTGGAGGAAGAGGGATTGCTGATCGGCCGGGATTTTCATCCAGCTCCTGCCCGTACCGGGATTGACGCAGCCGTTTGGCTCGCAGGGTGGACCGGTATCGAGAGTGTAATAGGTTGGGTATAAGATAATGACGATATCTGCAAAGGGCACGGTTTTCCAGAATTTCTCCGGAACCGTTCCTGCACACCCGGAAAAAGCATCAGCGAATTCGGAGGAGTCATAATAATAATAAATATTGAACCGGTCCCGGTAGTCGGCAGGTATCGGGTCGTTTTTATCAGTAATCGAGTCCAGGGTGAAAAGTGATTTGTTAACGATCCTGTTGACATCGGCGATGAAAGAACTTCGGTCGGTGACATACCGGGTTGTAGAAATTTTCTTTTGTTCAGCGCAATTGTATGACGTGCCCGAGGGAACAAAGACAACATCAATTTTCGTAGTATGTGAACCAGATTCCTGTACCGGGACGAGCTGTTGTGCCTGCAATCTGATTTTTGCCGGTGAATCATTTGGAATGATGAGGGTTTGCGAGAACTCTGTATAACCGGATTTTGTCGCCCGTATCGTATGCCGGCCCTCAGATACCCGGCTGATATTCAGGATGCCGATTGTTCCCTTATCAGAAGTGGAACCACTATATCCCCCATCGAAATAAACAGAAACGCTTCCAAGAGGTTTCCCATTGGAGTCATCAACAGTTGACAGAAAAAGATTGTATAGGGAAATATCGGTTGTTGTATTTTTACCCGGGGTCGGTTGTACCGGGGGAGCGACCTGGATTCGTTCAGCAGGTGTTTTCATCGTCGGTTCACCGGCATTCATGTATGTCAGTATTCCTGATAGTACTGCCACGATCCCGATCCCTAAAATTATACCAATAATCAGGATATGCTGGCGATAGTTCATGGCATTCGTTCACTCGATTCATGGAGATGTTTGCATCAATTGATTCCTTACATGCCGGATCCATTTTATGGTTTTAAAATGCTCCGGGTTTTAAACCACTGATATTTTTTCTGGAGTGATCTTTATTCAGGACATAATCTTTTAAATTTTGTTTAATTCACATTTTCAGCGCAATAACCGGGTACTTGATTTTTGTGGACCCGGTTGAACATGAAAGTTGTTTTTTTAATTTTTTCTTTTATCCCTCAACAGACAGGAGTAAAAAAGGAGGATTGTGAGGAAAGGTGTTACTCTCTTCACTTGTTTCTCCGGGTATATGTTATTACTCCGACGCCGATTAATACAAGTGCTGCGAGGATCCCGCCAACTAATATTATGGGAATACCAGTTGAGGTACTGGTTGTTGTTGCAGGAGCCTGGGTAGGTGCCATCTGACCTGTACCAGGTGCTATTGATGAGACTGGTGCTACTGGTGATGAGATCGGCATTGTTACCGGTTCGATCGATATTGTTGCGGGTGCCGGTGTGTATGGTTTTACTGCGACCAGCCAGTATGATGTTCCAAGACCGCTTTGTATTGATGTTGCTTTGAATATGAGGTACCCGCTATTATGATCGTACCCGTCGTACCAGGTGTTCAATACTTCAGTTGTGCCATCGTTAGCTATCCCGATGATCCTTATGTTGTCTCTCCCGCCACTCAGGGTAACCCAACTCTGGGAGGCACTCATGGATACATGCGTTGGGCTTAGTGTGTTTACGCCAGTCTGCTGGATAGCCATGCCGTATGCCAGGTTACTTATGTCCAGTCCACCACGGTTAAGTTCGGTTATTAACGCATTCAGCGTCGACTGGTCTACATTTGGTAAGATAGCAGTGGTAACCTTGCTGTTCATTGCCGGAGCATCATCGATAACGGTCGCCCATGATACTGCTACTCCCGGCATGTCAGTAATATCTGCGACAAACGGGATGCTCACAATTGAACCGGCTCCGATAACAGGTGTTATCAATGATGGGAGAATTGGTGCCAGCTGCCCGGATGCCACGGGACTAGCGGGGCTTGTGGGGTTGTTAGTGTTTCCTTCACTCTCCGCTCCATAATTAATAACGGGTACCGGAGTCGGTGCGGGTACATTTATTTTATTCGAGTCAAGAGTGACCTCAGTCTGAGCCAGGGCCCTGCCGTTTAATGATGCACCGGTTTGTAGAGCAATTTTAGTTTGACTCAGGATAGTTCCCTCGAACACGGATGTTGTTCCTAGGGTAGTTACACCAGCAACCTGCCAGAATATGTTTTGTTTCTGAGCACCCCCGCTGAGGATAACATGTTTACCCGAGCTGATATCAAGAGTTCCTGGGATTTGGAATACCCATACAGAATTTGGACCTCCTGATAGGGTGACATCTGTTGATACGGTCACATCAGTTGTGAACGTATAGAGACCGGGAGCTAGTGTCAGTCCGCCAAGCTCACCACTTCCAGCGTTAAGATAATCCGTTGGGGTTTGTCCTGCTGCGTCGATATATGCTGCTTCCATATCGGTTACAGCCGTACCCAGTAAGGCCGGGTCTACCACCCTGCATGCAGGGCCAGTAGCATCGACCGTGTATATTATCCCCGTTACTTCGGGACATCCTAATCCGGTAATAGAGGCACCGGTGATTGGACTGGTTCCAATGTTTCCACGAATATCAGATGTAGGGACATCGGTAATCCCTGCTTTTGAAAGGATAACAAAGTTGCCAGCAGTTCCAAGATTCACGGCTGTTGCACTTCCATAGGTGTACCCCGTTGCTCCTGATCCGGTTGCAGTGCCATCAGGTGTCGTGACAACGATGTTAACAGATCCTGCGGCATGGGCCGTCGTGGTTGCTTTGATCGAAGTCGCACTGATAACCGTGTACGCAACTGCTAAACCATCAATGGTTACACCAGTTGTTGAAGCTAAGTTCGTCCCGGTGATGGTTACGATCGTGCCACCAGCAGTCGGGCCGGATGCCGGTGAAATACCGGTTATGGTTGGGCCTACGGCTGAATTCACGGTAACCGTACCAAGTTTTTGAGAAACTGCTCCGAAACTATCAGTAACGGTCAGATTGGTAGTATATATCCCTACTGTACTATACGTAAACAACGGACTCTGGACGGTACTGTCAATGATTCCATTATTTTCAAAGTCCCATGCCCAGCTGCTGATTGTTAATGATGGATCTTTGGTGGAAGCATCCGTAAAGCGTACCGTGTTAGGAACGGTCCCGGTTGCATTCGTAAATGTGAAATCTGCTACAGGGGCTTGATACACCGTAACTGTATTAAGCATCTTTGTGGCAACTGCTCCGGAACTATCAGTAACGGTCAGGTTTGGCGTGAATACTCCTGCGAGATTGTATTTGGATAATGGACTCTGGATGGTACTGTCAATGACTCCATTATTATCAAAGTCCCATGCCCAGCTGCTAATAGTTAATGATGGATCTTTGGTGGAAGCATCGGTAAAGCGTACCGTGTTAGGAACGGTCCCGGTTGCATTCGTAAATGTGAAATCTGCTACAGGTGCTTCATAGACTGTAACCGTATCGAGTTTTTGAGAAACTGCCCCGAAACTATCAGTAACGGTCAGGTTTGATGTATACACTCCTACTGCATTGTACGTGAACAATGGACTCTGGAGGGTACTGTCAATGACTCCATTATTATCAAAGTCCCATGCCCAAGTTAGTGTTGCAGTTGAATCCTTAGTGGAACCATCTGTAAAGCGCACCGTGTTAGGAACGGTCCTGGTTGCATTAGTTAACGCGAAATTTGCTACAGGACCTACTCTCAGCACAGCGACATTCACAATATTGTGGTCCATAGTAACTGCAGTTTGCGCTAAGGCTCTTCCGTTTAATGTTGCGCCGGTTCCCATTGCGATCAATGTCTGATCCAGAATATTTCCATTGAAGATAGAGTTTGCTCCGAGGGTCGTGTCCCCGGCAACTACCCAGTAGATGTGATCTGGCTGGGCACCACCAGCAAGGATGACTTTTTTATTAGCACTAATATCAAGAGTTCCTCCAATCTGGAATACCCAGACCGCAGTTGCATCACCCTGGGCGTCCAGAGTGACATCTCCAGGAATTAATACGCCACCTGCCGTTTTGTACAGACCCGGGGCGAGTGTCAGCCCGGAGAGACTTCCCGGAAGTACTATCGGAGCAGTTACTTGGCCATTTGCGGTAGTGTAAGCAGTTTCCATGTCACTTACTGCAGTGGGCGCAGTTGTAACGTCAAGTGCAGCATAACATGCACCACCAGCATATGTTGCATCGGTACCATAAACCGTTCCGGTTATTTCTGGACACGTTGGTTGGATCGCAACTGCAGTGATTGGGCTAGCACCTATGTTTCCTACAATCGTGGAAAGTGGGACATCAGTGATCCCCGTTTTTGACAGGATCGCAAAATTCGCGGCCGTTCCAAGATCTACATCTGTTGCAACGCCCATCACGCCGGGAATAATCGCGGCTGTCATCAGGCACATTAATGCGACGGTAATAACAAGGGAGAAACTAGTTCTCCCGCTTTTTTTCGTACTGTTCAACATATAATCCTCCTTGATGGTCAACATTCATGCTGGTCCGGAGGATATACTTACCCGATTATTGCAATTATTGGAGCAATTATTGCAATATTGAGCCCATCCAAAAAAGATGTAAAAATTATCCGTTGAAAAGGAAGGTCTCTTAATATTCCCGATGAAACAGAGTCTGCTGTATGTCCTTAATTTTCTGTGCAGATCGGTAGACATATAGGATACAGGATTTTTCCCCTTGTTGGAACAATTACCTGACTTCGCTACTTTACGATAGCTAAAGTTGATTTTTAGGCACTGGTTTCATTTGTCAGATGGGGTATATCCGCAGTCTGGAGCCGCATATAAATGCCTTACTTCCTGCTCTGTAGAAATTATTGTTTTTTTCGTTGTGGATGCTTTTTAAGAATTTTGGCGGGTATAAATCGAAAATGAAACACGGAAAAACCCAACGGATTCGTCTACAGTACGTTCATCGTTTATGCGACAACCGGTTACTCCCAGCGGATCAATTCCTTTTTGGAGAGGGTACAAAGAATGAACAGCGCAAAATCCGCGAAGTACTTCTTGTCCCTTTGCTCCGGGACTTTTGCCATCCAGGCCTACATAACCCGTGAGGTACCGGAAATCACCCAGATATTCCAACTGTACCCATATGACCCCCTCTACGGACTCCGACACAAAAAAACAAGTCTTTGACGTGAATTTGGACAAAACAATCAAATAATTCATGAAGGACTGGAGGGGATCACATGGGTACATTTGATAATTTCTGCCCGGACATCCATCAGATTTTGGCAATCCAGGGAAATGATCTCAATACCGTTAATCTGCCAGGAATAATTGGTTGAATGCTGGGTCACGGCTTGTGTCACGGCCTGCTAAATGTACCTGTGCGACCCCCCACCTACCTCAAGACTTGAAGGCATGATAGATGGGTAATGTTCAAAAATATAAAAAAAAGGAAAGAGTGATTCCCGGTTAGGAATTTTTCCCGCGTCGGCCGGAAAATACTGCTATTATCATCAGTGAACCTATTACCGCAGATATCGGTACCCAGACAGGGAGGGGTGATTGTGTTGGTGCCATCATGGCCGGCGCTATTTGTGCTACCGTAGGTACTATCGGTGCATAATAGGTGACACTAGGTGAACTTGTGGGTTCTGCTGTCTGCACCCATGTGGCGTACGGTGAAACCTGCCCGGTAATTACAAACCGTGAATTTAAATCCGGGGTTGATACGGAGTAGCGAGCCTGAGAGCCATCAATTTTTAAGAATAATGTTGACCGTGCAGTCCATGATTGGTTATTATAATTCTGGTAGACTGTCACATCCTGTGGATTGATATTGTGATCCTCAAGCCAAGATACCGGTACGGCAAAGGAGACTAATGAATTATCAATAGTTGTATAACGTGCTGGTTTGAGATCGAAATAGTGGAAAACCGTGCCGGGTGGCGTTGCCATATCCATCCCGGGTTCATATGCCTCATAGCCGGTGACAATAAGATCGTTATGTCCGGTGCCAAGTACCTCCACGAAATCAACCACAGTGTTTCCACCAACATTCGCGATTCGTACGCTACTGACTCCTCGTGGTCCTGTTTGAGTAGGTACAGCTGTTTGTGTTGGGGCAAATTGTCCCGGGGGGATAGTCTGCCCCGGTGCATACGTTTGCCCTGGAGCAATAGTTTGTCCCGGTGCAGGGTAATGTCCAGGTGCAATAGTCTGACCCGGTACAGCTGTTTGAGACGGTGAAGGATACTGCCCTGGTGCAACGGTTTGTGCCGGAATGATTGCGGAGGACGTTGGTGCTGTTACGGTATTTGCAATCAGGGTAACTGCAGTCTGTGCCAGTGCCCTGCCATTGAGTGATGCTCCACTATCCATGGTGATCGCCTTTTGAGCGAGTATATTTCCTTCAATATGAGCTCCTGATCCAATTTTCACACCCGTTGGACCGGCTATCTGCCAATAGACATTATTGGCATTAGCACCGTTACTCAAAACAATCCTCGAAGCAGAATTCATAGTAAGGTCTCCTGCGACCTGGAAGATCCAGACTGCATTGCCATCACCCTGGGCATCTAACGTCAGAGTATCTGCCGGGGGAATGAGCACCCCGGAAGACCATTTATAAACACCGGGGGCAAGGGTCTTTCCTCCGAGATTTCCTGCAAACAATTCAGCTACATTGGAAGTGGGTCTTCCTGCGGCGGTTGTGTATGCAGTTTCCATCGCGCTTATCGCAGTTGTCATAGTAGCGGGAGTTGGAGGCGCATAGTTAGATGCATATACTCCTCCAGTCACCAGGGATGATCTCGAAAATTGATTCGAGGCATCCATGCTAAGAGCAAATCCGGTCATTGACGAAGCAGCAATTGGGCTGACACCAATATTTCCGGTGATTTTTGTTGCTCCTGTTGTTGTGATTCCTGATTTTGCCAGGATCGCATAATTACCGGCCGATCCAAGATCCACGTTTGAAGCCCCAATCACACCGGGAATTATGGCGGCAGTCATCAGGAACAACAATGCTACGGTAATAACAAGGGAAATTTTTTTTCCTGCACTTTTTTTAGTATCTGTCATAGTATACTCCTTGATGGGCATCGTTTATGCCGGAGGGGAAGATATACTTCATGGTTTTTTTCATTTATTGCAAAGAGACACTCTGCTGGAAAAAGAAAATTAAAATGGTATGGATTTCGATTTCACGAGAAATTCCAATATACTAATATACCAATATGAATCCTGGAAAATGTGAGAAAACTATTCTTGCTTATCGTTTTGAGGTACAGTTTTTTTTATCATTATCCATTTTTAATTCAACACCATCTGGAGTTCGAAAATCTCAAGAAATCTGAATGAAAAAAGAAGAAGTTGGATTTTCTCTCTTCAAATTTTGCAACGTCAGATACAGTTTTTATACTATTTCCTCAATATAGCGCTTTGCTCTGATTCGGGTACTTACTCGGGTGAGAAAACTGGATGATGGCTCTATCTCATTTACAACATTATCCGGAAAATAAAACCTGAATTTGAAAGAATGATGAAAAAAATTCAAAAAAAAACAAGTAGGTTTCACATGGATGACATAATTTCACGGGATGATGAAAAAGGCCGGGAATTGGCCCGGCAAAAGGGACAGATAGAAGAACAGAACAAAGAGCGGGAGCGGGTACAGGCAACAGAAAAGGGACGGAAACAGGGATTGGAAGAGGAACGTGCACGGGAAAAACAAAAGGGGGGCCTTGGAACCGGAATAAAGATCATCGTGTCCCTTGTTGCTATCGTCATCATTATAGCTGTGGTAGCTTTGCTGACACTGTCAGTATCTGTTATGAATGTGACTCCCGGTAGTACTTTACCATTCACCTCCAACTATGGTGTTACTTTTTCTGAAGGTCAGCCAATAACCATTGGAAACTCACACATCTCTGTGCTCTCGTACCAGAATGAAGTAATCTCGGATATTGATGGCGATCGCCAGAAACTCGTAGTTGGAGAAGACCGGGTTATAGCAGAACGTCGGGCAGTTATCACAACACTCGGTGCAATTCCGCTCATTGATACAAATTTCCAGATAAACCTGAAGTATAAAGGTAATCGGGATAACCAGGCATACTTCGATATGGCAATCCATACCTCAAAACAGGTGCCGGATATGCTCCTCAAAAAGCTGCTCCCCCCTGAGATAAATGCACAACCGATCTGAATTCCTGATGAAAACGATCTTGTTGTTCAGACCGGAAAAATGCCATGCATCATACGTTGTACTGGCCCGAAAAATCACCCCTTTTAACAGGGATGCTTCAAGATTGTAAAAAATGAAGACCACAACGAAAAATCAGGTAATAGAAAAAACAGTGTGATCATAACACACCGGCTTCTTATGCCTTGTACAGTAACAGGGCATGAAAAAAGTAGGAGGTAAAAATGAAAATCATTTACACAATCGCAGTCATTGGAGTACTGTTCTTAGTACTCTTTTCATCGGGATGCACAAGTTCATCCCCGGCAGTTCAAACACCCACTGCTGTTCCCACAGCAGTACCCACAACGGCAGCGGTGAAATTGGCACCAACACAGGCCGCAAATCCATTTCCAAATGCTCTGGCCCTGAATGAGTATGCCACTTTTGGAGACGAGAAACAAAACGGAAAAGCAACGGTATACATGTACGGTGTAAAACCAACGTACAGCTGGACGGATCCCTCATGGAACAGTCCCCGTGAAATGTTAGATGCGTCGCAACCGCTTGAGCTCCAGCGGGGCTATAATCTGGAGAAACCGCAAGAAGGTCACACCTTCCTGTTCATATATATCCGTGTTAAGAATACAGGTCAGAATACGATATTTGCTCCTTCAGCAAAACAATTTGTAGTTTACACTAATGGACAAACGTACAGTTATTCTTCTGTTCACGGTTCTGATGTGATTATTGACACTGTTTCTGACTCCCAATATCGTTACCAGAGAGGGCAACGGGATCCCGTTGAGTACATTCAACCTTACGATTCTCCGTTAGAGGGTTATCTCATCTATGATATACCCGCATCTTTCTCTCCTGACACAACATACGTTGTGAGCAATCTCGATTATAAGAATAGTGCAGTATGGAAACTTGGGTGAAGGGAAATATTCCTCTTTACAACCTTTTTTTTAGTATCATTTTTTTGAGATACTTGTTCAAGATTTTTTCCTTGTGGATCTCA
>Ga0265296_1000590_pt1 | contig 51816 bp, 63 predicted proteins | sample MunlanPumphouse1_FD_189073 | JGI IMG/M metagenome (GOLD analysis project Ga0265296, IMG submission 189073) | Groundwater microbial communities from a municipal landfill in Southern Ontario, Canada - Pumphouse #1 | ecosystem: Environmental > Aquatic > Deep subsurface > Groundwater | place... | reverse complement strand
GGGGGGGTTCCGGGACACGGAGGATAAGGTCGACCGTGGAGTAATCCGGGCATCTGGTTCCATTGATGAAGTCTTTTCCAACTTTGTTCATAGGGTCACACCCTGGATATACGATGATCTGATCGCGGGAAAAAAAGAGGTTTGTCCTTTACGGACCGCTGTGATGTGATGTGAAGAGGGGTTCATGCCGCCGCTTTCAGGTACAGGTTCGCGTACACGATCTGTCCCTTGCTCTTTCCATGGCGTTCGCCAAGGTCGCCGATGTAGTGGTCAAAGGTATATTTGCCACCATCGACCTCCTTCTCGACCGTGCCGACCTTCTTGTACCCGGGAAGCATGAACTTGATCTTCCCAAGCACGTACATCTCGCCCTTGACCATCTGGCCGCCGACACGTCCCTCCACATCGCCCTTGATGATGACGGTGCCGCCCTCAGCATGGGTGGAGACGTGGATGAATGCGTTCTTCTCGATGATGATGGTCCCGCCGAGCATGGCAGTGCCGATATCGTTGCCGGCATTGCCCCTGATCCGGATGAGACCGCCTTTCATGCCTCTCCAGTCGCCACGGTAGGCGCAGCCGACATGGTTTCCGGCGTTGCCATCGCAGAGGAGCTCGCCGCCTTCCATCTGGATCCCGCAGAAGGAGTCCATGTTCCCCCTGATGTGGATTTTGCCGCCCTTCATCCAGCCTCCGACATACATGTCGGCATTGCCGTTGACGGTAACCGATCCTGCGGTCATCTTGGAGCCGATATACTTGACACGGGTGCAGTCGCCGGCAATCACGATGTCGGTCTCGGCTGCGGTTGCGCCTGCATCACCAGTGATGGTGAAGAAGTCCCCGAGTTTTAAGACGAACTTGCCTTCGTGTCCCGGGAGCTCTGCGATCTGCGCTGCGGTCTTTCCTGCGAATGCATCGGGGGTGATGCTGTAGCCCTCGAACATGAGTTCGGGGACCTTTGTGGGTTTTAAGGTTACAGTTGCCATGATCTCGACCTCAGGCCTCCACATTGACGTCAATGATTGACTGGTGCGGGGCAAGGTATTCCCGGACCGGGTAGTTGCTGATATCGACTGTGTAGGTTCCCTGGTGGAATGCCTGGCTGACATCCCTTGTGACCTGCGGGTTCTCGGGCATCTTGACCTTGACCCAGACGGTCTTCTTGTGGCCGTGGCTGACAACCTCTCCATCCTTAACAACAATTTCGCCATCCTTGATGAAGCAGGAAGCCCGCTGTAATGCCGTCTCGATCTTCTCGGCATCGCTTGGCATGTTCTTGTAGTTGAGGTCGAAGATAGAGACATCCCCGTGCATGCCGGGTGCAAGGCCGCCATAGACGCTTCCGAGGCCAAGGCACTTTGCCGGGCCGGACCGGGTCATCTGGGCAATCTCGTAGAGGCTGAGTTCGCGGTCGATTCCGTGGATGTAGGTTGCATTGATGACCTTGTCGGTGTTCTTCATGGAGGCAAGGGTTGCTTCCCGGGCCTTCCTGCTCATGAGCCACTTGATGACGCGGGGGTACCGGGTGAACGGACCTGCGTTCGGGTGGTCGGTGGTGAGGAAGCACCGGTTCATGTCCTTGGCAAAGAGTGCGAGTTCAAGACCGGTTGCCCACTGGATTGCATTGGGCAGGACATCCTTGTCGTAGATGTAGGGGACAATGCCCGCTGCAGTCTCCATCTCGACATCAACATTGGTCCACTTTAAGTGGTTGAGGCCGTGGAGGTGGTGCTCGAACGGGCCGTCTGCGGTCATGGTGGTGGTCTCGTCCAGGGTTACTGCGCCGAGATCGAAGGTGATGTTCTTCTGCCTGTTGACATAGTCCATGACTTCCTTTGACTTGGAGCAGAAGTCCTTCCAGCCCTCTCCGCCATACGAGTGGAACTGGAGGTGGGTGGAGTGCATGACCGATTCACGGCCGAACTTGTTCGTAGTTTTGACGCCTTCGGCAAGTCTGAGGGCTTCGATCGTGTCCGGGTAGTTGCCGGGGTTGCCAAGATTGTTCTGGTGGAGGTGAACCGAGTGCGGGAGGCCGAGGTATTCATTTGCCTCGATCAAGCCCTTGATGATCTCTGCCGGGGTGATCTCGAAGTACGGGACGGGGTCATTGAGGCTTAAACAGTTGAGACCCCATGCCCATGCAGCAGTGCCGCCGGGGTTGACGAGCTTGATACCATAGCCTTTCGTGACTTTGAGGAGCCAGGCAATGTAGGATGCCGTGTTCTCGACCTCACCCTTCTGGAGGTACTCCATGACAAACCAGTTGTTGGCGAAGACCGGCAGTGCCGCTTCGTCTATGATCGGGGTGTCGTGGATCTCCTCGTGCACATGGGGGGCGAGGAGCGGGGGCATTGCTGCTTCCATGACAAAGGAATATCCCATCCGGGCGTAATCGTACCCGGTCTTGAAGACCGAGGGGATCGAGAAGCCGGACTCCATGCGGTAGCCGTTTTTCTGGGCCATCCCGCTCTGGCAGACTCCTGCGCGGAGTTTGTCTTCAGGACGCATCAGGCGACCGGCATTGACCTTGGGGCCTGCAACGTGGGAGTGGATGTCCACACCGCCACCCATGACGACTTTGCCCTTTGCATCGATGACCTTTGCTGAGGAGCTGACCTTCTCGACAATCTTACCGTCCTTGATGGCAACATCACCGATATCGCCGTCGATCTTCCGGGTCGGGTCGATGATAAACCCGCCTTTAATGATACATTCTCCTGATGACATCTCAGATCACCGCCTCTGACTCGGGGTATCTCCGGTCTTCCTTTGCTGCAAGCCAGATGGGCGCTGTCTTTGTCAGCTCGCACATGCGCTCATAGACCCGGTTGAAGAGTTCCTCGTCGCTTGGTACGCCCGGGAGCCCCTTGAGCACTGCTTTGAACTGGATCGGCACGTTGTCCATACGATAGACAACGCCCGGCTCGTCCACACCGGCAATCCTGACGGGGATATGGAGGTCCGAGATCTCGCTTGCCATATTGAAGTTCGGATCAACGGTGATGAACGGGTGCTTCTTCAGATGCTGGACCGGCTGGATCGGGAAGTGGGCACCGGCATCGGCACCGACATTGACAAAGCAGTCAACTTCGTCTCTCATGGCGAGGTCAACGGAGCTGGTCTCGCCCGGGTTCATGTGGGCGTGGGTTCCCTTCGAGAGGTCAATGCAGTACGGGAAGCCGAACTGCCAGGCCCAGACCTGGCCGGGGCCGGCAATGTTGTAGTGGCCCCGCATGGCCATGATCGAGCACTTGGTGTGCTCGTTGAGGTCGCGGGTGAGGCTGATTGCGTGGTCGATGTTGTGGTTGCGGCCGTCCGTGTGCGTGCAGCCCATGCCGAAGAAGATCATGCAGAACTTGGCGTTCTTCATGATCTCGACCGACTGCTTGATCTTTTCCTTATGGATGCCTGCTACTACATCGGGGATGTCGTGGCCCCTGAGCACGGTGCGGAATGCATTGAAGAGCTCGTAGTCATGACCCTGGTCGAGCATCAGGTGGTGGTCAGCAAGTTTCGCGGTATCGGTCTCACGCGGGTCAATGCAGAGGACGGTCCGGTGCATCTGGCCCTTTGGGGTAAAGTAACCCCGGGGGAAGATCGAGTACCGGGAGGTGTGCCGGGGGTGGGCGTGCATGGGGTTGCAGCCCCAGAAGACCACGACATCGGCGCGGTTCTTGGCTTCCCCAAGGGTGCAGCTCGGGTAGCCGTTGTCGAAGATTGCAAGGAACGAGGGTCCGTGGCAGATGGTTGCACAGTTGTCGAGCACTGCGCCCGACTTCTCTGCGATACGGGCAACTGCGCTCATGCCCTCGCAGTTGGTTGAGCCAAAGCCGTACACCAGGGGCTTCTTGGCTGCGAGCATGGTCTTTGCCATCCAGTCGATCGCCTCATCATAGGGGATCTCCTTCATGGAACCGTCGGGCTGGCGCTGGCGCGGGAGGCGCGGGCGGGTGGGGTCGTTTGCATGGTGGAACAGGTTTGTTCCGATGATACATGCATTGTGCACTTCAAGGATCCTGGTCTCATCGTCAGAGACAAGCACTTCGATATCATCGCAGGATGACCCGCAGTACGGGCAGCCTACGCCTTTGATCAGCTTTGGCATGATTTACTCGCCTCCTTTCCAGAGCCCGACAGATCCCTGTACAAGCTGGAGAGCGGTTTTGAGTTTCTCTTCAGGTGCGGGCTCGATGGTGACCGGAAAGCCGCTGTACTGCGGGGTGCCGGTGGACTGGGTCCGGGGCGGGACTACCTGGTTTGCCCAGACGCCCTGCCGGATGTGGGCAAGGCCCGGGGGAACGTACTGGGTTGCATGGATTGCCTTGACAATCACGCTGCCGCATTCGCTCGTGACCCTTATATTGGTGTTTTTCCAGATGCCGGCTTTCTTCATGTCGTCCTCGTGCATCTCGCAGATGGAGCAGGCCTCGAAGTAATCGGGGTTGGTCTTGCCCTTCTCCATGGCAGCGCCTTCCTCAATGGAGCGCTGCGTGATCATGTTACAGTGGATTTTTGTCATTGTTCTCTCTCCCCTGTTACAGATGTACCATTGCGCCTGTCTCTCCCCTTCCTGAAAGGGTGATCACTTTGTACGGGCATGCATTGACACACACGCCGCAGCCGGCACACAGTTCCGACTTCGCGTCAACGCTGATGGATTTCCCATCCTTAACCGCGTAGATCTTGTCTTTCGTTACCGGATCGAGCGTATGAAGCTCGATGGCGTTGACCGGGCAGGCAACAACGCAGATCCCGCACCCGGTGCAACGGTTCATGTTTACATGTACTGAAAACGCCATGCACATCACACAAAAGTTAACTTGTTGTTTGTATGGCGATCACTTGTTTACTAAAATTAATAAACCTTCTGAAATCGAAATTAAAGTCTATTGAATTCAGTTATCCTTGCATCGTCCCTGAAACGATCCCCATGAACTCCCCGTCATAAAAACGGTTGTCTTTGGCGGCAATGGTACGAATCGGGTTGAAAAAAAGTTCTTATTCTTACCCTTGCAGAACGGCTTGTTCACGCCGATGAGGGCTCTTGAGTAAATGGCTCTTTCCCCGGTAAATACTCGTATTTAATAAATTATTTTTACTCCGACATTCAATAATTCAATGGAGTTAACACGATGAGTATCAACAACATCGACACCGCACAGGTAAAACAATACAAGAAGGAGATCCAGGCGGATCCCACGGAAGCAAAGTTCACCGCGAAGATCGAGGGAGACTGGCTCTTTGAGGCCGGTGGCCCGCAGTTCCGTTCAACGGTCAAGGTGAAGGATGGTACCTATACCATGGAATCCAGCCACCCGAACTTTGCCGGCCCTGCCTGCCGGCCCGGCCCGATGGCCTTTGGCCTCTTCTGGTTTGCTGCCTGTTACTCCAGCACCTTTGTCACCGAAGCAGCAATGCGGAACCTTACGCTCACCGCGGTCAAGACCCGGGTGGAAGCAGATCTTGATTACACCGCCCAGTTCGATCTCGGCAATACCCCGCTGATCGCCGGGTACCGGGTTTTCATGGACGTGAAGGGAAACGTAACTGACGCCCAGGTCCAGGATCTCAGGGAATATGCTCTCAAGCGGTGCATGGGCATGTTCACCATCCAGCATGCAATTGCGCTTAAAGCCGAAGTCCGGCTCCAGAAATAAACCGTATCCCGGGTGCATGAGCGTGCAGGAACAAAAGGATCCGGTTGATCCGGCCAGGGTCCGGGAAATCGCCGAGGAGTATTACCGGTCAGGACAGTTCTACTGCTCGGAAGCGATCGTAAAGACCATCAACGATGAGTTCGGGCTGAAGTATCCCGATAAGGTAGTCAGGCTGGCATCCGGGTTCCCGATTGGTATCGGCAGTGCCGGCTGCGCCTGTGGTGCTGTCACCGGGGGGGTGATGGCACTCGGGATGGTTTTTGGGCGTGACGAGCAGGGCGATCCCCGCATTGACCGGTGCCTGGCCCTTGCTCGGGAACTGCATGCGTTCTTCACGCACCGGCACGGGTGCCTCTGCTGCCGTACCCTGACACATGGCATGGTACTGAAATCCCCGGAACATATGCGGCAATGCATTGCATTTACCGGTGAAGTTGCAGAAGAAACGGCAAAGATCATCCTGCGGGAGCTGGACAATCCCACAGGAAATTCGTAACAACCAGAAAATAATCAAGGAGTAACACCATGAGAGCAGAAAAGATGACGTATTTCGATTCGGTGATCCCGAATGCATCCGCAGCAATCAAGAGCGTACGTGACCAGGGGAAGAAGTTCGTAGGGTTCTATTGCGTTTTTGCACCCCAGGAACTGATCGTGGCAGCAGACGCCGTGCCAGTAACCCTCTGTGCAACAAAGGAAGAACCCATAGCAGACGGGGAGAAGTACCTGCCCCGGAACTTCTGCCCGCTGATCAAGTCCTCCTATGGATTTGCGATCACCGGGAAGTGTGCATTCTTTAACAATTCCGAGTTTATCATCGGCGAGACCACCTGTGACGGCAAGAAGAAGATGTTCGAGCTGATGGCAACCTTCAAGCCGACCGTTGTCCTCGAAGTACCCCAGAGTGCAAAGGGTACGGCCCAGAAACAGTACTGGCGCTCGGAAGTTGCCCGGTGCAAAAAAGAGATCGAGACGCGTCTCGGTGTCACCATCACGGATGACAAGATGAAAGCCGCGATTACGGAGCTCAACGAGCAGCGGGCACTCATGAGGGAACTTGCGCACCTCAACACGGCTATCCCCGCCCCCATCTCGGGTCTTGACCTGCTCAAGGTGATGTGGGCCCGCAACTTCACGTTCGACCGGGCTGCCTTCAACCAGCAGCTCAAAGACCTCATTGCCGAACTGAAGACCATGAAAGCGAAGGGCGAGGGGGCATCCCCAAAGACTGCACAGCGCATCATTGTCACCGGGGTCCCCACGGGTGTCGGTGCAGAGAAAGTCCTCAGGATCATCGAGGAGTCGGGTGCCGCAATCGTGTACATCGAGAACTGTTCCGGCATGAAGCCGTATCTCCATGATGTCGCAACCTCCGGTTCACCGCTCGATGCAATCGCTGACAAGTATCTTGAAACGCCCTGCTCCTGCATGAGCCCGAACACCGGCAGGCTCGAACTCCTGGCAAAGCTGGCAAAAGAGTACCACGCCGATGGTGTCGTTGATGTCACCTGGGTCGGCTGCCACACGTACAATGTCGAGTCCCGCGTGCTCAAGGACTACCTGGCCCGGCACGGGAACGTACCCCTTCTCCAGATCGAGACCGATTACTCGCAGGGGGATGTCGGCCAGATCAGGACCCGGGTCGAGGCGTTCCTCGAAATGGCAAAAAAACACTAATCCTCTTTTTTTCCGCCCGCTTCCCGGTGCTCCCATGCGAGAAGTGCAGCCCCGATTGCCCCGGCGTACGCGGCATCCTGCGGTACGATTACGGGGTGGTCCAGCTCCTGTGAGAGACGCCTGGCGATATCCCCGTTCTGCGACACGCCTCCGGTAAAAACGATCGGGGGTTCCGGGTGAAGGGACGCAACCATCGAGGCGGTGCGCCGGGCAATGGATGCATGGAGGCCGGCAATGATCGCATTCCTGTCAACGCCCTGGTTGATCAGGCTGATCACCTCCGATTCGGCAAAGACCGTGCACATCGCATTGATCCGGTGCGGCTCTGTTCCGGCGCCATGCGATCCCATGTTCTCGACGGGGATGCCAAGTGCCTGCCCCATGGTCGAGAGGAACCTGCCGGTTCCGGCTGCACACTTGTCGTTCATCACGAAGTCCTCTACCCGTCCATGAGCAGAAAGCCGGATTCCTTTTGCATCCTGGCCCCCGATATCCACCACGAACCGGCATCCCGGTACAAGGTGAAATGCACCCTTTGCATGGGTGGCGATCTCCGTAAACACCAGGGCCGGGATCTTCAGGCACCGGCGGCCGTACCCTGTTGTTGCCAGTATTGTCGGGGGACAAGGTAGCCCTGCATCCCTGCTGGCCGAAGCAAGCAGGTCAAGTGCAGCCGATTCGGGATCCCAGGATGCATCCCGCATGCTTGCGATATATGAGGACCCGTTGTAGATCACGACCTTGATCCGTGTCGAGCCTATGTCAAGGCCGGCAACTGGTCCGGCGGCGGTCGTGTCATAGGTCTGAACGGGTGACATAGTGCTCCGGTCTGCAGTTTGGAATAATTCAATCCACCGGCCTGTTTCCCCGAGGTGTTCCTTAAGGCCGGCAAGCACGAGGTTTGCCTGTTCAACCGTGCAGTTCCACGCAGCGCAGTCCCCGCTGTCGAGAGCAACCCCCCCGGCAACCGACAGGCCGAGCCCGCATTCTATGCACAGGTTATCGTTCTCCAGGAGTCCTGGCAGTTTCTCATGGATGTTCCTGCCATAGATCAGGGAGTAAAGCGGTTTTTCCTTATGCGAGAAGTAAAGGAAGGTGTCGTCATCTCCTTTGAGCGAGAAGAAACAGTATCGCCGTTCGTGGCGGTCGAATAGTGAATGGATCCGGACCGGCGGGGATCCCGGTTTCATCAGGTGCGCCCCGCAGGCTCCTTCTTCCGGAGCCGGACGCAGTAGAGGTTCGTGTCCACTTTTTGAATCTTCACGTCATATCCCGTCCGGGTAAACGGTACCTCGATTGTGTCCCGCTGGTCTCTCCTGACAATACACTCCACCGGTTCACCGGGTGAAGCGTTCTTCAGGAGCATTTTTAAGCGGATCATCAGGTTTGTACAGGTCAGATCCGAGAAGTCCGGCACGGTTTTTCCCTCCCCTTTTTTGGGATCGTCCTGGTTCTTATTCAGAAGAAGATCACCCTCTGGTGGCTTGCCTGCACTCCTTTTGGCGGGGAGAAGAGGATCTGGCCAAACTCGGTGGCACCGATATCGAGGACTGCCGTCATCTTCTTATTCTTCATGATGCCCCTCCGGTGAAGCGAGGGCTGGAACGCATAGAACTGGAGGTTGGCGCTGCCAGCGACAGCATCAATCACTTCCTGGAGGTTGAAAAACTGTGCCTCCCGGTCAACCCGGTGATCGCCGGTGAGGGCATATACTCCATCCTCGATAAAGATGACGCGGGTCAGGATGCCCTGGTATGCGCAGGCTACTGCGAACGAGAGTGCCCCGAATGCGAGTTCCGTACCGTAGGGGGCATGAGTGATGAGGATCGTGACGGGCGGTGCCCGGCCTTTATCCTGGAGGCTGAATGAACCGGTCTGCGTCTCTTTTCTGAGCTGGATCGATGCAACGTTCTCCCCGAGGATGATGTGGTTGCGCTCGAAGCGGTCAACGGTCTCGTTCAGGTTCCGGATCCGGAACGGCTTAATTGTACAGGTCGAGATGACAACCCCCTGTCCGTCGTCCCAGGTGCTGTATCCACGGGCTGCCGCACACCGGCCGCAGGCAAGTATCTGGCAGGAGAGTCCCCGTTTCGTACACCGCTCGTACAGTTCTTCGAGTCCTTTCCCGATATTTTCGAACTCAGAGGGACTCTGCCCCGCATGCCCCAGGTGGACCCCGTCAAGATATGCATAGAGCTCGACAGAGGCATGCACTTCGGTGGCAGCATTCAGGCACCGGAGGGCATAGAGGGAGGAGCGGTGCATGTAGGGGGAACTGAGCTGGATAAAGCCGATTGTGCTTGCCACCGGTTGTTCGTGCTGCCGGGCAACTTTTACCACGTCTTTCCAGAATGAGGTCTGGCCGCTGATGCTTAAGCTGTTGTGGTCGAGCACCTGGTCGGGGCTCTTCATCTTCAGCCGCTCGACCGAGATGCCCCGGAGATCCAGCTCCTGCCGGTCGCAGATGATCTTGACCGATGGCAGGGAGAGGATGATCTCCCAGATTGCAAGGGTTTCCGGGTCCTGGAGGCTGTAGAGGGCATCCCCGCTGATAAGGAACGTGAAAAGCTCATCCGGGGTTTTTTTGTGCTGGAGAAGATTCTCGGGATTCATCTTGACAAAGAAAAATTTGAGGGTCTCCTCAATCCAGGAAAGCCGTTCCTGGTTCAGCGGCTCCAGAAGAAGAAAAAAATGTGAGGTCATGACGTGGCTCTCCTTAACGTTTCATGAACCTGATTATTTATGGATTGTGTTAATTAATCCTGTTATTTTCTCTTCAGATGGATCTCCCAGATCCCGGAAGATGTTTTCCTGGTGTCGATGATATACCCCTCATCCCGGGCAAACTGCGGGATGGTTGTCGTTGCTGCCGGCGGGTGGTCGCAGGTGATGACGAGTTCGTCGGAAGGCTTCATGGCCTTTGCATGTTTCTGCACCACGAGGAGGCAGTACGGGCAGACTTTTCCGGTTATATCGAGGTTCTTCGTTGTCATGATCTCACCTTACGCAATTCCCATGCTCTTTAAGAGTGCCACTCCCCAGCCGGAGACCCACATCGTGAAGACAACCGATCCAACGCACATGCCGATGACAAAGCAGAGCGACTTGAGGTTGCCTTCCGAGGTCATGACGACCTGGCGGAGCGGGCATCCCCCGAGCAGGACTCCGATGATGCCTACAACAATTCCGCCGACAATGGCCAGGACAATGTAACCCACAACTGTAAGCCCTGCCGGCGCGCCGGGAACCGGTGTGAACCCGCTCGTCATGAGCCAGAAGAAGTGCTCGAATGCCGACGGAGTGATCAGCCAGAAGACGAGGTAGCCGATAAACGCCCCTATGATCAGGGCAATGTAGCCATAGAGGAGCCGGGTGTGTCTGAAGAGGAAGAAATCCCGGAAACCCCCGATTGAGCAGAACCCGGACCGCTGCCCGAGCCAGCCGATGAGAATCCCGAGAAGGATGGTGACGATCGGGACCGCGATGATGGCTGCGTTCTTTGCAAGCCAGCCTGCAGCTGCCATTATGCCTCACGCTCCATGAGTTTTGTTGCAACTTTTATCCCGATGAGGACGCCTCCGATGATGGCGATGATCCCGATCAAGGCAACGACATCGCCATACCCGACGCGAAGTCCCATACGGTACGGGCACCCGCCCATGAAGAGGGCGAAGATCATGAAGAGCACGCCCCCGGCTGCATACCAGAGGTACGAGACTGCGCTACTGGTCTTGGTTCTGAACTCCGCGTAGGCCTTTGCCGAGAGGAATGCTCCGATAAGAACCCCTACCACGGTTAAGACCGGCAGGATGGCGTTCTGGGATATCGGGGCTGCGGCAAGTTTGGTTCCGGCAACATCGTTCACGGCGATATTCACAACGTCTCTTGTGTGGCAGGCAACACAGAAGCCATACGCCTCCGGGCCACCCGCACTGATCAGCAGGACCTGTACGAGTGCTGCAAGGATGCCGATTGCAATCCCGACATAGAGCGGGTTTCTGGCAAGGGTGTCCAGGCACGATGAAGAATCATTCTGTTTTGGCATGGTTTCGGCCATGTTCATACATTTTAAACGAGTGTTAATAAATCTGATGAAATTTAACCGTCATATCAATTAATTATTATTAACTCACTCAATCGCGGGTGCACGCATGCATGACCGGTCACCCGCAGACAAGAGCGTAAAAGAAAAACAAAAAGGGGATGGAAAAAGAGCAGGGATTTTATCGTTGGGAATTTTCAGCCATCTTCTCGCGGACCTCATCGGTGTGGAGGACCTGGTCGAAGGCAGGGCCGGTCAGGCAGTATCCCTGACGGTCAAGCGCATAGACGGGGAACCTCATGAACTCCTCGGGGACCGGTATTGCCGTGAGTTTCTTGAAGTTGAGGAGATCCCGCATGTTGAGGCCGATCTTATCGGTGATCTCCTTGAGTTCCTTGATCCACCGCTTGAGGTCACGGACATCCGCCCCGTCCCACTTGAAGATCTGGTAGATCTTCATGTAGGCATCCCGTTCGAGAATGATATGGGTTGAGGTCTTGTCGGATTTGAGGTAGAAATCAAGGAATGTCCGGACGTCCTTGATCTGCTGGGCATGCTCGTACGCGGTTGCCCGGCATTCCTTCAATACTTCCTTGAACTCCTCGGGGGGGAGGTTCCCGCCGAGCCTGGCGATATCCTTGGAGAGATCTTTCAGGTTCTCCTCGACATCCTTGAGTTCGCTAACCATGTCCTCAAATTTCTGGTTGAGCTCCACCCCGAAAAAAGCCTCCATGTACTCGGATTGCTTCGTCATTACTCCATTATTGGGTATAGTGAACTATAATAATTTGTAAACGTACACCATTATCCCGTTGCACATCCTATTCTGTTCTGAACTATGGCTCGCCGTGTAACGATAAACCAGGATCTCTTTACCAAAGGTGGGGTCATCACCGAACGTGACCCGAACTTCTGTATTGTCCGTCTCCGGATGCCCGCCGGTATGATCACACCCGCCCAGATAAAAGAGGTCGGGGAGATCGCATCGAGATACGGGGTCGAAAAGATCCATCTCACCACCCGCCAGACCATGGAATTCCCGCATGTGGACCCATCAAAGCTCGATGGCCTCCTCGCGGAGCTGGAAGCAAACGGCACTTCCCTTGGGGCTGAACGCGAAGAGGTTGTCAACATCACCTCCTGCCTTGGGACACGGAACTGCAAGTTCGGGATCATCGATTCCGTGGGACTTGCTGAGGAGATCGATAAGAAGTTCTTTGGCAAGGAGCTGCCGGTCAAGGTACGGATTGCGATCTCGTCCTGCCCGAATGGCTGCGAGAGCGAACGGCTCAACGAGATCGGCATTACGGGCATCCAGCGTCCGATCCGTGACCCCGGGCTCTGCACGGGCTGCGGGACGTGCACCCACTACTGCCGGGAGAAGGCCATCACGGTCGAGGATGGTGTCGTCGTCCTCCAGACAAGCATGTGTATGGAGTGCGGGTTCTGCATCATGCCCTGCCCGTTCCATCTCATCAGCGGAACGCCCCCTGAGTACCGGATCACGGTCGGGGGTCACCGGGGCCGTCACCCGATACTCGGCCGGCACCTTATCGATGTGAAGTCGCAGGAGGATGTAATCCGGGTCGTAGACAAGATCATCTACTGGATTTACCGGCAGGCATCGACTGGTTTGATGCTGCCGGAACAGCTCGACGAACTGGAGTTTGACAAGTTCAAGCAAGAGATCACTGCGATGATTGGTAACTGACGGGTTGTCTGCAGCCCCCTCTCTTCCGGAAATCATTTTTTTATAACTCGTCAATTAAGGAGTATCTCCCTTCTGATTGTGAGCCTGCCCGTGGAACAGGAGCGTTTTCACGGGGAAACTGTACGGTCGGAGGGCACAATCCTTATCCCCTCCCCCGTCCCATTGCCGCGTAAGGCACCCATGGTGCCACAGGAGAAGAACATGAACATGGTCTGGGACAGGTACGTGTCCAGCGGGATCCGCGAGCTGGGATACGATGTAAAGACACGGACAATGGCTGTTGTATTTGCGGACAAAACCAAAAAATTCCATGCACCGGTGGCCTATCCGCTGTATGCTTCGATCTTCCACGCAACATTCCCCGAGCGGCTCTACAAACAGGTTGTTGAAGGGAAGATTCCGGTTGTCAGCGGTGCATAACCAATAATCTGACCTTTTTTACCCCTGTGCGGGGGTTTCTGTACGGATGTTTCCGCAGGTTTGTCTGGTTTTAAAAACCCGGCCGGGGGAAATGTGGCTGGATCCCAAGATACATCTGCCCTCTTCATTCGAAAGAACCATGTCGGACCAGAACCAATACGGTATCATGGCAGATCACCCGTCAGGTGAACCTCCGCTCATCTACCTCAACAACGCTGCAACCAGCTGGCCAAAACCACCTGAAGTTCTTGCAGAAGTTGCCCGGTGTCTTGAGACCCCTTTCTTTGAACACGGTCGTTCCACTGCCGGTGGAGCAACGGATTATCCCTCTGCTGCACGGGATGCCCTTGCCGGATTTCTCAATGCAGAAGAGCCCGATCATATCATATTCACGCAAAGTGCAACGGATTCCTTGAACATTCTCATACACGGATTTGCAAAAAACCAGAAAAAGCCGTTCCATGCAATAACAACAGAACTGGAGCATAATTCTGTCCTCCGTCCCCTGCAGACTCTCAAAGAGGAAGGGCACCTCGCACTCTCTCTGGTTCCCTTCGAGGACAATCGCGTCTCCCTGCCGGATATCAAAAAAGCTCTAGAGCCCGATACCCGCCTTGTTGTCATGACTCATGGCAGCAACGTGCTCGGCTCCTTACAACACATACGGCCGGTTGCAGAATACTGCGCATCAAACGAAATCTTCCTCATCGTTGACGGGGCACAGACTGCGGGGCAGGTTCCCATCAACCTGGCGGAAATCCCGGCAGGTGCATTCGTATTCACCGGGCACAAAGCACTTTTCGGGCTCCCCGGTACCGGGGGATTCTATATCCAGGATCCTGAAGCGGTCGCGCCCGTCAGGCAGGGAGGGACAGGTACGGATTCCCGCACCCTTGCTCATCCGCAGGATATGCCGCAGAGATTCGAAGCCGGTACTCCGAACTATCCCGGCATAGCCTCGCTCCTTGCCGGCATCCGGTACATTGAATGTGAGGGACAGGATGTCATCAGCAATAAATGCAGGAGCCTCATTTCACACATGGTCGGGAAACTGTCCGAGGATCCAAATATCATCCTCTACAATCAGAATCCCGATCTCCCGGTGATCTCCTTCAATATCCGGAACATGGATAATGATGAAGCCGGCTACATCCTGGCAAAAGCGTATGGTATTGTTACCCGTACCGGCCTTCACTGTGCCCCGCTCGTCCACCAGCGGATTGATGGCGGCAAGGGATGTGTCCGTCTTAGTTTCTCCCATCTCAATACTCCGGAAGAGTGTCGTTCTGCGGTGAAATCTGTGCGGGAGGTTGCAGAAGGTGCGAATAGTTAAATCCACCCAGACAAAAGTCTGCGTTGATGGCTCGCTTATGAAGGAATATGCTCTCGATGAACCGCTCTCTTTATCCTTCCTTACGTTTCTTGAACATTTCGGTACCGTGAAACGGTACCCGCACCTGAAACGCCCTTACTTCTCCTTTGAGCAGGAGCACTTCATTTCAGTCAAGGGTTTTTCCGGCGACACCACCATTGAGGTGCGCTTCCGAAAGGAGAACGCCGACCTGCTGGCTGACTATTTCCATCTCCTGCTCTTCTATTCCCGCGAACAGGAGCCCGGCCGTCAGAAAATGGAGGGAATCATTGAATCAATCCAGAAGAAGCTGAAGACCCGGATGCCCGGCGCCGGTGACGCTGCATGAACCCGTTAGTGTATGCATTCGATCGTTTTTCTGAAGAGTACGATCAATGGTTCGATGATAATGCCGGGGTCTATGCAACCCAGGTCGATCTTCTCCGCCGGTATATTCCAACCGGGACTTGGACTCTTGAAACCGGTGTCGGCTCCGGCAGGTTTTCATCCCGGCTTGGGATCCGACACGGCATCGACCCCTCTCTCCGGCTGCTCGCAATGGCTAAAAGCCGTGGGCTGGAAGCTGTTCTCGGTAAAGGAGAGTTCCTGCCGTACCGGGACGGGATATTTGACGGTGTCCTGATGATGACCGCCATCTGCTTCATGGATGATGTTGACCGGTCCTTTCATGAGGCCTTCCGCGTTCTTAAGGCCGGGGGGATGCTGGTTGTTGCCTTCCTGGAAAAAGACGGGGAGATTGCCCAGCGGGAAGAAGGATCCGGCGGCCGGTTTTTCCGGTATGCCCGGTTTTTTTCTGTCAATGAGGTAACTGCAGCATTGGCCGGAGCAGGTTTTTCCGGTGTTTTCGTTTTGGAAAGACTGCACAGTCTCTGTCTCATGACTGCAACAAAAGAATGAGCCTGCATAGTGGAGACCTCTTAAGGAAATACACAATTGATTGTTGAAAAAAATGTTGTACTTAATCTGTTGACTTCTGTCTGTATTTCGAGAAGGGAGTCATCTGCCGACCTTCGATTTCCGATGAATCCGAAATCTTCATCCAATGATTTGGGAAGAGAAGATTTCCACAGGAAAATTTCAAATCCGTCAAAAAAAGGTGTGATGGATTGACTGATCAGTAGTTGATCGTCCGCATTGCCCGGAGTGTGTCCGGTTCCATCTTGCGGTAGTACGACTTCGGGTGGCCGCAGGACGGACATTTCCAGTCTGCCGGAATGTTTTTGAAATCCGTGCCGGCCTTGATCGGCTGGGCCGCCATGATCTTGCCCTCATAGAGTTCCATCCGGTCCGTGTTGACCAGAATGGTGTTGTTGAATGCCTTCGTCTCTCCGACTGCCGGGTCATAGATATGACCGCACATCGTGCATACGTATTTGTCCATGATTTGTTTCGCCTCGTCTCACTCGCTTATTTTTTCATGTAGAGATGGCCGTAAACGACCTCGCCCTTCCGCTTGGGGTGGCGTTCGCCAAGGTCGCCGATATAATCGACAAACGTTGCCTTGGTACCGTCAACTTCGAGGTCGACTTCGCCAACAGGCCTGTACCCGGGCAGCATGACGTTGATCTTGCCAAAGACATAGATCTCGCCCTTGACAAGCTGGCCGCCGATACGGCGGTTTCCGTTGCCCTTGAGGATGATCTTGCCGCCCTCCATGTGGGTGCCGAGGTGGATGTCGACATCTCCCTCAATGATCATTTCGCCGCCGATCATGAAGCTGGCGACATCGGAGCCTGCGTTGCCCTTCACGCGAAGGACTCCGCCGCTCATGCCTCTCCAGTCTCCACGGTAGGCTGCGCCGAGGTAGTTCCCGGCATTGCCGTTGATGGTGAACTCGCCGCCGGCCAGTGCAAGGCCGCAGAACGAGTGGACATCGCCGTTGACGGTGAGTTTGCCGCCCTTCATCCAGCTGCCCGTGTACATGTCGCAGGCAGAGTTGATGATCATCTCTCCGGCGGTCATCTTGGCGCCGAGGTACTTCATCTTGGTGCAGTCGCCGTTGACAATGATCTTTGTGTCAGCTGCAGTTGCTCCTGCCTCACCGGCAACGGTGAAGTAGTCGCCGATGGTGGAGATCTCCTTTCCCTGGAAAGCGCCGAGTTTTGCAATCTGGTCGGCCTTCTTGCCGGCAAATGCATCAGTATTGACGTTCTCGCATTCAAGGTAGAGTTCCGGCTGCTTTTTTACTGTGAGTGTAACCGTGTTCATCTTTTTCACCTCACGCCTTGGTTGCATCCACGCCTATGATGTGCGGGTGCGGTGCATAGCTTTCGGGGACCGGGTAGTTGTTCTCATTGATGCTGTAGTAGCGGAGGAACTTCTCGCGGATGTCGTGCATGACCTGCTTGTTCTCGTTGACCTTTGCGTCCACCCAGAATGTCTTCTTGTGGCCCATGTCGACGACCTTGCCCTCTTCGACACAGATCCTGCCGTCCTTGAAGAGGTAGGCAACGTTCGCAAATGCCTTCTCTATTGACGGGCCGTCTGACGGGAACTTGTCGGGGTTGATGTTGTAGATGGCGATGTCTGCATTCATGCCGGCTGCGAGGCCGCCGTAGTCCTTCGCAAGACCAAGGCACTTGGCCGGGCCTGCACGGGTCATCTGGGCGAGCTCGTAGAGCGTGATCTCACGGTCGAGGGTAGCGAGGTTGGTTGCACTGATGACCTTGTCGGCTTTCTTGAAGGAGTGGAGCCGCTCGTCACGGCACTTCTTGGACATCAGCCAGGAGTAGACACGCGGGTAGCGGGTGAACGGTCCTGCGTTCGGGTGGTCGGTGGTGATGAAACAGCGCATCGGGTCCTTTGCATAGAGTGCAATCTCAAGACCTACCGCCCACTGGCTGGCGAAGACGGCGTTGTTCGGGTCATAGATGAAGGGGACGATACCCGCTGCGGTCTCAAGTTCAACGTCCACGTTGAACCACTTGAGGTGGTTGAGACCGTGGAGGTGGTGCTCGAACGGACCGTCGGCCGTCATCGTGGTGGTCTCGTCAAGGGTGACGTTACCGGTATCGATGGTGAGGTTCTTCTGCTTGTTGACGTAGTCCATGACTTCCTTTGCACCGGACTCGAAGTCACCCCAGTTGGTTCCCTTGTAGGAGTGGAACTGGAGGTGCGTGGAGTGCAGGACCTGCTCGCGGCCGAACTTGTTGGTTGCCTTGATTCCCTCTGCAAGCTTCAAGGAATCGATCGTGGTCTTGTAGTTGCCGGGGTTGCCGAGGTCGTTCTGGTGGAGGTGCATCGAGTGCGGGAGGCCGAGGTACTCGTTTGCCTCGATCAAGCCCTTGATGATCTCTGCCGGGGTGATCTCGAAGTACGGGACCGGGTCGTGGATGGTGAGACAGTTCAGTCCCCATGCCCATGCTTCCGTGCCACCGGGGTTGACGCACTTGATACCGTATCCCTTGGTCTGGCGGAGAATCCACGATATGTAGGCTGCGGTGTTCTCGACTTCATGGTTCTTGAGGTACTCGAGGATGAACCAGTTGTTGCCGAAGACCGGGAGTGCGGCTTCGTCAATGATGGGGGTGTCGTGGATCTCTTCGTGGACGTGGCGGGCATACAGCGGGGGCATTGCCGCTTCCATGGCAAACGTGAACCCCAGCCGGGCATACTCGTAGCCGGTCTTGAAGACGGTCGGGATTGACTTGCCGCCCTCGATCCTGGTGATGCCGGGCTTCTTGTGGGAGTCGAAATGCTTGTCCTCGGGCCGGTACCAGCGTCCTGCGTTGACCTTGGGGCCTGCTACGTGGGCGTGGACCTCGAGGGCACCTGCCATGACGGTCTTGTCCTTGGCATCGATGACCTTTGCGCCGGATCCGACCTTGTCTACAATCTTGCCGTCCTTGACGGCGATATCCTTCTTGTCTCCCTTAATACCCTGAACCGGGTCAAAGACGTGTCCGTTCTTGATGATGAATTCAGACATTTATTGTCCCCCCTTGGCAAGGAGTTCGTCAACACGGTGGTTGATCTTGGTTAAGAGTTCCTCGTCCGTAAGTACACCCTCAGGTGGATCAACGACCTTCCTGGTCTCGATCGGGACATTGTCCATACGATAGGCACAGCCCCCTACTTCAACACCGACCATGGCGACCGGGAAGTGAATGTCGGAGATCTCGGTCGTGCAGTTGATGTGTGGATCAATGCAGATGGTTGGCTTTCTTGAGCTGCTGATCATGGCATCGACCGGGAAGTGTGCACCGGGATCGGTTGCAATGTAGAAGCAGGCCTCGACTTCGTTGCGGTTGAGGAGGTCGACTGAGGTCGTCTCACCGGTCTGGTGGCGGGCCTGGTCTCTCCTTGATAAGTCAACGGCGTACGGGAACCCGTACTGCCAGCCGAGCACCTGACCGGAACCGGTAACGTTCCAGTGTCCCCGCATGGCCATGATGGCGAATTTCGTGAAGTCGTTCATGTCGCGGGTTAAGTTGATGGCGATATCGATGTTGTGGTTCCTGCCCATGGTGTGGGTGAGACCCATGCCGAAGAAGATGACGCCGAAGCGGGCCTGTTTCAAGTCCTCAACGATCTCGATGATCTTCTCTTTCGGGACACCGCCAACGGTGTCCGGAAGGGCTTCGCCGCGGGCTGCGGTCCTGAAGGCGTTTAAGAGCTCGTAGTCGAATCCCTGCTGGACCTGGATGAACTCGTCAGCGCACTTGGCAGTGTCCGTGTACCGGCAGTCAACGCAGTAGATCTTCCGGCCCTTGTGACCCTTGACGGTGAAGAAACCGCGGGGGAAGATCGAGTACCGGGACATGTGGCGGGGGTGGGCGTGAGCCGGGTTGCAGCCCCAGAAGACAACACGGTCGGCACGGTTCTTGACCTCACCGAGCGTACAGCTCGGGACACCGACATCCTCGATTGCAATGAGGGACGAGCCGTGGCAGACGGTTGCACAGTTGTCGACAATACCGCCGACCTTTTCGGCAATCTCGTGGCCGATGCTCATGGCCTGGCAGCTTGTTGATGCCCAGCCGTACATCAGGGTCTTCCGGGACTTGACGAGCATCTTTGCGGTCCAGTCGATGGCTTCATCGTAGGATACGTTCTTGTAGGTGCCGTCAGCCTGTCGCATCCGGGGGAGCTTGACCCGGCCCGGGAGCTTCTGGTGGTTGAACTTCTCGGCGCCGATGGCGCAGGCATTCTTGACTCCAAGGATGGTCTTGTTGTCATCGGAAACAGTGACGATGAGGTCATCGCACAGGGTGCCGCAGAACGGGCAGATAACATCAGTTACTTCTTTTGGCATTGCTCGTCACTTCCTTATGAGGCCGCAGGCATCCTGCAGTACCTCGACAGCGCCCATGATGCGTTCGTTTGCGGCGATCTCGATATCTACCGGGAATCCCTTGAAACACGGCTCGCCGGTTGAGAATGTATAGGCCGGGACGATCCGGTTCGCCCAGGGTCCCATGGGGATGTGGGCAAGGCCCGGGACAAGGTCTTCGCGGGTCTCGACAGCTTTTACAATAACACTGCCAACCGAGCTCGTGACCTTCACATTCGTGTTCTTCCATACCCCGAGCCGCTTCATATCGTCGGGGTGCATATGCATAATCGTGCAGGCGTCGAAATACTTCTGGGATGTCTTGCCTGCTTCCATGCCAACGCCCTGCTGGATCGTCCGGCATGTGATCATATTGAGGGTAATTTTCTTCTCTGCCATTCCATCTCCTCGCGTTTCAGGTCAGGCCTTGACCGGGATATCCGTTGAGCCTTTCCCGGAGAGACTGATCACATCATACGGGCATGCTTCGACACATACGCCGCATCCTGCACATAGTTCAGCCTTGAAATCGAGGCTGACTGCAACACCATCCTGCACCTGGTAGATCTTCTCCTTGGTGACAGGGTCGAGCGTAAAGAGCTCAAGGGCATTGACCGGGCAGGCAACAACACAGTTGTTGCATCCGGTACATCGTTCCATGTTTACATGTACTGCAAACGCCATGCACATCACACACAAATTTTTAATGAAATTTGCTTAATCCAAGAGTTGATTCAATACAATAATTAAAGATTCTGAATTTTGCCGACGGTAAAACAGAATGGGTTAATGGAGGATCGGTTTTTTTGCATCAGGTTAACATCAGGTTTCGGTTTTTACATGATCTTAACACCGGGGGGGTATTTTCATGTTTCCCGGCTCCCCGTGGTTTCATAACCTGGGAAAAATAATACCATGGCCGTACCCGGATACCCCCCGGCCGGGTTTTTGCCCCGAACGCGCACAAACCGCCCGGAAGATCGTCCTGCCGGAATAACCCCTGCGACAAATACTCTTAGAACCATGATGAGGGTTGTTCAGGAAATATGATCAGTATAGTACCGGAATAATACCGGATTGCCGGAAGTGGGGTAAATCGCTGGAATGTAATCCGGGAAAACATGGGCTGGTCATACTACCCGGATGAGAGATTCAGCATCTCTCCTGATGTTTGGGGGGGTTCCGGACCTGAAAACCCCCAGAAAATAATCTCCTCCCAAAACGCCCCGTTTGCCAATCGGAGCCCGATTTGAAAATCCTGTTTTTTGAGGGTCGCACTTTTTGGCGAATTACACGACACCATTTTTGAGATGCGGCTGCATTATCTCCCGTTTGCTCATATGGGGGTATTTCAGGCTTTAAAATCGGTCAATACAGACCCTTTTGGTTGAAATCGGAGGTGATATTCCGGAGTGGAGATCGCCCGGAGAACCGGTGGGGGGGTGATCCGGGGTTCGATCAGCATAGCCTGCTTTCACCTCACAACAACCCACGGGTTTTTGCGCACACCAATTCCCCTCCCCCGCGTCCTGTTCCTCCCCAATCCTGCACAAACCGCTCCATTTTCACTTCCCGGAATTTATTCATCCAGACCCATCTCCTCCAACCTCCTATATAGATCTGTCAAAGGGCCCCGCGACAACCCCGCGGGGTTCCAGGCAGGTTTACAGGAAAATCCGAAGAGACGGAGTCCTTCTCCGGAAATTCCGAAGGCCCTGCCGGAATCCCGCCATCACAACAAAAGAGGAGGAAACAACAATGGCAGATTTCGTACAGAAAACCGTAGTAAAGACCGCGATCCGCAAGCTCGCGGACCCGATTGCAGATGTGGCGGCGTTCAACACGATCGTCCAGTCGGTCATCACCGACAACCCGTTTGCCTGTGCAGCCTATGAGAGCGCCGGCGTGAACCATGCGCCGGTAGAGAAGACCAAGGAGAACTACGTGGTAAAAGTCTTCTACCAGGACGCTGATGTCAGGAACGTGGGGACCGACTCCTCGAAGTTCAGCACCATTGCCGGGTTCAATGCCGGCGCAACGGCACTCCTCGGAAATACCGGCCTTGCCGCCGCCCACGGGGGCACGGCTGTCCGCGACACCGACAACGAGACCTACTCGGCAACCCTGAAGTGCCGCGATGCAAACGGAGAGCTGTACTTTGTCACGTTCGGCCGCACCACCATGAGCATCACCTCGTACTCGGACGATGCGATCCGGACACGGATCGAGACCTGGGCCGACACGGTCGCAGCTCTTGCCTGAACAACAGAACCCGATCTCTGACGCTCTCGGGATCCCGCCCCGCCGCGGACATATCCCCGGTTGCGATGACAACGTATTACCGGTAAACCGTATCACGCCTCATCGCAAACGCCCCCCGCCCCCAAAGGGGGCAGGGCTGGCGTAAGGGGGGCGATTCCAGATCGTCGGATTTCAGCAGAAAAGATGGGAGGAGGAACTCCTTCGTCCCTCTATCAGGAGGTACATATCATGGAAACCGAGACATTAGGTATTGTCCTTGCGGCTGTCCTTCCCCTCTACCCGGTCCTGTTCGCCATCCACCAGAGGATCGGCCGGTACGACGAGGTAGTGGAGGAGTTCAAACGGCTCAGGGACGAGCACGAACATATCATGGAGGTATCCCATGGGATCTGAACTGCAACCGGTTGCGACCGTGACCGGTTTGTACCGGGGCACGTTTTCCGGTCTCGAACCGCTCACCAAAGACACCCCGCTCACGCAGGACGAGGTCCGGCGCAGCCCGGTCTTCTACGAGCTTGATCTCAATGAGCAACAGGAAGATTTCGACCTGATCATCGATGTGATCTACGACAACCTCTCTCCCCTCCGGCTTTCGGACCTTGAACGGGGCACGGACCTTCCCCGGGGTATCCGGTTCTGGCCGGACTGGTTCGAGATCCCGCACTACCGGGAGATGCGGGACCGTGACGGGAGGCGGGTGTATCCCCGCTCACCGGGTATCCACACCGTCCGGATCCGGACTGCCCGGAGGAGACCCGGAATGGTCCGGGATTTCAGTATCAGAAACGGCGGGTACACAAGCCCGGTCTTCGAGCTCACCATCACGGTGGATGGATGCGATGTTTGAAGACATTGTGCAGACACGGGCCGCCATCTGCGGCTCCGGGATCCTGCTCGCCCTCATTTTTCTCTTTGCGCACCTTCCGGTAATCCTGCTGGCCGTGCCGGTTGCGATCCTCTTTCTTGGCATTGTGGCCGACCCTGAGGAGACACACGCGGTCTGGTACGGCATGCTCTCCACGCTCGGCATCTTCGATCTCTCCGGGCTTACGGATGCCGAACGGCAGAACTTCGCGGTGAAGCGGCATTACTTCTGGTTCGGCGAGGTCGGCATGGCCGCGGTACTGGCCGGGGTGTTTGCGGTCCCGGCCGGGATCTTTCTTATGAGCCGGGCGGAGATCACGCTCGCGTTTCTGGGTGCAGCGGTGGTGTTCCTTCCGCTGTTCGTATTCCTGCCGAAACTGATACGGAAGGCAATGAAGGCCGATGCAGAGATGGTGATCGAAGCGTTCGGGAAGAACGAGCAGGTCAGGAAGGTATTCTGGGCTCTCTTTGCGGCAATGGCCGGCCTCGTGCTGGCCCGGGTCGTGGACCCGGTGACGGCGCAGCAGGTTGTCAGGATGATTGCGGGTATCGGGGTGTAAACAAGGGTGTGTTATAGCATTCCCGTGAAATTTTTTTCTCGTTACATTATTCAGATCAACCGGTGGCATACATGACACGTATTCACAATTAAAAAATACCGGGGAGGTAACAACCGTGCCCATCAAAAAGAATTTTTGTTAAATAAAATTAATAAACTTTTTTTTATTATTCAGTAATATTATTTAATTTGTCTTCCCATACGGATTGAGAATGTCTGGTGTGGATTATTATGAATGATATCGATTGGACCCTGACAGGATTGGAACATTTTCAAAAATGCCAGTATCAAAAGGCAATATCTGCATGTAGAAATGGAATAGTAATTGATCCTCAGAATGAAATTGCCTGGCTCATCATTGGTGATTCTCTTTACAACCTTCACCGGTACCAGGAAGCAATAGACGCCTATGATAATGTATTGCAACTCACCCCGAAAAACGAAAACGCCTGGCTCAATATAGGAAACTCATATTATAACCTTGGGCAACTATCAGATGCTCTTGAGAATGTCAATAAAGCCTTATCCATCAACCCGGTTTTATCACAAGCCTGGCTGAGTAAAGGAAAGATTCTCCGGGATCTTAACCAGTTTGAAGGAGCAATCGGATGCTATGACCGGGCTCTCGAAACAGATCCTGCAATAAAAGGAATTAACAGGATGGATTGTATCCTCTCAATTGGTACATATAAAAAAATTCATCTCTCAAATTTATAATCTCACAGACAAGGATTTCAATCTCATTTTAAAAAAGAACGCTGTGTTATTTCTTCTGAACAGGTTATGATGGCGGGGAGTCACCCGGATGCTGGTCGCTGGTCAGGGTTACCGCGGGAGTGCCTGTCGGCGCTGTCGGCGTTTCACTCACCTGCTTTATGAGGGTGTCGTTGGGTCGTTCGTCGTGCTGGGTGTTGTGGATGGCGACAAACCGGGACATCCGGTTACGAGAACCATACCAATGGAAATCTTTGCACGAAATGGTATGATGGTTTAATAACCCCATAAACAGCGAAATATCTAAAAAAGTGAAATAGCAATAAATTTCCCGCTGGACAGATCATCTCTGATGTTTTTTTCTGAATATTTTATTCATATCGGATTCAAGGATTTCTCCTGGCAGGTTTTTTCTGACAGAGGAAGGGCTATTCAAGAGAGTGCTGATATCAATTGATTTCCTGGGTCCGCGGAGCTTTCTTGGTCTGGCAGGTGCCGGCGTTGTCTCTCCCGGTACAGATTTGCATGAAGGGCCGGGTTTCCATTGGTTTTTCGTAGGTACCGATTCTTCGTTTTCCCTGGTTTTACTTTCAAGATCTTCCATGAACTGCGAGAAAATCCTGTTTACTTCCGTGTGGATCTTCAATTCCAGTGAGCGGTAATCTTCATCGGTGATGGTGGGCATGGAATTACACCTATTTTTTGTAGCAATATAAGTTTTTCCATCTGGTATACCAACTGATATATACCGTAACCGATGAAACAATCCGTAACAATGATTGACCCCATCACCGCGGCACAGGTCCTGGATGATGCAATCCGGATCCAGGTCTGCCAGAAGAGATCCCTGGAAGTGGATTTTCTCCCAAATATGGTCCGGGTCCATTTGCCGCCAAAGAGGGTTTTGGCCGAGTCCTGTTTAGTGCCAATGTCGAAAATGACTGCCATCCTCTCCGAAATGGAGCAAAACCAGCTGATCGGTACCGAACAACGCGGGGGGATGTGGACTACCCCGCTTGGAAACCGGATCATAGCCGGTTGTCTTGCCCGGAAATACCGGAAAGAAGCAAAAGCCCTACTCGGGCCCGTAGTGTTTCAGACACTCGTTCAGCATCTTGTAAAATCTGTTTTACCAGAACAGAAAAAAGGAAAAACCGCTCCGCACATTCAGATATAATTCCAGACACTCCGGACCCTCTCCAGGCGGGTTGTCACCTCCTGCTGCATCTCGTTCCGGATACTGTCAAGAATCTTTGTCCATGGCAGTGTCAGGGTCCAGATCTTCACGGGGCGTCCCTTCTTTTCTGACACGATCTCACGACTCTTAACCCATCCCCGTTTTGCCAGGTACTTTAAGGCAATGCTGACCTCCGGCTGGCGAAGACCGGTTCCGTATTCAATATCATGGGAGCAAGCGCGTGTCCGTTCCGAAAAATACACAAGTATCCTTGCACCGTTTCTCGGTATCCCGATTTTGGTTAAGAGCTGGATGATCTCCTCTTCGTTTTTTGTAAAGATCTGAATGGTTTTCTCGATCAACATATCACATCCGTTTCCGGGCCTTAGTCATACGGTTATTATTATACCCCAAAATGCATTTTCTCCATTGGGGAAAACCCGGCCGTATTACAAGGAATGAAATTATCTTTAATATAAAATAAATATATCGTATGAATGTGTATTTATGCTCAATTTTCATCGAAAAAATATATTGCATGTAACCGTGAGGTTACACGAATTAACCCATTCTATCACTTGAATATATAATAAAAAAATATCGTATAAATTTTAATCACAGGCCGTGCGATTCCAGCCCGCGAAGGGTAAGACCGCCCGTGCTGTGGGAGGAATAAACGATGATGAATGAAGGAGAAGCACCTGCATTTCCGATGATATCGTACACGCGTATGGGACTGCGGTCCCCGACAGATTCCGGCTGAGAATTTGGCCGCTGCCAGACCTCCGGACCCGTGTCCTGTACTATCGTCACCGGGGCTTGCGTTTCTCCCGCGTACAGATGGAAGAACACACAGCCATACCCGTGAGGTGGTAGCATGGAATCCAATCTTCAGCAGGAACAGAAAAGAGAACAAAAGACTCGCCCGCGCCTTGTGCAGAGGCGAACCGGGCTCCGCGGCCTCTCGATTGGTGCCGCTCCCGTACCGGTCCGCACTCTCCGGAAACATACCCTGGATGATCTGAACGAGCGCGATCCCGAGATCCCGTACGTGAAAGCCGAGGCAGCCTGCCGCGATCTTGTCTGTTCCTTAATGGAGCGGCAGGACCGGATGAACGAGGTACTCCTGCAGAGAATCATCGATCTCCAGTACCGCATGGATGATCTTGAAGGGGATTTTTCGGATCTGAAGGAAGAAAACCCTCCCACTTCCGTGGAGGTTTCGGCATGAGCGCCTTCATTGCAGGGGATTGTTGCATCCCGTCTGTTCCTGCGCCTCCCGGGAACAAGGTGGAACACCTGTCCGGCCGGATCAGGAAAAAGATCGTGGGTTTTGAACGGACCATTGCCGGCTTCCGGCAGCGGAGGTTGTCGTGACGGACCGTATCTATTCGAATGATGAGAGGGAAGTCCCGCTCTTCCTTCTCCCGCACGTGATTGCCCGGCAGATCAAAAAGACCGGCGATCGGATCTATCGCATCAGCGTAAAACGGACGCACTGGCACCACTACAATGTCTCGGTCCGGACCAAATCCCTGCCTCAGGAACTCCTCCCGGGCAGGTGTAGTGTCCTCTCCCCAGGCATACCGGGTCCCGGAAGCCGCGGGACCGTGACCAGTGCTGAAGGGGGCTCTTCTTCATGACACACGGACGCCCGCCCAACCAGGCTATCGGGGAGGCGCTTGCGATTGCGGGAAGGCAGGGCCGGGTGTGTAAAAACACCCGAGGTCGCGGGCTCCTGTACGACTTCACCCTCCACCTTTCTCTCATCACCATCTGCGTGCAGGTCAAGCGGATCCGGCCCACTCACGGTGATATGGACCTGATCCTTTCCGCCTGCCGTCGCGAGATTGTGCGGATCCGCCGGGTCCCGGAAACGGCCGTTTTCATCCGGGAGCTCTGGGTCCGGTCTTCGGCCGGGAACTGGCAGTACTTCCTCGTGCTTGACGACCGCGTGGTGGAGATAGCACAAGAAGCCATACCGGAGAGATCTGCGCGCAACCGGCATATCGGGGAGGATGCGCCCGGACCGGACCGTTCGTCAGTACAAGGGGAATCATCAGGCCCGGAAGCGCAGTACTTCTGCCCGTTTATGGGCCTGCCGAAGTGACTCCCATCCATCCCCTTTTTTTGGAGTCGTATGGACCTGCAAATCCCCTGCAAATAAAATCCTCTTAAAATGCCCCGTTTTCCAATCGGAGCCCGATCTGAAGATCCGGATTTTTGAGGGTCGCACATTTTGGCGAATTACACAACACCATTTTTGAGATGAGGTTGCATTGTCCCCCGTTTGCTCATCCAGGGGTTTTTAAGGCTTTAAAACCGGTCAATACAGACCCTTTTGGTTGAAAACGGAGGTGATATTCCGGAGTGGAGCTCGCCCGGAGAACCGGTGGGGGGTTGATCCGGGGGTCCGGTATAGCGGGGAGGGGAGATTCAGATCCGGCCCGACCGGTCAAATCCTCCCATGTAATTACAGCCCACTACCCAGCGTCATTACGGATCAAATCGGTGAATGCCCGGCGCTCTCCGGCCACCCGGCTCCGGATCCCGGGGCAGGATCAGGCTCGTACCGTTATTGGCTCTGCCGGGGTGGGATCGACCATGATGCCGCTATCGTTCTCAATCCTGATCTCGGACTGGCAGACCATGGCGCCCATGCAGGCCCCTGTGGCCAGGAGAGCAAAGGGTATCAGGCAGTACTCCGGCCAGACAACGATTTCCTGGAGGGCGAGAAACGCCACGAGAACGGAGCCATGCTGGAGGTGGAACCGGCGGATCCGCATGTCACTGGTGTTGCATGGGCGTATCGTTCCATGGATGCCGGTTTTTGTGAAAGGATAGAGGAACTGGATTCCTTTTCGTACGCAGATATCTCCGGCAAGGTGGAAGACCATTCCCATCAGGAGCCCGCAGAGGAAATCCATTGCAACAGAACGCGGAATAATGTCCCCGCAAAGGATGCATACCGCACCGACAATCCCTGCAAGGACTCCCCAGTAGAACAGGGCCCCGTGGAGCGAATGGGTCAGTCGTTTGTCATCCGGTGCGATCCGGATCTTCCACACTGCAAGGTAAATCCTGCACAGAAACGGCGCACATACCCATCTCCCTACCTGGATGAGATACCATGCTATGGTCAGGGGACGGGTTTTTTTCGGCCGTTTCATGTGGATATCCGGCAGGACTGCCCCGAGGCCGACTCCTGTCAGTATCACAAGTACCCGGGCAGGATCAAATCCCACGACTGCGCTGGAGATGATGAGGCCGCAGATCAGGGCAAGCCCGAGATGGTGGCGTGTGATCATACCTGCAGTTTTTTTAACCGTGCCGGATGATTCAGGCTGCTATAGCCTGTTCTGTTGAGAATTTCCGGGCGTTCTTCTTTTTCGTGAGCCAGATTACCTGTCCTCCGTCAAACGTGAAGGCATTCATCAGGAGGAGCTTTACGTGGGGTGGGACGGCCGAGGTATCGGCGGCCTGGGGGGTGAGCAGGTATTTTTTTGTCCTGAATCCCTGGCTTTTCGGCAGGAGGTCGAGGGCATTGATTACATCCTCGCCGGGTGACTTTTCAAAGGAGACGGCAATGAATGCGAGCTCCTCGCCAGCCCATTTGCTCCGGGAAACCCGGTAAAAATAACCGGTGCTGGAAGGAGCGCCAACCGGCATGATACTCCATCCGTCACTGGTGGAAAAAATCCTGCGAATGTCTCTTTCCGCAAACAGTTCCATAACATCTTTTGCTGAGCCCATAATTATCGCATTGCTGTTGCGCGTCCAACCATATAAGTTTTAAGAATTTAATTAATATTTACAAAAAGTTTAATGTAAAAAGTTGATAACACTCCTCCAATTGATAACCCCTGGATGGGGCGGTCCATCCGCCTCAAAAACACCTGCATCCGAAAAATCCGGCCCACTTAAAAGCTCTGCCCGTGGCCGGTCATTTCGGATTCTCAAGAGGAAGAGATCATATGGACAACCACAACCACAGCCATGGAACTCATAAGGAATATTCGCTCTACGAACTCAATGCCCGCATGGACGCCTGCCGGGTTGATCCCCGTGTAAAGGACTACCTGTCCCGGTGTATCGCGTTTCATACCTTTCCGGCTCCCGGCCTTCTCATCGGTGCCTTCATGGTCGATTATGCCCTCGAACTGCTGGGAGCTGTTCCTGGCACTGACGAAAAACTGTATGCCGTTTGCGAAACACAGAAGTGTGCCCCCGATGCCCTTCAGGTGATCGCACACTGCACGTACGGGAATAACCGGTTGCGGATCGTTGATATCGGCAAGTTTGCTCTGACGATCAACCGTGCTTCGGATCAGGATGTGGCCGAGGGGGTCCGGGTGTACGTAGACCCCCGGAAACTCTCCCGGTTCTCCATCATCCATACCTGGTTTACGAACAGCCCCGATTTTGACAAGAAGACGATGACAAATCCCCTGTCTGATGAGATTTTTTCCGCCGGACGGGAGATCCTTTCCTATGAACGGGTCCGAATAAAGGTTGAAGGGAAAAAAGCCTGGAAGTCCGTTACGTGCCCGAAGTGCGGCGAGATGGTACCGGATTACTCCCTGCGATCTGACGGCCTGTGCGCTGCCTGCGGTGCTGCGGGATATTACGAGACAATCTCTTAAAAAAAACTGATGTAATAATTTTTTATTGGAGATTGTAGCGGAAAGGACGGGAAAACATATCCGGTCCAGGCCGGGGCGTCAATTGCCCATTGGAAACCAGCCGTATTCTGGTACGTTACCGGGCCAAGGTAACCCCCTCATACGGAAGAAGATGAAGGGACCGGTGCCTGACTAATTGCGGGGAAGTGATTGGGAACCTGTCCCTGGTTGCCAGAGTTTTAATATTTAGATTTACTTTAATAGAAAATTAAACAAAAATGGTTAAATAACTACAACGTTGATGGGTAATTAATAACATCATATCGCTGCTTTTAGGAGACCTTTCATGGAAGAGAACCTGCACAAGACACGGGATCGCATTATTATTTTCACCGGTATCTGCCTCATCGTCATCATTGCATTATTCCTGAGTGGATGGGCTTCCATGCCTGGCACTGCAACAGGTGTTACTGCAAAAAGCCAGCAATTGTCTGCCGGGGATGTCATCATCCCCGTGGACTCCCCGACTTCCATCACCTATTCAAACAGCATGAAGAAAGACAGCAGTCCGCCTACGGTCTACGAACACCTGGTGGACAAGGATCTGAACGGGAAATTCACTCCTGCTCTTGCAGAGAGTTGGGAGGCCTCCGCTGATGCAAGGACCTGGACATTCCACCTGGCAAATGCGACCTGGAATGATGGTGTCCCGTTCACGTGTTCCGATGTGAAATTTACCAAAGAGTACATGAAAAACAACAATCTCACCCTGGCATTCGTCCTGAACGATGTTGAGACCATTGACTGCCCGGATCCCCACACGGCAGTCTTCACGCTGAAAACCTCTTACTCCGGTTTCCTCGACCAGATCTCACACACGCCGGGTATTACGTTTGCTCCCCGGCATTTCTGGGAAAATATCACTGACCCGCAGACCTACAGGGATACAAAATTTATCGGAACGGGACCGTTCGTCTTTGTCAAGGCTGAACCGGGGTATGTCCAGCTGAAGAGAAATGACGCATATCACGGGACGGTTCCTAAGGTAACGGGTGTCGTTCTTAAGCTGATCACCAACCCGGACAGCCAGGTTCTGGCCCTGAAGAACGGGGAAATCGACGTGGTTTCCGGCATCAGCCCGGCTGTTGCACAAAACCTGCAGCAGGAGAAAAATATCAGTATCTACACCATCCGCAACTCGGCTACGTACGAGATTGCGTTCAACCTGAACCAGTACCCCGCCAACATATCGGGATTCCGGAAGGCGATGAGCCATGCCGTGGACCGGGATACGATCAGTTCTCTCATCGGCACCGGCAGCCCCACGAATACGACATTCCTGATACCGGACCTTGCAGGGGATTACGTAAATCCTGCTGATGTCGGGATGTACGATTACGACCTGGTAAAGGCACAGGAGATGCTTGCGGCGGCCGGGTTCACAAAGGACCGTGACGGGAAACTTCTTGGACCGGATAAAAAACCAATCACGATTACGATCCCCACCGGTGGCGAAGGGGGCAGCGGCAAACAGAACACGGGTGTCAATTCCGGGAGTGGCACCACCCAGAAACTGGTAACCGTGCTGAAAAATGACTGGGCAAAACTGGGAATAACCGTAAGCACCGTCACCTATGACGACAAGACCCGGTACCGCTCCGCAGTGAATGCCAACCCGGTCTTCATCGATTCTTTCCCGGTCCAGCTGCACGACAATGCCAACGCCCTCATCGATTTCGCCGTGACACCCATGCAGGAGACGAATTATTACAATTACAATAATCCCGAATATAACCGCCTCGTCAGCCAGATGAAGAACACGTCCGACCAGGGTGTGATAAAGACACTCGGGTACCGGATGCAGGATCTCCTTGCACAGGATATTCCCACGGTCCCGGTCTGCACAACGGACACGATCGTTGCCTACCGGAACGACCGGTTTACCGGCTGGGATATCGGCCCGGGGTATTACAGTATTCTCAACCCCGACGTACTTGAAAGTCTGACCCCGGTCAAGGCATCGTAACGTTTCAAGACTGTGGAGAGCATGCGTTCCTTTTTTCCCCCCGGTGTGAAATCCCGGTTGCTTAAAAGAATCCGTATCTCCGCCATCCTCATCCTAAGATTTTTCCGGGCAGATACCCGTTCTGGAAACCGCGGTCGGGTTTTTTTGGTGAATGGAGTATGATCAGCGGCCAGTATCTCGTGAAGCGGCTCTGTTTCAGCGGGCTGTCGTTTCTTGTCTGCGTAACCCTCACCTTCTTTCTCCTGCACCTGATGCCCGGGGACTACATCACCAATTACCTGCTCTGGCTCACCAACAAAGTGCCAAAAGAAGCTGTCGAACAGTTCTACCAGCAGTTCGGGCTCAATCTTCCCCTCTCTGACCAATACGTCCTCTATATCCTCAACATCCTCCACGGGCAGTGGGGCTACTCCTATGCGTACGGCCTGCCGGTCTTTCCCCTGATCCTGGAGAAACTCAGCTGGTCGCTCGTCCTCCTCCTTCCCGCAACGGTTCTCGGGATCCTTATCGGTACGGCGATGGGTGCATGGTCGGGATGGAAATCCGGCAGCCGGAAGGATCTCGCGCTCTTCAATCTCATGATTGTGATCCGCGCAATCCCCGAGTTCTGGTGGGCGATCATGGCAGTCATGGTCTTCTCCTTTTACCTCCAGTGGTTTCCGCTCGGGGGATACAGCAGTATTGGCATACTGTCAACCGGCCTCAGTGTTCCGGACTTACTGTACCATGCAATCCTGCCCATCGCGCTTATGACCCTTTTTATCGCCACCGGGAATTACTACGTGATGCGCAACTCGATGATCGCGGTCATCGGGGATGATTATATCACGACTGCCCGGGCCAAAGGGCTGGACGAGCGTGCAATCCTCTGGCGGCATGCGCTGAAAAATGCACTCCTTCCGATGATAACTATTGCATCATTCCAGTGTGCGGCGATCATCACGGGAAACATATTCATTGAAACGGTTTTTTCCTGGCCGGGGATTGGCTTCATGACCACCGAAGCCCTGCGGATGCGGGATTTGCCGTTACTTGAGGGGATATTTCTCCTGGATGCCCTGTTTACCATCGGCGCAATGCTGCTGGCTGACATCCTCGTCTCCATGATCGATCCGCGGATCAGGATGGGGAACGATGAATAGGAAGATCCTTTTCTGGGGGAGTATTGTTGTCCTTTTCATCTACATCGGGATCGCACTTGCCGCCCCGCTGATTGCCCCCTTCGGCCCCACGGAAATTACCGGAAAACCCCTCCAGCCCCCGGGTGGCGGGCACCTGTTTGGAACCAATGACGTGGGCCAGGATATCTTTGCCCAGCTGGTATACGGCGCCCGCATTACCCTGCTCTTCGGGTTCTGTGCTGCCCTGTTGTCAGTACTTATCAGCACCAGCATTGGAATTATCCTCGGGTATTACGGTGGCTTTGTTGATGAGATTGCATCGCGGGTGATCGATATCTTAATGCCCATCCCCATCTTCCCCCTGCTCATTGTTCTGACCACATTTTTCAACACGGGAATCGTGCAGGTCAGCATTTTAATGGGTATCCTTGGGAGTCTCCATGGCATCCGGGTCATCCGCGCCCCGGCGCTCTCGCTTGCAAAGACACCGTTTATTGAGGGAGCGCGTGCCATCGGGTCATCGGATCTCCGGATTATGTCCCACCATCTCCTTCCCAACCTGATGCCGGTCGTGACGGCCAAATTTGTCTCCTCATCGCAGCATTTTCTCGTGATGGGCGTGGGACTGAGCTTTATCGGGCTCTGGGATACCATGACGGTGGACTGGGGTTCGATGATCCAGAATGCCTATACCTTCGGGGCACTTTCCCTGGGTCTCTGGTGGTGGATACTCCCGCCCGGTATCGCGGTTGTTGGTATCTCCCTTGCCCTTGCCCTGGCCGGCTACAGCATGGAAGAGTCCTTCAACCCCCGGCTTGAGGTGAACCGGATATGAGCCACAGGATTTCATCCGGAGGCGGTTTTGATTCATGACCCTGCTTGAGATTTCCGACCTGTCCGTACGGTTCGAGACCCGGTCCGGTGTCGTACCGGTGATCGATACTATCAGCCTGGGTCTTGATACCGGCGAGAGAACTGCCATTATCGGGGAATCGGGATGTGGTAAGACCGTTCTCGGGATGTCGGTGATGCGGCTTCTGCCGCCCAATGCCCGGGTTTGCGGGTCCATACGGTATGCTGGACGAGATCTTCTGCAGGTATCCGAACCGGAAATGCAGCATATCCGGGGAAAAAACATTGCCCTGGTCTCCCAGAATTCCTCCTCCTCCCTCAACCCGGTTGTTGCGGTTGGCGACCAGATCGAAGAATCCCTCGCTCTTCACGGCTGTTGTACAAAGGAACAATACCCCCGGGAGATCGCCTCCCTGCTGGAGGATCTCGGGTTCGAACATCCCGAAAAGGATATGCAGAAATACCCGCACCAGTTTTCCGGGGGTATGCGGGAACGGGTCATGATCGCGATGGCTCTTGCCTGCAACCCGGATCTCATTATTGCTGATGAGCCTACTTCAGGCCTTGATCCGATTGTAAAAGCACAAATCCTCGTTCTCCTGAAAAAAGTGCTCAGCAAACGGACCCTCCTCCTGATCACCCATGACCTGGGAACGGCGTGGGCTCTCGCCTCCTGGACTGCAGTCCTGTACGCGGGAGAGATCGTGGAATACGGTCCTACCCGCGAGGTATTTGCCCTGCCCCTGCACCCGTATACCCAGGGCCTTATTGCATCCCTGCCCTCGGCAGGGTTCCACCCGATCCCCGGCATGAGCCCGCCTCCAGGAGCGTTTCCGCCCGGCTGCCGTTTTTACCCGCGGTGCTGCTGTGCAACGGATCGGTGCAAAACCGATCATCCCCCTATGAAAACTGCCAGGAAAGGCCGGCTGGTCAGGTGTTTCCGGTATGATTGAGCTGGAACAGGTTTCCAAGTCTTACACGTCCGGTTTCCTCCACAGGAAACCGGCATCTGTTCTGAGCAACGTCTCTTTCACCATCAAAAAAGGCGAAACGCTGGGACTTGTCGGGGAGAGTGGCAGCGGAAAGTCCACGCTTGGCCGGATCATGATCCGGCTTGCGGAACCAAGCGCCGGCCGGGTCCTGTTCGAAGGATCAGATCTCTTTGCGCTCAGAAAATCCGCCCTGCGGCAGCTCCGGCCCCGGATGCAGATCGTGTTCCAGGATCCCGATACTGCGCTTGACCCGAGGTTGAGCATTGGTGTGTCCGTTGCCGAACCGCTTGAGATCTGGCAGCGGGCCGGCCGGCATGAGATGACCGACCGGGTCGCCGGGCTCTTTGCAATGGTCGGCCTTCAACCGGAACTTGCCGGCCGTCGTCCCTTCGAACTCTCCGGTGGCCAGAAGCAGCGGGCTGCCCTTGCCCGCGCCCTTGCCCTGGAACCGGAATTTCTTGTCCTGGACGAGCCTACCTCGGCGCTCGATCTCTCGGTCCAGGCGCAGATCTTAAGTCTCATCCAGGTGATCAGGCAGAGAATGAACCTCACCATTCTCTTCATCTCCCATGACCTGCAGCTCATCGGCCAGATGAGCGACAGGGTGGTTGTGCTTCACCAGGGGCGGGTGGTGGAATCCGGAACAACCCAGGATGTCCTGAGCCGCCCGCAGAATTCCTATACTGCCCGGCTCGTGGACGCTGCACGGGAGAGCGATGCCTGGTTCGGGAAGCCGGCACAGCCTGAATGAACGCAGTCCTTTTTGAAACCCTGTCCGCAATCGGATAATCCATGTTTTATCTGTCAGGGGGATTCGTGGATCTCTTTGGATAATTAATTTAAAACTATTAACAAATGGATCTTGTTAAATACTTTAATTTAAAAAATATGTGAACGGCATGGCAGAACAGGTTTGCAGCCGGGAGGCTGCCGCTCGTGCTCCGTCATGACACGCCTCATGAGTAATGAGCAAGAGGAATACACTATGCAATATCTGAATCGACAAACGAGAAAAAATCGCGAAGATGCAATGTCACCGGTGGTCGGTGTAATGCTGATGCTAGTTGTTACCATCATCGTTGCAGCCGTTGTTTCCGGATTCGCGGGAGGGTTGCTTGGAGGTGCATCCAAGGCCCCGACCCTTGCGATGGATATCCGAATCGTAAACACCGGCAGTTGGATTGGTAGTGGTTTCTATGGAGCGGTAACCGGGTCCAGCGATGCGATCGCGACCAGTAAGGTCAAGATCGTAACTGCATGGACAACGACCCGCAGGACGGATGGAACCTCCATTCACGGTGGCAACACCTCCATTGGCGGTGTAAACAATGTATACTGTTTTGTGGGAATGAAGACCAATAGCCCGGTTTACAGCACTGCTCCTTATGGCATCGGTGCCGGTGTTCTGAACCAAAGTGTGCAGGACGCGACCAATTATCACAATAAACCCTACCAGTATTTTGGAAACTATTCCCTCATACAGGGGACCTCGCTCCTGGCAATCCCGTATGGTACTACCAGCGGCCAGGCAATAGGCGGTAATCCCGGTCAAAGCGACACCAGCGGGTACGGTGTTACAACGCCGTACACCTATACTACTGGTGGAAATTATGCCGACGGCCAGATTGATGCTACCCAGGCAGTACTCGGTACCGGATGGGAGAACCTGCAGCCCGGGGACATAGTAACCGTGAAGGCTATTTACATACCGACTGGACAGACGCTCCTATCGAAGACCGTGTCGGTACAGGGGGGATAAAACCATGAAATCATTCAATAACACGAGTGCAGTCTCACCGGTTGTCGGCGTGATGCTGATGCTGGTCGTGACGATCATCATCGCGGCAGTTGTCTCCGCTTTTGCCGGAGGTTCCGTCTCATCGCAAACCAAACCCTACCAGGCAACGATCCAGGGCACATTCAGCGTATCCCAGGGGATGCAGATTATCCATGCCGGTGGCGACTCACTGCCGACCAGCCAGCTTGTCTTCAGTATATATGACGGACCTACTTTTGGGACCGGTCTCAAAGAACAGACCACCCAGCTCCTCAATATGTCGAGTATTACTGACGCCAATCTCAATCCGGTAAAGTTTGCTGGAGGGGGGTACAATATAACGGCATTCAAGGCGGGTGACACCCTCTACATCAGTCCGCTGAATTCGCGTTGTGACAACCTGCAGCCGATAAATTGCCCTCAACCCTATACCATTGGTTCAGATGGATGGTCGTACAGCGGCACAAGATACATGTGGAACCTGTGCGCCCGGAACCAGAACAGTGTTGGGAAGACCTTCACGCTCGTGGTAAGTGACACCCAAGGAAGAACAATTTCAAGTTCCGACGTGATGATTACGGGATAATGGGGGGCATGACGAAGGATTAGTCACCATCGCTTTAAGATGCGGGAAACCAATAACCGTCAGCAAAACGCCTGTTTTTGCGTCGGTTCCGTTCCCGTCAGGCCCTTTTTTCCTTTTTACCATGTATGTTGCAGGAGCCGTTGACATATGAAAAGCCGGCACGGGTACAATGACAATATGCGCTATTATCAGGATTCTGAACGGCTATGACTGAAACATCTGATCCCCTCTGGAATAACGGAGAAGATGCCCGGCAGTATGACGAATTCACCCGGATGATATTTGCCGCCATCTATCCTGTCATCGCCGACCAGGTTCTCGAACGGACCGGGATCACAACCGGCACCTGCCTCGATCTCGGTTCGGGGCCGGCCCCGCTGGCCCTTGCCCTTGCACTGCTCTCGGATCTCCGGGTGACCGCGCTTGACTGTTCGCCGGAGATGTTTGTGCTTGCCATAAAGAATATCCGAAAAAATCATCTGGAAGACCGGGTCATCCCGGTTCTCGGGGATGTCCATGCAATCCCGGCAGCCGATGCCACGTTCGATCTCGTGGTAAGCCGGGGGTCGTACCATTCCTGGGCCTCTCTTCCTGAAGCGTTTCTTGAAATCCTCCGGGTTCTCAAGCAGGGCGGCATGGCCTATATTGGCGGGGGATATGGCAGCGCCCGGATCCGCAATGAAGTGCTCTCCGCAATGAAGACCCGAAGGATCGCAGGTGATCCGGATTGCCCTGCATGGACACGATTCCGCAGGGTGGCTCCCGAAGAGATTGCCGGGTCCGCTGAATCTGCAGGCATCCGCAATTACCGGATCATCAGCGATGATTCCGGGCTCTGGGTGGTTTTCCGGAAAATGTAGTGGCCAATAAACCGGGATACTCCGGACCAAAAACAAGGCCATTCACCCTGCAACCGGAATCACGGCACCGTATCCTCACGGTGCACCAGGTAACAGCTGTACGGGGATCCCCCTCTTTTTTCCTCTCCCAAAGAACATGAATCTCAACCGGCCCGGATCCCAATCGCGGTTATCTTACGTATCACGGTAACTTCCGGGGAGGCCTCGAACTGGAGATCGATGATATTTGGTGTGCCATTCTGCACGATCACGTTCGTGCATTGCCTGCTTACGTCAAATCCCTTGCTGTCCGTATAATTCCACAGGGCGGCCCGGAATCCCGCGGGGGTCCCGCTGCGGGCAGATATGCGGATATTCGTTACTTTGGCAAATTGCCGGGACTGCATAGAACTGTTCAGCGCCAGCGTCCCGATCCCGTTCCCGCTGGCAGAGGAGTGGCCGGGATCTGCAGTAACATTCACTGCCATGACAACCATGCCGGAACATCTGGCCGGGTCCGCACCGGAGTGGACCGGCTCAAAACCGATGAGCGAACCTGCAAGGTCGAACGGGATGCTGTTCATATCCGCGTATTCAAGCGGAGTTGTTATGGATCCTTTGGTCACGTTGATGTACCCGTATGACCAGTCATATCCCTGGTCCTGCCAGAAGTTCCCCACCGGCCGGTAGGAATAATTTGCCAGCCGGAACAGAGCGGTCTCTGTCGTTCCCCCTGCATACGTAATCCCTACCTCCATGTATCCGTCATCTTCTGTCAGGGCTCTGAGAGTGCCTCCGGATTTCAGGGAATTAACCACAGTATCCCCTCCCCCGAGAGGCATATGCACGGAGAGTTTCATATCCCGCTTCATGGAAGCTGCGGCATCAACATCGGAAGAAAAGCGCGCAAACGATTCCTCCACTCCCTGCAGGTGTACCATCTCGGCCTGCTCTTTCATGGAGGGGATGACGATGGCATTCCATGCGGAAAAAGCCGTAACAATCACTGCGAGGATGAGCATTGCAGCAACGACCGGCGCAACAGCCTCGTCCCTCATATCCGCACCTTTCCGGAAAATACCTGCGACGCCGGAGTGACAAGGCTCACCGTTTCAGTGCCCGCAAGCCCTGCGGGGAAATCCTTTGAGAGGTCGATCGTGATATTGCTCCCGAGATCGAACACCTCTTTTGCCGGAACGAGATGGAATTCCGCATCTTTGCGGGAATACTTTTTCCGGTTACGGTCATCCCCGATGACAATCGTGATCTCTTCAGCGTTAATCCAGTCTCCCCCTTTATGCCAGAGGATGACGTGATTTGTATCGTTTGTGATCAGCAGGGTAACGCCCGGGTCGTGAGCTGAAGGAAGACTGTTCCCGACAACCGACATAAAAACCGCAATGAGCATGATAACAAGTCCGATCATCAGCATCTCCCCTATGACTGCTGATACCCCGTTTTCCGTATCGGATTTCTGGTTCATTCCGGCGCACCTTCTCTGATGATAACTGCAGGGCCTGTTGATTGGAATACCGGGCCGTTATCCCCCTGGTGATAACGGGGCCGGGACGGGCCAAACCAAGTCCCCTCTTGTATCACGGATTTGCGTATCCCCCACGGGGCTCCGGTACACCCGTGTGCAGTATTATTGTTCCATTCTGGAACCGGCAACCGGTACAGCCTCAATACCGTGGTAGTGATCGTGTTCAGTTTGGTAAATTAAAGTGTTAAATTAATAAGTATTGTTAAACATAATTATTAAATAAATTATGCCAAAACCCGGTTTGAATGCCAGTCCCATGATTTGATAAAAAACCCGTACCGGGCGGGACGCAAAGACTCGAACAACAGGAATGTGACGGAATGAAACAAAACGAGCAGGGCGTATCCCCGGTTGTGGGTGTGATGCTGATGCTTGCAGTCACCATCATGATCGCAGCAATCGTCAGTGCAACCGCCGGGGGACTCTCCGGCACCCAGAAAAAAGCCCCAGATGCAATCCTTGATGTTACTATCTTTTCCTCAAAGGACTATGGCGGGTATAATGTCTCTTCCCTCATGATCCGGCACATCAGCGGGAACGTGCTCCCGACCAGGGATATCCGGCTTGTCATGTATTACCGGAATCCCGTAACCGGAACGTTAAACAAAGGCGATCTTATCGGACAGCAGGCAGTACCGGGGGACGCTGCATGGACTACCCGGACGGTTACCTACACGGCAGACCAGTATTGCGGAGTCCTCTTCATCAACGATGCCAACCGGTTCGGGACAAAAAATAACCCGGTAAGAGATTCCGCTACCGGCAATGACAACTGGTTTGGCAATCCCCTTGCAACCTTCGCTCCCGGGGATATTCTCGTAACCCCCGCACAATTCTGCGGTCCGGACCATTCCCACAATACCGGCATGGAGTACCTGTTCCCGGGAGTAAATTTCCAGAACGCTGATAAGGAATTTCCTGCAGGCTCAACGGTAACGGTGAAGATCATCCACAACCCGAGCGGCCAGGTCATCTTTGATAAGGACGTGATAATCCTTTGAACACTGCAGGTGGCAGGGAAGCGGCAGTTTCCCCGGTCGTGGGTGTGATGCTGATGCTTGCAGTTACCGTCATGATCGCAGCACTTGTCAGCGCGTTTGCGGGAGGATTCAGTGAATCTCCCGACAAGACTCCCCAGAGTACGATCAAGGTCAGGGCCAGTCTTTACGATAACCGGACCTACTTCGATCACGCCGGTGGGGATCCGTTCTCCCTGAACACCATACGGGTGGCGCTCCAGGCCGGGGAAAACAAGACAACGCTGCGTAAAACCGATACCAACGGAATCGTCGTCAATTTTACCCAGGTCGGAAGCACGGAGACAACCATCAGGCCGGGAGATACATTCTACATCGAATCCGAAACACCGGATAATATTCTTCACGAGAATAACGGTATCAGGTTCGGAAATACCCTCTTTCTGAAAAACCAGGAAGTCACCTGGATGATCATCGATACCCGTACCAGCAAAACGATCGCCATCGGATCGGTTTACCTCTGACCTGTCTCCCTTTTGATCTTTCCTGGGATTCCGGTCCCCGTCCCATGAATTTTTCTTCCCTGGAACGATCCGGTGTTACTTCCGGAGTCATGACCCATCAGGGATGATGGTCTCTACCCGGATATGCATTAAACCCATCATACCTGTGGATTATTCTCCTGCTGGATTACATGAGGAATACGAACAGCGCGAGCGCTGCTGCCAGCAGCACGATACTGTGCTTGAAGCCGGCAAGCACGCTGTTGGAACTGAACTGGCCGGCCATGATCCCGGAAAATGTGGCAAGAATGATCCCGATCCGGAACATCTCGGTCAGGTTCCCGGCAGAGTCAAGGGAGATGCTTAAATTATGTCCCTTGAAACTTGAAAGGAACGGGACGTTCAGCTGGTATGCTGTATAGAGATAGATCCCGAACGAGAGGTAGATGATCATCACGTACACGATGGTTGTATTCGCCCGCTCTGACTTGAGCCTCAGGTAATGCTCCAAATCGGTGATCGCAATGATGAAGATCTGCCGGAGGTTGGTCGTGATCTCGCTTGCCCGGACAAGGAGGGAGATCGCCCGCTTGACCGAGACAAGACCGATTCTGGCTTCCATCCGGACAAGTGCCGTATTGACGTAGGCCCCTGCCTCGATATCCCGGGATGCCACGGAAAGTTCGGAACTGAGCACCCCAAGTCTTGCTCCCGATATCCGGTGAATGGCTTCCTGGAGGGTGATGCCGATATCCTTCATATCCGAGAGCTCCCGGAGGAACTCCGGGAGATGTGCCTCAACATTCCTGACATACCAGCGCCGTCCTTCGTATGCGATGACGACCGGCACCATGAACCCGATGATAAGGACACAGAGGAATGCCTCGAATCCGTTGTGGGGAAAGAGCGATTTCATCCACCCGGTATACCACAACCCCGCCATGATGCCTGCAACAATCGTTGCCGCGATCAGGCTGTAATCATAATTGGTGATATATGTCCTCAGCGGATTGCGAAGACTTGCTTTCAGGAGGTTCATCCGTTTTCGGGATTCGATCCGCTTAAAAAATACCTGGTCCCGGGCAGCCTCTTCCGCGGAGGGAGGGACATCCTCGGAGGGAATGCCAGACCCGAAATCCTGTTCAATTACTTCCCTCCTGCTGACATCCATGTTCTCCGGGGGGAGCATGATGGAGAGGATCCAGACCATGACGATGGCCCCAACCGGGATGATGACGTACATTAAAGGGAGGATCCAGTTCATTCCCTGGGAGTTGGTCATACCCTGCGCAACGATCATGATGATGAGTGCAATCGGCCCGGCAACGAATGCAGAGACGTATACCTCAGCCATGATCTCGATGGTCTTGAGGACAAGTTCCAGTTCCTGTTTTGCCTGTTCCCGGTAATACTCGGTTTTTGCCCCAAGGTACGAGGAGATGTCTCCCCCGCTGTCAAAGACGATCCCAAGGTCGTTGAGGAAATCCCTCAGGTTGGCTGAAGGAGTTGTGTTCTGGAGGTTCCGCATAGCGGTGATCATATCATCCCCGAACAGCTCAACGTCACGGACAACCATGCCGAACTCGTTTGAGACTTCCCCGAACATATCCCCCTCCCGGTAAATTCTCCGCATGATCTCAAATGGCGGCATTGTTGTCGAAAGTGCCTGCATGTAGGAGATCGCATACGGGAGATCCAGATCGATCCGGCTCTTTCTCCCCCGTGCAAGGATGACCGGGTAATACATATGAAAAATATAGACTCCCGGGACAACAACCCCGAATGCAAGGATCCAGAAGACCATCATGGAGGTTGTAATCCCGAAAAGATCCAACTCATAGCCGGTGAACGCAAAAACCAGAAAAAGGGCGATGAAAAACCCCGTGGTTGCTGCAACATTAAGGCGGACGGTCCTGAGATAATCCTCAGCCGATACCGGCATATGGGCAGACCGGAGTGCGCCCCGGAGATGGGTGCCGTGCAGCAGGATCTCAAGCCCGGTCACTTTTTTCTCTGCCAGCCGCAGGGATTCCGGCAGTTGCATGATCAGGCCCCGAGATCGTGGATGGCGTTGGCCAGGTCGGTAATCGAAGGCGGTTCAACCTCCAGGGCCCACCGGAAAAACTCCTCGCGTTTTTGTATCTGGTGCGCAAGATCTTCCTCACTCCACCCGTTATGAAATGCTATCTCCGCGAGAACCCGGGATTTTTCCGTAGTCCTGCGGAAGGTATCGCTCTGGATATCCCATTCAAACAGGAGCCGTGGATGGATCTCTCCCTCTTTGTCCACTTCGATCTCGTGGATGGACATATTCCTCCGGATTCTCGTGTTGCCGATCGTATAAATCGACTGGACGATCACGAGGTCCAGGGCCTGGAACATGACCGCCGGAACATTGATGGGGTCGTGGGTCAGCCGGTTGATTGCCTCGTACACGCTGCCTGCATGGATGGTTGAGAGGGTTGCGTGACCGGTGTTCATTGCCTGGAAGAGGGTCTGGGCCTCGTGTCCCCTCACCTCCCCGACAATAATATATTCGGGCCGCTGGCGCATACTCGCCCTGAGGAGGGAGAACATATCGATGTCCCCCTTGACCCCTTCAACGTTCAGCTCGCGTGTCTGGGTGGGAAGCCAGTTCTTGTGCGGGAGCTGGATCTCCCGGGTATCTTCAAGGGAAACGATCTTTGCGTTCTGCGGGATGAAGAGCGAGACCGCATTCATGGTCGAAGTTTTCCCGCTTGCCGTGCCCCCGACAACCAGCAGGCTTTTCCTGTATTCTATAGCAAGCCAGAGATATGCAAGGGTCTCGGCGCTGAACGTGCCCATCCGGATGAGATCCAGCGGTGTCATGGGCTCGGCACGGAATTTCCTGATAGTGAACGAACTTCCTTTGGTGGAGACGACATCGCTGTACGTGATCTGGACCCGGGCACCCCCGGGCAGGGTCGCATCCACCATGGGGTTGGAGAGCGAGATCTGTTTGTTTGCTTTCTGGGCGAGTTTCAGGACAAACTGGTTCAGTTCTCCCTCGCTGAGTACGATACTGCTCGGCAGGCTGCCGTGGATTTTATGGAAAATAAAAACAGGAAGGTGATTCCCGTTGCAGCTGATATCTTCCAGAGCCGGATCCCGCATAAGTACTTCCAGGGGACCATACCCCGAGAGATCGCGTTTCAGGTAATAGAGCAGGAGAGCAAGACGATCATCGGCAATCAGGGGATCGAACTGCCGGATGATCCGGGCAATGAATCCGAACTCGAGGCGGTCACTCTTGTCTGTGTCAGAGGAATCATAGATGATGATGTCCCGGAAGTGTGCATAGGTTTCCAGGAGGAGTGTCCTCTCTTTCTTTGATATTGCGGGCTCGACTACGGTATAGACAAAACCCTGGTTTCCGGTCCTCAGGATCCTTACAAAAGAGTATGGTTCCACAACCCAGTACTGTTCAAGGGTAGCAAGCGATCTCTCTTCCGGTATCGCTAAACCCGGCGCAGGACACCGGTATTCCCTAGCCGCTCCTGGGTCGGGGATATGTTGATCCGGTGGTGTGGGTTGGAACTCCCCTTCTCCGGAAGAGCCGATATTGTGTTTTATCCGTGTCCTGATTGCAAGACCCGACAGGAACAGGGCGATGATACTGACCGCTGAAAGGAGCAGCATAACGGGAAGATCGAGATCGATGAACAGGACAATGTATGCTGAAACGATACCTGCCAGGGTGAACGCACCGGCCACTGCGATCCCGGCCCTGCCCTGGACGGCCAAAATCCCCATGATGGATGAGCAGATGCCGCGTGGCGTGAATAACCCTGAGCGTCTGAAAGACTGCGGGGACGGATCCGGCTGATCGCCTCTCGCTCTGAAGATCCATTTTCGCGATGAGACCTTCTCGATGAACCCTGAAAGAGAGCCCGTTTTGCCGTTCAACCCGATTGAGGCAAAGGCAGAAGATACGGTGGATAAGAGCCTCTGGAGCATGGAACCTCGCATTTTTCCTGAAAATCTGTTGATGTTGACTGACTCTTCCACCCGGTTCGGGTGGGATTGGGGCGGTATACGAAACGGGATGGCAGGACTCTTTGTTGTAGTAATCTGGGTTCTTATCCCATAAAATATTTACATTATTTAATTAACCTGTTGATTAAGTAAAATAATTAAATTTAATTTTGTTCAGGCCGGTTTTCCCCGGATGGGATTGTTCTTCGTGTGATTATGTCCGGCAATGACGGTTTCAGAGTATACGACATCCTCAGCACAGAGGATATTCATGTCTTTTTTCCCGGTTCCATTCCCTTTTGCCGGGGATTGGGAGAGGTGCCGGTAATAATGGAGATATCGGTATCCAGGTAGTTCCCCTCGATGGTGATCTGGAATGACCCCTCCCTGTAGATCGGTATGTACCGCGGGCCGGGTGTTGATGTATCGGTATTCGTGCTGCCTTCAGCATTTTTTGAGGAGATCGATATTGCGTATTTTCCAATATCCGAACTGTACTCGCGCCCGTACCCGTCCTCTGCAATGACCTGCTGCGTCGTGTTGTCCCTGACCGTTATCGTCAGGTAGGGGCGGTTAACCGGAACTTTTATTGTTCCCCGGCAGGACTCGGGATTTTTCAGGCAATCTTTCTGCGGGGTCACCGTGTACACAATATACAGCGGGCCCTCCACGACATTCACCAGGAGTCCGGTTGCATTTCCGGCCAGGTGGTATTTTTTCTGAAACTCCGGCTCACGCCAGAGTGGGTTGATTTCTGATGTCCCGTTGATCCTTGTCGCATGCTGGATTGGGTACGGATCCGGCGTCAGGACCGGTGTGACTTCAAGCACAATCTCGGATTTTGACGGGGTCATCCGGACCGGGGTCTGACTGGGTGCGCTCTGTGAAGTAGTCGCCATCGGAAATTCCAGAGTTTCATTGCCGGGACTATGAGTTGACCCATTGGTAGTCTGTACTGCAGGCTCCGAACTTTTCTGGATCTTTTTAATACAGCCACTGGAAACCATTGATGCAGCAACCAGGATCAATACAATGATACAGAGCAGGGGAAATGCCCCGGCCGATCTCTTTTTTTGTGCCATTTTTTTAAAATCTCCTTGACAAAGAGTGCTGAACAGGATGGTGTCTGGTCATGAGAGCGGGACTACGGCTGCAGCAGAGGTCTGGTGTTTTTTGTCCATGGTGCCTAACGAAAAACCCGCCCCGGTGGTTTCCAGGTAATAATAGCGCTTGTTGTTGAGCGGGTAGTAATAGCCATTGCAGTTATCGCAGGTTACTGCCACTGCGGCATGGTCATCAAAGAGTACAATGGCAACATCGTATCCCATCTCTTTGAGAAGGGCCGCAGTGAGGATCGCCGTATCCTCGCAGTCCCCGCTTCCCTCGGCAAGCGTCTCCACGGGATATTTCCAATAGTCCGTTTCCTGGTTTGTTACCGGATCGACATCCTCCTCGTACCTGATGCTCTGGACGAATGCAACAACGTTCCGGTAATCAGTCCGGTCATCATAGGTCCTGAGATCACTGGCCCCCCTGAGTTTTTCCAGAAGGGCCTTGAGATACAGCCGGTCCCGCTCACTGATGGCATAGCGGGAAAATGTGTCCCGGCTGTCACCCTTTGGGTGGGGCTGGCTCTTGTAATAGTCGTACAAGTCCTGCGGAATATCAAGAATAATCGTTGCCCCGTGCCCGGTCCCATACCAGGTGAAGGTTCTCTCAATGACAGGAGTCGCGTTGATCATCACCCATCCCTGCTGTCGTTTCATATAACTGTCGTTCTGGTACTGCCATTCCCGAAGGGTTATTGCTCCCGTTGTCTGGTTCTCCATCATGGCAAAAAGGTCATAGGATCCCCCGGCTGCAAACCGGAATGTCCCGCTGGCGGATGAGCCGGAGGGCTGCCGGAATTCCAGCAGGTAATCCCCGGGAGATAATTCCCCGAGAGTTAATGGTGTAACCCCCTTGAAGGTGTTATTCAGGTAAATTTCCGCACCCACGGGTGCAGAATCAAGATACAGGATACCGGATGTGGGAATTGCGGCCAGATCCGCTCTGGCCATCCTGGCTTCCCCGCCGCTGACAGTTACCATGCCGGTAAAGTTCCAGTACCCTGCTTTGCAGATAGTAACGGTATGGTTCCCGCTGGCAACCCTCCTGAGGTTAGTGGGAGTAATGCCGGTTGTATTCCCGTCAACAATTACGGTAGCGCCTTCAGGAAATGATGTAACACTGAGAAACCCGGTTCCTGCAAGGGGAACAAGATATTCAGTGTATTCGGGGGACATCCCGATGGAAGCGGTAACAACGTCTTTGTATGGCTCATATCCTTCCGCGGTGAGAAGGAGTGCATGAGGACCCGGCAACAGATTGTAAACGGTTACCGGTGTTTTTCCCTCGTAATGCCCATCCACGTAGAGTTCTGCGGGCACAGGCTTTGTTCTGATGATTATTTCAGCCCGGTCACTTTTTCCCTTAAGATCTGCAATGATGTCCCTGTGCTCCCCGAACTGGAAGTCACTTGCGATCAGGAAATCATCAAAACCTTTCTGGCTGACCGCGATAGTATGCAATCCGCATGAGATACTGATATTTTCCCGTGGTGTAGGCCCGTATTCACTGCCGTCAATGGAGATGGATCCTCCGTTCGGTATGGAGGATATGGATATGGAACAGGTACCGTTTATTGCCGCAGCGGGGTGAGAAACAACTGCGGACAACATCAGGATCACAATAAATCCAAAAAATAAACTCGTTCTCATTCTTGTAGTATCAGATTCGCTATGAATGGGAAAAAGTTTTCTTAATGTGTTTAACAAATTGAAATGTTAATTATTTTTAATATTTAAAGGAAATGATCTCCCCATGATCCGGATTGCAGATCTCACCTGGTGTGCCCACGACCAGGGATAATATTCCCGGGCAGGTCGATCATTGACCCGCTCACCAGGGATTTTTACTGTCGTCCTCTCAATTCAAAAATTTTACAACGGAAAACGAAGGTTCCGTATCTCTCATACAGGTCCGGTTTGATCATCCCGTCTTGGAAGCCAGGTCCGGTCCCGGCCGGCTGGAAACATCCGTTCACCCGGTGAACATATTCATGGCAATAGTCCCGAGGTTGTTGCCGATTACCAGGATATACATCCCGATAATGAATACGAAGAATATTTTGCCGGATCCCCTGATCTGACCTTCGGCAGCCCGGGCCATGAAAATGACCAGTACCAGGAGCAGGCTTTTGACCACAAGGTGCAGGAGCGGCCACTGGACAATTCCTTCCATTACCGGGTTCTGTTCCACTCCCCCGGATTTCAGGATGATCTCGGTTGAAAGAATATCGAGAAAGAATAACATCCCGAGGATTGCCGTACCCCAGATAATTGTTTTCTGGATGCCGGTATCGTGAATACAGAAGACCTGCCGGGCTGGTAATCCTGTATGCATCTGAACATGCCTCCGTAGATCGTTATTGGAGGTTAGAGCTCTATTTGTTAGATATAGTTGATCATATGCTTGGCGGATGTTACGGTCACCTTTCATGAAATTGAACATAATATGACCTTTTTTCAGGCCTTGTGTCAAACAAAAAAATTTAATTTTTAAAAATGTAAATTCAAAATTATTTATTTGAGAAACCGGTTACCCGGAATAATCCTTTCACATCAATTGCAGCAAAAACTGTGGAAAACCCGGACTGAGGGTGAACAAGGCAGTACCGGATCCGGCCGTCAATTTCCCTATCCGGTTGTATTGAAATAGTACACGCCCATCATGAGTCCCGTTGTGGGATAGCGGGGCTTTCCCAAAAAGAATATCGGATCCAGCAGAACCTGAGGGGGTGCTACCGGTACCCCGTCCTTTGGATCTTCTGCAATGATCTCCACATCCGATGACAGGATCATCATACCAAGACATGATCCGAGACCAAAGACGCATATGAACTCTGCCTGGATCGCTGGCCCGGTTCCCAGGTACTGGAAAGCGAGGATAATTGCCGCCACCGAGCCGTCATAGTAATGGAACTGTGCGATCCTCCGGTCGGTGCTGTCACAGGGACGGATAGAACCGAAGACTTTCGTTGTACTGAGCGGGAAGACGGGGGTAATTCCCTTGCGGGTGCACAGGTCTTCGATCAGGTGCAGGATCAGGCCGAACAGCAGTCCCCAGAGAAATGCAAAAGAGAGCTCCGTGGCCGCATGATCCTGGGCAAGGGATGCGAAAACGAGCAGGAAGACTGCAAAAACTGCCCAGATGAATAGTATTCCCGGTACGGAATGTGTCAGTCGTTTGTCACCGGGATCCAGGTTCTGCCCTGTCAGGTGCTGGTACATCTGGCAGAGCAGAGGCGTGCACAGGATCCTGCTGAACCGGGTGATTGCCCACGCAAGCGTCCTTACCTGAAACCGATGCGGTTTTTTCATCTGGATGTCCGGCAGGATGGCCCCGATACCGGCACCCGTGCAGATGGCGAGGATAACAACAGGAGATGTCGGCACCAGTGCACTACACAGGATAAGAGTACTCATAATGGTGAGTGCGATATGGTGCCGGGTGATCATGAGATGTGCTCCGGTTCATGTCCGGGGGAAGCTGGTGACTTCCCTAGTTCCCGTTGTTCTGTATGTGTGTGCATGTTGTCCGCAGCATCTGCTTTTGTGTGGACGATCACTATGTTGATCGCGTTGAATTATAATAATTTGCTTTTAACATTTTGAAATTGTAAATATGAATGAGTTAATATTATCAAACCCTGCACGTTTTACACCCCAGAACCGCTGTTGCAGGAACTACCTGAAACCAAATCCAAATATTGGATTTATTGTGAACGGGTACTACCGGATGGACTGCGAGGCTGTAATCATCTGGGGAATGCCCAATAATTAAAAACTAGTAATTAACAATTTGAATTAATTCAATACTTTTAATTACATTTTTTTCCTAATAATGATTGATGTCCATCCAGATACCAGATACTATTTCATCGGGAAAGAGTGTGATGCCGATCCGGCCCCGTCAAACGCCCGGTCTTTGTTCCGGACCAGGTTTCTCCCGGATGATTCTCATCATCCTTTGCATCCTCTTGTTCATCTCCACCGCGTCAGCAACCGAGTATCGTCTCAACACTGTCGCAATTGAACCGTTCAGTAAGGGCATCAATTACACCGGATCGGATCCACTCATCATCCAGATTGAAGAGAACGTCACCATCCGGAGCAGCAACCCTGCCGGCATTGAATCCTCGGCCCCGGTGATCATACGATCTCCTGAAGGAAGGACTCTTAGCATCCTTGTCAACAACCGGACGGATATGATCTACGGAATCAGGGCACCGTCAGTTTCCATTGAGAGCGGGCGCATTGACATAACCGTGAATGGCCAGAACAACAATGGCACCAGCAATGCCTTTGGCCTCTGTGCAGAGTCAGGGAATGTCACGATCTCCGGTGGTTCGGTATTCACGATGGTTGATACTGCCTGCCACAAGAATAAAGGGATCTATGCATCGCGGTTCATCCTCATCTCGGGCGGCCTCGTCAGGACTGACCAGCGCGGCGGGAGCAATACGTTTGGTCTTGATGGGGGCGATGAAGGAAACCGCGACAGTGGTGTCAGGATAACCGGCGGGCGCATCCTGGTAAATTCGAGTGGAGCCTTGAACAGGAATATTGGTATTGATTCCCGGTCGGGTACGGTGGAGATATCCGGTAATACGGTAGTAGTTATCCAGACCGACGGCAGTGGTGCCAAACAGAACTATGCATACAACCCGGACATTACTTTCATTCACGGGGCAGACGAGTAATTCTCCCCCCCTTTAGGGGATCTTCTTTCTCCGCAAGGACAAAGGGAATGTTTGAGTATGCCGGGGGACTCTCGGTCGACTCCCAAATATTTGACATGGGATCGTTCATTACCGGGTTAACTGGTTAAAGCCTCCAGAGGGAGGGAAAATCCACCGGTTGGGATCAGACCGGGTTTCATTCAATTTTGTTTCAGCTGGGTGGAAAAAAGAGTAAAATCAATCGATCCCCAGCATCACTTCGGAAGCCTTGACAATCGCGTAGACCTTCGACCCTTCCTTCAGCATCAGTTTTTCAGCGGAGGTTGTGGTGATGGATGATACCACCGACCTTTCGCAGTAACATATCCGAGTTTTGAATAAAGTAATACTTAGAAATATATCTTAGTACAGCGATAATCAAAATGTGCCAGACATAACCGGATTAACCTCGCAGAATTTCACATCGAAGC
>Ga0265296_1000589_pt1 | contig 51832 bp, 51 predicted proteins | sample MunlanPumphouse1_FD_189073 | JGI IMG/M metagenome (GOLD analysis project Ga0265296, IMG submission 189073) | Groundwater microbial communities from a municipal landfill in Southern Ontario, Canada - Pumphouse #1 | ecosystem: Environmental > Aquatic > Deep subsurface > Groundwater | place... | reverse complement strand
GCTCATACAGGTAATTTTGTTTTTGTAGGGGCGGACCTATGTGTCCGCCCTCATGGTGGCCGAACATGCAGGTACGATCCTACAAAACCGAAGCTATTTTTACTTCTATGGACGCAACTTGGTATTATCCCCCCCTTTGCCAAAGGGGGGTTAGGGGGGATTTCTCTGCCAACTGCTTCATCCATTCTGGCCCCCGTCCCCTCCCCAGGGTAAATTTCTGACCAGGTGGCACCGGCGTCCCGCTAGCACGGTACCATCAATCTCTAAAACCTTGAGGAGTGTCCCACATGCCCATAAAAAATTCTAAGAACCTTACCCCCCGGTCCGGCCTCTGTTCCGTCTGCCACCACCCATCTCAGGAAGAGATCGACCACGCCTTGATAAGTGGCATGTCTCTGCGCCCCCTGGCGGCCATGTACGGCCTCTCCCCTTCGGCGCTCTCCCGCCACACCAAGCATCTCCGCCGAGCCCTCGAGACCCAGCACCACCAGAACCACCAGGCCAAGCTCACCGCCGACCTGGACGAACTGGACCTCCTCCGGGTCCGCCTGGACCGCCTCTTCCGCAAGTCCGAAGACTCCCAGTCCCTCCACATCTCCTTGGGCTGCCTTCAGGAGTCCCTCAAACTCCTGGCCCTGCGCACCAGACTCCGCCACACCCTGGATGGCAGATATTAGCGTGTTCGCCCCAGCATCCCTCCTTCATTCCCCTCTCTCCTATTCTCCTCTCCCCTTGAGGCTTCCTTATTCCCCCTCCCCTTGTGGGAGGGGGTTAGGGGGAGGGGTAAACGACCAACTACCTTGTGCCCCAAGCCCCCTGCCCCTGTCCCGGCACGCCCTCGCCTTAACCCAGATTTACTGCGGATATACCATGACTTACCCACGCAAACCCGGCGCTTGCGCCCGGGATCACCTCGACCCAACCCCGGCACAACCCCGCGAGCCTCCCGCGCTCTGCCCAAGGATTTGCCCAAATATTATGGAAAATGCGGCCTTGCAACTCTCTTTTGGGGTGGTTAAATTGATTAAACAGCCCACGGGAGGAGGAAAATAAGTGTTCATGTTGCCCTTTAAGCGCATTCTTTGTCCCACCGATTTTAGTGAACCTGCCCTGGTTGCCTTAAAACGCGCCGAGGAACTGGCCCGGCATTTCTCGGCGGAATTGCTCGTAGCCCATGCCGTTCCGGAGTTGCCTGGCCCCCACGCCTACGCCGACCCGCCGGTGGCCACCAGTTTCGACGTGCCCTTGTATCAGCAAGAGCTGGCCATATATGCGGAGAAGATGCTCAAGGAGCTGGTGTCGCACCAGGTATCGCCGGAAGTGCGCACCCGGGATGTTGTGACCACGGGAGACCCCGCACCGGAAATCCTCCGGATCGCCGCGGCAGAGCACGTGGACCTCATCGTCATCGCCTCGCACGGCGAGACGGGCTGGCGGCGGCTGGTCTTCGGCTCCGTGGCCGAAAAGGTGGTGCGGCATGCGCCCTGCCCCGTGCTGACCATCACGGCGCCAGAAGAATAAAAATAATTAAAAAGCTCATTTGCGTATAATCAGGACATGAGACTATAATGGGCATGACATGAACTTTGTTGAGGAGGTTGGTTATGACCAAGGTGGCGATTAACGGTATGGGACGGATTGGCCGGGCAGCTTTCAAGGTAATTATGGACAACCCGGATTTGGAGCTGGTGGCGGTCAACGATCTGATGGAGCTGGGTAACCTGGTCTACTTGCTGAATTATGACACAGTGTATGGAGTATATAAGCATCGGGTGGCTGCCAGTGGCGACAACGTGGAAGTTGCTGGCAAGTCCATAAAATTCTTGAGTGTCAAGGACCCGGCTCAACTGCCCTGGAAAGACCTGGGGGTGGAGATCGCCTTGGAGTGCACCGGGCTGTTCACCCAGGCGGAGGGGCTGAGCAAACATATTGCCGCAGGGGCCAAATATGCGATGCTGTCGGCGCCACCCAAGGGACCGGAAGTCTGCTGCATCGTCCATGGAGTAACGAAGCCGGGGATCGATGACCGCATGATTTCCTGCGCGTCCTGCACCACCAACTGTATCACCCCGGTGGTCGAGGTCATGGGACGGCGGATCGGCATCAAGAAAGCGGTCATGACCACCATCCACGCCTACACTTCCTCCCAAGCCATGGTGGACGGCCCCAACAAGAAATGGCGGCGCGGCCGGGCCGGCGCAGCTAACCTGGTGCCCACCTCCACAGGCGCGGCGGTGGCCACCACCAATACGCTGCCCCAGTATAAAGGGAAATTCGACGGGGTCTCGGTACGCTGCCCTGTGCCGTGCGGTTCTTTGGCTGACCTGGTGTTCGTGACCGAGCGAACCACCACGGTGGAGGAAATCAACAAGATTTTTCTGGAAGAGTCCGAGGGGCGCTATAAGGGGATTTTAGAGTATGCCAAAGACCCCATCGTGTCGTCCGATATCATCATGAATCCCCATGCCTCCATTTTTGACCCCAGCATGACCCAGGTGGTGGACGGCGACCTGGTCAAAATTTTTAGCTGGTACGACAACGAGTGGGGTTATACCAATCAAATGGTGCGGGAGGCTGTGCGGCTCGCTAAAGGGTAAGCCGATGCCAGATGCCCCCTGGCTTGGTGCCGCCGACTCCCTCCACCCTGCGATAAGGGGTTGAGGGAGTTGAGGCATCGGGGGCCCACGCAGATTGCCTCAACGTCTCCGCTGCCACCCGGGTCTTCCAACAATCCCATCAGATGATCAGAGGAGGCGGATATGAGAATATTTACCCGAGAGGAGCTGAGGACCCTGGTAGAATCGTCCCAGGTGCCGTGTGTGTCCGTCTATATGCCTACCCACCGGATTCCCACGGAAAATCAACAAGACCGCACCCGGCTGAAAAATTTGTTGCGCCAGGCCCAAGAATCCCTCCAGGCTTACGGCCTGCGCCTGGCTGAGGCGGAGGCGCTCCTGGAACCGGCCACCCGGCTCTTGGGGGCTATCCCTTTCTGGAAAGACAAACGTGACGGGCTGGCCTTGTTCATCTCTCCCGGCATATTTCGCCAGTACCAGTTGCCCACCAGCTTCGAGTCCCTGGTGGTGGTGGCGCATCGTTTCCACGTAAAACCCCTTTTGGGTTTTCTGGGGGGCAAAGAGTTCTTTGTTTTGGCCCTGAGCCAGAATGCGGTCAAGCTTTTTGAGGGGTCCCCCTTTGGCCTCAGCGCCATCGACGACCCGGAGGGCGTACCCAAGAGTCTGGCGGACGCCCTGAAATACGATGAACTGATCAAGCAACTTCAATTTCGCACTGGCATCGGCACAGGCGGCGCCAGAGGCGAGCGGGCCGCCATGTTTCACGGCCAGAGCGCGGACGATGCCAAGGACAGAATCCAGCGGTATTTCCGCCAGATTGACCAGGGACTGCGGGACTTGTTGCGGGAGGCCCAGTCTCCCCTGGTTCTGGCCGGGGTCGAGTATCTCCTGCCGATTTACAAGGAAGTGAACACCTACCCGCACCTGCTGAACGGCGGGATTCCCGGCAACCCTGAAGGGGTGAACCCCGAGGATCTGCACCGGCAGGCCTGGGCCCAGGTGGAGCCTTACTTCAAACGGGAGCAAGAAGAGGCCGCGGCTCGCTATCGGCAACTGGCCGGCACTGGCAGAACCTCCTATGACCCCGGGGAGATCGTGCCCGCGGCGTATCATGGCCGGGTGGAGTGCCTGTTTGTGGCGGTGGCTCGCCAGCAATGGGGCGACTACGATCCGGGCGCCAACCAGGTGAACCTCCATGAGGCGCCCCAGCCCGGTAGCTTCGATCTCCTGGACTTGGCCGCCACCCAAACCTTGCTGAACGGCGGCGCGGTTTACGCCGTGGAGCCCTCCGAGGTGCCGGATGAGACGCTGCTCGCCGCCGTCTTCCGCTATTGAACGGCTGATACCAATCTGCGATCAAACAGGTAATTTAATTTTTGTAGGGGCGGACCTATGTGTCCGCCCTCAGGTTGGGCGCACACTCGGGTACTCCACTACAGACCGTGAGCTTTTCTTACTTCTATGAGCGCAACTTAGTATGAGGCTGGAGAATGCAGTAAAACCATTTTGAAATCAGCCCAACACGACTATAGGCATGATCGAAAAGAATCAAGACGGCCGATTTTCTGAAAACACCAGAGACCCAGGATGGCCTGAATGATGATTCCCAAAAAATGATAGACCAGGCTAAAGGCCAGCACTGTGGCGGCTCGGGCTTCGGGGTTGGCCAGCGGCACGTAAGGACTGATTAACAAGACCATGCTTCCCTGGAAAGTTCCCAGGCCTGCAGGGGTGATCGGTAGAGCACTGAGGAAAAGGATTACCGGGATCAGGATTATCCCCTTCAGCAAAGGGATTGGAATACCCCAAAGTTGAAGCGCTCCCCAAAAGGTGAGAATCAGGACCAAGACATGCGGCATTCTTCCTGCTGCCGCCCGCAAGTGGCCGCCTAAGCCGGCTTCCAAGAGAGGTGCAATCAGTCGCCAACTCTGCAAAAATCTGGGACGCAGCGAGACCACGCTCAGGTAAGCCAGGAGGCAGCCAGTCAACCCAAAGGCCAGAGAAGCGAACCTTGAAAAGCTCCCCCCGAAAAAAGCGCCGGCCAACACACCCAGGCAAGACATTAACAGAAACATACCGGAGTTTACGATGAGCAAAAACAGCATAATTCCGGCGGCCCGTACCGTTGGCACTCCGGAACGTTGTAGGTAAACACCGAAGGCCCCCTGTCCCAGAGAGTAATTGAGTAAGCCCAAGAGATAGGTGGCCCCGCGCACCAGAAAGATTTGGGAAAACCGTAGATTAAGACCTGTGACGGTCAGAGCCATATCCATAGCGTAGACGTCAGCCAGGAGGGCAAGGAGCACCACAAATACGCTATAGGCTCCCAACCAGAGCCACGGACCGGTCGCCAGGGCGTCCCATAAAGCTGCCCGGGGGATGCGGGCGAATAAATACGCCAGAATGGCCAGGGCCAGGAGGAGCGGCCACAATTTAGCCAGGAATCTCTTCAGGCCGGGAAAGGAGAAGCCAGTTACAGGAAGCCCTGGTGCCCTATCTTTAGAAGGAAACATGGTCGGTGATGAAGCCCCCGGAGCTCATTAATTATCCGTATGGGCAACTGCTACGATTATTCCAAAACCCCGGAACCGCTGCAAAAGGTAGTCAAGCCTTGAAAAGCCCCATAGAATTCTGAAAATGGCCACATAGGCCGAGAAGGCCATGCCCCCCTCTAGCTCTGCAATCTCTGACCAGGTCCATGACTTTCTATGGTATTTGAGGCGTTGGTACAATATATTAATAATGCTAATAATATCGGTAACAAGTCGAGTAAAAAAGCGCAAATAATATGCTGACTGTTTTATTATTAATCCATTTTTATTAAAAACTTTCCGCAATGAATTCTCATCGTAGCCCGACCTGAAATGGCGCTCCGGTCCCGGAAAATCGTGGACAGTTTTTATTCTCAGCACCTCCAAAAAACTTGCAAACCCCAACCCGCTGTATGGCACACTGACGACTGCTCGCCCAGACGGAGCAAGCACGCGCCCAATTTCATTTACAGCCGCCTGATCATCCTCCAGGTGCTCGAGCACTTCACTGCAAAGAATGTTTCTGAAAACGGCTGATTTGAAAGGCAGGTGAGTAGCTCTTGCCACTACACACATCGGGTAGATGCTGGGAGAAAGACGGGCAATCTTCTCCCGCAAATTGCGCAAGTTGGGCTCATGCAAGTCCAAACAGACTATACGCCGATCACCGAAGACACGGTAAGTTAAATAACCCGTACCGATACCAATATCAAGTATCGGGCCATCGCATTTAGGTCCTATCATTCTCTTAAGAATCGGAATTTTATCTTGCGTACATAAGTCATAGGCAGAAACTTGGAAATAGTGATCTATGGACGTTGCGAATTTATGAATATTCATAAGGATTATCTTTTGGAAAATTATAACGTTTGCCAAAAGTTTTTTCCTCTAATTCTCCTCTCCCCTTGTGGGAGAGGGTAGGGTGAGGGGTTAATAAGAAAAAACTTTTGGCAATGAGTATAAATATTAAAATATTTTCAATTAACATTATTCATTTATTCTTTTCTTGTTAAACTTCCAATTACCCGGAGATATCTATTTCCCATTAACTGGGTGCTCCACTTTTGTGCCACCAGCTCTCTGCCGTTTTTGCCGAGAGAAACGGCTAATCCGGGTATCTCAAATACCTGAGTTAATGCTTCAGAGAACGATGCTGCCAGTCGCTCCACCGGAAGACCAGCTTTCCCTTGTGCGAGGATCGCGGTGAAAGGCTCTCCTTTTGAAACCAAAACTGGCAATCCGGTAGCCAATGCCTCATGAACGGCCACCGGGAATCCTTCGCCATGCGAAGGCAATAAGAATACATCCGCGGCCTGGTAAACCAACTGCATGCGATCCTGGAAGATATAGGGGAACCAGGTGAGATTTTCTAGGACCGGAGGACGAAGCGGTCCATCGCCCACCATGAGAAAGTGCAGGTCAGGCCTCCCACGAACTACTTCCAGAAATAAGTCGACCCCCTTCTTTTCTACCAAACGGCCAACAAACAATACTACCTTAGGCCCGTTCTGTAAACCCAAACTCTGGCGAGCCAAAGCCCGTTCCTCAGAAGTAGGCGGATGATACCGCTCGATGTCTATCCCATAAGGGATTATAGTGGCGTTGTTGGGTGAGATTCCTAAAAATTCCCTGATGAACTCTTCAACCGGTGGAGTACAAAAGATTACGTGCGAGACTAAACGGATCACTGCTCGCCCAACGGTCCGGTAAGCCAGGTTCTCGATGGCGTTAAGTATTCTTGAACGGTAAGTGATAAAGCCAATATGCTGAGATAGGATACACGGCTTATGCGCTTTCCTTGCCAGTACTGCTGCTATTATATTGCCCATATAAAGACAGTCATGGATATGGAGGATATCGGCCCAATGAACGACTTGAGATATTTGACGCCACCCTTGAGGCCCCCATACAGGCCAGGGTACGCCAAGCCAGCGTTCGGACCAATTGCAGCATGAGACACGGATGCGCCCGTCATTGAAGCTCGGGGTAGTGGCTGGCTCCCGACTGGCCACCCAACGTACCTCGCAGCCCGCCTCTCGATATGCGTGAAAGAGGTTTTCCGCTAAAACTTCTAAACCTCCAAGATGTGGAGGCATGAAGCTGGTGATTATGCCGATTTTCGGCTTTGGGCTCAAGCTTCCCTCCAACGTTAGTTTCCTCTTTTTATAAGACTGTTAAGTTGGTGATTCTCTAGCCTAACAAAAAATACGATGCTCCCTTTCATTGTATGTCTTCCAAGTTATTGCTTTATGATTCAATATGAGAAGGCGAGTCTGTTCCAAAATGTTTCAACCAAAATTGTTGAAAAAAGCGCCGTTGTCGGGCCATAGTCTCTAATACCAACCCAACTCCTATCATTTGAAAGGCCAAAAGTTCTAAACTAGCTGCCAAAATAGCGGTTGGGAACCTGCCAACCATTCCAGTCTTATAAAAGTCCATAATTACTGGAATGCCTAATAGTAAACCTGCAAATATCAGCATCAACGATGCTGTTCCAAAAAACAACATCGGCCTACAGTCTCTAAAAATACTAAAAATAGTCTTGAATATCAGAAGTCCATCGCGGTAGGTACTTAACTTAGATATACTCTGCTGGGGCCTACTACCGTATGAAACAGGTATTTCACTTATTTGCAAATCAAACTCAAGCGCATGTAAAGTCATCTCAGTCTCAATTTCAAAGCCCCTACTTAAAAATGGCACCACCTTAGCATAATTTCTGGACAAAACCCTATAACCACTCAATACATCAGTAAGATTCGTATTAAATAATAGATTGATAATTTTAGTTATTAATTTATTGCCTAATTGGTGTAAAGGGCGAAAGGATCCCTTTGGATCAATAGGCCTTCTAACCCCAACAACCATAAAGGCTTTTTTTAAAATAATTTCCGAAATAAGCTTTGGTAATTCATTGGCATAATATGTAGAATCACCATCAACCAATATAAATAAATCGGCATCAACTTCATGCAAGAGGCGTCTTACCGCGTATCCTTTCCCCTTTCTTGACTCATACATGACAATGGCGCCAGCTGCCTCGGCTATTTGCGCTGTGCCATCATTTGAATTGTTATCACAAACATAGATATCGGCATCAGATAGGATATTACGGAAGTCAGAGATAACCGTGGCAATTGTAGCTGACTCGTTATAGCAGGGGATCAAAATGGCAATTCGATAATTCTTCGAGTATTTGGAGATATCATTCTTATACATTCCAGCATCCTTTCAGAAAAAATCCGCTTCAAATTAAATTATAGGTCAGAGACTAAATAAAATCCCAATTTAGATAATTATTTCTGCCCAGCTGCAGGGTTGTATTCTCTGGAGGGGCTGGAGTCCGATATTTCCCTTGACTACCTCGGTCAGAGAGTGGCTGATGGCTCCGTAAGCCTTGCCTCAAGGTGCTGCTGCTCCCTTTTCCTGCTCTTTTTCGGTTCCAGAAAGCCCACCTCTCACCAAGCCAAACCTCGCCAATTCTTCCGATTCAACTTTATACAACTTTCCCATCTTCTTCAGTCGTTCCAACTGGTGCTCGGACAATTTGTTACTGGAAAAAAACTTGGGCCGATTGCAGAGAAAGGGGTCGTTCCTGACAAAATCCTGCGAGTACCAGATTTCCTTTTTATCTATGAGAATAAAAGGTTCAGGCCGGCTCTTTAGGTAATGCATGCCGGCAGCAAAAGGACGGACAAAGGCTTCGGCCTGGACGCATCGGATGGGAAACTGGATGAATAGGCCCAATGCCAGGGTAACTACCATAAAATTAACGGCCTTTTCAACGCCGATGGTTTCCCGCAACTCATACCAGCCAGCCGCTGCCAGTAAGATGAGATTGCCCAGCACTCCATATATATAACGGTATCCCCAGCCATGTCCCTGGTCGGAAGCAAAAAAGAAATAAAACCCAAACGTCAGAGCGCATCCCCAGAACAAATCATGTTGAAGAGAACCTATCTGCCGCCATTTCCTGATGACCAAAAAAGCCAAAATAGTGATGGCCAGCGATTGCCATGATATTATCAAAAATAAATTAATGGGTTGAATTATTAATAATTGGATTAATCCTGGAGGACCAAATATCCTGACATGATTATTAGTTGAGCCGAGACTTGGAATGGGACAGATAACTTTCCAATAATAGAACCAAAATAAAACTCCCAGTCCATAAATCACGCCAACATAAAGGGAAAATTTCCAGGTCCGTTCCCTTAAAATGCGTAATAAAAATGGCGCCACAAACAAGGCGTGGACAAACGGGTTATGGACCCCCAAAGCAATAACGCCGATAATCGGCAAAAGAAACCCTAAAAATTCCTGCTTGTGAGTATAGCAATAGATCCAGACAATATTAAGGAGAAGATGGGCCGGCATTGAATATCCAGTCATGGAAGTTATCAAAAATTGTGAGGAAGACATCAACAGGAGCATGGCCAAGAGCGGTGCATTTTTCTCGCGAGGCCAGATATTTCTGGCTGCCAGTCCGATAAAGATCACGCTTAACGCGGCCAGAAATGGGTTTGTGACTGAAGCAAAACCCAATTTCAAGAAAAGAGCTCTAATGGCCGCATAAACCGGCAAATAGGCTTGATGCCAACTATGCGAACTGTTGTCATAGACCGTAAAGATAGGTTGTAATGAGGTAGCAAATTCCCGCCAGGGCTGTGCCACCACAGCTTTTAGTCTTCCAGCTGCAAATATCGCCGCCTGAAACTGAGGGGCATATTCATCCATGGCTAATGGGTAATTGTGAAAAACAATAAAGGTCCCGATAAACGTAATTATAAACGTAGCAACAGGTAAACAAAAATTAACTTTTGTTGTTAAGGTTAATACACTATGCTTTTTATGAACCGAAGCCATAAAGTTGATTTTATTTATTGCTAAATAGACAAGAGCGAGCATAATATAAATTAAAATGAAAATTAAAATCTCATATTTGGCGAATAATACATAAAATACACTGGGGTTTTCACTCCCGCTCAGTATATTTTTAATCAAAAACACATATAAAATAGCATAACTGTTTAACCAAGCAAAAGTGATAATCTCTCTATTTAGATATTTATTTGTATTTTGCATATATTCAAATAGCTATACGTATTATAATAGGTTGATAATGAGGCAAATACCTACCGATATAAGAAATTAACCAAGGAAACTAACTTTTTATTTGCCGAGAATATGAGTCAGCCAAGGCCAACGCGTTCAATAAAATGGGAACTCTGGTTCAGAGTTTTACACAAGAATTTTTCTCCTTTGAAAGCGAGATGCATGATAGCATAAATTTCGTCGAAAAAATAATTTTCCAAAACCATTTGGCATACCAAACTCCCAGAACCAATTACTTCATTACAGCCGAGCTTTTGAACCAATACCAATACCCCTGATAATGGCTCGATTAGTGAAGATTGTGGCCGCATGGACATGCCACCTGCGAGAAATGGTAACTATCTATCTGAAAAAACCTTGCAGAGAGAAGGGGGTATTCAAGGATAGTGACTAGCTACCCAATTATCTGTTTGAGCGCATTTTCGTCCTTGCCGCGATGAAGACCGCTGGACTTATCCATATCGGCACCTCGGGATGGCACTACAGACATTGGCGGGGGCCTTTTTATCCTGAAACCCTGGGCTCGGAAGGGTTCCTGGCATTCTACGCCCGCCATTTCCATACCGTAGAAATCAATAATTCTTTCTACCAACTGCCCACGGAACGAGCTCTGTCGACCTGGCGGGACGGTGTACCCCCGGGCTTCATTTTTTCCGTCAAAGGCAGCCGCTTCATCACCCACATGAAGAAACTGAAGGACCCGGAGCGGTCCCTGGCGCCATTTCTGGAAAGGGTGCCGCTCCTCAAGGACAAGTTGGGTCCCATCCTCTTCCAGTTGCCCCCGGGCTGGCACTTTAATAGAGAGCGGCTGGCCGCGTTTCTTACGGCGCTGCCCGAGACCTGGCGCTATACTCTTGAGTTGCGGGATCAGAGCTGGATCAATGACCAGACATTAGACCTGCTGATGCAGTATAATGTGGCGTTCTGTATCTATGACCTTGGCGGATATCTCTCCCCCTTAGAAGTCACGGCAGATTTTGTCTATATCCGGCTTCATGGCCCCAAAGGCCCCTATCAGGGCCGGTACCTCGCCCAGACCCTGGAAGAATGGGCCGGAGCCATTGCTGCCTGGAGCCGACAGGGTCGAGAGGTCTTTTGCTACTTCGATAACGACGAAGCCGGCTTTGCAGCCCAAAACGCCTGGCAGTTACAAAATCTGCTTATAAACAGGTGACCCTGGCATGACGTGGGCGAGATTGTCGAGGGGGTGGCTAGGCTTGTGGCTGAGATGACAAGTGAGAAAGGCTCAAAGCTAAAGCAGGGGGGCCGGCACTGAGCCGACCCCGGGGAGTCGTTACCACTTGGCGTCAAAAATGCTGCCAACCTTGGAGAGGATGCCGTTGGGCTTGTCTGTCTTGGCAAGGTTCTTTTGACATTCCTCGATACTTTGCTTGGCTTGGGGAACCTTGGGGTGGTCGGGATAATCCTGAATCAGGGTTTGATAGCGGTCGAGGGCGGCCTGGTGGCGCTTCGTCTTATGATAATACTCAGCCACATAGAACTCATGGTCCGCCAGGTCTTTGCGGCAGCGGGCCAGATAGGTATCTGCCTTGGACACATATTCGGAATCGGGGAACTTTTGTTTTAACCGCTTGAACTCGTCAATGGCCCTTTGGGTATAGGTCTGGTCCCGATCTATAGTCGAGCGCTGGCGATAGCAGCACTGACCTTCCCGGTAAATGCAGTAAGGCACGGCCTTACTGGTGGGGTGAAGTTTTTCGTATTCCTTGTAAGCCTGCATGGCTTCGTCATACTTTTTTTTGAAGAAATAGGCGTCGGCGACCTTGAGCTGGGCCATAGTGGCCTGCTCACTGTAAGGGTACCGGTCCCTCACTTTTTCGAAGGTCTCGATAGCATCATCGTACTTTTTCTTTTTTAAGTTTTTAATACCTTCCTCGGCCAAGACGTCCGGGGGCGCATCGGGTTTCTTTTTAGAGAACCAGCCCTTGAAGGTACCGCAACCGCTGATGGCGAACACCAGGACCAGTGCTAAAAGGTTTTGAGCGATAGTTTTTTTGGTCATAGGTTACCCTCGCTTCAGCTCTTCCAGGTAGTTTTCCACGGTAATGGCCGCAACCGAGCCATCTCCCGCGGTTCCAGGACTTCTTGGCGGCGGAATTCGAGATCGAAGCCGGTGACTCCCTTGGGGAATCCCGGGTAGTTTTCAATGAGATTGGTGGTCATCATCTGCCCATTATCCCACTCAGGCATGCCAGATCGACGGCTTAGAGGGCTTTCTTTAAGGCGTTTTCGATGATGGAACGGGAGACGGCGCCAGTGATCTGTTCCACCACCTGTCCCCCTTTGAAGATGATCAAAGTGGGGATGGCCCTGATGCCGTATTTTGCCGGAGTTTTTGCGTTTTCATCCACGTTCATCTTGGCCACTTTCACCTTGCCTTGGTAATCCCGGGCCAATTCTTCCACCACCGGAGCAATGGCCCGGCAGGGGCCGCACCAAGCCGCCCAAAAATCCACCAAAGCCGGCATATCGGACTTCAGGATTTCCTGTTCGAAATCAGCATCGCTTACCTGAAGGGGCTCAGCCATTCTCTTCCTCCTAAGAAAAGTTAGGACCTAATTTTATAAAAATATCTTTTTTTACCCCATTTTGTCAATGACTTTTGCAGGGGTGAGTCAGGGGTGAGGCCGTAGACGGGCGCCAATTCAAACCCTGAATGGCCAAGACCACAGGCTTAATAATTTATCGGGAAAGGGCGATTGATTAATCGCGGTCTTGATAATAAGGTTTGAAACATTCTATTATAATTGTTAATTTGTTCCATCTAAGAGATTATACCAATCAAAAAGAGACGGTATGAATCCGTTAATCCAGACGGTATTGTCAGCATTGCAGAAATCTCTGCGCGGGCTCTACGGCGATCGGTTGGTCCAGTTGGTTCACTATGGCTCCACTGCCCGCGGGGATGCTGAACCAGACTCCGATATCGACCTTCTGGTAGTGTTGAAGGGACCGGTGGACGCCGGGTTGGAGATCGAACGCACCGGCGAAGTGGTATCGACATTGAGCCTGAGACACGATGTGGTTATCGCCTGTATCTTCATGGACCAGGAAAGATTTTTTCATCGTCACGGCCCTTTCTTACGCAACGTGCGGCAAGATGGAATAACTCTATGACACCTGACCAGGAAGAACTCCTTGGTCGCGCCAGGGAGAGCATAGCCGCAGCCCGCTTATTGCTTGAAGGCGGCTTCCCCGGGTTTGCTGCCTCCAGAGCCTATTATGCCATGTTTTATCTAACCCAAGCCGTTTTGGAGGGGGAAGGGCTGGCTTTCTCGAAACATTCCGCAGTAATCGCCGCCTTTGGCAAATACCTGGTCAAACCCGGCCGTATTTCCGCTGAATATCATCGCTATTTGCTGGACGCCTTGGAAGCACGACACGAAGGCGATTATTCACCGGTTTCTAGTATTACCATCGAGACAGCCAAAGAACACTTGAAACGTGCCGAAAAATTCCTAACCCTGGTTGAAAGCTTCCTTCAGTAGAAACTTAGGCATCCTTTATCCATTGTTTCGATTCTGATCATCCGCCCGGCTTCCGAAAAAGATAAGTCTTATCAACCTCCCCAATAAAGCAATGCCTAAAAGCACGGCCACTACTATGCCAATGAATATGGCCAGATAAACGCTTATCTTAAAGATAAGGACCAGTATGGGAACCACAAAGATGGCTATCACGATTACCAGGCAGCCGGTGACAAAGTCTCTGGGGCCCAGCTTATCGGTTTCATTGGTCACGCGAATTTTCCCCTTAGCGAGCCTCCAGGCCCGGGAATCGACGCTACTTCTGAGCAATAACCAATGTAAAATTAGCTCGAGAGATTTTTCCCTTGCCAAAAAAGATCTTGATCATTGCTGGGTATTTCCCATTTGGTGGGATTGTCTTGTGTTTCAATCTTAAATTATAAGTGATTTCAGTAGAGTATCGCCCTGGCAATTCAATTAAGGGCATATTTTTAGGGTCAATATAAAACTCATACTGGAATTTTGGTTCGTCTGTACTTTTAAACAAAAAATTAATTGGATTTGAAGAGTATATCTTAGTGTATAAAGGCCCACTTAAAGAATCGCCTATATTTCTGATAGTTAGATTTATTTGCATTACGAAATGACCATCTTCCTCTTTTTCAAAAGTAGCCTCTATTTCCTGATTAGCTAGAGGTAAACCATTCGTGCCAAGTATCTCTAGTTCAGGCGGGGATTCAACCTTGCCCAATTCGGCTTTGATATCTTTTTGAAATTCTCTTAAGGAATCTCTTTCAGCTTTGTAGTTCCAACTCAATATGACCGTCAACAAACTGAAGACGATCATGAAAACACCGGTTACACCGCCGAAATACCATTTAATATCATCAAAGCGTTTTTCTGCACTTACCAATCGCTTGTCGAGTTCATCAAAACGAACTTTAATTTCGTCGTCCATCTTTTCGTCCTTTAACAAGTGTTTTGCTTTTAAATAATTGCAGGGTGCGTATTGCATGAACACCCTGCAATTATTAAAGCCTCACCTCGCTTCCAAACCCAACCCCCGGCGCTTGCCTTCCACATGCGCAATGATAAGGTCTGCGGCCTTGGCCGGGTCGGTCTCTACCGCGAAGGTGGCCCCCACATGGGCTTCCAGACCGTTCAATAACAGGTCGGTGACCGCGCTGCTGCCCAGGACCGGGGGCATGACCCCCAGTACGGTGTAGACGCCGCTGGCCACGGCATAGCAGGCGATGGTGGCGGCCTTCTCGGAATACCATTCGGGGGCCGCCGCGGCCAGGGGCAGTTGATCCAGATCCACACCCAGGGCCTGGGCCAGTTCCGCGGCCAGATTGATGATGCGGGTGTTGTCCACACACGACCCCATGTGGAGGACCGGCGGGATACCCAGGGCTTGGCAGACCGCCTTCAGGCCCGGACCGGCCAGGGCCGCGGCCGAAAGCTGTTTGAAGCCCGCCTTGGCGTGGGCCACCGCGGCACAGCCGGTGTCCACCACCAGAATGTCATGTTCGATGAGCTTCCGGGTGAGGGTGGTATGGCCGTAGTCATGTACCACCTTCGGATTGTTGCAGCCCACCACGCCCACCGCGCCCCTAATCTGGCCTGCTTTGATGGCGTCCAGCAAGGGGTCCCAGGTGCCGCCTAAGGCTTCCTTGATGATCTCCACCGAGAAGCCGCTTACCTGGGACACGGGGGTTCCGGGGATGAGCACCCTCTCGGGCCGGCGTCGGGCGAAGTTCTCCACCGCCTGGGAAACCAACTCGCGGCCCAACTCCTCGCCGGTTTCCGGGGAGAACGGCAGGTGAATGGCTCCGGGAAACTTGGCCTTGGCCGCGGTGGTGTAAAATTTGGTGTGGTAGCACGCGGCCAGGTCCCCCAAAGACGGCATGATGCACTGGTAGTCCACCACCATGGCCTCCACCGCGCCGGTGATCAGGGTGAGTTCCTGCACCAGGTGGTTGCCGACCATGGGAATCCCTTGGCGCATGAGGACCTCGTTGCCGGTGCAGCACAAGCCCACCACGTTGATGGCCCCCGCCCCCAATTCTTTTGCCCGGGCCACCAGTTTCGGGTCCTGGGCGGCCCGGACCACCATTTCCGAAACCAGAGGCGAGTGGCCATGGAGGATGAGGTTCACCTGGTCCCCTTTGAGCACGCCTAAATTAACCTGAGAGGCCGTGGGTTTGGGAGTGCCGAAGAGGACGTCGGAAATCTCCGTGGCAATCATGGAGCCGCCCCAGCCGTCCGCCAGGGCCACCCTAAGTGCCTGGACCAGGAGGTTGACCGCGTCGTTGTCCACGCCCATGTGGGTGCGGTGCATCATTTCGGTGACTTCCCAATCCACCCCCCGGGGCTCGATGCCCAGGGCGCGCCATTTTTCCAGGCGCACCGCGGGCAGGCGCCGGGTGAAGGTGAGGTAGCCCTTCTTGATGCCGTATTCTTCCATCATGGCCAGGGCCAGCTCCTTGGCCTTGGCCAAGGGTTCAAGCTCCGCCGCCACCCCGAACTCCGCGGCCAGGCGGTTCAGTTTGTCCCCGTCCGCGATGCCGAACCCCGGCGCCCGGCCTTCACCCACGGCCAGGAGTGTTTCCAGCAGGTCACGGCCGTGATCGGAGTGGGAGGCTGCGCCCGCGGCCACCATACGGCCCAGGTTGCGGGCCACCATGATGTGGGCGTCGGCGCCGCAAATACCCCGCTGAGGGCCGTCGCCAAAGGGATCAATCCGGCAAGGTCCCATAACGCAGATGCGGCAGGAAAGCCCCAACTCGCAAAAGCCGCACTGGGGCTCCTGAGCCGCGGCCCGATCCCAGATGATCTCCAATCCTTCGGCCCGGGCCTTGTCCACCATGGCCAGAGTATCGGAGTGGATGGAGACGGGCTTATCGCGGGAAGAGGAATGGTCCATATTCTGACCTCCTGAGGGATATCTTTTTGATAAAACAGGATTGCGGTAGGGGGCGGATTTCAAACCCACCCCTTCTATCAATCCACCATACAACATCCGCTCAAATAAAAAAAGCCCGATCCTGTCGGACCGGGCTTGGATATTGCTAATAAGAATTGCCTTAATACGCTGCTACCCTGGGAGACCCCGGACTCAAGAGATTGGGTTGCCCGCTACCAGATGGTTTCTACGTCGCCGAACTGGATAATTCTCTGATCCGCAGTCACCAACGGCATCCCCAACACCCGCGAGGTGGCCACGATGATCTGATCCGCGGGGTCCCGGTGAAATCCTTGCAGATTGGTACTTTCCACCGCGATTTCGGGGGTCAACTCCACGATGCGGATATCATTTTCGTTTAAGGAACGGCGGATCCAGCTCAGAGTGGAAATGGTGAACCTGATACGTTGCCGCTCCACCAACTTAGCCAACTCCCAACAGGAAATGGCAGAAATCCAACGACTGCCGCCGCTTAATTCCTGTTGGGCCTGAGCGGAGCGGGAATGTAGATCGCCGATGCTCAGCCAAATCCAAACATGGGTATCCAGAAGGATTGATTTCATTTGAGAGATTCCCAATCCTCTGCAGCCACCGGCGAGATGATATCCCCCATAAAGGCCACCGTCTCGTTCAGGGGCACCGGCTCCGTTTCCGTGTCATAGGGAATCAATTCAGCGATGGGCTTGCCCCGTTTGGTAATGATTATCCGCTTCTTGGTTTTGGCCACCTCTTCCACCACCGCCAGGCAGGTTGCTTTGAATTTCGACACCGTTAGAGAGTCCATAGTGTTTTCCTCAAACAATTGATTATAGTAAAATTACTATGGTCATTATAATGCATCCTGCGATAGCGTTCAACCTTCCCCCATAAAAAAAGCCCGATCCTTTTGGACCGGGCTTGAGTATTGTCAGGAAATATTGCCTTAGTCGGCTTCTATCACCGGCCGCGGCAGGAGACCGGCGGCTTCGACGATCTCCGGCACATGGTCTTCCCATTCGATGGCCATGAGGTGGATGCCTGATACGCCTTTCATGGCCAGGCACTCATGGATCTGCTCCACCGCGATCTTGATGCCTTCTGCGGCCACCTTGTCCTTAGGCACGCCCTTCAACCGGGTGATGAAGGAGTCGGGCACGTCCAGGCCGGGCACGAATTTTTTCATGTAGTTGGCCATACCCACGGATTTCAGCGGCGTAATGCCGGCCATGATGAAGCACTTTTCCGTGAGGCCCATGTCGTTGGCCATTTCCATGAACTTCCGCCAGCGCTCCATATTATAAATGCACTGGGTCTGGACGAACTGGACCCCGGCATTGATCTTTTTGCCCAGGCGCACCACCCGGAATTCCTGGGGGTCGGCAAAGGGGTTGGCCGCGGCGCCGATGAAGATTTTGGGCCGGCCCTGGAGTTCGGTGCCACTGATCATCTTGCCCTCATCCCGCATGTTCTTGACGGTGTGGGCCAGCATGACGGAATCCAGGTCGTGAACGTTCTTGGCCTGGGGATGGTCGCCGAAGGACTGGTGATCGCCGGTCAGGCACAGCAGGTTCTTGATCCCCAAGGCCGCAGCGCCTAGAATATTGCTCTGGAGGCCGATGCGGTTCATATCCCGGGTGACCATCTGCATCACCGGTTCCATGCCCATTTCCAGGAGGATTTTCGCGGCGGCCATGGAACAGAACCGCACTACCGCGGTCTGGTTGTCGGTGACGTTGACGGCATCAACGTTACCTTTCAGAAAATTCGCCTTGTGCTTGAAATGCTCGACGTCGCAGCCCCGGGGCGGGCCGCATTCGCCGGTCACGGCCTTCTGGCCGCTCCTAAAGATTTTTTCCAGTTTGCTTCCCGCGGAGTATTCGGCGGTCATTGTTTCAATTCCTCCCGTATCGTGGTGCGTAACCCGCCGTCCCGGCTGGTAGACCAATTTTTATAGAGCTGCACTTCGGTGAGTTTGTGCAACTCCCCGAGATTTTTCAGGCGATCGTAAATCAGTTGCCAGATGCAGGGGATGGAGCCCTTACCGACTTCGCAGATGCCCTCGGAAGAGCCTCCACAGGGCCCATTCAAGAGCTGCTTGGCGCAGCGGGTGATGGGGCACAGCCCACCAAAATTGCCGATGATACAGCTACCGCAGGCCTGGCAAAATTCCTTCCAGACCCCGTGTTCCGTAGCCCCGCCGATGCTGGTAGTGTTGAGGCCCGGGAAAACCCGGAGATAGGGGTAGCGGGCGGCGCAATACTGGGGCCCGACGCTACAGGCAATGGAGACTATGGCGTCAGCGCCGTCCACCAGGTCGTCCAGCGGCTCGATATATTCGGGATCGCATTGCCGTTCACAGGTATATTCCTTCACTTCCAACTCATTCCCGGCGGCTTTGCGGGCGATCTTGAGCTCGGAGGCCAGAATGGCCACCTCTTTTTCGCCACCCGCACAACATACGGTCACGCAGCCTTTACAGCCAGCCACCACGATCTTTTTGAAATCCTTGACCATATCCAGGATTTCCGCCAGGGGTTTCGATTCCGCTATGACCATAGCGTTCCTCCTATTCCATTAATCCATTTATCCAGCGCAAAAAAAAATCGTTAACTTCTCCACAGTTGTCTCTTCGGGCCCCCGGATCCACGTGGCGTAAAGGGGCTTGGATCTAAGCAAAATTATCCGCGGCCAACTTCTTTTAATGAATATGAAAAGGGCCACGTCGGGCCTTGTACTTCTATTCACTTAATTCTATGGCGAAACCAGGGGTATTGTCAAATAGAAAAATCCAGAGGAATTTTGGGCTGACTGATTTAAAAAGTCAAAAATTTATTGACAAATGCACTTGAGGTCTATTTAATGGGGGACTATGTGAAAAAAAGTATGAGCTGCGATCTGTCCCCTCCTCGGGGACGGGGGGCTCGAGTATGCTGTCCCATCACCTGGGCCACCCCGGGGATGACCATTAGATAGCCAATAATTACCATATCTTAAGGAGGCAGTTTTTATGGCGAAGTATGATCCGGTTAAACAGGCTGACTGGCAGATTGCCGAAATCGCCGAAGCGGAGATGATTCCTTTTGACGCAATGTGCGATAAGTTGGAAATCCCCAAAGACGAGCGCATCCCGCACGGTCAGAAAATCGGCCGCGTCGATTACATGAAGTGCCTGGAACGCCTGAAGAACAAACCCGACGGCAAGTACATCGAAGTCACCGCCATCACCCCCACTCCCCTGGGGGAAGGCAAATCCACCACCTCCATGGGCCTGATCGAGGGCCTGGGCGCCCGCAAGCAGAACGTGGGCGGCGCCCTCCGCCAGCCCTCCGGCGGCCCCACCATGAACATCAAGGGCACCGCGGCCGGCGGCGGTATCTCGCTGCTGATCCCCATGACCGAATTCTCCCTGGGCCTCACCGGCGACATCAACAACATCATGAACGCCCACAACCTGGCCATGGTGGCGATGACCTCCCGGATGCAGCACGAATTTAACTATGACGACGCCCAACTGGCCAAACGGAATCTGAAGCGCCTGAACATGGACCCTCGCAACGTCGAAATGGGCTGGATCCTTGACTTCTGCGCCCAATCCCTGCGGAACATGATCATCGGTATGGGCACCACCAAGGCCGACGGCTTCATGATGCAGTCCAAAACCGGCATCGCCGTGTCCTCCGAAGTTATGGCCATCCTGTCCATTTTTAACGGCTTGGCGGACTTCAAGAAACGCTTGAACGAAATCGTCGTAGCTTACGACAAGAAGGGCAACCCTGTCACCACCGGCGACCTGGAAGTGGGCAACGCCATGATGGCCTGGATGGTCCCCTCCATCAACCCCACCCTGATGCAGAGCGTGGAGAAGCAGCCTGTCTTCGTGCACGCCGGTCCCTTTGCCAACATCGCCGTGGGGCAAAGCTCCATCGTCGCCGACCAGGTCGGCCTGAAGCTGTTCGACTACCACATCACCGAGTCCGGCTTTGGCGCTGACATCGGCTTTGAGAAATTCTGGAACGTCAAATGCCGTTTCAGCGGCCTCATTCCCAATGTGTCGGTGCTTACCGCCACCGTCCGCGGCCTGAAACACCACGGGGTCAACGCCGGCGCCCTGCCGTGCCCTCCGGGCCGGCCCGTCCCCAAAGAGTACTTCTCATCCTCGCCCGAGACCTTCAAATGGTTGGAAGAGGGCGTACAGAACGCGGTGCACCATGTCCGCAACATCAAGAAAGCCGGCATCAACCCGGTGGTGTGTATCAACGCCTTCCATTTCGACTCCAAGGAAGAGCATGACCTGATCCGGCGGGCCTGTGAAGCCGAAGGCGCCCGGGTGGCAGTGTCCAAGCACTGGCAGTTCGGCGGCGAAGGCGCCCTGGAGTTTGCCGATGCGGTCATAGATGCTTGCAAAGAGAAGAACGAGTTCAAGTTCCTCTATCCCAACGAGCTGCCCCTGCGCAAGCGCGTTGAGTTGATCGCCAAAGAAGTGTACGGCGCTGACGGCGTGGACTTCGCCCCCGAAGCCAATGCCAAGGCCATACGTTTTGAAGCGGATCCCAAGTTCAACGAATATGCCACCATGATGGTCAAGACGCACCTGTCCCTGACCCATGATCCCAGCAAGAAAGGCACTCCCAAGGGTTGGCGGTTGCCCGTCCGTGACTTCCTCATCTACGGCGGCGCCAAGTTCATCTGCCCCGTGTGCGGCGCCATCTCCCTGATGCCCGGCACCGGTTCCGACCCGGCCTACCGCCGTGTCGACGTCGATGTGAAGACCGGCAAAGTGACCGGCCTGTTCTAAATGAAAGGTGGGGTGCGCCCTGCGCCCCCCTGACTTGAACCATAAACCGGCTTCCCGAGGCATTGCCCAAGGAAGCCGGTTTTTTTTTATGATTGCTCTGTTCTTTCCTTATAATTCCCCTCTCCCCTTGTGGGAGAGGGCTAGGGTGAGGGGTGGATAAGTGAAAAACTTCTCGTTTTGCCCTCGTTCCCAAGCTCCAGCTTGGGAATGCAAATTTCCGGCGAAGCTCTGCTTCGCCACCTTATCGCCTCTTCACCCGATGACAGAAGTCGGCTGATTATGATCCATGATTTTTCTATCGGTTTGTGATATTTATCACTTGCGCCGTTGCCTCCGCGCATGGTAATAAACATGCGATGTAGAAGAGACCAAGGCAGGTTTAGACTGAAGCCGATAGGCGCATAGTGGCAGCCCCCTTGTGTTTTATTTCCGGCACAACGGCTTCACCGGCCCCCATCCGCGAGATCTCGGCGGTGGCCATAAATTCTTCACCAGTTGTCTGTAGGGGCGGGGTTGCCCCGAACCTATAACGCAAACGGGGATTGTGAAATAAATTTTTCGCGAAGTGAGGAGAGTCTCAAATGTTCGAAATAGTGGAACGCGTCGAAATGGCCCAGGGCACTATCATCAGCAACTGGATCAAGGCCCCCAAGATTGCGGCCAAGGCCAAACCGGGGCAGTTCGTCATCCTGCGGGCCAATGAGAAGGGCGAACGCATCCCCCTGACCATGGCGGATACCGATCCGGCCAAAGGTCTGATCAACATCATTTATATGGTGGTGGGCAAGAGCACTGCGCTCTTCAAAACTTTGAAGGTCGGAGACTCCTACCTGGATGTCATCGGTCCTTTGGGACAGGCCACCCACCTGGAAAACGTGGGTAAGGTGATCTGCGTCGGCGGCGGCACCGGTATCGCAGTCCTGCACCCCATTACCCGGGGCCTGAAACAGATAGGCAATTATGTCTATTCCGTCATCGGCTCCCGCTCCAAAGACCTGCTCATCATGGAAGACAAGATGAAGGCCGCGTCCGATGAGCTCATGATCTGCACCGACGACGGCACTTACGGCCATAAGGGGTTCGTCACCGAAAAACTGAAGGAAACCCTGGCCAGGGATAAGGACATTAAACTGGCAGTGTGCATAGGCCCCGTGCCCATGATGAAGTTCTGCTGCAAGGTCACGAAGGAATTTGGGGTTAAAACCCTGGTGAGCCTTAACCCCATCATGGTGGATGGCACCGGCATGTGCGGCTGCTGCCGGGTCAAAGTCGCGGACCAGATGAAGTTCGCCTGCGTGGACGGGCCGGAGTTTGAAGGCCATGAGGTCGATTGGGACGAACTGGACCTGCGCCTGCGCTCTTATATGATCGAGGAAAAGGTCACCTACGACCAGTTCAAAGAATGCCACGGCGGCGGGAAATGCTCCTGTTGCAGCTAAGAAATTACCCGTAAAGGCACATAAGCCAGGAGGAGAAGGATAATGTCGGAAGAAGCAAAAGCCCCCAAAAAAGAAAAGATCCCCAGGCAAAAGATGCCGGAGCAGGAACCCAAGGTCAGGGCCCGCAACTTCGAAGAAGTGCCCTTCGGTTACACCGTTGACCAGGCTATGCTTGAGGCCCAACGCTGCATCCAGTGCAAAGACCCCCGCTGCAAACAGGGCTGCCCGGTAGAAATCGATATACCCCAGTTTATCTTAAAGATTAAGGAAGGCGACTTTGAAGGCGCCATCCGCAAACTCTGGGAGAAAAACTCCCTGCCCGCGGTGTGCGGCCGGGTCTGCCCCCAGGAAGTGCAGTGCGAAGGCATGTGCATTGTCGGCAAAAAAGACGCCCCGGTGGCCATCGGCAACCTGGAGCGCTTTGCGGCTGACTATCAGCGGGAACATGGCAAGCAAATCCTGCCCCCCAAGCCCGAACCCTCAGGCAAGAAGGTGGCGGTGGTGGGAGCGGGTCCCTCGGGCCTGACCGTGGCCGGCGACCTGATGCAGAAGGGCCATGACGTCACCATCTTTGAGGCCCTGCACGGCCCAGGCGGCGTGCTGCTCTACGGTATCCCGGAATTCCGTCTGCCCAAGGCCATTGTGGCCCAGGAGTGTAATTTCCTGGAACAAATGGGGGCCAAGATCGAGGTCAACTCGGTCATCGGCCGCTCCGAGACCGTGGATGAATTGCTGGAACGCTTCGACGCCGTCTTTCTGGGCGTGGGCGCAGGCCTGCCCGTGTTCCTGAAAATTCCCGGCGAGCACTTCATCGGGGTCTACTCCGCCAACGAGTACCTGACCCGCGCCAACCTCATGAAGGCCTACGACTTCCCCAACTACGACACGCCCATCGTCAAAGGCAAGAACGTGGCCACCTTCGGCGGCGGCAACGTGGCCATGGACGGAGCCCGCACCGCCCTGCGCCTGGGCGCCGACCATTCCTACATCATCTACCGGCGCTCTCATGACGAACTGCCCGCCCGCGGCGCTGAAGTCCACCACGCCGAGGAAGAGGGCGTCGAGTTCCTGCTGCTCTCCAATCCGCTGCGTTTCCTGGGCGATGAGGCCACCGGTCGTCTCACCGGGGTCGAGTGCCTGAAGATGGAACTGGGCGAGCCCGATGCCTCCGGGCGGCGGCGTCCGGTACCCATACCGGGCTCCGAGTTCATCGTGGAAATCGACACTGCGGTTATCTCCATCGGTTCAGGCAGCAACCCCTTGCTCACCAAGAGCACCCCGGGTCTGGCCTTGAATAAATGGGGCTACATCGTAGCCGACCCCAAGACCGGCAAAACCATGAAACCCAGAGTCTGGGCCGGCGGCGATATCGTCACGGGTTCTGCCACCGTCATCCTGGCCATGGGCGCCGGCCGCCAGGCCTCCAACTCCATCCACGACTACCTGATCACAGGGTGGTAGAAAAGAATTTGGGGGAGGGGCAAAGGGCTTTTTCGTAAGTGCCCTTTCCCCCTCACAAAAAACCCCAAACCCCCACCCCAATCCCATAAGCATAAAATAGCAGGAGGGCCAGAAATGGCCCTCCTTCTTTATCCGGTAGGGCGGGCGTCCCCGCCCGCCTCAGCGCTTTTCCGTAGGGGCGGACCTGCGTGTCCGCCCTGATTTGCTTGGCTCTATTTACCCTCGTTCCCAAGCTCCTGCTTATTTTCTCTTATCTCGTTCCCAAGTTGCACTTGGGAACGCCAATATTCGCCCAAGCTCTGCTTGGGCACCTCTATCATTTCCTTAAGCAAACCCAGCCTCATGCCATGAAAAATTCACCCATTATTCCTCTTGGCCCCCCTCCGGCCCTTTGCCCTCTTGGGTTTCCTCCTGCAAATAATCGGGCAAGATGGTTTTCTCATCTATAATAGCCTGGGCCAGTTGCTCCGGGGTGAGGCCCATGGCTCCCCTGAGGTCGGCGCCCTCCAGGTGGGTTTCCAAGAGGTCGGTCCCCTCCAGGAAGCCCACCTTGAGGTCGGCCCCCTCCAGGTGGGCTTCCCAGAGGTCGGCCCCCTCCAGGTGGGCGAACCAGAGGTTGGCCCCCTCCAGGTGGGTTTTCCAGAGGTTGGCCCCCTCCAGGTGGGCTACCGTGAGGTCGGCGCCCTCCAGGTGGGCTTCCTGGAGGTCGGCGTCCTCCAGGTGGGCTTTGACGAGGTTGGCCCCCTCCAGGTGGGCTACCGTGAGGTCGGCCCCACGCAAATCGGTGTTCCGCAAATCCAACCGCCCCTTCTCTTCTTTCTGGCGGTAGCGGTACTTGCGCCTCCCCAATACCGTTAAAATGGCCTGGATGTCCGTGGCCGGCTTGGGGGCCGCCGGCGCCGGGGTGATCGCGGTTGCCGCAGTGGCGTTCTGTTCTTCTGCGGCTCCGGCCGCGGTGGGCGCCTCCGGGGTTAAGGCTTCCTGAACCACGGGTTCTTCCCCGGAGGTTTTCCCTTTTTCGTCCTGGGCTTGCTCCCGCCAGGGCACCCGCTCCCGCACGTACGCGGTAAGGGTCTCCATAATCGTCCAGTAATCTTTGTCCGAGTCGTTGGCGATGCGCTCCAAGGCGTAGATGCCCCCCAGACGGATTTCCATCCGGTCGCTGCCCAACTGCTCGATGGCCCGGGTGAAGCGTTCGGTGATCTGGCCTTCCTGGGCCACCACAACCTGCTGCTCCAAAGACCTAACCTGATTCTCCGAAGCCCGGATACGCCTAAAGCCCATATAGATGCCGATGATAGCCAGAACGCCAGCCATAATGTAAGCCAGGGTCTTTCTGGCCTCGTTTTCAATATCGAAGCAAATCTTGGGCGGCAGACCATCCTTGCCCGGCGGACAGACCGGCACCTGCATCTTGGGCACATAAATCAAGGCCCAGACAGCCCCGGCCGCCACCAAAACAACCAGAAACCCCAGGATACAAGGCTTAACCCGTCGCCACACCTGCCCCACTTTTTCCAAGCGCGCTCCCACCATCGCCCCCTGCTGCTTTATTCACATACCGCTCTCTTACCTTGGTTTCCCAAAAAGATCAATATCTTCGGCAAAACTCTTTGCCCATCTTGCTTTTCGTAGGGGCGGACACATGGGTCCGCGGCAACTTTTCAGGGTAGCAGCCGTAGGGTGCGCACTGCGCACCATCTTTGGCGGGCAGTGCCCGCCCTACATAACCTCCCCCACTCCAAAATCCTCCTTCCCCAACTTCTCCACCCGCACGCCGATAAGGCGAATCAATTTATGCTTGGGGTTCTCTCGATTGTCTAAAAACGGCATGAGCAGTTTCATGGCGGCGAAGGTGAGGGTGCGCAGGGTGGCCGCGGGCGCTGGCCGGGTGTGGGAGCGGGTAAAGGTGGCGAAATCGGCAAAGCGCACGGTGACCACCACGGTGCGGTACGTGTGGAAGCCCCCATTGGTAAAGCGCCGATGTACCTCATGGCAGAGAGCCCAAAGGCGCTGGAAAATAAAGTCTAGGTCCAGCGTGTCTTTGGCAAAGGTTTCTTGCTCTCCAACGGATTTGGGCTCCCACTCGGTGACCAGTGGACTATCATGGCGGCCCCGAATCCGCTCATAGAGCGACGGCCCCCAGGACCCGAACCGTTCTTCCAACTCTTTCGCAGAAAACCTCTTTAAATCTTGGACAGTCTTAATGCCCAGACGGGCCAGGGAGTGCTCGGTCTTGGGGCCTATGCCGGGGATTTTGCGCACCACCATGGGTGCCAAAAAATCTTCCGCCTCCGCCGCGGTGACCACCGTCAGGCCGTCGGGCTTTTGAAAGTCCGAGGCGATCTTGGCGATCAGCTTGTTGGGACCGAGGCCGATGGAGGCAGTGAGCCTTTCTTGGACCAGGATTTCCGTTTTGATCTTACGGGCCAGGTCTGCGGCCCGATCATATGATCCGGTGAAACTCAGGTCGAAGTAAGCTTCATCGATGCCGGCGGTCTCCACCACCGGGGCATAACGGTGCAGAATCGCCATGATCTTATCCGAGACCTCCCGATACCTGGAGTAATTGCCCCGGGTGAAGACGGTGGCAGGCTGGCCCCGGCGCCGGGCCGCTTCGGCCAACTTCCAGGCCGTTGAGATGGGCAGGGCGGAATGGATGCCGTAGACGCGGGCCGGGTAGTTGGCTGTGGACACCACTCCACGCCCCTGCCCTCCCGCGGGGTCGGCCCCCACTACCACAGGCCGCCCTTTGAGTTCCGGGTGGTCCCGCTCTTCGATGGCCGCGAAAAAGGCATCCATATCCAGGTGGCCGATGATGCGCATATGGATCATTGTAACCAAGGATCGGAGCCGGGCCAAGGAATCGGGAAAGGGATTGCCAAACCGCGTCAACTCAGATAAGAAACAAAGATGGGCGAACCGATATGAGATGCAGGGATAATGGGCAATTCGCGGCCGTCTTGGCAATAATGGTGGTCTTCCTTGGAAGCCTGGGGGCAGGCGCGGCCTGGGGTCAGGAGAGTCTGCCGGAGCTGATTAAAAAGGTCTCCCCTGCCGTGGTGACCGTGGCCGGGTTTAATGCGCAAGGCAAAGTCATCCGCATCGGAAGCGGCTTTTTTGTGGATGCGCAGGGTCACCTCATCACCAATCTGCACGTCATCAAAGGGGTGGCCCGGGCTGAAGTGAAACTGCCCAAGGGAGAGGTTTACCCTCTGACTGAGATGGTAGCGGCGGATGACAAGGCCGATCTAGTCAAATTGGTAGTGAATCTGCCCGGCGGCCCGCCGCATTACCTGACGGTGAGCGGCGCCCGGCCGGAAGTGGGGGAACACGTGGTGGTGCTGGGCAGCCCCCTGGGATTGGAACACACGGTGACCGACGGCATGGTGTCGGCGATCCGCACCATTAAAGACCGGGGTGAGTTCCTGCAAATTTCGGCCCCCATTTCGCCAGGCTCCAGCGGCGGCCCGGTGGTCAATATGAAGGGCCAGGTCATTGGGATTGCCACGTTTCAGGTGAGAGGCCAGAATATCAATTTCGCGGTGCCTGGCTACCGGGTGCTGGCCCTAAAGGAAGGTCCGTCTAGGGGGCTGCCGGGCCAGGGAGCAGACGGTAAAATTCTACCGGCGCGCCCTGGGGTGAATGTGCCGCGGCCCCAGATACAGATGAAATAGGGACTGCGTCCAAACACCCGAGCGCGGCGGCGCCGCATGTTCATGATCTGCTGGTAAGACAAAAGGCGCTGGATCGCAGCAGTGTCCGGTTTGGTTTTTGCAAATGAGGAAGTTCGTTGGGCGTAGTCCAACAGCTCAAAAATTCGCTGCGCCCTTCCGGCTCCGAGAAGATTACTTCCCCTCACCCTAACCCTCTCCCCCATTGGGGAGAGGGGAAAAAGTGGAACCGATTTAATGCCTTATACCAAGTTGCGCTCATACAGGTAATTTTGCTTTTGTAGGGGCGGACCTATGTGTCCGCCCTCAGAGTGGTCGCACATGCAAGTGTGCCTCTACAAAACCGAAGCTATTTTTACTTCTATGGACGCAACTTAGTATTATGGTTACTAAAACGGCCACATCTCCTACCCCCTCTCCACCCGCTTCGGGGGGAGAGGGCTGGGGTGAGGGGGGCAGAACAACCTCATGCAATTTTCTAACCGGACGCTGCTGGCTGGATCGACTTTTATGAAGAAAAAAACGCTTATTCTCTTGTTGGTTACGCTTTGCCTGTGGTCTGCGGTCGCCCTGGCCCAGACCGGGTCTATCCGGGTCTATTTCTCCCCCAACGGCGGCTGTACCGACGCCATCCTGGCGCAGATTAACCGGGCCAAGACGGAAATCCTGATTCAGGCTTATTCATTCACCAGCAAACCTATCGCCCAGGCCTTGATTGCCGCCCAGAAGCGCGGGGTCAGGGTCACCGCAGTGTTGGACAAGTCTAACCGGACCCAGAAATATTCCGCGGCCACCTTCTTGAAGAACGTGGGCGTCCCGGTCTACATCGACGACAAGCACGCCATTGCCCACAATAAAATCATGATTATTGACAACCGGGTGGTTATCACCGGCTCCTTTAACTTCACCATGGCGGCTGAAAACAAGAACGCCGAGAACCTGTTGATCATGGAGGATATGCCCGACTTCACGAGGGCTTACCGGGAGAATTTTCAGAAACACCTGCGGCATTCCGTGGCGTACCGCCCCGTTGAGGATTGATCAAGCTCAATATTTATTCGGCCGGTTTTTTGGGGGCGCTGCTGCTCTTTTCCTTTTTAGCCAGCTTTTCGGTGTCCGTGTGAGCGGGGCTCCCGGGTTTATAGACGATATACAACGTTCCTTTGGCGTCCTTGCTCGTCTTGAGCGACGCTTTGACACCTTTTTTCTGCAACTCGGCCACCTTGGCTTGGGCCTCCTTGCTGGTCTTATACTGGCCGACCCGCACTTGAGTAGGTTGAGCCTTGGCGCCCTTGGCTTGTTCTTTGGACTTAGGCAGCCGCGCCTTGGGAGCGGTGTCGAAGCTATTCTGGAAATTGAGCTTCTTGGAAAATTCCTGGCGCTCTCGCCGCATTTCTTCTTCCCGGGCTTTGGGATCATGGTGCGCCGCGCCGGTTTTCCCTTTTTTCTTAGCGGCTGCCGCAGGTACGGGAGGAGATAGCGGAGTGATGGAGGCGGTAACCGGAGCCGGGTGTGCTGGCTTGGCCGCCGCCACCGGTGCTGGACCCGGAACCGGAACCTTTGCTGGAGCCTGAGGTGCGGGGGTGACGGCAGGCGCAGTCGCCGTTGCCACAGGCGGAATTGGTTCAGGAGCTGCTTCCGGCCCTGCTGGGACCGAGGCTATGGCTGGGGGCCCGCCGCCAGTTCCGGTGGGCGGTGGCCACTGGGCCACTTTGGGCCCTTCCTGGGACATCAGCCCCCAGGAGGAAGCCGCCCGGTAAATGTCTCCCCGGCCCGCCAGAGCTCCCAGGGCGAAACTCATCAGCATCAAACCTGCGACGCCGACCCCGGTGAAGATGGTTTCCTTGATTCCCAGGGTGAGATGCCACCCGGTCTTTTTGCTTTTTTTCCCCCGGCCTGTCTCCACTTCACCTCCTGATGGTTGTTTCTGCTGGAACCCCGGTAAGCGCAATTGTCGGCCCAAACGTTCTCCCACCGATCTACATGGTTTCCGGGGCCTCCACCCCTAAGATCCCCAAACCATGCGCCAATACGGTCTTCACGCTGCTTACCAGCCAAAAGCGGGCCTGGGTCAGCCCGGCGTCTTCAGAGATAAAGCGATGTTTGTAATAATAACTATGCAATTGGGCGGCCAGTTCCGTCAAGAAATAAGTGATGCGATGGGGCTCAAGATTGCGGGCCGCGCTCTCAACCAGTTCGGGATAATTGGCCAGTAGCTTGAGGATGGTCAACTCCTCGGGCAGGGTCAAGAGAGAGAGGCGATGCGGGTCCAGCTCCTCCATGACAATTCCCTGGGCCGCGGCCTGGCGAAAGACCGAGGCCAACCGGGCGTAGGCATATTGGACGTAATAGACCGGGTTTTCGCTGTTCTGCTGTTTGGCCACTTCCAGGTCGAACTCCAACTGGGCGTCGGGCCGCCGGGAAAGAAAAATGAAGCGGGCGGCATCCTTCCCCACTTCGTCGATGACCTCCCGCAAGGTGACAAAAGTGCCGCCCCTGGTGGTCATGGCCACGGGCTCCCCCTGGCGCAGGAGCGAGACCAATTGCACCAGGATAACTTTGAGGCGGCCGGTAAACCCCAAAGCCTGGGCCGCAGCCTGGAGCCGGGGGACATAGCCGTGGTGATCGGCCCCCCAGATATCCACCACCAGGCCATAGCCCTGCCGGAATTTGTGCAGGTGGTAAGCGATGTCCGAGGCGAAGTAAGTGGTGACCCCGTTGCTGCGCCGCACCACCCGGTCCTTTTCGTCCCCGAACGCGGTGGCCTTGAACCACAAGGCGCCGTCCTCTTCGTAAAGATAGCCTATATCCCGCAGCAGGGTGAAACTCTGGTCCACCAGACCCTGGCGGTAGAGTTCGGTTTCGCTGAACCAGGTATCAAAGTTGACGCCGAAATCATCTAAGTCTTGCTGGATGCCCGCCAGGATGACGTCGCCGGCATAGCGGCCCAGGGCTTCCAGGGTGTCCGGGTCGGGCTCTGGTGGGGGCATAGGCTTGCCTTGGGCCAGGTAGTCCCGGGCCAGGTCCTTCATGTAGTCGCCCTGATAGCCTTCCTCAGGAAATTCCACCACATCGCCCGCCAACTCTCGAAGGCGGAAATAGAGGGACTTGCCTAAAGTGAGGATCTGGTTGCCCACGTCGTTGATGTAGTATTCCCGCACCACGTCGTGTCCGGTGACCCGCAAGAGATTAGCCAGGGCATCACCCAGCGCGGCGCCGCGGCCGTGGCCGATGTGCAAAGGCCCGGTGGGGTTGGCGCTGACAAACTCCACCTGCACCTTTTGCCCCGCACCCAGGTCGCTGTCGCCGTAGGCCGCGCCCAGGTGGTGAATTTCTGGAATCACTTTGTACCAGTAGCTGTCGGCGATAAAGAAGTTGATAAAGCCTGGTCCGGCGATCTCCACTTTCTGGAGCATGCCTTCCGGGGCCGCGAGGTGGTTGATGATGGTTTCGGCCACCTTCCGGGGCGGCATCTTGGCCTGCTTGGCCAGGACCAGGGCCAGGTTGGTAGCCAGATCGCCATGATCGGCGAGTTTCGTGGCCTCCACTTCGAAGGCGGGCAAGGTCACAAAGGTGAGTTGGCCCGCGGCCCGGGCGTTTTCAACCGAGGCCGTGATGAGATCACGTAGGGTTTGCTTAATGCGCATTTATGCTCAGCTTTCTCAGTGATTATAGGGCGGCCCGTGGCCGCCACGGCGTTCCCAAGTGGAACTTGGGAACGAGGGTTGAAAGTGTGGCGCCGCCGCCCTCGGCGGCGTCAATGCGGGTTTCAGCCTGCGTTGGCACAGGCGAGACGCCTGTGCCAACAGGAACATTTTTAAACGGCGGCCGCAGGCCGCCCTATACCCCTTTCGCCTTTTCCCCTTTTAACCTTTTTCCCCTTTTTTCGGCGCCTCCCCCACCGGCTTGGCCTTCAGGGTCATATCCCGGGTGTACTCCAGGCAATGCTGGCCGGTGAAGGAAAATCTTTTGACGCAGGTCTCCCGCCAGGCGCAGACCACACAAATACTGGCCTCCCGGGTGTCGGGTTTTCGGTCCATATCAAGCTCCGGTGTAGTTCCTGACATTGGCAGTGCCAAGGGCACAGTAAATTTCATAACTGATGGTCTGGGCCCATTCCGCCAGGTCCTCGCCCCGCAATTGCTCCCCCTGGTCCTGACCTAAGAATACGGCCCGGTCGCCTTCCTTCACCTCCGGGATGCCGGTGACGTCCACCATGGTGAGATTCATACATACCCGGCCCCGGATGGGGGCTCGGCGGCCATGGATCAGGACCTCGCCCCGGTTGGAAAAAAGGCGGCTGTAACCGTTGCAGTACCCCACCGGCAGCACCGCCAGGTCACACCAATCAGGGGTAGTGTAGGTGCAGCCATAGCTGATGCTGCTCCCCGGGGGCAGGCGCTTTACCTGGAGCACCTGGGCCGCGAGGGACATCACCGGCTGGAGGTCCACCGACGGCAGCCGCTGGGGGGAAGGGGGCGAGCCATAGAGCATGAGGCCGGGCCGCACCAAGCCCAAATGGGCCTCGGGCACCTCCCAGAGCGCTGCGCTGTTGGTAATATGACTTAACGGCAGCTTCCAGCCCTCCTGCCGGGCTGCGGCCAGAAGGGAAGTAAATTCACTGACTTGTTTAGAAGTATAGGTCTTGTCTTCCTGATCCGCCACCGCAAGATGGGAAATCAGGCCAACGACGTTAAAATTACGCAATTTCTTCAACCCTGCCAAAAACGGCAGAATTTCCGAAGGAAGCAATCCCAGGCGACCCATGCCCGTATCCACTTTGAGATGCACCCGGGCCTTTTTGCCCTGATTGTGCGCCGCGGCCGCCAGGGCCTGAGCCACGTCCAAGCGGAACAGAGCCACATCCAGGTCATGGTTCACGGCACATCCGGCTTCCTCCGGCAGAATTCCCAAGAGCAACAACAACGGCAGGGTGATTCCCGCCCGGCGCAGCATCAGGCCTTCTTCCAGGGAACCGACCCCGAAATAATCCACCCCGGCGGCAGCAAGCTTCCGGGCCACAGGGACCAGCCCATGCCCATAGGCATCGGCTTTGACCACCGCCAGCATCTTAACCTGGGGATTACAGAGACCGCGCAGCTGGCGATAGTTGTGCTCCAGGGCCGCCAAGTCAATGGCCAGGTCCACCATGGTGGTGATCATCATGGGCGTACCTTCCTCTGTAATTAGTCGTTGCGGCGATATTCAGCCGGAATCTTATCCGCTTGCTGGGTCACGTTCTGCTCCAAGTCCTGTTTATGGCGCTTGAGCTTTTCTTTAAGACGCGAGTCGCTGAGTGCCAGGATTTGGGCGGCAAAGATGGCGGCGTTCTTGGCCCCGGCCGCGCCAATGGCCATGGTGGCGACAGGCACTCCGGCGGGCATCTGTACCGTAGACAACAAGCTGTCCAACCCCTGGAGACTGGAGCCTGCCATGGGCACGCCGATTACCGGCAAGGTGGTCTCCGCGGCCACAACCCCTGCCAGATGCGCGGCCATCCCGGCCGCGGCAATGATGACCTTTACACCCCGGGCCGCGGCATCCCGGGCGTAGGCCTGGACCTGGCGGGGAGCACGGTGGGCTGAAGCCACCACGACTTCGCACGTGATGCCCCAATCCTTGAGCAACACCGCAGCGGGCTCCACCTGGGGCCAATCCGAGGCGCTGCCCAATACGATACCGACGTCTGCTGATGTGGTCATGTGGCTTGCCTTTCTAAGGCCAGTGGTCAGTGGTCAGTGGCCAGTAGTCAGTAAAAAACAACCGGTAACCGGTAATCGATCTGGTCCTTTTCCCAAGATCTTTATCCCGCCCGGCGGCGGCGCAGGATTTGGGCCACCTCGGCCGGGGGGTAGGTATTGAGTATGTCTTCCGGGGCCAGCCAGCCTTTCCGGGCCGTCATTACTCCATAGTTTACGTCATCCAGGCCTTCCAGGCTATGGGCGTCGGGGTTAATACTGATTAAAATTCCCAATTCTTTAGCCCGGCGCAGCCAGCGCCAGTCCAGATCCAGGCGGTAGGGACTGGCGTTGATTTCCATGATCACCTGGTGGGCCCCGGCGAATTTTAGGATAGCCTCCAGATCGAAGGCATAAGGTTCCCGGGCCAGGAGAAGGCGGCCGCTTATGTGCCCCAGCATGGTACAGAAGGGGGTGGCCAGGGCCTTGAGGATGCGCTCGGTCATGGCCTCCTTTTGCAGGTTAAACTGGGAATGAATGGAGGCGATGACGAAATCGAAGCCTTGCAAGATGTCATCGGGGTAATCCAGAGAGCCGTCGCTCATAATGTCCGATTCCACTCCCCAGAACAAGCTAAAATTCGGATGCTCTCGGCGGCGGGCCTCCACGTCCTGTCTTTGCCGGTCCAGGTCCGGGGGTTTCAGCCCTCCGGCATAAAAGGCCGTTTGGCTGTGGTCCGACAGGCCCAGGAAACTCCAGCCGCGCTGGGTGGCGGCATTGATGAGCTCCTCCAGGGAATTGACGCCGTCACTATAGTAAGAGTGGACGTGAAAGCAGCCCCGGATATCCGCGCCAGTGACGAGACGGGGCAGGCGGTTATCCCGTCCGGCCTCGATTTCTCCCAGACCCTCCCGCAACTCGGGAGGAATAAGCGGCAAACCCAGCCGCCCATAGATGTCGGCTTCTTCCCGGCAGGGCTGGAGGGCGCCCGCGGCGAACAGACCTTGGGAAGCCAGATCCAGGTTATGGTCCTGGGCCAGGCTTTGGACGGCCTGGAAGTGGGCTTCGCTGCCTGTAGCCGCGAGCCACGCGGCTCCGAAAAACTCAGGCGTAGCCAGGGTCAAGCGCAAAGGCATTCCTTGGGGCAGGGTGGCTTCAATCTTTCCGGGGCCACGGTCTATAAACTCCGCGCCCAAGATTTTTTCCAGGCTTGCCACTACCTGCTGGGGCTGGTCGGTGGCGATTGCCAGGTCAATGGCCCCGGCCACTTCCAGGCCACGGCGGATGGGCCCGGCCAGTTCCAAACGCTGGATGCCGGGCACTTTCCGCCATCGGGCCGCGATGGATTCGGCCAAGGGCAGGAGATCCCCCAGGCGGAAAAGCCCGGCATAGCGCCGCAGGCTGGCCAACCCGGCTTTGATCTTCTCCTGGGATTTGACTCCAAAACCGGGGAGAGCGGTCAACCGGTTTTCCTGGCAGGCATATTCCAATTCCCCGATACCGGTGATGTTCAGGTCTTGGAACAGTATGCGGGCCTTCTTGGGGCCCAGGCCCGGCACCTGGAGCAGTTCCATCAGGCCGGGCGGGGTCTTGGCTTTGAGCTCCCGGTAAAGGGCGGCGTCCCCCTGGCTGAACAGTTCACCGATGACCCCGGCCAGGGACTTGCCGATGCCCTTGACTTGGGCCAGGTCTCCGGAACTCAGAGCGGAGGCCAGATCTCCGGGATAGGTGAGCACCGCCCGGGCGCCTGCCTCATAGGCTCTGACCTTGAAAGGGCTTTCCCCGGCCAACTCCAGGAGGTGAGCGATTTCATCCAGGACGGCCGCCACCGCTTTCTTATCCATGGGAAATCATTGGTACCAACTGGCCAGGGTTAAAACCGTGTCCACATAGGCATCGGAGTGGTTGTAGCTATGGACCGCCCGGCTCCAGGAGGCCCGGTTTTTGATCTGAAAGCCGCTCTTGTGGAGATAGCAGGCAATGCTGAAGATGGCGTCGTCGTGGGTGAAGAGGTCCACCGGGCCTTTGCCGCTGGCCGATACACCGCAGCGATTCAGACTGGAAGGGAGAAACTGGCAAAAGCCCATGGCCCCGGCCCAGGAGCCGCAGAGGGAAAATGGGTCAACATGATGGGAGGCGCAGTACTCCAGAAATATGCCCAATTCCCGTCGGCCCCAGGCCGCCTTCTTTTTCAGGCGGTCCGGTGTCGCGTTCAATCCCACCTCCCGGATCACCTCGGGGTTATCCATGACGGCCAGAGAGGCAAAGACGTTAAAGACCGGATATTTGCCGGTGTTGCTGCCCAGGCCAGACTCCACCGTGAGGATGCCGACGATGACTGCCGCGGCCACGCCATAGCGGGCTTCGGCCCGAGTTAAGACTGCCTTGTGGGCTTCCATATAGGCCCGGCCCCGGGCGGCGGTCTCCGGGGTCAGGAATTTCTTATAGATATCCGGGGATTCCTTGCGAAGGTGAGCGATCTTGCGGACAACGTCCGGCAGGAATTGATTGCGGGGGTCAGCAAAGGTCTTAAAGACGAAGTCTTTATCCAGACCATGGCGCACCAAGCTGTACTTGAGCCCCACATAGGCCACGGGCTGGGGCTCGGCCTGCACCCCTGTCGCCCCTACCAGCACCCCCAGGAGGATGCCCGCCACCACTCCCCAGAATCGGCTCCCCACCATGCTCTCCCCCTTAATCCACAGAGATAACGCTACCTTGTTTGTACGGAATTGTCAAGGTGGGCGGGGGGCGCCACAGGGTCGGCTGAAAAGGATAAGCGAGGAGAGTTTGGTCTTTCTAATCCAACCCAGAAGGTTTGGTCGAAAGGTTTATTTTTTCTTGACAATAGTTTATGTTTATATAAACATTGTATCATGCCGAAAGAGCGAAGCGAACCCTTTGTCTTTGGGAGGAAAGTGAGGGTTGATTTTTTCTTGTCTCCTGCAGGTCAATGTCCAGCGAAAAAATTTTTAAATGGATTGCCGGTTAACCATAAAGCAAAAGTTTCAAAAATTATCGAATATTTTTCGCAGCATGGAAAAACAAGCAATCCTGATTATTGTAATACCAAGTTGCGGTCATACAGGTAATTATAGTTTTTGTAGGGGCTGACCTATGTGTCCGCCCTCAGAGTGGTCGCACATGCAAGTGTGCCTCTACAAAACCGAAGCTATTTTTACTTCTATGAGCGCAACTTGGTATAAGACATTAAAAGGGAAAAAACTGCAGGGTTTTATGAATTCAGAGATGTTCATATTTCTAAAACAAGATTCTTTTTTTTCTATGTTAGCTATCATCACATAGTTATTACACATGGTTGTCATAAAAAGCGCGATGCTGCTGACCAAACTGAACTATATAAAATGACTGAAATAAAGAAAATCTATGAAAACGAAGCATTATATGAGGATTAATATCATGAAGACTACTATCCTTGATGAATACCTGAAGGATGACGAATTTCTGAGGGCTTTTGCTCAAGAGGATCTTATCATGGAAGTCACCGAAACTCTCTGTGAGCTTCTTGAGAAGGAGAAGGTCTCCCGGAAAGAACTAGCAGAGCGGTTGGGCAAATCCAAAGGATTTGTCTCCCAATTGTTGAACGGCGGGCGCAATCTAACTCTGCGTACCGTGGCTGACATTCTCCACGTCTTGGGCTATAAAGTTACCCTCACCCCATATAAAGAAGGCGAGCCGAAGCAAGAAAGCCATATCAGATCTCACCCCAAGCGAACCAGAAACGTTGCCTAGTAAGCTAATTTCACTGAAAACGAGCGGGCTCATCTTGGAAAACCAGCCCCTGGCCCCCCTGACCACCTGGAAGATCGGCGGGGCGGCGGCGCGGTTGGCGGCGCCCGCGGACGTAGAAGGCGTCTACCGTCTGATGAGACTGGCTCAGGACCGGGGCTGGCCGCTGTTCTTCCTGGGGCGAGGGTCGAACGTGCTTATTGATGACGCGGGGCTGCCGGGGCTTACCCTCCACCTGGCTAAAAGTCTCCAAGGCATCGAGCCTCAGGGCGAGACGCTACGGGTGGGGGCTGGGGTGGCCTTGCCCAGGCTAGCCCAGGCCGCGGCCCGATTGGGTTTTGCCGGATTTGAGTTCTTAGCCGGCATCCCCGGCACCGTGGGCGCGGCGCTGCGCCTCAACGCCGGGGCCGAGGGGTGTAGCCTGGGCGGGGTCTTGCGGCGACTGTGGGTGGCCACTCCCCAACTGCATCTGGTGGAATTCCAGGCAGCGGAACTGGGTCTGGGCTACCGGTCTTCCCTGCTGCTTAACTTCCCGCATTGGCTGGTGGTGGAAGCGGAGTTTAACCTCGCACAGCCCGCCGACCCTGAGGCCATCAAGGCCCGCATGCGGGAGTTGCTCCTGGCCCGGCGAGCCCGGCAGCCGGCCAATCCCCGGAGTTGTGGCAGTGTCTTCAAGAATCCGCCCGGAGGACCGGCCGCAGGCTGGCTCATCGATCAAGCCCGGTTCAAAGGGCGAAGTTACGGGGATGCCGTGGTGTCCCGCGAGCATGCCAATTTTATCCTCAACCGCGGGCAGGCTACTGCGGCCCAGGTCAAAGGCCTTATCCAGGAAATCCAGGCAACGGTCTGGCAGACCCAGGGGATCGCCCTGGAGCGAGAAGTGATCTTTCTGCCGGAGGATTTGGGATCTCTTCACAACGAAGCGAGCTTTTGAAGACTTCTAGGTCGGGGCCAGGGGCAGGGTTATGGTGCAGGTGGTTCCGCGGTCCGCTTCGCTGGTGATGCTGATCTCTCCCTGATGTTGGGAAATAAGACCCCGGCAGATGGTCAGCCCCAAGCCAGTGCCGCCCTGCTTGGTGGTAAAAAACGGCGTAAACAGGTTGGGCAACTGCTCCGGAGGGATGCCGCAGCCGGTGTCGGCGATGGTGAGGGCCAGCGTATTGGATTGCACCGCGGCGGTGACATTGAGTTCACCGCCATGGGGCATCGCCTCTAAGGCGTTTTTTAAGAGATTGATGAGCACCTGGCGAATTTGCCCCGGATCAAAGGCAAACGCGCTGACTTGGGACGGGGTCTGCAGGTGAAAAACGACCCCGCGCTCTGTGAAAGCGCTGTCCATGAGTTCGGCCACTTCCCTAACCAAGGCCAGGAGGTCTCCCACGGTTTTTTGCGGCGGCGCGCCTTTGGTATAGGTGCTCATATCACCGAGAAACTTCTCCAGACGCTGCACTTCTTGATAGATGAGGGTTAAACGGCGGCGGACGTTATCGGGCAGGTCGGGCAGACGTCCCAGTTGGGCGGCAAATCCCCCGATAGTTGCCAAGGGGTTCTTGATTTCATGGCTGATATGCGCCACCATCTTGCCCAAGGTGGCCAGCCGTTCGCTTCTGAGGAGTTCCACCTCCAGGCGCTGCCGTTCTCGGAGGTCCCGGAAATAGCCGACGATGCCGACCTCCCGGCTATCTTCGTGCAAGAGGCGGGCCGACAGCCAGATGGGCACCAGGGAGCCGTCTTTATGGAGAGCCCGGGTTTCGTAATTTTCCAAAATGCCCACACCCCCATGGGTGGGGTCGTAAATCAACCGTTTGATTTCCTGGGCGGTTTTATCCGGATAGAATTTATAGACCTTGACCTTGCCGACGACCTCGTCCGGGATATACCCCAGAATTTTGCTGGCGCCGTCGTTGAAGATGAGGACATTTCCCAGCAGGTCATTGACGATGATGCCGTCCATGGAGGCCTGCATCAGATTACGCTCTAGTTCGTCCATCTGCCGGACCTGAGATTCCAACCGAAAACGGTCAGTGACATCCCGGAGGGACCAGAAGGTCCAGGCGGCCCTGCCGGGCCCCGCCAGGTGATATAGGGTGGTCTCGTAAACGTGAACTTTGCCCTGCGCCTCTCGGGTCAGGTGGGTCTTGGCCGGATAGTATGGCGTCATCTCGGTGGTGCAAAAACCCACCTCCAGGGCATCAGTGCCCAGGAAGGGCTTCCCCAGGTCGTGGCAGGTGCGGCCGCAAATCTCTTCCCATTTTAGTCCGAAGTGCTCAAGAAAAGAGAGGTTGGCGTAGGTAATCAACCCATCCTGGTCCAGCACCAGGGCATACATATCCATAACGCTGTCCAGGAGGCGGGCGAACAGCCCCTCCGGCGGTTTACGGATTAAGAGACAGGACTTTTGCGAGGAAGTCATGGTAACCTCTGGTTTAATGTAGTCCTGCACTTAGGTGGATGCAAGGGATTTTGGGCAGAAGCAGATAGCCCAGGGGAATCGACGCTCGCAAGAACAAGGGCTGTTAACTTGAAGGGGTCTGTTAGAAAAAATCGGTGAGGTAGGGATTATTGACCTTTTCTTCTCCCAGGGTGGAGGTGGGGGTGTCGCCGTAGTCATGGCCGGGCCAGACGCGGGTGTCGTCCGGCAGGGTCATGATTTTTTCTTCCAGGGAGGAGATGAGTTGGGCCAGGGAGCCCCCCGGAAGGTCGGTCCGGCCGGCGGCGCCCACGAATAAGGTATCGCCGCTGAATAGGTGGCCGGGGAAATAGAGGCAGATGGCTCCCGGGGTGTGGCCGGGGGTATGGAGGACGAGGGCCTCGAACGAGCCCAGAAGGATGGGCTGGCCATCGACCACCAGGACATCCGCCCGGGTCAACGGTGGAAAGCCTTCGGCCAGGGCCGCGGCCTGCATCTCGGGGGTCCGGAAGAACTCCCAGTCTAACTGGTGGATGACGATACGGGCGCCGGTTTCTAAAGCCCACTGGTCATTGCCCGCGGTGTGATCCGCGTGGCCGTGGGTGTTGACGAGCCAGCGTAGCCGCCAGCCTTCATCCCGAAGTTTAGCCGTCAGTTCGCCGGAGGGGCCGCCGGGGTCAATGAGGAGGGCCTCCCCCGTTTCCTGGCAGGCCACCAGGTAGGTGATCACCTGGAGTGGCCCCGTTGTCGCCGCGGTTATATTCAGACGCATCGACTTATCTCCCCAGCCGCGGGGAGCGACTGATCACCTGCCCAGAAAACCGAATACCATCTGCTGGTTGCGCAGGGCGTAGATTTCCGATTTGATGGAGCGCTTGTGGGCCTGTTCGTATTCGCTCTTGGCTTCCCGCTGCAATTTTACCGAGACATCCGGTTGAGCGGCCTCCATCTTGGCGGCCTTCTGGGATTTTTCGTCTGCGGACTTCATCAGGCGTTCCGCCTGGGCCAATTCATCCGCAGCGAGCTTCTGATTGATAGCTTCCTGTTGGACCTCTTTTTCCGTCAAGTCCCGCTCCTTCTGAGCAGGGCCGCATTCTTTCTGGAGGATGGTAAACAGAGAGTTGGCTTCCTTCGTCAGAGACTTGGCTTCTGCAGTATAGCCCGCAGTCAACTTCTTTTCGGCGGTATCCAGAAGCTTCACTGCCCGCTTATACAGGATGGCGTGATCGGGGCCACACTTTGCCGGGGGGTTCTGGGCCTGGGCGGCAAGCGGCACAAATAACAGGAGTGCTCCTAAAACCGTTGGTACAAACCAAAATCGAATCATAGAGGCGTCCTTTGTCAATGCTTTGGAAAAGTTCAAGGTTCGAAGTTGAAGGTTCAAGGTTCAAGATTAAGCTGGCAGGGGGCACGGAGGCCCATCCTCCCGGTTTTGAAGTTTTTGCGAGAACCCAAGGCTCACCAGTGACTGTCCAAATTACGCCCGGGGTTACCGGACGGAACCTATTCTAACTTGGCCGACTTGCCTTGTAAAGGAGAAAGCCCGACCTGCGTGGAAGTGGGGGGGATTGAGGTCCCGGCGGGGATGGGCACCTCCGGAGCCTTGGTGATATCATGGGCGATCCCATCCCGCCTTCTGAGGATGTTCGGGACCTTACTCCAATCGATGCGTTCCGTAATCTGGTAATATTCGGCCATGCTCTTGACGTAGTCCAGGGAATTCAACTCCCACTGGTAGATATTGAGATTGGCTTCCAGGTATACTTTCCCCTCGGGAGTGACGGCGATTTTGATGGGCCGATAAATAATCTTTACTGGAGTGCCCACCGGTATTTGGGGGAAGAGTTGTTCGATTTCCTGAGGAAGCATGCGAATACAGCCGTGGGACACAAAGTAGCCCACGCTCCAGGGGCGGTTGGTGGCATGAATGCCCACCCCTGCGGCAGTGGTCCCCATATAAAATTTTCCCAGGGGGTTCTTGGGTCCGGGAGGGACCTTTTCCACCACTTCCTGACCTGATTCTTCCATTTCCTCCTGGATGGAGGGCGGCACGTTCCAGGTGGGGTTCTTGCGCTTTTCGAAGATCTTATACGTCCCGGTGGGGGTGGGCCAACTGGGTTTGCCCACGGCCAGGGCATAGCGCCGTTGGTAGACCCCGTTCTTAACATAGTAGAGATTCAGCTCCGGCAGGTTAATGACCAGGCCGTCTTTGAGCTCGGCGGGGACGATGTGGGTATGGTTGATCTTAATGCACTCGCCGGGGTTAAGCCGGTAGGGCTTTTTCAGGCGATTTTGCCCGACCACCACGGTCCAACGCACCCCTCGCTCCAGGGCCAGGTTGGCCACGTTGGTGCGTTTCTCCACTGCAACCGTTTCCTCGCTCCCGGCCACCTGTTTATAGAGGGGCGGGGCCGTTTCGGTAGCGGCCGCAGCGTAGGCCCCGGCCAGGAGGGCTAAGACAATAAGCCAAATTCTTACAACCATAATTAATATTCAACCTCTGCTTCATAGGGAAAATGGTCGGAAGGATAGCGGCCTTCCTGACTATCGGCGACTACGGCCGCCCGCCCGACCTGAAAGGGCGGGGTCACCAGAATCCAATCGATGCGGTGCCCCTTAAGTTTGCCGTCGAACCCGTGTTGGGTGGTAGCCTCTTCCTCCCGGGGATGCACCGCTCTCCAGGTATCCCGGAGGGGGCTGTCCCCGCCGAGAAGTTCCTGGTAAACCGGGTCTTCCGGCGGTTCATTAAAATCCCCTACCAAGATTATCGGCAGGTTCAAGGAAAAGAAATAATTTCGAATCATCCGGGCTCCCTCAAGCCGGGCCGCCTCCGAGATGTGATCCAGGTGGGTGTTGATGAAATAAAACCCGGTGGTGCGGCCTTTTTCCCGAAAGAGCCCATAGGTGGCCAGACGGGGAAAGGCCGAGCCCCAACTCAGGCTGCGGTGGACCCCAGGGGTCTCGGAGAGCCAAAATTCATTGCTCTCCTGCACGTGGAAGCGGTCGGCCCGGTAAAAAATGGTTGGGTACTGGCAGGTGGGGTCTACCTGGCGATGGTCCGTCAAGGGCCGATAGCCCGGCAGATGCTCCGTAAGAAACTGGAGCTGAGGCGCCGTGCCTTCCTGGGTGCCCAGCAGATCCGGCCTATGGTTCAGGATAACTTCCACTACCAGTTCCTTCCTAAATTCCCATTCATTGGGTCCGTCCACCGGAGTGGCGAACCTGAGATTAAAGGTCATGAGGCGCATGAGCCCCTCAAGCAAACCCTACCCGCAAGGGCTGAGGGAAGAACAGTTCCTGGGACGTGCGCAAAAAATGGGCGTCCGTCATGGAGGCCAGGAAATCCCGGACGATTTCCGCGGGTTGGTGGCTCTGATGATATCCTGGGTCCATGTCGGCCAGAAAATCGTTCCAGATTGGGGAATCTTTTCGGCCCGCCTCCACATCCGCCAAAAACCGGTCGAAGAGATGGCGAAAAAGGACCTCGATCTTTGGCGTCTCCCGCTTGATCAGGGGATTATTGTAAATGCGCCGGTAATTGAACTCCTTGAGTCGCTTTAAGAGCCCGCCTATTTGAGGACTGTAGCCTACATAATTCTTATCATAACTATGGGTAATGAGATCGGCAACCAGGCTGTAGACAATAGCCCCGTTGGTTTTGCCCAGGCCCTGGGCAATCTCCGGCGGCAACTCCTCCCGCTGTACCAGCTTCAGGGTGATAGCGTCTTCCAGGTCCCGGCCGATATAGCTAATGGTATCGGCCAAGCGGACGACGCAGCCCTCCAGGGTCATGGGTTTCAGGTCCATGGCCGGATCGGCCAGCTTGGCCCGGATCTCATCTGCAAGACAAGCAAAGGTCTTATCCCCCTGGGGAGAGAGGCGTTCCAGGTGGGGTTCCCCGTCGTGGCACAGAATGCCATCCAGGACTTGGAGGGAGAGGTTGAGCCCTTTGCCCCTCTTTTCCAGGCTATCAAGGAAGCGCACCCCCTGGATGCTATGGAGAAAGGGACCGATGCCTTGGGACTCACAGATGTCCGAGAGGATGCGCTCGCCGTCGTGGCCGAAGGGTGGGTGGCCGATGTCGTGGCCCAGGGCGATGGCCTCCAGGAGGTCTTCGTTTAAGCGGAGAAACTTTCCGATAGTCCGGGCGATCTTGGACAGAAGCTGGACGTGGAGCACCCGGTGGCTGATTTGTTCGTGGTCGACGAGGTAAAAGACCTGGGTTTTATCGATGTAGCGGGTGTAGGCCTGGGAGTGGAGGATGCGGTCGGCATCCACGGCAAAGTTCTGGCGGTGGCCCTCATTGATGCGCTCTTGAAAGCGCCGGCGCCTGGCCGTGACACTACGGCAGGCATAAGGCGACAGCCAGCCTTCCTCCTGCTTATCCAGGATTTGCCGTAATTCTGATAGGTTAACCATCAGGCACCCACTTCCCCCGCGCTTATTCTACCATAGAGCCTGACATCTCTCAAGAGCGTTTGAGTGCAATCACCTTGAACTTGTTGGGTATCTGCTTATAATAAAGAGAAAAATGCTTGAAAGCAGTGGACCCCTTTCCGGACCGCCAGTTCAAAGTGCCGGCCGGAAACGGCATTTCCTCCAACCCGATTCTTGCAGAAGGAGCCTACCATGGTCAAGGTGTTGATGGAAAGGACGATTCGAGGCCAAAACGTGGAGCAAATCGTGCGCCTGCTGCGTCACCTTCGGATTATGGCCATGCAGCAGCCCGGCTATATTACCGGCGAGACCTTGCATGGGGTGGATGACCCCAATTATTATCTGGTGATCAGCACCTGGGAATCCCTGGAAGATTGGCAGAACTGGTATAACCACGCGGAGCGGCAGAGATTGGCTGCCGAAATCGACAGCTATCTGGAATCCCCCACCCGGACACGGGTAGCGACCACGTGAGGCGAGGACGTTCGGGCCTCTTTTCGGCCAGGTGCCGAGGTTATGCAGGGGCGGGTGTTATACCAAGTCGCGGTCATACAGGTAATTATAGTTTTTGTAGGGGCGGACCTATGTGTCCGCCCTTGTTACACTCGCACATATAGATACGACCTATAAAACCGGAGCTATTCTTACTTCTATGACAGCAACTTGGTGTTAAACCCGCCTCTGGCCGTTTCTGGCCGGGGATCAGCCTCCCAGCATAAGGATGGCGATCTGGCGGTACAGGGGCATGATGATGACCCCCATGATCCCGGTGTAGAACAGGATCAGGATGAGGACGAACCCCACCGGCCCTTGGAGGTAGGCGTACAGCCGGGCCAATTCCCGGGGCAAAAAGAGGGCCAGGATGTGGGAGCCGTCCAGGGGCGGGATGGGAATCAGGTTGAACAAGGCCAGGAAGATGTTGATGGTAACGCCGAAATAGGCCATTTGCATGAGGCCCGGATTATTGAGCCCCATCCGCAGGAGAACCGAAAAGAGCGCGGCCAGGGCCAGGTTGCTCACGGGACCGGCGGCGCTCACTGCGAACTCACCCCAACGGTAGTTGCGATAGTTGAGAGGGTTGACCGGCACCGGTTTGGCCCAGCCGAAGAGAATGCCGGCGTGGGTGATCAGAAGCAATAACGGCAAGATGATCGTGCCGAAGGGATCGATGTGGGGAGCCGGATTCAACGTGATGCGGCCCAACATCTTGGCCGTGGGGTCGCCGTTTATGAGGGCCACATAGCCGTGGGCCACCTCATGGACAATGACGGAAAAGAGCAGCACGATGGCCATGAGGGCTGCTTGCACGAGGTAAGGGAGGTTCATGCCAGGCATGTTAGGCTTCCTTGATCACGGCTTCACCCGCATTCTTAAGCCGCTCTAGTTCCGCAAAAGACGACGCTTCGTAGTAGAAACGCACCACCGGCTCGGTGCCGGAGGGACGGAAACAGACCCAACTGCCGTCCTCCAGAACATACTTGTGTCCATCCAAGGTGATGTGCTCGGTCACGGCCAGGCCGGCAAACCGGGCCGGAGAGGTCTGAAGCTTGGCCAAAAGCCGCGCTTTGGCATCGGGGGCGAGGGCGAAATTGAGGCGGCGGTTGTAAACCGGACCGACTTTGGCAAAGAGGTCATCAATAAGTTCCGGCAGGCCCTTGCCTTTCCGGGCCACCATTTCGGCTACCAGGACGCAGGCCAATATGCCGTCTTTTTCCGGCAGATGGTTTTTCATGGAGAAGCCATCGCTCTCTTCGCCGATCATGAGCGCACGATCATCAAGGATATATTGCCCCAGGTGCTTGAAGCCCACCTTGGTAACATAGACCGGCCTCTTGTACCGTGCGGCTACCCGGTCGATCAGATGGGTGGTGGCCACGCTTTTGGCCACGCCGCCGTCCCAGCCCCGGGTTTCGATAAGATAATCGAAGAGCAGGGCCAGGATGGTGTTGGCATCCCGATAAATACCTGCCGCGTCCATGACCCCGAAGCGGTCGGCGTCGGCGTCCACCGCCAGGCCCAGATGCGCGCCGGTGGCCTTGATTCGGGCCGAAAGATCCTGCAGGAATTCCTCGCAGGGCTCCGGCCGGCGCCCCCCGAAGTAGGCGTCTCGGTAGCCGTTGAGGACCTCAACCTGTACTCCCGCCTCCCGCAAGAAGGTATCCAGATAATCCCGGCCAGCCCCAAAGAGCAGGTCCGCCACCACCTTGAGGCCTGATTTCTTGAGCACTTCTGTATCGATGAGGTCTTTCAGGTGTCGGAAATACGAGGCTCGGGGGTCCAGGTCCAGGACCAAGTTCTGTTCCCGGGCTTGGGCCAGGGGCATTGTCTTGATGCTTTCAGGCGTAAGCGTGCGGGTGAAGGCTTCAATGACGTCAGTCACCGATGAGGAAGCCTGTCCGCCGGTGGCGGGTGAGAACTTTATGCCGTTGTATTCCGGGGGATTGTGGCTGGCCGTGATGTTGATGGCCCCGGCGTGGTTGCCTTCCCGAATGGCCCAACTCACCACCGGCGTCGGGCAATCACGTACGGTGAAATGACTGGTGATCCCGTTCGCGGCCATCACTTCGGCCGCGGCCGCGGCAAAGGCCTCGGAGCGGAACCGGGTATCATAGCCAATTACCATGCCCTGACCGGCGAGACCTTCCTGCTTCAGGTAGTCGGCAATGGCCTGGCAGACCAGACGAGCGTTGGCAAAGGTGAAATCTTCCGCCATAATGCCACGCCACCCTGAGGTGCCGAATTTTATTTCAGTCATTGTCATGCAGGAATCACAGGTGTCAGGTTCCAGTGGCTGGATGATATTTGCCTGAAACCTGACACCTGGAACCTGACACCTGCTTTGATATTTGTCTGAAACCTAACACCTGACACCTGACACCTGCTTTTAGGTTCCCAAATCGTAGGAGGCCAGATATTTTTCCTGCTCAGGCGTCAGGGTATCGATTGCCACCTGCATGGCTGCCAGTTTCAGTCGGGCGATTTCCTGGTCGATATCCTCAGGGACCGGATAGACTTGCTTGGCGAACTTCTGGTGGTTTTTGGAAATAAATTCCGCGGACAGGGCCTGATTGGCAAAGCTCATATCCATGACCGCCGAGGGATGGCCTTCGGCCGCAGCCAGGTTGACCAGGCGCCCTTCCGCCAGCACATAAAGGCAGGTGCCGTTTTTCAGGGTGAATTCTTCCACCGAGTCCCGAATATGCCGCCGGGCGGTGCTCATGCGTTCCAGGCTGGGGATATCGATTTCCACGTTGAAGTGCCCTGAATTGGCCAGGATGGCGCCATCTTTCATGAGGCCGAAATGCTCTTCCCGGATGACATTGATGTCGCCGGTGAGGGTGCAGAAGATGTCGCCGACACGCGCGGCTTGCTCCATGGGCAGGACTTCGTAGCCGTCCATCAGGGCTTCCAGGGCCTTCAAGGGGTTGACCTCGGTAATCACCACCCGGGCGCCCATGCCCCGGGCCCGCATAGCCAGCCCGCGGCCGCACCAGCCGTATCCGGCCACCACGAAGATGTTTCCGGACATCAGCCGGTTGGTAGCCCGGAGAATACCGTCCAGGGTGCTTTGCCCGGTGCCGTAGCGGTTGTCGAAGAGATACTTGGTCATGGCATCGTTCACGGCGATGATGGGATAGCGCAGCACCCCATCTTTGGCCATGGCCTTGAGGCGAATCACGCCGGTGGTGGTCTCTTCGGTGCCGGCAAAAATGTCGGGAAGCAGGTCCTGGCGCTTGGTGTGGACGGTGAAGACCAGGTCGGCCCCGTCGTCCATGGTCATTTGAGGCTTGACTTCAAGGGCCTGGTTAATATGGCGATAGTAGGTGTCGCCGTCCTCGCCTTTAATGGCAAACGTAGGGATGCCTTCGTACTTGGCCAGAAAGGCGGCCACGTCGTCCTGCGTGCTTAAGGGGTTGGAGGCGCAGACATAGACTTCAGCCCCGCCGGCCTTTAAGGTAGCAGCCAAAACCCCGGTCTCGGTGGTGACATGTAAACAGGCGGCGAGCCTGAGCCCGGCCAGGGGTTTTTCCCGCTCGAAGCGCTCCCGGATGGCATTCAAGACCGGCATATCCCGCCGGGCCCACTCCACGCGCAGGCGACCCTTGTCCGCCAGATTGATATCTTTGACGTCGTAGTTCATGCGTTCCTCATTTCGCTTATTTGGCTTTTTTCACTTCTTTCGCTATGGCAATTTCCGGCTGGCAGATGCAGACGGGGGAGGGGCCTTTGAGTCCGGCTTTTTCCCGCAGGATATCGATCTTATTGACATATTCCCAGGTAAAGTCTGGATCGGTGCGGCCGAAATGGCCGTAAGCCGCGGTCTTTTTGAAGATGGGCCGCTGGAGCTCCAGATACTGAATCATGGAGGCGGGTTTGAAGCTGAAGGTGGACTTAATGATCTCCAGGAGCTTTTCTTCGGAAATGACCGCAGTACCGTAAGTATAGACCATGATGGACAGGGGATCGGGCAGGCCGATGGAGTAAGCCACCTGGACTTCGCAACGCTTGGCCAGGCCCGCGGCCACGACGTTTTTGGCCACGTGGCGGAGCATGTAACAACTGGTGCGGTCAACCTTGGTGGGGTCTTTGCCCGAGAAGGCGCCGCCGCCGTGATAGCCCCGGCCGCCGTAGGTATCCACGATAATTTTGCGGCCGGTGATGCCGCAGTCGCCCAGGGGGCCGCCCACCACAAAGCGGCCGGTGGTGTTGATCAGGAACTTGGTGTCCACCAGCAGATTGGCCGGGATGGTCTTTTTAATGACTTCCTCGACGACGGCCTCTTTCAGGTCCTCATATTTGACGTCGGGGGCGTGCTGGGCCGCGATGACGACGGTATGGACGCTCACGGGCAAGCCGTTATCGTAGCGCACCGTCACCTGGGTCTTGCCGTCGGGACGCAGCCACGGCAACATGTCGGTTTTGCGCACTTTGGCCAGGCGCTCCGCCAGACGGTGGGCATACCAGATGGGCATGGGCATCAGGTTTTCCGTGGAGGTGGAGGCATAGCCGAACATCAAACCCTGGTCCCCGGCCCCCTGCTCCGGCGACAGACCCCGGCCTTCCACCCCCTGGGCGATATCCGGCGACTGCCGGTCCAGGGAAGTTAGGACGGCGCAGGTTTCCCAATCAAAGCCCATCGAGGAGTCGTTATAGCCGATCTCTTTAATGGTTTCACGGACGATAGCGGGGAAATCCAGCCGCGCGGTGGTGGTAATCTCGCCCGCAATCATGGCCAGGCCGGTGGTTACCATGGTTTCACAGGCCACCCGGGAGAACTTGTCTTGGGCCAGGATGCCGTCTAAAATCGCGTCGGATATCTGGTCCGCCACTTTATCGGGATGTCCCTCGGTTACTGACTCCGAGGTAAAGAGAAATTCATTGGCCATCCTTCGTGGACTCCTTGGTTTCTTTGGTTTTCTTTGTAAGTGAATAATCAAAGCGCGGGATATCTCCCGCGCCTATCCGGCATATTTTAATTGGAAACTGAGAAAAAAGCGAGGGGTTTTTCGGCCGAGGTGGTATTTTTGAGGCGATTGCTGCTGTCCACCAGGACCACTTTGGGGTGGTGCGCCGAAAGTTCCGCATCCGCGTACGTGGCATAGGTAGTGATAATGATCAAATCTCCCGGGGCGCCTTTGCGGGCCGCGGCCCCGTTCAAACAGATCACCCCGGTCTCGGCCTCGCCTTCAATGGCGTAGGTTTCAAAGCGTTCGCCATTGGAGATGTTGTAAACGTGGACCATTTCGTAGGGCAGGATGTCCGCGGCCCGCATCAGTTCCGCCGATATGGTGAGAGACCCTTCGTAGTGCATATCAGCCTGGGTGATGGTGGCCCGGTGGATTTTGGATTTCATCATTACACGCAACATAAACAGGACTCCGTTAACCACGTATTATCAATTTTTGTACTCGTTTTTGTACTCATTCCCAAACTCCAGCTTTTTACTCGTTCTTGTACTCGTTCCCAAGCTCAGCTTGGGAACGTATATTTTCAGTCCAGGCTCAGCCTGGACACCTCTAGGCGGGTTTTTCGCACGGCCGGTAACAACCTTACACGCAACATAAAAGGGACTCCGACAACAAGGTATTGTCGATGAGGCGGGTTTTATTAATCCAGACGGCCAGCAACAACCGGGCCTCGCCCTCTAAGATATCAACTTCTTGGAGGGTCTGCGGGTTCACTAAAGCCACATAATCGATGCTGGTATGAGGCGTCGCAGTGATAATTTGGCGCACCGCTTCTGTAATCTGGTCCCCGCTCTTGGCCCCAGAGACCGCCAGTTCCCGGGCTGCCAGCAAGGCCCGATAGAGGCAGAGGGCCGCGGCCCGCTCTTCCGGGTTTAAGTAGGTGTTCCGGGAACTCAGGGCCAGCCCGTCGGGCTCCCGGACGATGGGCCGGCCGGCGATCTCGGTGGGCACATCCAGATCTGCAACCATTCTTTTCACGACCTGCAGCTGCTGATAGTCTTTCTCGCCGAACACGGCCACCTGGGGCGTTACCTGATTGAGCAACTTGAGCACCACCGTGGCCACGCCCTGAAAATGGCCCGGCCGCGAGGCCCCGCACAAGCCCTGGGAGAGCCGCTCTACACTGACAAACGTCTGGTGCCCCGGAGGGTACATGGATGCGGCCGCGGGGGTGTAAAGAATGTCGACCCCGGCCTCCCGGGCCAGGCGGGCATCCCGGTCCAGGTCACGGGGATAACGCGCCAAATCTTCTGTGGGCCCGAACTGGGTGGGATTGACGAACAGGCTCACCACCAGCCGGTCACCCTTGGTGCGCCCATAGTCCATCAGGCTCACATGCCCCTGGTGGAAAAAGCCCATGGTGGGCACCAGGACGATTTTCAGGCCCTGGCCCCGAAACGAACGGGCCAGGCCTTGCATATCTTGTGGGTCGCTGATGATCTCCATAAAAAAACCCCAGTCTGATTCTCTGGGGGCGGGCCACCCTCCGAGTCTCAGTCCGCCTCTGGCAGATCCAAGCTCTAGTAAAAACCATTAATTTTTACCATGATTGCCAGAGAATTGTCAATATTTTGTTAAATTTTCGCGGCTTCGGGAGGTAGTCAGGTCCTTGCACCCCCACCCCAGCCCTCCCCCATCGAAGGGGAGGGAGGCAAAAGAAGGAACTTCTTTCAGAGGTTCTTGCAAAAAGCCTTTTTGTCATCCTGAGCGAAGCGAAGGATCTCGTATTTTCACCCACTTATGAGATTCTTCGGTCGATTCGCTCCCTCAGAATGACAGGCAGGGAGATATTTGCAAGAGGCTCAGGCTCTGATTAATATATGGGTTCCCAAGGTAACTGGGAACCAGGTGAAAAAATACCAAGTAGCGCTCATAAAGGTAATTTCAAAGGATTTTAAGGCCGGCTGAACCTTCGTGTCCGAAACCGGCTAGCCTTAAGAGCCTCTTGCAATAATAATCTTCTTATACCAAGTTGCGGTCATACAGGTAATTATAGTTTTTGTAGGGGCGGACCTATGTGTCCGCCCTCAGAGTGGTCGCACATGCAAGTGTGCCTCTACAAAACC
>Ga0265296_1000588_pt1 | contig 51838 bp, 34 predicted proteins | sample MunlanPumphouse1_FD_189073 | JGI IMG/M metagenome (GOLD analysis project Ga0265296, IMG submission 189073) | Groundwater microbial communities from a municipal landfill in Southern Ontario, Canada - Pumphouse #1 | ecosystem: Environmental > Aquatic > Deep subsurface > Groundwater | place... | reverse complement strand
GTGCGCCAGCTCAACGGCGCGCCGCAGCTGGAGCCTGCACAGACCATGGTCGCCATCAACAAGGTGACCATGTCCTTCGGCGAATTCACCGCCGTGCGCGATGTCGACATCCAGGTGGGCGACGGCGAGTTCCTTGCCATCGTCGGCCCCACCGGCTGCGGCAAGAGCACCATCCTCAATTCCGTGGCGGGCCTGCTGACCCCGTCGTCCGGCGACGTCGCCATCGATGGCCGCAAGGTCAGCGGCGTGCAGGAATCGGTCGGCTATCTGTTCCAGCAGGATGCACTGCTGCCGTGGAAGACCGCCTACCAGAACGTCGAACTGGGCCTGCGCTTCCGAGGCGTGCCTGAAGCCGAGCGCAAGGCCAAGGCCAATGCCTGGCTGGCCAAGGTTGGCCTGAGCGGCTTCGAGCACCGCTACCCGCACCAGCTGTCCGGCGGCCAGCGCAAGCGCGTGCAGATGGCGCAGGCGTTGATCGTCGAGCCGAAGGTGATCCTGATGGACGAGCCGTTCTCGGCGCTGGACATCCACACCCGCCACCTGATGCAGAACGAACTGCTGCGGCTGTGGCAGGAGGATCGCCGCTCGGTGATCCTCATCACCCACGACCTGGAAGAGGCGATCGCGCTGGGTGACCGCGTGGTGGTGCTGTCCTCCGGCCCGGCCAGCCGCGTCGTGCGCAGCTTCGACGTGGACCTGGAGCGGCCGCGCAACGTGGCCGAAATCAAGCTGGACGAACGATTCACCGACCTGTACCGCGACATCTGGGCCTGCCTGCGCGGCGAAGTGGAGAAGAGCTATGCACGCCAAGACTGACAAATTCATCCAGCTGGCCCTGGTGGTCGCCGTGTTCGGCGGCTGGGAAGGCGGCATCGCGCTGGGCGTGATCGATCCGTTCTTCTTCCCCTCGCCAACGGCAATCGTGCAGCAGGCCTGGACCTGGCTGTCCGATACCTCGTTCTACCAGCACGTCTACATCACCCTGACCGAAACCGCGCTGGGCTACATCATCGGCACCGGGCTGGGCGTGGCCGGTGGCGTGTGGCTCGGTCTGAGCCGCCGTTCGGCGCGCATCCTGGACCCCTTCATCAAGGGCTTCAACGCGATTCCGCGCGTGGTGCTGGCGCCGATTTTCGTGTTGTGGCTGGGCCTGGGGCTGTGGTCGAAGGTCGCGCTGGCGGTCACGCTGGTGTTCTTCACCACCTTCTTCAACGCCATGCAGGGCGTGCGCGAAGTGAACCCGGTGGTGCTGGCCAATGCCCGCATCCTCGGCGCAGGCCGCAGCGACCTGCTGCGCCACGTGTACTTCCCGGCGGCGGCCAGCTGGATCCTGTCCTCGCTGCGTACCTCGGTCGGTTTCGCCGTGGTCGGCGCGATCATCGGCGAGTACCTCGGTGCCTCGGCAGGGCTGGGCTACCTGATCGCCCAGGCCGAAGGCAACTTCAATGCCGTGGGCGTGTTCGCCGGCATCATCATCCTGGCCGCCTTCGTGCTGGTCATCGACGCACTGCTGGATGTGGTCGAGAACAAGCTGATCACCTGGCGCCCGAACGCGCAGACGCAGGCCACCAGCTGAGCGCGGCCGCCTGAGCCCGCTTGCCGCGCCGCCGGGCTGATCCGGCGGCGCGCGCCTCCTTCCCCGATCTTCCCCCGCACCACCGCAACAGGCCAGCGCCGGGCCAGGGGGCCGGCTGGCCGGAGAGAGAGACCATGAACCATTCCACCGTGCTGCCGCCGGCAGCGCTGTCGGTCGCGCTTGGCCTGCTGTTGGCCAGTGGCCATGCCGGCGCCCAGTCCACGTCGTCACCGCCTGCGCCACTGAGCCATGCCCAGCTCTCGCAACTGGTGAAGCAGCAGGCCGTGCAGATCCAGCAGCTGGAGGCGCGCCTGCGCGCTGTCGAGGGCGGGCAGGGCACTGCAGCCCCATCACCGGAAACCGCAACGCCCGCGGCTGCGCTGGAAACCCGGGTGGCCGCGCTGGAATCGGGCCAGTCCAAACAGCCCAAGGTGTCCTGGTCGAAGGGCGCGCCGGAGTTCAGCAGCGCCGACGGCAACGTCACCTTCCGGCCGCGCGGGCGCCTGTTTGTTGATGCCTCCAGCACCGACGGCTCCGCGGTGAACGACCGCAACCTGTCCGGCACCGAAATCCGTTCGGTGCGCCTGGGTGCCGAAGGCCGTTACGGCATCCTCGGCTGGGCCGTGGAGGGCGATTTCGCCGACAACGACGTGGCCTGGAAATCGGTCTATGCCACCGTCGATCACCGCCTGTTCGGCCTGCCTGCCGACCTCACCGTCGGCAACCGCCTGAACGATCGCGGCATCGACGGCTCCAGCAGCACCTCCAACACACCCTTCCAGGACCGCAACGTGGTGGGCACCTTGATGCTGCCGCAGCGCGGGCTGTTCGGTGTCGGCCTTACCGAGCGCGTGTACGGCAAGGGCTGGCACGCCAGCCTTTCGGTGGCGGGCAATGACCTCAACAACGCCGGCACCGACAACGACAGCCTGACCTGGGCCACGCGCGTGCACTGGAACCCCATCGAGAGCTCCACCGCGACGGTGCATCTGGGCGCATGGGCCTTCCACGAGGAAATCGCTGCCGGCGCCAGCAGCGTGGTGCGCAGCTCGGCCATCGCCGGGCACTTCAACGATCTGGTCAAGATCACCCCGGGCGCGCTGCTGGGCGCCGAGCGCAGCACCGGCTATGGCGCAGAGCTGGCGGGCTTCTTCGGCCCGGCCTGGGCGACCGGCGAATGGGGCACCCGCAACCTGCGCGGTGCCGATGCCAGCGGTCGCTACGACCTCGATCACCAGGCCTGGGCCGTCTCGGCCGGCTGGTTCCTGGCCGGTGCCATGCCAGCCTATTCGGGCAAGGCCGGCACCTGGGGCCGGGTGAAGGTGGCCGACCCGGTCACGCGCGGCGGCAGGGGCGCGTGGGAGCTGAAGGCACGCTATGAAGACGTGGATTACGCCGAACTGCCCAGCGGCGGTACCGGCCACGCGTGGACGCTGGGCACGAACTGGTACCTCAACGATTTCAGTCGCGTGATGTTCGAGGCCATCCGCTGGCAGACGAACAACCGCAGCGGCACCGGGCCAGGGAAGGACGAAGGCACCACCTTCAACACCCGCCTGCAGGTAGCGTTCTAGGCCTGCACGGCGCCCGCGCCCTGATCAGAGCAGCAGCAACGCTCCGATCAGCGCGGGCGGCATCACCAGCGCGCCGACCCGCAGGAAGTCGAGCGCGCTGACATGCTCGCCTTCGCGGCGCAGCGCAACCAGCCACAGCATGGTGGCCAGCGAACCGGTCACCGACAGGTTCGGGCCCAGGTCCACGCCGATCAGCAATGCCGCACGCGTCTGCGCCGGCAGCTCGGCCATCTGCCCCAGCGAGCCGGCAGCCAGACCCACCGGCAGGTTGTTGGCCACGTTGCTGAGCAGTGCGGCTGCGGCGCCGGCCAGCCAGCCGGCCTGGTGCGGCGAGGTCTGCGCCAGCGCCTGCAGGTTGCTGGCCGCTGTCTGGATGACACCGGTCTGCGACACCGCTTCAACCAGCACGAACAGGCCGGCCACCAGCGGCAGCACGCCCCACGACACGTGGCGCAACAGCGGCAGCGGGCTGTGGTGCTGTCGGATCGCCACCACCGCGACGCTCAGTGCGCCTGCACAGAAGGTGGCCAGGCCCAGCGGGCCGTTCATTGCGGAGGTCACCAGCAGCACGGTGCCGGTGAACAACACACCCAGCGCACTCAGCCGGCCACCCTCGGTAAGCGGGCGATGCTCGGGCGCGGCGGCCAGCGGCTGTGCGATCTCACGCCGATGCACCCAACGCAGCACCAGATACGTGGCGCCGATCGCAGCCAACGAAGGCAGCGCGAACTGCGCCAGCCACTGCAGCAGCGAGGGCATGTGGTTGCCGTACACCACCAGGTTGGCCGGGTTGGAAATGGGCAGCACGAAGCTGGCCGCGTTGGCGATGAACGCGCAGACGAACAGATAGGGCAGGGGATTGGCGCGGGCCGCCTTGCATGCCGCATACACCGCGGGCGTCAGCACCACCGCCGTGGCATCGTTGGACAGGAACACCGTTACCACCGTGCCGACCAGGAACACCAGATCGAACAGGCGCCGCCCCGAACCGCCGGCGTGGCGCACCGCATACAGCGCCAGCCAGTCGAACAGACCCTCGCGCCGTGCCAGCTCGGCCAGCACCATCATGCCGATCAGGAACAGGTAGACATCGCGCCCTTCGGCGACCGCATGCCAGGTCGTGCCGAGCGACACCGCCCCGAGCAGCGGAAGCAGTGCGGCCGCGCCCAGCGCCCACACGTATTCCGGAATACGGAACGGCCGGAACAGCAGGCCGACGGTGGCAACGGCCACGGCCGCCCAGATGATGAAGGGAGAATAGGGAGCGAGCATGGAGTAAGTGGGGGTCTCAACTGCACCGGCGCGTAGCCAACAGCGACGCGCGCGCTGCATCGCGGCAAGTGCGAGAAAGTCGGCATCATACCCTGCCAGCTGCACACCAGTTCGGCAGGTGCTCCCGGCCGGTGGCCGGTTGCGGAGTTATGCAAGTGGCGCCGTGATGATCGCGTCGCGCGCGGCTGCCCTGCAGATGCGAAACCCTGCTGCGACAGCACCACTCATCACGCTTCCGGCTTCCTCGGCGGCAGGCAGTCATCACGCTGGTGCCAGGGCGGAAGCTCCAGCGCGTGACGTTCGAGTCATGGCCTGGATGCCCGCGTGCGCCCGGTCCCTTTCCGCGTGCTCGCATTGGTCCAGAATCTCCGCAGCCAGTTTTTCAAAGTGCGGCCAGAACTGAGCCGGATGCCGCACCTGTGCCAACCAGTGCACCAGCATGTGACGGCCAGGAATCGGGCAGGCACGGTGCAAGCGACGGGCAATCGCCCATCGGATCATTGAGCCAAGGCGTCAAGCGGAATTCGCGTGCATTCTCGAACCACGTGTAGCCCGGTGCACTTTCGCTGACGACCGTGCCCAAGCGGGGCGTTCACGATTACGTTGGCTCATGGCGCCGGCGTCGGCGCGCCTTCGCGCACAACCACGACGTATTCGGGTCGTCCTTGCTGAAACTGCCGGTGCCAATGTCGAACTGGCCGGCGCCGCGGCAGGGAAGGAAAGGAAAGGCCACTGGTCGTCCCTCTCGTCGTCGTGCTCGGCGCCCGGGAGGCAAGCGTATCGAGCCCCGCCTCCACTTGACAGGGCTATTCACTGGCTCCAAGCTCCGCGCGGGGTTGCGCACAATGGAAGCTGCGCAGGGGATGTTATGCCACAGGGAGACGCGGCACCTTCGGTGCCGGGGGAAGTGCATGTGCAGGGTCAGCAGGATCTTGCGCTGCGCGGTTTGGTACTGCTTGCTCAATTCCACGGTATTGCGGCTGACGCAAGTCAGCTGGCGCACGACGCTGGGCTGGGCAATACCCCCACGGACGAGACAACATTGGTATTGGCGGCCCGCAAGCTGGGCTTCAAGGCGCGGATGGTGTCGACGCCACCTGCGCGCCTCGCGCTGGCCAACCTGCCTGCACTGGCGCTCGGTGAGGATGGTGATGCGTTCATCATCGCCCGCATCAATGGCGATCAGGTGCTGATCCACGACCTGGCCCAGAAGCGCCCGCAGAGTATCGACATGGCGACGCTCCAGCAACGCTATCGTGGGCGATTGCTGCAGGTGGCGTCGCGGGCTTCGGTTCTCGGCGAACTGGCCCGGTTTGATTTCAGCTGGTTCATCCCAGCGGTGGTCAAGTATCGGAAGATGCTGCTGGAGGTCTTCGCGGTTTCGTTCTTCATCCAGTTGTTCGCACTGGTCACACCCCTGTTCTATCAGGTGGTGATGGACAAGGTGCTGGTGCATCGAGGCCTGACTACACTGGATGTGATTGCCATCGGCCTGGTGTCCATCGCCGTCTTCGACATCGTGCTCGGTGGACTGCGTACCTACGTATTCGCCCACACCACCAGCAAGATCGACGTAGAGCTCGGCGCCCGCCTCTTCCGGCATGTGCTGGCATTGCCGCTGGCGTATTTCGAATCCCGCCGCGTGGGCGACACCATCGCACGCGTGCGCGAGCTGGAAAACATCCGGAACTTCCTGACCGGACAGGCATTGACCTCGGTACTGGACCTGCTTTTCACCGTGGTCTTCCTGGCAGTGATGTTCCACTACAGTGGCTGGCTGACTCTGATCGTCGTGATCTCGTTACCGCTGTATGCGCTCATTTCGGCGGGCATCACACCGGTACTGCGCAAACGGCTGGATGAGAAGTTCGCACGAGGCGCTGACAACCAGTCCTTCCTGGTCGAAACGATCAGCGGTATCGGCACAGTGAAGGCCAATGCAGTCGATCCACGCGTCACGCGCACTTGGGACAACCAGCTCGCCGGGTACGTGAATGCCGGCTTTGGAGTCACCAAGATCGCCACCGTCGGCCAGCAGAGCGTGCAGTTGGTGCAGAAGCTGGTCAGCGTGGCCATCCTGTTCTGGGGCGCGAAGCTGGTGATCGATGGCAAGCTGTCACTGGGGCAACTGATCGCCTTCAATATGCTGTCCGGGCAGGTGGCCGCCCCAATCATCCGCCTTGCGCAGCTGTGGCAGGACTTCCAGCAGGTGGGCATCTCGGTCCAGCGACTGGGTGACATCCTCAATACCCGCACCGAGCTCCCAGGCAGCCGGATGGCATTGCCTCCCATCCGTGGTGATGTCACTTTCGAGCAGGTTGGATTCCGCTACCGCCCAGATACCCCCGAGATCCTTGCAGGCATCGACCTGCATATTCCCGCCGGGCAGGTGATCGGCATCGTTGGGCGCTCAGGATCCGGCAAGAGTACGTTGACCAAGCTGGTCCAGCGCCTGTACACGCCTGAGCGAGGGCGGGTCCTGGTGGACGGGCACGATCTGGCCCTGGCCGATCCAGCCTGGTTGCGGAGGCAGCTGGGCGTCGTGCTGCAGGAGAACTTCCTGTTCAACCGCAGCGTGCGCGAGAACATCGCACTGAGCGATCCAGGCATGCCGCTCGAGCGAGTGATCAAGGCGGCAACCCTGGCCGGCGCCCACGAGTTCATTTCGGCGCTGCCTGAAGGGTACGACACCAAAGTAGGTGAGCAAGGCGCAGGCCTTTCAGGCGGCCAGCGACAGCGCGTGGCGATTGCCCGTGCACTGATCACCGACCCACGCATTCTGATCCTGGACGAGGCCACCAGTGCACTGGATTACGAGTCGGAGCACGCGGTGATGTCCAACATGCGCGAGATCTGCAGGGGTCGTACCGTCATCATCATCGCGCACCGCCTGTCCACTGTGCGCAGGGCCAACCGGATCGTGGTCGTGGATCGCGGCCGCATCGTCGAGAGCGGGACGCACGATGAGCTGCTGACGCAGTCAGGCGGGCACTACGCTCAGCTGCATCGCCTGCAACAGGGTGCGGCATGAAGCACATCCGTGACGGAGTGCGTGTCTTCGCAGCGCGCTACCTGGCAGTGTTCCGTAGCGCTTGGCGTGTCCGGCACGATATGGATCCGCCTTCGCGCGAGGCCGAAGAGCGCGCCTTCCTGCCCGCGCACCTGGAACTGATTGAAACACCTGCGTCGCCCACCGCGCGGTGGACCATGCGCATCATCATCGCGTTGTTCTGCGTGGCGCTGCTCTGGGCTACCCTCGGCAAGCTCGATATCGTCGCAGTGGCGCCCGGCAGGACCGTCGTGGACTCGCGGACCAAGGTGGTGCAGCCCGCGGAAACCGGCGTGGTGCGGCGGATCCTGGTACGTGACGGCCAGACGGTGAAAGCGGGGCAGGTGCTGATCGAGCTCGATGCCACTGCCACTGCGGCCGACGTTGCCAAAGCGGACGATGCATTGCTGAACGCGCGCATGTCCGCTCTGCGCCTGCAAGCCCTCACCCAGGCTCTGGAGGACGGCGCGGCTCCCGTGTTCCGTGTCGACAACGACCTCCCTGCCGACCGTGTGCAGGCCGAGCAGGCGCTGGCGCGCAGCCAGTACGAGGCACTGCAGGCCAAGCGCCACAATCTGCAGGCATTGATCGCACAGCGGCGCGCGGAACTGGAAACCACCCAGGCCTCGGTGAAACCGTTGGAGGAGTCTGCACGCATCTCTCGGCTGCGCGCAGACGACTACCGCAGCTTGTTGCAAGGCAACTACGTGGGTCGCCACGACTATCTGCTGCGCGAGCAGGAACGCATCGCAGGCGAGCGTGACCTTGCCGCACAGCGCAATCGCGTGCAGGAGATCCGGTCGGCCCAGCGGGCAGCTGAAGAAGAGTTGAGGGTGTTGGTGGCCGACTTTCGGCAACAAGCCCTGGACGGGCTGCGCGCGGCACAGGAACAGATCGGGCAGATGACTCCGGAAGTATCGCGGACGGAACAGCGCGACCGCCAGATGACCCTGCGCGCCCCGGTCGATGGCACCGTGCAGCAACTGGTCGTGCACACGGTGGGCGGCGTAGTTACTCCGGCGCAACCGCTGTTGGCTGTGGTCCCCAGCGAGGAAGCGCTGGAGGTTGAAGCCACCATCCTCAACAAGGACATCGGCTTTGTGCGCACCGGCCAGGCAGTAACCGTGAAGGTGGAGAGCTTCCCGTATACCCGCTACGGCTACCTGACAGGAAAAGTAGTGAGCGTCTCCCACGATGCGATGCAGGACGAGAATCTCGGCCTGATCTTCCCGGTTCGGGTGAAACTGGACAAGGCCACCCTGCAGATCGACGGTGTCAGCGTGCGCATGACGGCGGGCATGAGCCTGAGTGCCGAGATCAAGACCGGGAAACGGCGGGTCATCGATTACCTGCTGAGTCCATTGCGCCAGCATGCAGGCGAGTCGCTGCGCGAGCGTTGATCCACCTTGGCGCCTGCGGCGGGCGTCCATACCACTCTACAAATGAGGTCATTCGTGCGAATTCTGCGCTTGCTCCTGCTTCCGCTGCTGGCAGTCCTGTCCGCGTGCCAGGATCCGCCACCCCAGCGCCCAGTACATGTGATGCTTCGACCCTACCTGCTGCGGCCCGGCGTTGACCCGGCTGGCGCCAACGCCGTGGTGGTCTACCTGAACCGCGACAACGGCCGCGTAAAGGAAGGACCGGGCAGAGCAGCAGGGACGCCATGGACAACCCTCCGCCTGCTTGTGGGCGTCGGTGCCACGCTGCCTTCGTCAATGTCACTTCGAGGCGATGAGCGCGTCACTGATGAAGGCGGTGGATTCGAGCGACTGGAACGCGACAGCGGGTCCCGGGTGCACAGCGTGCTTCGCTTCATAGGTCCCTGCGGACACGAGGTGCTTGCCACCGCATGGTCGAACGACTCACCGAGCAGGGGTATCTACCGTGCAGAAATGCAGATGGATGGATTGTACCTGCAGTACTCATATGGCGCGGAGAGCCACGCCGACCATCTGCGCTTCGCGGCTTGGGCATATGCCTGGTACAAGGGTCGGCCTTGCTCGCAGCCGCTACAGGATTTCGAGAGGGGCCCGCGCACGGGAACGCGCATCGCGCCCGGCGGGCATGCCCCCTGATGCATTTGCAGTGCACTTCGTAACGGTCTTGCTTACCCCTCAACCTTCACCATGCCGCATCAAGGAAGAACATGTCCGGTATTCTCAATCTCGATTCGTCCCAGCGCACAACGCTTCAGAACTACAGCAACTCAGGCCAGCATGCCGAGGCCTATCGCTATCTCAGAGATCTGGCCGCAGCCCAGGCCCGCACCTCGGACGCTGCCACGGCTACCGAGCTCAACAAGATGTCCAACTGGTTCGATGCCGCTGGCAAGATCAATGCGAATGACGGCAGCCTGGTAAGCGACCTGGTCCGTGGTGCCACGATGTGGCAGGGCACGATCAATGGACTCAACGCCAATGAGGCATGGTTCCAGCAGGGCTCCGATCACCTTGCCAACACAGTGGTGAACGACGTACTGGGCGGCAATGTGCAATCGCTGGGTGACATCATTGGCAAGGATGTGATGACCGCCGTGCAGGATATGCAGCTCGGTGAGGCTGACCGATGGGCGGGCACGCTGGGTGACCAGTTCGATCCGCCGCTGGGGCTGGGGGAGGACTTCGTCCAGGTGCAGAGCGAGGACGGTACGGTGACCGGCTACGTGCAGGATCTTGCCGCCGCCATCCTGTCGAACATCAACGGCGTGCTGCGCGCGGCCGGCCTGGAAGCGCCGCTGAGCGAGGCGATGGGCTGGGCCATGGACCATGGGTTCGGTCGGTTCCTTGACCTGCTCGGCGAGGGCATGGACTGGGGCATGGACAATGGCCTGGGCCGCTTCATCGATCGGTTCGAGGACCTGGCGCGGCGAATCCGTGGCGACAACACCTACCGCATCGAGCGTTACGATCCACTTGCACTGGATCTGGATGGGGATGGCCAGGTACGCACGGTCGCCGAACGTGGCTGGGCCGGCACCCTGTTCGACCATGATGGAGATGGTATCCGTACCGCCAGTGGCTGGGTGGATGCCCGCGATGGCCTGCTGGTCCGCGACCTGGATGGCAACGGACGAATCGATTCGGGTCGTGAACTGTTCGGCGACCAGACGCGCTTGGCGAACGGCCAGCGGGCCGCCAATGGCTTCCAGGCACTGGCGGCGCTGGACGACAACGCCGACGGCCGGGTAGATGTGAACGATGCGTCCTTCGCGTCGCTGTCGGTGTGGCGCGACGCCAATGGCAACGGCATCACCGATGCAGGGGAGCTGCTGACCCTGCAGGAACTGGGTATCACCTTCCTGGGTACCACCATGGGTGGCGCCAGCGGCGACGTGGAGGGGGGCGCACTGCTGGGCTCCTCAACATTTGGCCGACGCGATGCGAACGGCGTGGAGCAGACCCATCTGCTTCAGGATTTCAACTTCGACAACGACAGCCTGCGCTCGGACTATGCCGAGGATGTTGCGGTACCGGAGGCCATCCGTGGGCTGGTCAACAGCCGCGGCATCGGCAACCTGCGCTCTCTGCACCAGGCCGCGGCATTGTCGCCTGCATTGCAGGCCCTGCTGGTCAGCTTCTCTGCGGGAGAGACGCGCCAGGTACAGCGTGACCTGCTTGACGACCTGATCCTGGAATGGGCGCGTACCAGCCCCTACTTCTCTTCGCAGGCCATCCGCATCAATGGTGGCGGCGGCGTGGAAGATCCCAACTCCACCAACGTGGTGCGGCTGCGTCCCAATGAAGTACTGATGTGGCCGGAACCGACCTGGCTGGATGACGTGCAGACCATGAAGATGCGTGTGGTTGAAGCGATCATGGGCTACGCGCCCATTACCGATGTCTGGTGGGGAACGCAGACCGTGCAGCAGTACGTGCAGGTCTACGATGCGATCTTCGAGGCGTTCTATGCAACGCTCAGCAGCAAGTCGCGTCTGAAGGGCTATACCGACCTGATCCAGCCCACCTGGGATGTGCAGGCGGGCCAGGTCAGCTTTGCCTTTACTGCGCTGGAAGCCAAGCTCAACACGCGTTTCACCAACAGCCAAGCCGATGCCATCATCGACCTGGCTGAGCTGCTGCGAGCGCAGGGGCGGTTCCTGTTGGGCAACGGCTGGGCAGCGGGGGAGGCAATGTTGCGCAACTGGCTTCTGCAGGCAGAGTCCCAGCCAGACCTTGGCGCGGCGCTGGCCGCCGCAGGCCTGCAGCTGAGCGGCGTGGCGACGGACGGCTCGGTGGCGGGCAGCCTCGGCAGCAATGATGGAATTCTCGTCGGCCGCGACCAGGCCGCCGATGTGCGCGAACAGCTGCGCGGCGGCGCAGGCGATGACCTCATCCTCGGCGGCGCCGGTGACGATCTGCTGGACGGTGGCCAGGGCAGCGACACGCTGTTCGGCGGTGCAGGAAATGACACTCTGTTGGGTGGTGCCGGAGCCGACCTGTTGTCTGGGGGCGAAGGTGAAGACAATCTGGACGGTGGAGAGGGCGATGATCTGCTGTACGGCGACGCAGGCAACGACAGCCTCAGCGGCGGCGCCGGTACGGACCGTCTGGAAGGCGGGCTGGGCACGGATGCACTCTACGGCGGTGCTGGCAACGATGTTCTGGACGGCGGCGCGGGGGATGACTATCTGCAGGGCGGCGACGGCAGTGACCGCTATCTGTTCAGCCGTGGCAGCGGTCATGACCGCATCAACAACTACGATTCCTCCAGCGGCCGCATCGACACGCTCGAGATCGGCGCGGGCATCCTGCCTTCAGACCTGAAGGTATGGCGCAGTGGCGACTATCTGTGCATCCAGATCATCAGTACCGGCGACCGCGTCGATATCCAGGACTACTTCCGCGCGGATGGCCAGAGTGACTATCGCCTGGATCGCATTCGTTTCTCCAACGGGGTGCAGTGGAGCATTGCCGACGTCAAGGCGCTGGTCCTGATCCCGGTGCCGGGCGTGGATGATCTCTATGGCTACGACAGCGACGACATCATCCATGGCGGGGACGGCAACGAGTGGCTCAGTGGCCGCGGCGGCAACGACACCCTGACCGGTGGTGGTGGCGCGGACACGTTGAACGGCGACGATGGCAATGACCAGCTTGACGGTGGAGAGGGCGACGACCGCCTCAATGGTGGTGACGGCCAGGACCTGCTGGTGGGCGGCAGCGGCAACGACACGCTTGATGGAGGGGCCGGCGATGACCAGCTGTCGGGCGGCGTCGGCAACGATCAGCTGCGTGGTGGCCACGGCAATGACGTGTACGGGTTCGCCGCTGGATTCGGCCAGGATGTGATCGACAATCATGATGACAGTGCTGGACGCCTTGACGCGATTTCGTTCGCAGCGGACATAGCGCCGGCGGACATCATTGCCAGCCGCGTCGGCGACGACCTGCTGCTGGTGCGTGCAGGCAGCACCGATCGCCTGACGGTATCGCGTTACTTCCAGAACGACGGCAATGGACCCTCGCGTGTGGATGAGATCCGCTTTGCCGATGGCACCGTATGGACCGTTGCAGCCGTGCGCCAGCGGGTGCAGGTGGCCACTGCCGGCGATGACCACCTGCAGGGTTATGAAGGCGACGACATGCTTTCCGGTGAGGGTGGCCATGACACCCTGTCCGGCGGGCAAGGCAATGACCAGCTGTTCGGCGGCGAAGGCGACGACACACTGCAGGGCGGCGATGGCAGCGACCTGCTGGATGGCGGCCAGGGCAGCGACACGCTGGATGGCGGCGAAGGCGATGACCAGTTGTCCGGTGGCGCGGATATGGACGCGCTCTATGGCGGTGGCGGCAACGACGTGCTGGATGGCGGCGAGGGGCGCGACTGGCTGGCCGGCGAGCAGGGCAACGACGAGCTGCGCGGCGGTGCTGGCGACGACGAACTGATGGGTGGGGAGGGCAATGACCTCCTGCAGGGCGATGCGGGCAATGACCGTCTGGCCGGTGGCAGTGGTGATGACCACTACCGGTTCGCCAGCGGTGACGGCCAGGACATGATCCTGGATACCGAGGGCGCAACCACCGTGCAGCTTGTCGATCGGGCGCTGGCCTCGGCCGTACTGCGACGTGACAATGCCGATCTGGTCCTGACCTTCCTCGACGGCAGTGCCGACCAGATCCGCCTTGAGCGCTATTTCGATCCGATCACCGGCCTGGCGGTCCTGGGTCTGTCGCTGGTGGCCGGCGGCCACACCCGCCTGCTGGATCCGGCAGCTCTGGATCTGGCGGTGCTCGAATCGACCCCGTTGGCCGACGTCATCCATGGCAACGCCGGCCAAAACACCGTGCACGCCGGAGATGGCGACGACATGGTCCATGGCCATGACGGCGATGACTCACTGTACGGCGAAGCTGGTGATGATCGTCTGTTCGGCGGACAGGGTGCCGACCTGCTGGAGGGCGGAGCTGGCAACGACTGGCTCGACGGTGGCGAGGGTGTGGATGAGGCGCGCGGCGGTGCGGGTGACGACACCTATGTCGTGGACAGCAGCAATGACCGCATCGTCGAGATCCCCGGCGGCGGACACGACCATGTATTGAGCAGTGCGACCTACGCGCTGTCCGCGCAGCTGGAGACCCTGACCCTGACAGGTGCAGCCGACATCGACGGCACCGGCAACGAACTGGCCAACGTCCTCACGGGTAACGAGGGTGCCAACCGGCTGGATGGCGGCGCCGGCGATGACCACCTGTTCGGCGGCCAAGGAAACGACCGCCTGCTGGGTAACAGCGGCAACGACGTGCTTGATGGCCAGTCCGGGGACGATCACATGGAGGGCGGTGCCGGTGATGACATCTACTACGTGGACAGTCAGCTGGACAGCATCGTCGAACTCGCAGGCGAGGGGCTCGATGTCGTGCATGCCACCAGTGACTACGCTCTGTCGAGCAACATCGAGCGGTTGGTGCTGGTGGAAGGGAGCAACGCCATCACCGCCATTGGCAGCGTTGATGACAACGAACTGATGGGCAACAGCAACAGCAATCGCCTGGACGGCGGGGCGGGCGCTGATCGCATGCTGGGTAGCCTGGGGGACGACACCTACGTCGTCGACCAGGCGGGCGATGTCGTAGTCGAACTCGCCGACGAAGGCCATGACACGGTGGAATCCAGCATCGATTATGTGCTCGGCGATACCCTGGAAGATCTGGTGCTGACCGGCACCGGCAACATCAATGGCACCGGCAACGGCAGCAACAACCAGCTGACCGGCAATGCAGGCAACAACCGACTCGACGGTGGCGCCGGTGGCGACCGGATGCAGGGTGGCGAAGGAGACGACTACTACATCAACGACAGCAGCGGCGACTGGATCGTCGAGCATGTCGGGGAGGGTGTCGATACCATCGAGCGGCGCTATGAAACGAACCTGGTGCTTGCCGATGAGGTCGAGAATCTGATTCTGGCCGTCGGCATCCAGACCGGCAATGGTAACGGGCTGGACAACGTGATCACTGGCAATGCCGGTGCCAACACCCTGGGCGGCTGGGATGGCGACGATCTGCTGTACGGCCTGGATGGCAATGATTCGCTGTTTGGTGGCAGCGGCAGCGACACTCTGTACGGAGGCAACGGCAACGACTACCACGATGGCGGCGAAGGTATCGACCGCATGGAAGGCGGCGCCGGCGATGATGTCTATATTGTCGATGACAGTGCCGACGTGGTGATCGAGGCCGTCGGTGCCGGCAAGGACCAGGTCCAGTCGAGCGCCTCGTACGCGCTGTCGGACAATATCGAAAATCTGTTCCTTAACGGTGCTGGTGCCATCAATGGCAGTGGCAATGCGCTCGACAACTACCTTGCCGGCAATGCGGAATCCAACATCATCCACGGGCTGGGGGGGAACGATACGATCGTCGGCGGGGGCGGCAACGACACGCTGGTCGGCGGTAGCGGCGATGACAAGTACGTCTTCGACACCGGCAGCGGCACCGATACGGTGGACAACACCGGGGGAGGCTTTGACGGTGTGTTCTTCACCGGCGGCATCAGCCGCGAGCGGATTTCGTTCAGCCGCGACGGCAACGACCTGCTGATCACGCTGGACAACGCGGCCACGCCGTCCGTCCGCGTCACAAACCACTTCCTCGGCGGCGACGCCGCGATCGACTATGTGCAACCGGACGGCGGTTCGTACCTGACCACCGCGCAGATCAACCAGATTGTCGCCGGTGGCGGCACCGGCGGGCAGTTCGACCAGGTCATCCAGGGAACGGCCGCCGGCGAACAGCTGGCGGGCAGCTCGGGCAAGGATCTCATCGAGGGCCTGGCCGGCGCCGACACACTGTTCGGCATGGGCGGCAATGACACCCTGCGCGGCGGCGACGGAAACGACTACCTGTCCGGCGGCAATGGCAGCGGCAGCGGCTCAGGCGACGATCGCCTCGAAGGCGGGCTGGGCAATGACACATTGCGCGGTGAGGATGGCAGCAACGTACTCATCGGCGGCGCAGGTGATGATCAGTACGTCTATGGCGGCGGTATCGATGTCATAGACAACACGGGCGGCGGTACGGACTGGCTGATCTTCCAGAACGACATCTCGCTCTCCAAGCTGGCCTTCGCCCGTGACGGCGACAACCTGGTGATCACCGTCAACGGCAATGCCAACCAGAAGGTAACCGTCACCAATCACTTCCTCGGTGGCGACATGGCACTGGACTACCTGCAACCTGTCGGTGGCAATGCGTTGAATACGGCCGCCATCAACGCCCTGGTGCCAGGTGCCGGCGGCGGCAACCCGGGTGGCGGCAACGATGGCGACTACCCGTCCCAGATTGCTGGCACTGCCGCGGGCGAGCAGCTGGTGGGCACCAATGGCCGCGACCGTATCCAGGGGCTGGGCGGCGACGACACCCTGTTCGGCATGGGTGGGGATGACAAGCTCGAGGGAGGCGATGGCAACGACTACCTGTCCGGCGGCAATGGCAGCTTCAGTGGTTCAGGCAACGACATCCTGATCGGTGGTGCGGGCGACGACCAGCTGGTGGGCGAAGACGGCAACGACCTGTTGTTCGGTGGTACAGGCAACGACACCTACTTCTACCGTGCAGGTGGCGGTGTGGATACCGTGGATAACACCGGCGGCGGTACCGACTGGCTGTACTTCGACGGCATCGCACGCAGCCGCTTGAGCTACTACCGTGATGGCGATGATCTGCTCGTGCGGGTTGACGGCGATTCTGCTCAGCAGATGCGGGTGCTGAAGCATTTCCAGGGCGGGCAGTACGCCATCGCGTTCGTGCAGCCTGGGGATGGAGGCAACGCCATCTCGGCATCGGCGATCGCCGGCCAGCTCAAGCCGCTGCCAGCAGCAACCTCACTTGCTTCGGCCCGCACAGTAGATGCGTCGACCAGTGCCGAAGTGCGGCAGCTGATCGAGGCCATCGGCGGGTTTGCCGGAGATGCCAGCACCGGCTGGAGTGAGGCGCAGGGCAAGGTGTCGGAGCCATTGCTGGGTCATGCGGCTTACGATCAAGGGCATGCCATGAGCGCCGCGGCGCGCATCAGCGCGTAAGGAAACGGCTGCCGAGGCGCCCGCGAAGGCGCCTCGGCACATGGTCATCGACGATTAGACCCAAGTCCTTCGGCACCGGCTCGACAGCTCTTACCTGTCGCAGCGCTCATCCTCAGGCACGCCGCCAGCGGCCATCAGCAGCAATCGATCCTGCACTGTTGGCTCCTGCACACCCTCGAGGACCTGATCCAGATAGCTCAATGGCTGCAGTGGCCACGCCAGCGTGGCCTGCAGGAAGAAGATGGCAGGCGCCCGCCGCCCGGCCCCAAGTGGCAGGCTGATCAATAGAAGGGGCTCCTGCCTCTCCACGTACAGGACGGGCACACCCCTGCACTGGATCTGGAAGGAAGACGCTGCGTTCGGCCCGTCTGCCAGCTCGAAACCGTCCCGTGCCCGGGCCTCTGCGAAGCGCAGTGCGTGACGGCGCAGCGTCCAGAACGTCTCATCGGATACGCCCCGGTACGCGAGGATCTCTGGCTCTTCAGGCTCTGGCCAATGAATCCGTGCTGCAACGACCAGCGCCAGGAAAAGCACCCACATCACTGCGTGGTGCACCTTCATCAGCGGAGTGCGCGCAACCACCGTGCACTTCACCAGGGCAATCCTTCAGTCTGCCGGCTGCAGCCGCTCGCTTGCGTGGGCTGCGAGCCCCATGCCGGCCATGATCAGCCCTTCCATCACCCGGTCGCCAACGTACTGGTCCTGCTCGCCGTTCTGGCGGGTGCGTTCTGCGGCCAGCAGCACTTCCAGCACCACGCGCAGGCCTGTCAGTGAGCAATCGGTATCCGCCAGGGCCATCTGCCGGCCACGTAGCTGATGGCGCTCTGGCCAGGGCTGCCCGTTGGCGGCAACGCCCGAGCCGATGCTGTGCAGCAGCGCGATGAGGGTGTTGGGATCCACGGCAGGCCCGGCCGAGGGCGCCTCGTGGATGGGCTGTGGGGCAGGGGAGTAGGGTGTGGTCATGGCAGGGCTCCTTGCGTGCAGGCAGAAGCCGCCACCGATAAAGGTGGCGGACGATGCGTGGTTCGAAACCCCGTGTGTGGATGACCGGGCAGGCGCAAGGCCTCCACGCACCGCCCGCCATAGCCGGCAGACGGATTGCCAGCCGACACCGCGCGGGGCGGTGCCGGCTGGCAAGCGCAAACTACATCCACACAATCGGGGTTTCGAATCCCGGCCACCTGTTCAAGGTGGCACAGCAAGGAATAGGCCCGGTTGTGCACGATGCCAATGCAGTAAGGCTGAAGCCGACACCACTTTCAACATTTTCAGAATCGTTGCATACGACGCAGCGAGGCTGGAGCCTTGCGCTGCAATGCTATCGGCGATGTCGGCTGTGCCTGCCTGCGGACTGACGGCATCCGCCCGGCGGGATCGCGAGCGGGGCGGATGCGACAGGATTGCCAGAGGCTATCAGGCGTCAGTAGCCCTTCAACGCGACCTTGGTCCGCTCCAGCCAGGCGGCATTATGGCTACGGGCGTGGCGTGACCAATGCTTGGCATCGTCGATGATGCTGGCGAACAGGCTGCGGGCCTGCTCACGGTCGGCGGGCTGTGGCTGTGCCATCAGCCATTCGGCGAACAGGCAGCGAGCGGCCGCGTCATTTCCGCATTCCACCGCGCGTTCAAATGCGGCGCGTGTTTCCGGCGCCTGGATGGCGGCCAGTGCCTGCGCATACAGCAGGGTTTGTTCTGGTTTGCGGCGAGCATCCGGGTAGCGGGCGAACAGGCCGTCCAGCGTTTCAACAGCGAGCGCGGCATGCCCGGAGTCGAGGCGCGCGCGGGCCAGGCCGGTCAGGATGTACGGATCGTCGCCCAGTGGCGAGCTGGCAGCCTGCTCGAGCAGGGTTCTGGCTTCCTCTGTCTGGCCGGCATCCAGCAGCGTCATGCCCAGACGAACACGGTTCTGCACGGTGGGCGTGCGCGCCAGCTCGGCACGTGCGTTGCGCAGGTCCTGGCCCGGGTTCATGAGCTGCTTGGCGGAGCGGACGACCTGCCGGGCGCCGCGCGAATGGCGGACTTCCGGAAGGTAGATCGCCAGAAAGTAGGCGATGCTGCCGAGCAGCGGGAAAGAAAAGAGCAGGATGAGCCAGTAGAGGCTCTGGCCCGAGCGGATGGCGTGCACCGCGAAGTAGATGGCCGCCAGTACGTGGAGTCCGATTCCGATATAGGGCATGTGTGCCGCCTCTTCCTTGTGGGGCCGGAACTATAGTGGGCGAGGGGAGGGGCGCCAATGGGCTGGGGTCGCCGGGCGTGACGCGTCACGTTAATAGTGGCTCGATTCTGCGAGGCGGATCACCGCATCTCACTATGGGCCGGCGCTGCATTGATGGAAGGGGATACATGGAACGTACGCAGAAGACGCTAGCGATGGCCGACTAAGGGTGTATTAGGGCGCTTCCCGCCGGAGCCGTTTCAGCCCCATGCTTCTCACCAATTCGCCTGAAATGGTGGCGGACAACGGTTGGGACGTCTTGGGCACGCACAGCTCTTCCACCTAAGTGAAGAAGATGATCCGCTGCTGTGCTCGCGCGTTACTGGGCGCTTCTCCATAATTGCCACTCTTCAGTCACGCCATCTCACCCAAGGAGGACTCACGTGCGGCCAGCATCTGCTCCCGATCCCGCAACTGAAATCGTTGAAGATGTTATTAGTAAAACGCCCTTCTTCGATCTTCTTTGGCTCTTCTCACGAGAGACCGAAGCCTTGCGCGGGAGGCACTCACAATCGCACTCCAGTTCGTCCGAGTTCTTGGACTTCGAGGCCTTTAAGCAGTCGAAGCTTGATGCGCTGACGGACATCGCCGCGTCATTCCGCGCAGCAATGGATAGACCGGCGCAGTGCGAGGATATTGAGCTCCACTCCGAATATCTCGTCGCGATGTGCGGCATCGGCGCCTCTATTGATCAACTTGTCGAGCACTATGCCCGTGCTACGGAGCTTGTTGAATCAGACGAATTCTCTGTTGTCGATGGACATTCGCTCGTGGAGCAATTGACTTCTCCGATATTAGTTTGGAATGCAGCCGGCACGTTGACAGACGTTGCACGTGTGGAAATCGCAAAGGAACTCGAGTCGATGCTCCGAGAGCTGCGACGAAAAGCGGAGAAGCGGCATTGCGCTGTGGATTGGCTCGAAATGTTGAACAGTTTTACTTTCGTCTATCTAGGAATGCTCCAACACCTTCGACTTGGATTTCATCCGGCGGAGCTTAGCGGACACCTTCGCGTTTTCCGGTACTGCAGCGCCCTGGACTGGTCCCGCCTCCCGGATGTCACGCGCATGCGTTTCGCTGGGTTGGCCTACGACATGCTGTCTCGCCTATATGCGTTGGGGGATCCGATCAAGCCTATGCTCGGAGTTAGTCACAATTCACTAGCTGATGCTCGAATGCTCTTTCAGGTCGTTTCCCAGGCCCCTGCAACGTCGGGATTCATGACTTATCAGTGGGTCTACCGCTGGCTTGCGGACAAGATCGATAGCGACACCTTCTCTACCCGCCAGATGAACATAACGATGGGGGAGGGTCTGAGGTCGCTCAGCGAAGTAGAGCAGATGACAGTGGTGGAACTCGCGCACCGCTTTGCTTCCTATCGAGAGCCCATCACAACGCAGCGAATCGCCAGGTTCCTGCTTCAGTTTGAGACAACAGAACGCATTAGAGGCGCTCTCCGCCTACTTTCACATGTCAAGTTTGTTCCCATGTGGGATTTGAGCGCCATGATGGAACGACTACTGCGAGCGGAAGTGGCGAGGGACCCCGGCAGGAAGCTAATCGTTGCTCCACTCGGCGAGCAGACCGGCAGCACCGCGATCATTAGATATCTAGCCGCACATTCAGATATCGATGGCGTAGTTTTTAAGGACGACATCGTCAGTGCACTCAAGGCTACCGATGCAGGGGAGAGGATTTGCTTCGTCGATGACTGCCTCCTGAGCGGCACCCAAGCGCTCAGCATATTGAGAGATTGGATGGGGAAGCGCGCTCACAAGCCCCACCACACGGTCTACTCAAGCCCCTTGAGCAAGGCCATGCGAAAGGAGCTCCGCAAGCGGAGTCTTGTTCTGGCTTACTGCATTGGAACTGACGCTGGACGAGATCGATTTCTCAGGGATTATAAGGAAACCGGCTTGCAGAAGAGCAGAGTTGAGGTTAGAGCAGGTGTCTACGACCCAGTAAGCGCAAAGGCCTTTGAGCCACTTGGACCTGTCAGCTGGGCTAGTGAGATGGAGCGCACTGATCTGAGGAATTTTGCATCGACTGTTGGCTTCAACTTGCTCGAATCCCGCGAGCGCGCGAAGAAATGGCCTGAGGGACGCCGCCAGGAAAGCGCTCTCGGCTATTCAAATTATCAAAGAGTATTGATCTTTCCCTACAATGTACCCAAGACGACGTTGACCTTTCTTTGGGCCAATGGGGACGAGAAGTTCAAATGGATGCCATTGTTCCCTGGCTTCGATTGATGCCCCCGCTCAAGGGGCTGAACTGCGCAGTTAGTAGGGGCTTACGCCGCTTCTTCTTGAGGTGCAACTTGAGCAAAGAAGCCACGCTTGCCGAGGCGGCCCGAGCGCGATCGTGTCGTGAAGGGCATTGAGGCTTGGTTACTTGAGCGGGGCATTCAAGTGTGCCCCTTTGGTCAGGTATTCGGAAAGCCTGGAAAGCAGTCAAATAAGCTCGGCCACCTCCCTGCGGAGAGCAGCAGTCAAGAGCTCAATTGCCCGAACAGCGCTATTCATTCCAAGCACCAATGGATCTTTGGCAACGGATGTTCGGCCACCACTCTCCGTTGGGCGAGTGCCATGCTCTTCAAGAAGCAGATCAACGAAAGCACCAAGACGCACGACGGCGAACTCGAGCTCCGCAAGCTTCTCCACCTGTCGGGGCATCAGGTCTCCGCGCGGAATCTGTGCCCAGCCGATCGTCTTAGATGTGCTGATCAGAATTCGGGCCAAGAGCTGCAACTTCCAGACCGTTTGCTCCTCGGGGGCAAGTGTCGCGAACCTCGAAACCGGTCCGACCAAGTATTCCGCTCGATTGATCGCCGCGAGCACCTCCGCAAGTCGCGCCTTAGCTGCGGCGCGTTCACGAGCGTCCCTCTCTCGCTCGCCTCTAACTTTGTCGTTGTGGGTAGTTGCGGTGAATGCAAGGGCTGCCAAACCCACGGCCCAAGCGCCTATAGCAGCAACCCAGTCCGCAAGATTTCCAGCCTCGAAGCACTTGAGAGGGATGTCGCTCCCTATAAGCAAGACCGCGGACACAATAACCCCCAGCAAAAGCGATACAACTGCCGCAATCGTCGCATCCTTCCGGCTAACCGCGTTTTCAGTACCACCTTCCATGCAAGCGCCCTAAGCCTCCCTGCGAAGAAGGATATTCTGGCATGACCGAGCCGCTTGTGGCTCTCGCCTTACCAGGGGCGATTGCGGCTGCCTGGATCGGCATAGCTCGCATCGTTTCGTGGCGTTTTCATCGGCGTGATTACACCGCATCGCAGCAGTCATGTGAAGCGCAGATCATCGCGCCCGCACAGTCACCAGGTGCGGCGAACTTGTGGCTGCCGCACTATTTTCAGGACAACCGGAGTGCCGTCATACGCAAGTTCGGCTGATGGGCTGTTCCCTTCATCCTTTTCATAGGCTCCGGGGCAGGGCTGGATTTGGGGCTTCATCGCCACTCCCGCGGTTACTCTGGCATCGTGCGGCTGGCATTAGGCAAACTGGCCCGTCCGGTGGGCACGTTCCACGAGACGCCCGCATATCCGGCCACCCCTAATTATCGTGACGCGTCACGAGCATTTTGGGGTGGGATATCCTGCTCCCGAACCTTGGGGGCGAAATGGACACTCGATCAGCACCAGTTCTGGCTGTACTGCTATTGGCAGTACAGCTACCTGCGCAGCAAATACGCTCGGCCACCGGCCCGCAGCCTTTACCCAAGCGTGTAGCACTTGCACCAAAGGCGAGCAACCTTGGTGCCGAGCCACTGAATTGCCAGCAGCATAGCGATCCGCGCATACGGCTTTACTGCGCCGATGTCGAGCGATCCTTGATCCAAGGCGAGGCACGCCGCCAGGGCATACCAACGCCATCGAGCGAAATTGTTCGCCTGCCGGCCTACGGCAGTGCACAGGCAAAGCAGCTTGGCGCTGCATGCATGGGCGGCACTGCAATGCGGCGCCTCAGCAAGGGCTGGGAGCAGTTGCAAAATGCGAAGGGTGAATGGCTCCGCTGCCGCGATCCGTGAGTCAGCGTCCTAGAAGGGGATATCGAACGCAAACCGGAATTTGCCTTGATACCTGGCCCGCTTCTTTAGGAGTTCCTTCACTGATTCAGATAGCTCGGCATCCTGATTTAACAGATCGATAGTGAAGCGATCTTCATCCAATTCGATCTCCAGGAAATCGTCCTTATAACCTAGCTCGACTGAAGACAATTCGCCGTACACCCCAGTCAATCGGCGCAACGCCTCATTGATCCGCCAGACCAGCATGCCGTTCATTGCCTTTGAAAAATAGGATCGGATATGCACATTCGAGATGATTGCTTCGTAGGACCGCCCAACCAATTCGGTGAAGAATCTCGCTGAGGGTGCCGTAGATTCTGTAAGACACTTCAAGTACCGGGGCAGGGCGCTCGCCTGAACAAAGTGGACCAAGGCGGATAGCTCTCTTCGATTGACCATGTAGCGGGATAGATGTGTGATCCCATCAATTTCGGTCACAGTCGATGAATTTCCCTTGTAGAAGACATCAACCAGGGGAGCATCCACGATGGAAAGTAAAGTGAAATGATAGAGCCGCTTCTTGTTCTTTGCCCTGTTCGGCAAAGACTCCATCTCATGATCCAGTGCCTTCATTACGCTAACGATTGATCCAAAGATCTGGTCATCATTCTGCGACGTAACTGGTGCTGTAACAGCAGGCCGCGACACTGCAGCATCGTGACTCGCACCACCTTTCCTCTTGCCTTGATTCTGTTGAGTCACTCCAAGCTGCTGGAAAGCGAAGACGGACCTTGTTGCAGTGAAGAGGCCCTCGTAACTACCGCCAAGAGCGCCGTACAAGCCTTTCCGCCAATCTTCAGTTTTGAGGTACGTGCGCAAAGGTTCAACGTCGGTCCAGAAGTGGACGGGATTCCAATCATAATTCGGATCCTGACGAGGCTTTTCCTCAGTAAGGAAGGCCCAGGTACGCGCCTCATCCTTCTTGCAGCTTGCGAGCACTGCGGAGACGACTTCCAAGTCTCCATTTGTAACGGTCCTATAGGCAATTAGATCGAGCTCTCGAGCACGCCCGTCCACATCGTCCGCGTAGTAGCGGCTCCCTATGGTTGTCCATCGGGCCTTCTTGAAGGCGTTCGCAACGACATGCTCAAGAATGAAGCCCGTCTTTTCCAGAGCTGCCGGTATCTGATCTAGGGGCACGACCTTGCGCTTGGGTAGCATTGCGGATTCTCAGAAGGCGGGTGTCCGAGTTTAGCGTGGTGTAGGGGCAGCGCCCCTACGGGAGCGCCCCATCAGCGCTAGCCCGGCCTCGGCCCTCGGCGCATGTAGACCACATTGGACGCATCGGCGTCGGGGCCGGGATCACACACACCGAACCGTCGTTCTCTGCGAATTCTGTGCGCTTCGGCTAGGTAGATCACGCTGGATTTCGCCGTGGTCGAGGCTTTTCGTGCAGCTGAGGTTCGGGGAGCCGCCTCAGCCATCATCCGCCGCCATTCCCGTTCAATGTTGCAGGTCAGAGACCACCAGACCATGGGGAGCCAGCAGGGCGGCAAGAGCCGAGCCAGAGCCGCAGCCATTGCCAAGCGGAGCCAACGAACCCGACCGCGACGGACGTGCCATTTCGCATAATGTATATTATGTTCTAAGCCAGCCGACCTGGCTGCCACTTGCCCTTGCCCAGGCTCGCCAGCCCCACTACTGAGCTGCGACTACTTCCCAGGCCGGTCTCCCAGGCTGACGTCCCGCGGTTCGTCTACCTGGCGCGCCACCAATCTCAGGCCTGCCACGGTTAGCTTCGGCCAACTTTGCATCAGCACGCCCGCGCCGTTGAACCCAGCGATCGTCTCCCGATAGATCTGCCGAGCTCACACACGCTTTCTCACCAGATATCGCGCCGAGCCGCCATCAGCCGCTCAGCCTCAGCTGACGCCGGCGCGTCCATCAAATCTGCGCGCCTGGGCTGCAACCGAGCACCCAGATTCTGGTCACGCGTCCGGCGAACGCAACAGGCCAGCGGCACCAGCAGGTTGGCGTGCATCGCATCAGCAAGCCACTGGGGGTGATGCGCACTTGCCGACGTTACCACTTGGAGCGGCCCACAACCCCCGTCCAAGCGCCCGCTTCCGCACGCTCTCCAGCACCTGGCCCGTAAGCCTGGCGCAAATAGCTCACCTCGTCCCGTCACCCAATCAAGGAAGCTGCACGATGACTCGACTGCTGCACGACCGTTCACCGCCCTCCCCTTCGCCCAACCCCTTGGCGATTGCCGTAATCAGTTCGCTGCTGCTGGCAACGGCGCTGCCCGCGATGGCCACCGAATCACTGGATGCCTGGCAGCAGCAGCGCCAATTGCAGGAAGGATGGGCGCAGCCGACGATCAGCAGCGCTACTGTTTCGTCCGTTGCCGGCCCCGCCTCGGCGGCGCTTGCGCCAGCAGCGGTCGCCAGCACTGCCATTCTTGGCAATGCTGGTGATCCACAAAGCTGGCGCACCGATGAGTTCAAAGCGGACTGGGGTTTGGCTGCCATGGGCGCCGAGTTCGCCTACGCTCGCGGCCTGACCGCCAAAGGCGTCCGGCTGGGTGTTTTCGACGATGGCGCCGGCCTTGGGCATCCCGAGTTCGCAGGCAAGAACCATCGGAGCATCCGCCTGGCGGGCGTTCTTGCCGATGGCAGCTTGTGCCCGGCAGAAGTGATCGAAGGCCCCAACAGTTGCTTCAGGACCGATGGCGATCAGGTCCAGCTCACCTATCAGACCCTTGAGCCGCGATACGCCGCTTTGCTCAATCGAAACAACTATTTTGAAGGGGTCACCTATGGAACACATGGCACCCATGTGTCCGGGACGATCGCTGCCAATCGGGATGGCTCCGGCATGCACGGCGTAGCCTTCGGTGCCGACCTCAGTGTCGCCCGCCTGTTTTCCAACAGTGTGGCGCATCTCAGTGTTTCGCCACGAATGACGCTCGAGCGAAGTTCCAAATCCGTCAGCGCCCCTACAGCGGTCTTCAGCCAGTTGTACGAACAGCTCGAACAGCAGCAGATCCGGGCCATCAACCACAGCTGGGGGCTTGCTACCGAGCCGAGCACGGCCCAGCAGATGGACGTCTATCTGTCGCATGCGGTTTTCGCCGACAGGCTGGCCGTGATGGCCACCGCTTCGCGCAGGACCGGCCTCATTCAAGTATGGGCTGCAGGCAACACCGACGCGCCCAATCCATCTCCACAACAGGCGCCGATCGCAGGCATGTACGCCACGCTGCCGCGCGCCCAGAAGGATGTTGAGCCGTATTGGCTGGCTGTCGTGAACGTCAATGAAGCCTTGGAGCTGAGCAATCGCTCCATGCGCTGCGGGCTGGCCGCAAACTGGTGCTTGGCAGCACCTGGCACGGCAATTCTTTCCACAACCTATGGCGCCAAAACCAAGCTTGACGCCACGCTTTCCAAGGACAGCGCTGGCAACGTCACAATTGACACGCGGAGCCTGCTGCCGGACTACGACTACGTCAAGAAGAGCGGAACCTCGATGGCCGCTCCGCACATCACCGGCGCATTGGGCCTGTTGTTCGAGCGCTTCCCCTATCTGGACAACGCGCAGGTGCGTGACGTCTTGCTGACAACGGCGCGTGACCTCGGCGCGCCGGGGGTGGACGATGTCTATGGCTGGGGCATGGTCGATCTGCGCAAGGCCATCGAGGGCTATGGCTCGCTGCGCGTGGACACCGACGTGGCAATGAACCAGAAGGCCGGCGGCCTGAAAGTCTGGGAAGGTGATGCCTGGGACAACTGGACCAACGACATCGCAGGCCCCGGCAAGCTGACCAAGTCCGGCATCGGTTGGCTGCGCCTGAGCGGCGACAACAGTTTCAACGGTGCGGTACTGCGCGAGGGCACGCTGGAGTTGAACGGCAGCAACGCCCTCACCTCGGCAGTCGAGGTGCAGAATGGCCAGCTCCTGCTCAACGGCACTCTGGTTTCCACCGCACTGAATACCACCGGCGGCGTCAGCACGATCAGCGCCAGCGGCGTACTGAAGGACAGCAATCTGGTGGTCAACGGCGGCGTGGTCTCCTTCAACGGCTCGCAGACCGGCGGCACCACCACGGTCGGCGCCAACGGCCTGCTGAAGGGCATCGGCACGCTCGGCAACACCCGCGTGGACGGCATCATCGCGCCAGGCAATTCCATCGGCACGCTGACCATCAACGGCAACTACGTGCAGGGCGCTACCGGCACCTATGCGGCCGAGCTTGCACCGGGCAGCCGCAGTGACCAGCTGCACGTCACCGGCACTGCGACGCTGGGCGGAACCTTGCTGGCACTACCCGAGCCGGGAGTGTATTACCTGGGCGAACAGTTCAACGTGCTGCGCGCCGATGGCGGCGTGAGCGGCCAGTTCGCGAAGACCGATTTCAGCGCGTTCTCACCCTTCCTGCAGTTCAGTGTGGCCTACGCCGCCAATACCACGCGCATCGACGTGGCCCGCGGCGCCCTGCTGGCAACCGCGGCCAGTACGCCAAACCAGCGCGCCGTAGCCGCTGCTGCCGATACCCTCGCGATCAACCAGGGCCTTCCCAAGCCGTTGACCCAGCTGTTCCCTCAGCAGGTGGCGGCCGTACTGGATGGCCTGAGTGGCGAACTGCACGCTGCGACGCCGCTGGCGCTGGTCGAAAGCAGTCGCTATGTGCGTGATGCGGCGTTGTCACGCCGCGCCGGCGCAGCCGCACCAGGCGCCGGTGGAAACGACGCCACCGGGGTCTGGGTGCAGGCGATCGGCGGCAACGGCAAGCTGGATGGCAATGCCGGAACGGCACGCACCGAAGCCAACAGCAACGGCCTGCTGGTCGGCATCGACCGTGAGTTCGATGGATGGCAGGTCGGCCTGCTGGCCGGCACCGGCCGCACCGACGTGAAGCAGCAGGATGGTCGGCGTGCCAAGTCGAAGATCGACAACGCCCACTTCGGCGCCTACGCCAGCCACAACTGGGGTGGCTTCGGCCTGCGCGGCGGCGTGGCCTGGAGCAAGCACGAAGTGGAAAGCACCCGCGAGGTGGCATTCGCGGGCTTCAGCGACACCTTGAGCGCGCGCTATGACGGCCGCACGCGTCAAGCCTTCCTTGAAGCCGGTTATCGCTTTGGCGGGCCCGAGGGCGGGTTGGAGCCGTATCTGCAGGTTGCGCGGGTGGAAGTGGACCTGAAGCGCGTCAACGAGCACGGAGGTGCGGCGGCGCTGCGGGGCGAGGTCGACGACACCGGCACCACCGTGGCCACCGCCGGCCTGCGTTTCGACAAGGGACTGAAGGCCTCGTTCCAGCAGGAAAGCTGGCTACACCTGCGCGGCGCGGTGGGCTATCGGCGGGCCACTGGCGACCGCAGCCAAGTGGCCAACCTCGCCTTCGTCAACGGTGGCACCGCGTTTGTAGTCAGCGGCGCTCCCATTGCTGACAGCGCGGTGGTCGCCGAACTGGGCGTGTCGGCATGGCTGAGCCCGCGCCAGCAGTTGGAACTGGGCTACAGCGGCCAGTTCGGCAGTGAAAGCCGCGACCATGGCGCGAACGCGCGGTGGTCGGTGCGGTTCTGATTGCAGCACGCACATTGAGTGGCATTGGGGCGGCCTTGCGGCCGCCCCTTTTCTAAGTTCATGGAGGATCCGCTGTCGTTGGCGTGCCCGTCGAGCGTGACGCGTCACGTTAATGGTCGCCGCCACACCCGGATTCAGGAGCGCCGCATGCGAAAACGGCAACGAGCGCTTCACGAATATTGCGATGATCAAAGACGCAGCAGGCTGCACTGACGACCCCGCGTAGCGCCATTCCCGACACAGAGCTCCAGCTTTTACCAACTCCGCTCTAGGAAAAGTCTCAAAAATCGAACGTTTTCGATGCTCGACGCGACAGCAGCGCCAGAATGGGCGCCACGCCACTCGGCGCTGACAACACTGCTGCGCATGAACGGATTCCCTGCACCGCGCCGGCTTCGCCTGGCGCTGCTCGATGACCATGACGTCGTCCGCCGCGGCACGGCCTTTCACCTCGGCAACGACAGCCGCTTCGAGATCGTCGCCAGCCACAGTGACAGCCAGGCCTTCGTGCTGGCCCTGCAGCAGTGCCGCGCGGATGTGGCGATCATCGACATCACCCTGGCGCCGGGTGATATCAGCGGCGCCGATCTCGTCCAGCATCTTCGACAGGCGCTGCCGCGGGTAACGCTGCTTGGCTTCGCCGGGCAGAATTCGGTGGCGATCATCAACCACCTGCTGGATGCGGGAATCAGCGGCTTTGTCGGCAAATCCGAGCCTTTGGCTGAACTCTCCGACGCGGTTGTGCGCGTCTCGCAAGGACTTTGCCGGATACCGCCCTCGTGCAAGTTGCTGACGCCCTGCGATTCCCTGAGCCGGAATGAGCGCGAGGTCATTCGATTGGTTCTGGACGGGCTGACCGTCTCCGAGATTGCCCTGCACCGGCACCGCAGCGTCAAGACCGTCAGCACGCAGAAGATTGCCGCCCTGCGCAAGCTGGGGCTGCGCAACGACGCGGAGATCTTCGCCATGCGGCAGCAGCTGGAGGCCCTGTGACCGCGCTGTTGAAGCGCGCCCGCAAATCCCTGCTGCTGGCGTTGCTCACATTGCTTCCCTGCACGTCCGCCGGCGACATCCAGCACGGAGAATGGGCGGCTGGGCGCGAGGTCCGGGTGGCTGCAGGGCCCACGCTGCACCCTGCCCCCGAAGATGCTGCAGACACGGAAGTGCTGCAGACGCTGGCGCATGGCTATGCTGCGCTCGTTGCCCGCCATTCCGGCCTGGCCTTCGTTGAAGTCCCCTTCCCAAGCACCCTGGCAGCGATGAGTGCCGTCTGCGAGGGACGGGCTGATCTGGTGCTGGTGCAGGGTGCTGGCGATGGGGCGCACCTGCCCTGCCCCAGCCTGGCGCCATCGCGCAGCTTTCATGGCGGCGCGAGCGTGCTCGCCGGCCGCATCGGTGAGCGCTTGCCGCGGCGGGTTGCCGATGCCGGCACGCTGCGGATCGCTGCCGTTGACGGCGGCCCCTATCCGGCGTGGCTGGCCGAGCACTATCCCGCAGTGCCCGTGCTGCCCCAGCCGAGCATGCGTGCGGCATTGGCTGCGGTGGATGCTGGCATTGCCGACGCAGCGATCGGCCTTGAATCCACCGCGCGCGCGATGACGCGGCGCTACTTTTCCCACAGCCTGCGCCTGCAAGTGCTCGACGCCAGTTTCCCGACCCAGCTGCACCTGCTTGCCAGGCGCGAAGACCAGGAACTGCTTGAGCGCATCGAGGCAGCACTGGATGACATCACCATCGAAGAACATGCCCAGCTCCTGCAGCGCTGGGCCCAGCAGGCGTTGCCAACCGCGTTCGGCCACAAGGCCCGCGGAGGTTTCGATGGTGCCACTCTCTGGCTATTGCCAGCCGCTGCCCTGCTGCTGACGCTTCCCTTGCTGGCTGTGCGCAGATTGCGCCAGCAGCAGGGCCGTGATCGGAAGCACGCACAGATGACAGGCATGATCAGCCATGAGGTGCGCAATTCCGCCCAGGCCGTCATGGCGTCAATCGACCTGCTGGGACAGGCGCCACTGCCGGCCAGCCAGCGCGAGCTGGTGGCCGCCGCTGCAAATGCGGGCCACGCACTGCGCGGACTGCTCAATCGCACACTGGATTTCTCCCGCCTGGCCAGCGGCACTTTCCGGCCAAAGCGAGAGCCCTGCGACGTTCCCGCACTCTGCACGCAGGCACTGCAGGCCATCGCGCCCCAGGCGCAGAAGAAGGCACTGACCCTGCAGCTCTGCGTGCCGCAGACGCCGTTCCCGCTGCTGGCGACAGACCCGGACTGCCTGCGGCAACTGCTCGACAACCTGCTCGGCAATGCCGTCAAGTTCACTGATGTAGGCGGCATTGAGCTGCGCCTGCAGCTGGATGCGCCAGCAAAGCCCGCAGCACTGCTGATGGAAGTCATCGACAGCGGCATCGGCATCACGCCAGCGCAGATGGCTGGGCTGTTCGAGCCCTTCCAGCAGGCCGACGCCGGCAGGCAGCGTGGTGGCAGCGGGTTGGGCCTGTCCATCTGTCGCACGCTGGCCGAAGCCATGGGCGGCACCCTGGATGTTCATAGCGTGCATGGACGTGGTAGCCGCTTCATTCTGCATCTGCCCGTGCAACCGGCGCAGGATGATGCGCAGACCGCTTCAACAGCGCCCCCCCTGCCCCGGCTGGACGGCTTGCGCATCCTGCTGGTCGAGGACCACGCGCTGAACCGACAGGTCATTGCAGCCCAGCTGCGGTGCTGGGGCGCGACGGTGCAGGAGGCTGCCAACGCCGGCGATGCATTGGCACTGCAGAAGGAGGTGCCCTGCCCGCTGGTGATGCTGGATATCGGCCTGCCGGGAATGGATGGCTATGCGTTGGCCCGGCAATTGCGATTGCATGAGGCAGAAGGAGCGCCTCGTGCCCGGCTGCTTGCGCTTTCCGCCTTCACCGGCGGCGACCATGCACTGCGCTGCCAGGCGGCCGGCATCGATGCAGTGCTGGTCAAGCCGCTGCAGATCGATGCGCTGCTGCAGGCGCTCGATCAGCCTGTGGCCGCCAGTATCAACGAGGGCATTGCCCAGGAACTGGTGGCCGCCTACGAAGAAGATATCGATCATGAACTGCAATGCCTGCATGAAGCGATCGGTCATTGCGATGCCGTGCGGTTGCGCCATCACGCGCATCGACTGCAGGGGGTGCTGCAGATGCTCGGCGCGGGCGGCATGGCGGCACTTGCTGGTGAACTCTGGGAGTTGGGCGACTGCGTGTCACCCAGGTGGGACGATGCGCGCCAGGTGCTGGCCGAGATGCAACGCTGGCGCGGCTCCCGGGGTGCGGGAACCGCGCCGGCCGCCTGAAATCAGGCGGCGTTGCGGCCCGCCTGGCGGCGGGTCAGGTCGTTGAAGCGACCCAGCGACATCAGGTGCTGGTGGATCAGCGCCAGCCAGCCGTTGCGGTGCCATTCGACGACGGTCGCGTCCGGAAGCGCGATGAACTTCTCCACGTCGACCACGAAGAAGCCGTTGAGGTTGAACTCGCGACCATCGGGCAGGCGCACGGTTGCATTGCGCTCGACCAGCAGGCCGTTGTCGACCAGCGCCTTGGAGAACGCCTGGGTCTGTTCGTGTTCGCGGGTGAACTGGCCGCAGAACTCGAGTGCCTGCTGCACCATGTCGGTGGCCTTGCCATCGACGAACAGCGGCTGGCCTTCTTCGCCGCCACGGACAACGCGCGGGCTGTCTTCATCGATGCCGAGCAGGAAGTCATTGTCCGCGCCGGTATCGATGAAGATGAAGGGATGGCGGCGCAGGTAAGCCGGGATGTAGGTCTCGTCGTCCCACAGGCCATCGGTGATGAACAGGTTGTCGGTGGTCACACCCACGGCGGCCATCGGCACCGCGCTCGGGCCTGCGAACAGGATCGGGAAGTGGTGCAGCGCCAGCGAGAATTCGCCCAGCACCAGCGGGATCGAGTTGCTGCTGGCAGCGAATTCGAGCTTGCCAGGCAGGATGCGCAGATCGGCGTGCAGGTCTGCCTGCAGCGGCACCGGACGGGTGTAGAACAAGGGCGCGCTGCTCGGCGCAGCTTCGGTGGTGGTGTCGCTGGTGGTGGTCATCGTGGAAACCATGTCGATCATGCGCGCCTGCCATCCCGGGCGCGCCAGCGGGAACAACCTGAATCCCGCATTATCAACAAGGCAGGTGACAACGGCCACCCCGCGGCCGACTTATTTCAGCTGCAACGGGTAACGCTGCCACAGAACGTGGACCAGGAAGCCGGCCAGTTCGGTGTCGCGCGCACTGACCGCCGCGCGGATCTTGTCCAGCAGGACCATGTCGCTGCAATGCCGCACATCAGCGTGATTGGCCTGCCCTGCGCGCCGCGCCCGATAGCGCGCGGCCCGCTGCGCGTCGCTCATTGCGTACCCGAACTTGGGCGGCCGACCGCGTTTGCGCGGCAGGGTCAGCTCCAGGGTTCCGGGATCATTGTCATCACGCATGGGCAGGGTGCGGGCGGCGGCAAGCAACGGGGGGTGCGCAATTTATCGTGAGGCATCACTTTAATCCAGCTTTTTCTGCAGTTTTGTTGCAATGCAGTGCAAGTGCGTGGCGCACGGATGGCACCCATCCACGCATGGCGTGGATCTACTTCCTCGGGTAGATCCACGCCATGCGTGGATAAGCCCCCGCCAATACGCAAAAAGGGGAACCCGCGAACGGGCTCCCCTGCTCCTTCCTTACGACGCACGCACCGGCTCGTAGCCATGCAGATGCGATTCGCTGCTGGCGCGCCCCTGGCTCAGCGAACGCAGCGAGGTCGTGTAACCGACCAGCTGCGCCAGCGGCGCGAACCCGCTGACTTCGGCGCGACCGTCCTGGTCGTCGATGCGGGCGACGCGGCCATGGCGACGATTCAGATCGCCCACCACGTCACCCACCGAGGCAGACGGCGAATGCACCGTCACCGCCATCACCGGCTCCAGCAACTGCGTGCCGCTGGCCGCCAGCGCGGCCTTGATGCCCTCGCTGCCTGCCCGGTGGAACGCCATCTCCGACGAATCCTTCGCGTGGGTCTGGCCATCCACCAGGCTGACTTCGATGCCGACCACCGGATGCCCCTGGGGGCCTTCCGACAGCGCCGCACGAACGCCCTTCTCCACCGCAGCGATGAAGTTGCGCGGCACCACGCCACCAACGATGCGGTCATTGAACACGACCTCGCCGTCGTCGCGCGGCGCCACGTCCAGCACCACGTGTGCAAACTGGCCCTGGCCACCGGTCTGCTTGACCAACCGGCCCACAACACCTTCAACGGCACGCTGCGGCGTCTCCTGGTAAGCCACGCGCGGCGCACCAATGCCGATGTCCAGCTTCCACTCGCTGCGCAGGCGTTCGACCATCACTTCCAGGTGCAGCTCGCCCATGCCCCAGGCCAGGGTTTCACCCGTATCGCGATCGGTTTCCACCCGGAACGAGGGATCTTCCTGGGCCAGGCTGGCCAGACCTTGCGCCAACCGGATCAGATCGGCCGCACGCGCCGGCTCCAACCGCCATGCCAGCACCGGGGCCTGCGCCTGGATGCTCTCCAGAAGCAACGGCTGCCCTCGCCCGCTCAGCGTTTCACCGCTGACCGCATCCTTCCAGCCCAGCACCGCCACGATGTCGCCGGCCACCGCCTGCCCGATGTCCTGGGTCTGGTCGGCCTGCACGCGCACCAGCCGGCTGATGCGGCGCCCTTGCGGGTGCTGCGAGCTGGCCACGTTGTCGCCCACCTTCAAGGTGCCCGAGTACAGCCGCACGAAGCTCAAGGCGCCGTGCTGCTGGTGGGTGATCTTGAACAGCAGGCCCGCCAACGGGCCGTCCGGGTCCGGCGGCAGCAGGACGTCGCCGCCCTCGCTTTCAGCGGTAACGGCAGGACGATCCAACGGCGACGGCAGGTAATCGACCACTGCATCCAGCAGCGTTTCGATACCCTTGTCCTTGAACGCGGCACCGGCCAGCACCGGCACGCCGGCACCCGCCAACGTCGCGCGGCGGATCGCTGCGCGCAGCATCGCCGCGTCGATGTCACGGCCTTCCAGCCACGCCGTTGCCAGCACATCGTCATGGTCGGCCACGGCCTCGACCAGCGCATTGCGCTGCGGCTGCCACTGCGCGCGCTCGGCGTCGCTCCAGGCCGTCACCGTCGCCGCGCCGCCGTCCCGCCAGTGCAGCACGCGGCCATCGACCAGGTCGACCCAGCCATGGAAGTCACCTTCGCTGCCCAGCGGCATACCCAGCGCCCACGGTCGCGCCCGCAGCTTGTCCTGCAGCTGTTCCAGCACGCGCTCGAACGAGGCGCCGATGCGATCCATCTTGTTGACGAACGCAATCAACGGCACGCCATGTCGGCGCGCCTGGCGCCACACGGTTTCCGACTGCGGCTGCACGCCGTCCACGGCCGAGAACACGGCCACGGCACCGTCGAGCACGCGCAGCGAGCGCTCGACTTCGATGGCGAAGTCGATGTGGCCGGGGGTGTCGATCAGGGTCAGCTGATGCAGCGGCAGATCGCGCGGCGCCCATTGCGCGTGCACGGCGGCGGCGCCGATGGTGATGCCACGCTCGCGCTCGATCGCCGAGAAGTCGGTGGTCGCGTTGCCGTCGTGCACTTCGCCGACGCGGTGGATCTCGCCGGTCTTCCACAGAAGGCGTTCGGTAAGGGTGGTCTTGCCAGCGTCGATGTGGGCAATGATGCCGAGGTTGCGAAGACGCGACAGAGTCTGGGTATTGGTGTTCATGAGATGGGTTCCTGCTGGGCCAACTTCGGGGGCCGCACACCCCGGTTGGCTACAGGGTGTGCGGCTGACGTTCGGTCTCGGCGATCTGGTGCATGGCACGTTCTCCTTGCGGTGGAGCGGGTTGAGGGATGGAAGGCGGAAACGAAAAGAGCGCCCCGGAGGGCGCTCTGTGGATGGTCCAGCGAAGGCCGCGATCAGCGGCCTCGTGGGGCTCCAGGCAGACACGCCCGTTCCGCGCTTGCGCGGGTCAGGGTGAAAAACTTCAGGAGCGGCATCCGGTTCATGCGGCGCATTCTAGACCTGTCCGTCTGGCGCGCAAGTGAATATTGCGCGCATGGATGGAACGATGAGCCCCAAAGTAGAGCCACCCCATGGGTGGCTGCAACCCAGGACGCCAGGCGGCTTACCTGCAGTCGTGCAGACGGCGGGCATCACCCACGGTCGCCGCATGCTGCTCTACGATCGACACCCAGCCCTTCAGGGGCATCGCCGGGTCGGTGCGCGGCTTGCGCGGCCCGCCATGAATCAGCACTTCGGTCCAGCTGCCGGTTACTGGCAATCTCACCCCATGGCACATGGCGACTCATGCCGTTTCGCCGCCACTTACTTGGTGAGGTCTGGCTTGGCCAGACAAGCCCTCGTCGCAAGGATGTCGCTAAAGCCCCGCCGCAAAGCCTGCCTGCGGATCACTCGCTTGGACGTCGCAACAGCGCAAAGATCCGTGCCACCACGCGTTTGTCGAGTAGATGCAGATCTGGGTCTGCGCACAAGGCTCCAAGCACTTGCCTGGGCGACCAGGCGCACCCAATGATTTCGTACGCCACCTGCGCAAGCTCCCGAAGATCGATCCCGAGAAACAAACGGCCTGACTTTGAATATCCTCGCCCTGATACTGACATCGACCAACCTCATTCACATCTTCACCACCGGACCGGAATTTGTCCGAGAGAATCCAAACAATTTCCATTGCAACCAGCCTGATGTAATCGCGAAAGCAGTGGAAAAAGTAAGATCCGAAGCCCGGGATCGCATGTATGTAGAGGGTCTATCCCAACTTTCAACGCCCCGCAAATCAACCGACGACCTGGAGGAATTGGTTGATTCGATTCCAATCGATCTCAGAGTCACCCAGACCAAAGCGTCAGAAAGCGCCTTTGCGCTCATCGAATGTGAAGCCACGATAGAGTTTGAAATTCCGGATCACACCATGAATGTGATACGCAGGGATCAACGCTCCAAGGACGTCACGACACGCGGCCACGCGCAACTCACCGACAAGGGAATTTTCTGGGGCAATTTTAGATTTGGGGTTGAATTTGACGGAAGGAGGCCAGCCATTGTCGAGCTGTCTGGCCTGCAATTTCCACAAGTCCTATTGTCAACTATTGCGATCACGATAGCGGACAGCGACATCATCCTTGAGCGTCGTCTGGCCGTGGTCGCTGCCGATTTTTACATCGTGGATAGAGACCTCAACTCCTTCTGGAGAGCGCTCTCGACACAGCAGCGCCTGCGCATGCGGAGGTCGCAGCGCGAGTGGATTGTCGAGAAGGTGAGAACCTGCAGCGATGTTGATGGAAAAGGTTACGAGTCCCTGACGATCGTTGAGAAAATTGACGTTCTCAATTGCCATCGCAGAATGACAGAGGAGCGGCTGACAGGCCTTTACAACTAGCCGCGCCTCGCAGCAAGGTGCGGCCATTGCCGTCAAGATCATAGCCTTGGTCCCGAGCAGGCCAGCGACACGTACGGGGCATTCAGCAGTACAACATAGGTACCGCTGACGCTCCACATCGGCTCCGTCCATGAACCCAGCCAGGACCGCGCCTCAAGACTGAATATCTTGAGTTCCCCAAACGCCCTTACTCGCAGCCGTTGATACGCCGCGCCTCACCCACCGTCGCGGCGTGATCCCCCGTCACCGACACCCAGTCCTTCAGCGGGAAGGCGGCATTGATTTCGCCGCGACGGGGTGTGTCGTGGATCGTCACTTCGGTCCAGCTGCCCACCGCACCCAGCTCACGCAGGCGGGCCGCCTGGTCGTCTTCGGTACTGAAGGTGTCACCCGGCTTCGACGGCCTTGCATTGTTCACCGTGGCGGTCTTCAGTGCGCGCACGCGCAGTGCACCATTGGGCATGCGCTGACTGATCACGTCGTAGCGTTCAACGCCATAGGCCCACGACCGCTCGGCCTGGCGGCGCACTTCACTGCCGTCATCGGCAACTTCGATCTTGCCATCCACCAGTCCACCCACGGCAGCGATGCCGCCGTAGCCCGCCATCATTGCTTCGTAGCCGATCATCTGCCGCTTCTCCAGCGGCAGTTCACTGGCCGCAGGCTTCATGCCCGGCAGCTTCAGATACGCCGACTTCTTGCAGAGCAGCAGCACGCTTTGATTGCCCCAGGCCATCAGCATCGCGCCACCGGTGTAGTAGTGCGTGGTGAACAGATCGGAGGCAGCGCCGGCACCCTTCGCATGACGGATTTCGATCGAGGTCGCCTGGTCAGCCACCTTGTCCAGCACAACCGTGCGGACGGGAGCGGCGTGCGCCGTGCACGATGCAGCAATGATCGAAGCCAGCATTGTCGCGCGCGGGAGGATGTATTTCATGGGGGTCATTCCGTTGAGAAAAACGAACCGCCAATGATACTTCGCGCTGCGCAAGGAAGCTTTACTGCATCAGGTCACCACCACCAACGGCACACCGCGGCGCGGATGCTGCAGCACCACCACGTCCTGCTGGTAGACGCGCTGCAGGTTGGCCTCGGTCAGCACCTCCGAAGGCGTGCCGTCAGCGGCCACCCTGCCCTGTTCCAGCAGCACGATGCGATCGGAGTAGCCGGCCGCCAGGTTGAGGTCATGCAGCACCACGATCACGCACGCGCCCGCTTCGGCGCAGGCACGCACGCTGCGCAGGGTGCGCTCCTGATGGCGCAGATCCAGCGCAGCCGTGGGCTCATCCAGCAACAGCAACGGCGTGTCCTGTGCCAGCACACGGGCGAAGGTGGTCCGCGCCGATTCACCACCCGACAGCTGCTGCACTTCGCGCAGGCGCAGCGCCTGCAGTTCGGCAGCATCGATTGCGCTTTCCACCTGCGCATCGTCCACCTGCGGATCCGGCGGATGCGGCAGGCGCCCCATCGCCACGACTTCTTCCACGCTGAAGGCGAAGCGCACGCCGTGCTCCTGCGGCATCACCGCACGTTCGCGTGCCAGCGGCCCGGCCTTGTAGTCGCGCAGCGGGCGCCCGTGCAGATGCACGTCGCCACCGTCGGCGCGCAGATCGCCGGCCGCCACGCCCAGCAGGGTGGACTTGCCGGCACCATTGGGCCCGACCAGCGCCGTCACCGTGCGCGGCTGGAACGCAAGGGTGATGCCATGCAGGATCTCGCGCTGCTGGCGGCGCACCACCACGTCGCGCAATTGCAGAAAAGCGCTCATGCGGCTGCCTTGCGACGCTGCTGCAGCACCAGCCACAGGAAGAACGGCGCACCCAGCGCGGCCGAGAACAGGCCCAGCGGAATCTCGGCAGGCGGGTCCAGGGTGCGTGCAGCGGTGTCGGCCACCACGATCAGCAGCGCCCCCAGCAGGCCCGACAACGGCAGCAGCCAGCGATGGCCGGGGCCGACCAGCAGGCGCGCCACGTGCGGCACCACCAGGCCGACGAAACTGATCGAACCAGCGAATGCCACCGCAGAGCCCACCAGCAGCGCACTGAACGCCACCAGCAGGCGGCGTGTACGCGCCACATCCAGCCCCAGGTGCTGCGCCTGGCGTTCGCCCAGTGCCAGCATGTCCAGCGGCGTGGCCAGGCGCTGCAGCGCGAATGCGCCGATGGCAAACAGCGGCAGCACCGCCACCACATCAGCCCAGTTGGCCCGCGCCAACGAGCCCATCTGCCAGAACACCAGCGATTGCAGCTCGCTTTCGTTGGCGATGTAGGTGAGGAAGCCGATCAGGGCCGAGCAGAATGCGGCCATCGCAATACCCACCAGCAACAGCGTGGCATTGCCGCTGCCCTTGCCCGGCCGTGCCAGCGCATAAGTCAGCCCGATCGCGGCGGCACCGCCGCCGAACGCCGCCACCGGCACCAGCCAACCGGCTGCACCCGCGGCACCGAGCACGATCGCCGCCACCGCACCCAACGCAGCACCCTGGCTGACACCGACGATGCCCGGATCGGCCAGCGGATTGCCGAACAGACCCTGCAGACTGGCGCCAGCCATCGCCAGCGCCGCCCCCACCATGGCACCCAGCAGCGCACGCGGAATGCGCAGCTGCCACACCACGGCCAGGTCACGGCTGCTGACCGATTGCGGATCGAGCAGGCCCAGATTTACCGCCAGCGCCTGAATCACTTCCAGCGGCGGCAGCCGCAGCGGCCCCACGGCAAACGACGCCAGCACCGCACCCAGCAACGCGACCAGCGCAATCAACAACATCGTCCGCCCGCGACGGCGGCGTCGATCCGCAGGACTCATGCCTTCGGCAGCGCCGCCAGCGCCTGGGCCAGGGCCAACGCGCCCGCACCGGAACCGATGCTGGCGTACTTCAGCTGCGCATCCGGCATCACCCAGACCCGGTTGGCCTGTCCGGCCGGGGTCTGCTTCAGCGTCGGGTAGGCCTTCCACAGGCCCTCGGCGCCGCCGAACAATTGCAGGTCATGCTCGGTCACCAGAATCACCTCCGGTGCCGCCGCGACCACGCCTTCGTTGCTCAGCTGCGAATAGTTGGCCACGCCGGCCTCGGTGCCGATGTTGATGCCGCCTGCCAGCGCGATCAGCTTGGCCGATGCGCTATCGGCACCGGCCACGGTCGGTGAACCGCCTGCACCCGTCGCCGACACATGGATCACCCGCGGCGCATGCCCCAGGCCCTTGCCGACAGCAGCAGCCTCATCCAGCTGACGCTGCACCTGGGTGGCCAGGGTCTGCCCTGCATCGGCCACGCCAAGCACGGCGGCAATCTTGCGCACCTTGTCCGGTGCCGGCTGCAGGTCATCGATCACTACCGCAGGCTCGCCCACTTCGCGCAGCTTCTTTGCCAGTTCGGTGTGGCGACGCAGGCTGTTGCCGATGAACAGCGAGCCCTGCAGGCTCAGCACGCCCTCCACACCGGTGGTGCGGTTGAACAGGAACTGGTGCGGCGCAGCCAGGCCTGCCTGAGTCGTGGTGTTGGTCGGCGCAGCGAACACCTGCTTGCCCAGTCCCAGCGCCTCGATCACCGCGATGATGTCGTCACCGCCGGCAATGATCCGGCTGGTGTCATCCACTTCCACACCGGCACCATCGTCGGACTGGACCTTGGTCGGCAACACCGCCTGCTGCCCCGGCAGGGTCGGCACGTCATTGCCCGCCACCCGCTGCCAGCCTGCGGGAAGTGCCCCGGCCTCGGCGGTAGCGGCAGCCGGCGCTGCTGTGTCGGGGTTGCCCGAAGACGGCGGTGCCTTGTCGCCGCAGGCGGCCAGCACCAGTGAAACGGCAAGCGGGAGCGCGCACAGGCGCAGGCGGGAAGCGATGTTCATGCAGGTTCTCCTTGCTGGCAGGGCGACGGGGTGCCGCCCTGCCCTGTGGCTTACGGCTGGCGCAGGCTGATCCGGGTGATGCGATCACCCTTCGGATCCTCAGCGCCACGCGACTTGTTCACGGCGAAGACATTGCCCTTGCCATCGGCGCGGACGTGATTGGGGAAGGTGCCGCCATCGAGGTTGCCGACCACCTTGCCATCACGATCAACCGCGGTGACCGTGCCTGCGCCGCGATTGGTGACATAGGCCAGGCCGCTCTTCGCATCGAAGGCCACGTTCAGTGCACCGGCGCCGACCGGCACGTCGTGCACGACCTTGCCGCTGGCCACGTCGACGATCAGCAGGTTGTCAGTGCCCTGCGAGGCCACGTAGAGGCGGTTGCGCTGGGCATCGAAGGCCACGCCCGAGGCGCTGATCGAATTGCCCAGGTCGATGACCTTGTCGACCTTGCCGCTGGCCACATCGATCACCGCCGCTTCCGGCGTACCGATGCTGACCGTGAACAGCTTGCCGCTGGGCTCATCCAGCACCAGGCTCATCGGCACGAACTTCTCGTCGTCCACGCCTGAGGCCAGGGTAATCGGCTCCAGCGCCTTCAGCGTCTTCGCATCGAATACCGACAGATGGTCTTCGCCGGTGGCCGAGGCGAACACCTTGCCGTGCGTGCTGTCGACCACGACGTCGCGAGCGTGCGGCACGGTGCCGACCGGGAACTGATGCACCAGCGACAGATCCGCCTGGCGATAGACGGCCACGGTGTCCTGGCGGGTGTTGCTGACCCACACGTTGCCATTGGCATCATCCACACCGACGCCATACACCGCGAACACTGCGCCGTTGGTGCTGCCCGGCACCTGTGCCGGGGTGATGGCCTTGGTCACCTTCAGCGACTTCGGGTCCAGTTTCAGCAGCTGCGACTGGGTGACCGGCGGGCGGCCGACGGCCGAGGTCACGAACACCGCGTTGCTGGCGGCGCTGTAGGCCGACTGGTACAGGCCCGGCACCAGCTTGTTGGACTGGGTGGCGAACTTCGCCTGGCCCGACAGCGGCAACTGCGGCGACACACGCAGCTTCAGCACGGCTGCGGCGGCGGGCTGGCTGGCGCGCACCACCACCGGATGGGTACCCGGCACGGCGTCGGCCGGAATGGCCAGCTGGGTCTTGAAATTGCCATCGGCATCGACCACCACCGGCTGGCTGTTGAGCACGGTATCGCCGCGCAGCAGGCTGACCTGCTGGCCCGGTACGAAGCCGCGACCGGTGACATCGGCGGTGCTGCCGGGAACCACGTTCTCACCGCGTGAGACAACCTGGCCCTTGAAGGTGGCGCTGGCCGGCTGGTCGAACACCGGCTGTGCGGTGGCGGCTACTGCCAGCAGCAGGCCGGCAGCCAGGGAAGTGAGACGGAAAGTCGGACGGAACGACATGAAAGGCTCCTTGCACACGTAGGCCGCGCCTCGTGGCGCGGGATTCATCGGTTGCCTTGGCCGCTGCACGTCGACAGTCCGCCTGGGTAGTGGGGTCGCACGGCACTGCCGTGCGAGGGATTCATTCGGCGGCGTTGTCACCACCGGTTGGCTGGCCGTCACCGGCGCTGCGGTCAGTCACGCCATACAGCTCATGCAGGGCCGCGTGGAAGGATGCGGGCAGCATCGGGCCGTGGCCGAGGCCGGGGAACTCGCGGTACTGCACGCTCAGCCCCGGCACGTTGCCCAGGCGTTCGGACAGCTGCATTGCCGCATCCGGGGTGGCGCCACCAATGCGGCGCAGATGCGCGACCACGCGCGGATTTCTCATGTCGCGCTTGCCGCGGTCGCCGACGCGCTCGGCACCGCCGAGCATCAGCCACACCTTCGCGGGCTGGCCGTGTGCGTTCTGCACGAACTGCTGCTCGGCATCACCCAGCGGCGCGCCCTGGCTCCACCACAACGACGGGCTGGCGCTGAGGTAGTACTGGAAGGCGGCCGGACGGGTGTACAGGCTGCTGAGCACGAACAGGCCGCCCAGTGAATGCCCCCACAGCGCCTGCTGCTGGGTGTCGATCTTCGCCCGGCGCTCGACTTCGGGCTTGATGCGGCGCTCGATCATGTCGAGGAACGCCGCTGCCCCGCCGCCAACCGCTTGGGCCTTGCCGCTTTCATCATCGGCGCGATCGATCCACGCGGTGTAGTCGCGGGTGCGCGCGGCCGAATCGATGCGCAGGTCGTTGTCGTAGCCGATCAGCACCAGCACCGGCGGCGCCTTGCGTGCGGCCAGCTCGGCCAGCAACGGCTGGTCCAGCACCATTGCCACGGCGTTGCCGTCCAGCGCGTACAGCACCGGCGCCGGGGTCTTCGAGGCCTTGGCCGGGATCGCGACGTTCACCCGCCAGCGGCGTTGCTGGTCGGGGCTGTCGATCACGAAACGCTCGAAGCGGTAGCTGACCGCCGGCTCATCGAGCACGGTCTGGCCCATCTTCTGCAGCGGATTGCGTTGCTGCGCGTATGCGTACGGGGTAGCCAGGAGCAGGCCCATCATCAAGGCGGCCAGGCCGGATACCAGCGGGCCACGGCGCGGTGGCAGGACGGAAGACTTCATCAGTGACGGCGAAAGCGGCACACGGCCACCGGTTCACAAGGGACCGCAGTCTACCTTAAACGCGAATGATTATCACATCGATCAAACGTCACACTGTGTATCACGCGCGCGCCAGCGCTTGCGCCGGAAGTCCGTGTTCATCTACTTTTCCCGCCATCGGGCGCAGGAATCGCCCCGCCTCCGCGGGTGCCTGCCTGGCCCCCATCAGCTCCACAACCCCCGTGGGATCGGATCCCATGATTGTGAGAACACCTTGAAGCACAAAGTACTGATCGCACTTGCCGTTGGCCTCCTCGCTCCGCTGGCCGGCCACGCCGCGCCAAGCCTTGCCGGGCTGTATTCGGCCTATGAAGAGGCTGGCTATTCCTCTCTCGGGCTGGAAGAGCTCAACCAGACCGTGCAGTTCACGGCGGTGAGTCTGGGCGCTTCCAGCAACCTGCAGGGCGAGCCGGTCCTTGAGGCGGGCGACGAAGATGGCCAGGTGCTGGCCCGCCTGACCGCTTCCGATGACGAGCAGAACGCCAAGCTCGCAGCGATGGAGGAAGGCGTCTCCTTCACCGCCAGCTGCACGCTGCAGTTCAGCTCGGGATCGGATTACCTGGCGTTGGGCGACTGCGTTCTGCAGTAACAGCCCGGCACCACTGACAGCAGCGCGGAAACGACGAAGCCGGCTCAGAGCCGGCTTCGTTGCATGAGGCGACGTTGGCGACCTCAGGGGCCAGTTGGCACAGGGCCGTACGGGTTGTCCTGCGGCGTGCCTGGCAGCAGCGCAAAGATCAGGATCACCAGGCCACCACCCGGCACCAGGGCCAGCAGATACAGCCAGCCGGACTGGCCGCAGTCATGCAGGCGGCGCACAGTCACTGCGATAAGCGGCACGATCGTGGCCAGCCAGAGCAGACCCACCAGCGCCAGTGCCCCGATCGTGATTCCGGCCATCCAGCTGGAATCGGCGTCCAGGACGAGACCAGCCACAAGCGCCACCGTCAGTGCGATCAAGCCCACCGCAGTTCCCGCCAGCAACAGAAACAGCTGGAACATCCAGTACTCGCGGCGATTGGCGCGGCCCTCGAACTGGGCGTAGCGCTTCAACGGCAGAATCATTTCCTGCACGGCATCGTTCCTTGAAAAACAGGGCCGCGCAGTCTGCCAAATGCTGGTGGGCGGGGCAATGAGAAACCTTGCATGAAGCGAAACGGGCTACGCGCCCTTGGCCGCCCGCGCCGCCTCGCGCTCGGCACGCAGCCGGTCCAGCTTTTCCTTCAGCTTGATTTCCAGCCCGCGCGGCACCGGGTTGTAGTACACCCGCTCGCCCATCGCATCCGGGAAACCGGTCTGGTCCAGCGCGATGCCACCCTCGGCGTCGTGGTCGTACTGGTACTCGGCGCCGTAGCCCAGCTCCTTCATCAGCTTGGTCGGCGCATTGCGCAGGTGCAGCGGCACTTCTTCGGTGCCGCTGTCGCGCACATCGGCCTTGGCCTGGTTGAAGGCGGCATAGCCGGCATTCGACTTGGCGGTGCTGGCCAGGTACAGCACCAGCTGGGCGAAGGCGAGCTCGCCCTCCGGGCTGCCCAGCCGCTCGTAGATGTCCCACGCTTCCAGCGCCATGCTCTGCGCGCGCGGGTCGGCCAGGCCGATGTCTTCGATGGCCATGCGGGTCAGTCGACGTGCCAGATACGACGGATCACAGCCACCATCGAGCATGCGCGTGAGCCAGTACAACGCGGCGTCGGGATTGGAGCTGCGCACCGACTTGTGCAGCGCCGATATCTGGTCGTAGAACTGCTCGCCGCCCTTGTCGAAGCGACGGGTACGGTCAGCCAGCACCTGGGTGAGGGTCTGCGGAGTGATGCGACCACCCTCCCCGCCCGCCAGTTCGGCAGCGATTTCCAGCAGGGTCAGCGCACGACGCACATCACCATCGGCGGCAGTGGCAATCTCCAGCAGCAGCTCCGGCGCAACCTCGATGTGTTCCTCGCCAAGGCCGCGCTCACGATCGCCCAACGCACGTTCCAGTGCTTCAACGATGTCGGTCGGCGAGACGCCTTCCAGCACGTGCACGCGGCAACGCGAAAGCAGCGCCGAGTTCAACTCGAACGACGGGTTCTCGGTGGTGGCGCCAACGAACAGGATGGTGCCGCGCTCGATGTGCGGCAGGAACGCATCCTGCTGCGCCTTGTTGAAGCGATGCACTTCGTCGACGAACAGCACGGTACGACGGCCTTCGGCGAAGCGCTGCGCCGCCTCGGCCAGCACCTGGCGCACCTCCGGCAGGCCGGACAGCACCGCGGAAATGGCACGGAATTCGGCGTCGGAGTATTCAGCCAGCAGCAACGCCAGCGTGGTCTTGCCGCAGCCCGGCGGCCCCCACAGGATCATCGAATGCACGCGCCCGGATTCAACCGCGCGGCGCAGCGCGCTTTCCGGCGCGAGCAGACGCTTCTGCCCGACCATTTCGTCCAGGGTGCGGGGGCGCATGCGCTCGGCCAGCGGGCGCATGTGTTCCCGATCGACACTCAGCAGATCGGGACCGGGGAATGAAGTGGAGCGATGTCTTGGCACGTGCTCATTGTACCGCGAGAGCGTGCCAACCAAGGTTGGCACCTACCTGGGGCGGTAGTGCCGGGCCCTGCGAGGCGGATCAGGATCGGTAGTGCCGGCCGCTGGCCGGCAGATCAAAAGCGTGTCAACCAAGGTTGACACCCACCAAGGGCGAAGGTTGACACCTACCAGAGCAGGTAGCGCCGGGCCATGCCCGGCGGCCACGATCAATTGCCGATGACGTCGGTGCCGGCCGGCGGCGTGAAGCGGAAGGTGTTGGCGGCGAAGCTGGGGTTGCGCTTCCAGCCGCTGAAGCTGATCACGGTGCGCTGACCGACAGCGTCGGTGATCTCCATCTTCGCCAGGCCCTGCGCATTGAAGCCCAGCGCGGCGTACTGGAAGCTGGCTTCGGTATCGCGCTTCGGCGACAGCGACAGCCACTGCAGGCCATCGCGCTGTGCAGCCTCTTCACTTACGTCGTACTGCTGCTCCAGCAGCGCCGGGTTGATCAGCGCGGTCAGCGGGCTGTTCTGCTCTTCCTTGCCCTGCTCGCGCACGGTCGCCTGTTCCAGGTCCGGCTCGAACATCCACACCTTCTTGCCGTCGGCCACGATCAGCTGTTCATGCGGGCGCACGTATTCCCAGCGGAACAGGCGCGGCGCCGACAAGGCAACGCGGCCGCTGGTGGATTCCTTGACCTTGCCGCGGCTGTCGAACACCTGCTGGCTGAACTGCCCATCCAGACCCTTCAGGCCGGTGGTGAAGGTCTTCAGGTCATCACGGGCGCCGGCCCAGGCGCTGCCGGCGGCAGCGCAGGCCACGGCCAGGGTGGTGGTGGCAAGGAAACGACGGAGGCGAAGGTTCATGCGGAAATCCTGTGGGCGCGCGGCCAGGAAAGTTGGGTGCCAGTGTGCCCGGCAAAAGATGAATGGGCGATCAGGACGCCATTATGACGCCCTGATCGCTGATCGGCGATTCAGCCGCTAGCGCCCGGCAGCTTGCCGTACAGCACCTGGCCACGGAAGCCCCGGCGTACCTCGCGGAACAGCGCGCGGAAGGCGGCATAGTCCTGCGGCTGGCACAGCGCCTCGGCGCCGCGCACCGCATTCTGCTGCAGGCGGTGATGCACGGTCACTTCCTGGCCCTGCCGGCTCCAGTCGACCCGGTACTCGCCGGCCGCATTGGCAAACCGCTGGCTGCCGGGAATCGCGATGATCGGGGCATTGGCCGGGAACTGCAGGCGATAGGTTTCCTCGCGCAGGCTGGCATTGCAGTAGAACGGCGTCTCGTTGTCCGGTGCCGAGGCGCTGGCATAAAGCCCGCGCACCGATTCGCCACCCGGCGGATCGGGTACGGCCATGCCGCCGGCCACGTCGAAGTCCACGTAATCCTCGGCCTGGAACGCCATGCGATAACCGAACGGCCGGGTCAGGTCGACCGGTACACCCTGCAGCTGCAGCTGGCCACGGCCATCGAAACCGGACGCGGCCATGATCGATTCTTCAGCGCGCGCCCGGTTCTGCGCATTGAGCTGGGCGAACTGTGCGCGCATGCCGATCTCGGCGTTGTCGCTCAGCTGCGGCACCGTCTCGCCACGCAGATTGCCCTGTGCGTCGAAGGTAAAGCGTACGTCCATCACCGTCGCGTTGCGCTGCGGATCATTGGCCGGCGTGCGCGCCAGGGTGGCATCGCGGGTGTGCAGCACCGGCGCGCCAAGATCACCATCGGGCAGCTGGCCGAAGCGCGCCCAGGCACCGGTCGAGTCCAGATACAGATCGAACTCGGGCACATAGGTGATGGCGTGGTTGAAGCGACCCAGCAGCGGAATCTTCGGTAGCGTCGGCCCACCGCCGGCACCGATCAGCACCGGCGAACTGGTGATGCCCTTGGCTGCCAGCAACGCTTCAAGGATCGTCACGTGGTCCTTGCAGTCGCCGTAGTGGTTGTCGAGGATGCTCTGCGCGCTGTTCGGCTCCAGGCCGCCATTGCCCAGGTACACCGCCACGTAGCGGATGTTCTGCGCGACCCAGCGGTACAGCGCATCGGCCTGCGCGCGACGGTCACTGACGCCGGCGGTGACTTCGTCTGCCAGCGCCTGGATCTCCGGGGTGACCTGCGCGGCCGGCCCTGCCTTCAGTTGATAGGCGCGGCCCATCTGCGCCCAGTCGCGGTAGGTGCTGGCCATGATGTTCGGCCCGAACTCCCACACCGCCGCCGACCAGTTCTGCGCCTGCATCGGCTCGCGGCGCTGGTAGCGCCAGCGCCACGTCGCCTGGCCGTTCTTCACCACCGGGCGATCGCTGCCCTGCACGCCGCGGCTGTCCACGTGCATGGGCAGGTTGGCCGGCGCGCTCAGGGTCACTTCGGCATCGTCGTACTGGGTGAACACATTGAAGGTTTCCCACAGGCCGAAGTAGCCCGGGAAGTACGGCGTCAGCTGGGTGCGCCGCACTTGGTAGAACAGCCGCGTACCCGGCGCCAGGTTGGGGAACACGATCACCCGCACCTTGCGGTCGGCATACATCGCCGCCGAGGCACTGGAATAGCTTTCCTGGGTGTAGATGCGGTCGGCCGGCACCTCGCGGCGCTGGCCGTCGGCGGTCAGCGTGTAGGCATTGACCACGTCCAGCGTTTCCATCTTCTCGCTGTAGCTCAACCGCACCTGGCTGAACTGCTCCACCGCGGCCTTGGTCTTGAGCAGGATTTCGTAGGTTTCAGTCTGTACGTTGCCGGCGTCGGCACGCACCTGGTAGTCGGCGCGGTAGCGGACGAAGCTGAAGTTGTTGCTGGCCTCGGCATCGCTGCCGGTGGATGGCGGCGCGACCGCGGGTACGGCTGTCGCGGCGGCATCGGCCAGCGCCGGGCCGGCTGCCAGCAGGCAGGCCAGCGCCAGCGCCAGCGCGCAGGAAACGGGTTGAAGCATGCGTCGGTTCCTTGGACGTCGGGAATGCGGCAGGGCTTACTTCGGCGGCGGCGGTGCCAGCACCGTGCGGTCGCCGTTGTGCTCGGGCGAACTGACCACACCGGCCGCTTCCATGGCCTCGATCAGTCGCGCTGCGCGGTTGTAGCCGATCTTCAGGCGACGCTGCACCCCGGAAATCGAGGCACGACGGGTCTCGGTGACCACGCGCAGCGCTTCGTCGTACAGCGGGTCGGACTCATCGCCGCCACCGGAACTGGTCTCCGGCAGGCCGGTCGCACCGACCACCACGCCATCGCCCATCGTCTGCACTTCGTCCAGCACGCCGTCGACATAGTCAGCCGGGCCCATTGCCTTGAGGTGCTCGACCACGCGATGCACTTCTTCATCGGACACGAAGGCGCCGTGCACACGCTCGGGCATCGCCGTGCCGGGCGGCAGATACAGCATGTCGCCGTGACCGAGCAGCGTCTCCGCGCCGGACTGGTCGAGGATGGTGCGCGAATCGATCTTCGAGCTGACCTGGAAGGCGATGCGGGTGGGAATGTTGGCCTTGATCAGACCGGTGATGACGTCCACCGACGGGCGCTGGGTGGCCAGGATCAGGTGGATGCCGGCCGCACGCGCCTTCTGCGCGAGGCGCGCGATCAGCTCTTCGACCTTCTTGCCGACGATCATCATCATGTCGGCGAATTCGTCGATGAAGATGACGATGAACGGCAGCGTCTCCAGCGGCCGCGGCGCCTCGCCCAGCTCCGGGTTCGGCTTGAACAGCGGGTCCATCATCGGCTGCCCAGCGTCCTGCGCGTCCTTCACCTTCTTGTTGAAGCCGGCCAGGTTGCGCACACCTACCGCGCTCATCAGCTTGTAGCGGCGCTCCATCTCGGCCACGCACCAGCGCAGGCCGTTGGCAGCCTCCTTCATGTCGGTGACCACCGGCGCCAGCAGGTGCGGGATGCCCTGGTAGACGCTCAGTTCGAGCATCTTCGGGTCGATCATCAGCATCCGCAGGTCTTTCGGCGACGCCTTGAACAGCAGGCTCAGCACCATCGCGTTGACCGCCACCGACTTGCCCGAGCCGGTGGTACCGGCCACCAGCAGGTGCGGCATGCGCGCCAGGTCGGCCACGGTCGAGCGGCCGGCGATGTCCTTGCCCAGCGCGAGGGTCAGCGAACTGGCCGACTTGTCGTACTCCTTCGAGCGCAGCAACTCGGACAGGTAGATCATCTCGCGGGTGACGTTGGGGATTTCCAGGCCGATCACCGACTTGCCCGGGATCACATCGACCACACGCACCGACTTGACCGACAGGCCACGGGCGATGTCCTTGTCCAGCGAACTGATCTGGCTGACCTTGATGCCCGGCGCCGGCTCGATCTCGAAGCGGGTGATGACCGGGCCGGGGTTGGCGCCGACCACCTGGGCATCGATGCGGAAATCCTTGAGCTTGAACTCGATCTGCCGCGACAGCGCGTCGAGCGTGTCCTTGTCATAGCCCACCGGCTGCGGCTTGGGATCATCCAGCAGGGCCAGCGGCGGCAGGTCCGAGCCGTCGCCATTGACGCCGCGGAACATCGGGATCTGGTTGTCGCGCTTGGCCCGGTCGCTCTTTTCGATCACCGGCTCGGGGCGCGGCTCGATCTTCACCGGTTCGCGCTTGGCGCGCACTTCGGCATCGGCCTTGCGCACTTCCTGGCGCTCCTCGCGCATCACGCGGGTCTGCTGCCATTCGGTGGCCTGCTCCTTCTTGCGCTCCAGCAACGGCGCCAGCGACATCACGCCGCGACCGATCTTCTCCATCACCACGAACCAGGACAGGCCTGTGGCCAAGGTGATCGAGGCCAGCAGCAGCACCAGCACGAACAGGTTGGCGCCCAGCGCGCCAAAGCCCACGCTGAGCGAATTGCCGACCAGCTTGCCGAGGATGCCGCCGGCACTGGAGACATCGCCATTGAACAGGCGCACGTGCAGGAAGCCAGTGCCGGCAATCAGGAAGCCGACCAGCCCGACCAGCCGCAATGCGGGGTCCAGATCGTTCTCGCCCTTGCTCTCGCGCTTCAGGCCGAACATCGCAATCCAGGCCAGCGCGCCCAGCACCACCGGCAGCAGGAAGGCGATGTAGCCGAACAGCTGCAGCAGCACGTCGGCGATCCACGCACCCGCGCGGCCGCCCATGTTGTGGACCGGCGCGACCACGCTGCCGGTGTGCGACCAGCCCGGGTCCGTCGCTGAATAGGTGAAAAGGCTGGCCGCCAGATACAGCAGCGCCGGCGCGATGGCGATCAGACCCAGGTCGCGCCACAGGCGCTGACGGCGTGGATTGTCGGTCGTGGCCGCTGCCGCCGTGCGACGCGATGCCTTTTTGTCGTCGGACTTGGAGCGTTCGGGGACCTGCTTCGCCACCTTAGACCATACCTTTGGAATGCGCTGTTAGTGTTTGATAATAAACGAGACGGCGTCAGTTTTCAGTTATCCGTTGCCGCACAAGCGGGGACAGGGCCCGAAACCGCCCGTGGATGGCGCTGTTCTGTTCATCGGCTTGAATCGCCCTGCCCCAGCCGCCACTCTATGACCAGCCAAGGATGCTGTGCAAACATCGCCGCGCCTTGTCCCATCTACCTTTTCGCGAGTCTACATGAGCACCAGCCTGCCCTCCCGCCACCAGCGTCTTGTCATCCTCGGTTCCGGCCCGGCCGGTTGGACCGCTGCCGTCTACGCTGCCCGCGCCAACCTGA